>JADKLW010000703.1_pt1 | contig 11787 bp, 5 predicted proteins | sample 8641881 | NCBI WGS metagenome assembly JADKLW01 (sample SAMN16272185, study PRJNA661076) | feces metagenome | isolation source: fecal sample from diarrhoea affected cattle B | host: Bos taurus | place: South Africa: Lokaleng Village, Mahikeng | collected 2019-09
ATCTATACCGTACTGTGCGACCACGGGCATCAGGATGGGGATCAAGATGATGATCAGCGCATTGCTTTCCATGAAGGTGCCAAGGATCAGCAAAAAGCCACTGATCAACAACAGGAACATCAGCGGATCCGAGGTCATCTGCGTGAACAGCATCACGAAATTCTGCGTGATTTGCTCGGTGGTCACGATCCAGGCGAACATGGCCGAGATGGCCACGATCAGCTGGATAGGGACAGCGATGCGCAATACCTTCATGCAGACATTGGGCAGGTCCTGGAAGCGAATCTCGCGATAGACAAAGCAGGACAGGAAGAAGGCGTAGACCACGGCCAGCACTGCGGCTTCCGTGACCGTAACAATGCCGCCAAAGATACCGCCAAGAATAATTACCGGCAGCATCAATGTAGGCAAGGCCCCCACAAATGCCCGTCCCAGCTCGCCGGCCTCTACCTGGCTGCCTTGCCCATAACCCCTGCGCTTGCTTATACCCACAGCCACTGCCATCAGTAATGCTGCCATCAGTACGCCGGGCAGGAAGCCGCCTATCAGGAGATCAGCGATCGAGATGTTGCCGGTCACGCCCATGATGACCATGGTTAGACTGGGCGGAATAAGTGAAGACAGAATGCCGCAACAGCCCTGCAGCGACGCCGAGAAGGAGGCGGAATAGCCCTTTTCCTTCATGGCCGGAATCATGATGGAGCCAACGGCTGCCGTGCCGCCGATGGCTGATCCGCATAAGGTTCCAAACAGCGCGTTGCCCAGTACGGTGACAGCGGCTAAACCACCTGCAATATGCCCGATTAGCGCGTTAGCCAGGCGCATCAGGCGCCGGGTGATCCCCCCGAACTCCATCAGCACACCCGCAAACACGAACATGGGTAGTGCCAGGAAGGGATAGGAATAAATGCCTTGACTGACACGCTGGCCGAGTATGGCCAGGCTGATGTCACTGAACAGCAAATACCCGACACAGGTAACGCCAATGGCAAACGCCACGGGTATATTCAACAGAATCAGTACCAGCAAGGTGACAAGAAGGATCGTAGCGGTCATGAAGAGAGCTCCTTGCTAGCCGGCGCGCGGCAACACTGCACCAGTTGCTCAAGCGATACCACCGCCAGCAGAAACCCACCCACCATGGCACCGCCGTAGTGCCATCCGACAGATATTTTCATGCCGGGGGTGATCGACGAAGCCGTGGCCTCGACGACCAGAAACGAACCATAGGTCAGTGCAATATTGAATATCAGCAACAGAATGGCTGCCAGGATGGCCAGTATGCGCTGCGAAGCCGCAGGCATCATCTCGACCAGGAAATCTATGCTGATGTGCTCCTTGGTTTCGAGCAACAGGGCTGCGCCAAGAAAGGTGATCCATAGCATCAGGACCAGTGCCATCTCCTCTGACCACACCAGTGGCAATTCAAAGAAGTAACGAAAAACAATCTGCGCAAATAGCACCGTCGTCATGGCAAGCAGCATGACGACGAGTGTCCATTTGACCAAGTTGGACATGGCGAGTCTTAACGCGCGCATAGACATCCTTAACTCCGTTGTAAGCGTGCGAGCGCGCCGCTGAGGCGGCGCGCGGCTACGTTTTAACCAGCGTACTTACGAACCAAATCCATCAGGTCCTTGCCGAAGGTCCCCTCGTACTTGTCCCAAACTGGCTGAACAGCCTTCTGGAATTGAGCCGGATCGGGTGTGGTGACCTTGACGCCGGCCGCCTTCATCTTCTGGAGTGCTTCATCATCGCTTTTGGCGATCATGGCGCGCTCTTTAAGCTTCCACTTGTCCGCAGCGGTCTGGATGGCAGCCTTATGCTCATCAGAAAGCTTGTTCCATGCACTGGTGGAGATGGTCAAGACTGCAGAACCCCAGATGTGGCCTGACAGCGCAAGATGTTCCTGTACCTCATAGAACTTGGAAGCGTAGATGGTAGCCAAGGGGTTTTCCTGACCGTCCACGACTTTTTGCTGCAAGCCAGAGAACACTTCCGAGAACGGCATCGGCGTAGGCAGCGCACCCATGATCTTGAATGTGTCGATGCGCATCTCGGCCTCTGGCACGCGCAGCTTGATGCCCTTCAGGTCTTCAGGCGTCTGGATCGGACGGACCGAGTTGGTGATGTGGCGATATCCACTTTCCCACCAGCTTAGTGTGGTGATCTTCTGCTCGGCCAGAACTTTGGCCAGGGCATCGCCCAACTCTCCATCCAATGCACGGTAAGCGTGCTCGCGAGTTGGCCAGGCGTACGGCAGCTCTTCAATGATCAGGCGCTTGTCCAATGCCTGCAGGGCTCCGGTACCAAACAGCCCCATTTCGAGCACGCCCAAGCCCAAACCTTGAGCCATTTCTCGTTCGCCACCCAGCTGCGAGCTGGGATACACTTGAATGATTACCTCGCCATTGGTTGCCGTCTTGACGTCTTCAGCCATACCAACCAGGGCCTCATGCCAGGGATGTCCGACCGCCGAGATGTGTCCGGCCTTCAAGGTGACCTTCGCTTGCGCGACAGCACCTAACATACAGCCTGCGGCCAATAGCCCCAATACTGCTGCCTTGGGTATGAATTTCAATCGCTTATTGATCATGGTTTGCTCCTCCAGCTGTGGTTTTGAAAAAAACGACCCTCGTTACGCCATGTACTTCTTGAGGATTTCGTCGTAAATATCAATGACGGCTATGTAGTCATTGACGTGCACATGTTCATTAACCTGGTGCGCCAGCTTGGGATCGCCAGGGCCAAGCACAATAATGTTTTTTCCCAAGGCCTGCAAAACGGAGGCATCAGTGAAGTACTGAGCCCCGCGCGGCCGGGCGTCGTCAGACGATGCTCCGGCGCTTAGCAATGCCTGCCGGGCTATGGACACCAGGTCAGACCCGGGGTCGGTGGATACCGCTGGTACGTCCAGCAAGGTTTCGAACTCGAGGTTTGTATCCTTGTCCGCTGCACTGACCCGGCCTGCCAGGGCCCTCATCTGGCCCATCAAGCTACTGTGGTTCTGATCGGGCAAAGTTCGCATATCGAGCGTAATTTCGCATCGGTCCGGGATGACATTGGCCTGCTTGCCGCCGTTGATCAGCGTGACCGCCATGGTCGGGGGCGAGAGAAGCTCGTGGGGGTCACTGGAAATGTCGACTTCCGAAAGGCCCGCATAGAAGGGAAACAGTTTATTGATCGCGTTGATCCCCATCTCGGGCATGGACGAGTGCGAAGCCTTGCCACAGCTGCAAACCCGCGTCCATAAGGCGCCTTTGTGCGCGATAACCAGGCGGGTATCGGTAGGCTCCGCGATGATCAGGGCGTCGAATTCGGGCAGTTGCTGGTTTGCGACCATGGCCTTGGCACCCTCTGCGCCTGTTTCCTCGGTCGACGTAGCCGCCAGTATTAACTCACCCGACCATGAATCACGCGGGCGGCGCGCAAAACGAATAAGCGCATACATCAGGGCAACCAGACCGCTTTTCATGTCGACCGTACCGCGGCCGTACATTTTTCCGTCTTCGATGACGGCATCAAAGGGGCCATGCTGCCAGGCAACGCTGCCCACGGGGACGGTGTCCATGTGCCCGCTTAGCACGACACAGGGCCCAGGACGGCCACTGCTTACGCGGGCAATCAGGTTGGCACGTTTATCGTCCAAGGTGTGTATGGTGCAGGAGATGCCTTCTTGCTCCATGCGCGCGGCCAACATGCGGGCCAAAACGTGTTCATCCCCTACCTTGCTTACGGTGTCGCAGCGCACGGCTTCTTGCAGGAATTGAACACATTCCTCGATTTCCGACCGTTGATCGCGGGACATCAATTCCTCCACTGGCATACTGGCTTCCTCTCATGTTTCGAAATGATTATATGGAGGGGGCTACAGCGCGCCTATTCGCCATGTCCATAGAATTGAGGCAGAATTTTTGTACCAATGGCACAAAGCTGCGTTAAGCTAACGCGGAGGCCCAACTCCATAGACGGCATATAGCGAGGATAAAGATGTGGCTTACAGTAGAAGATGTGCTGAGTATCGACGTGATGCGCGGTGCCGACGTTATTGCTGGGCACGACGGCTTGGGCCGCAACATCAAATCCGTAACCGTCCTTGACGCCCCTGACGCTTCATTATGGTTACAGGGACATGAACTGGCCCTTACCTCGACTTTTCCACTGCTTAAACGGCGTAATGGGTTGAACATGCTGGTGGAAGAGCTCGTGGCAAGAAACGTGGCAGGCCTGGGCCTGAAGCTACATCGCTACATGACCACCCTGCCCGACGCCATGATCGCGCGGGCTAACGAGCTGGCTTTTCCGATCTTCAGGGTACCGGACCATATCGCGTGGATCGAGATCATCAGCCCGATCTTTGCGCGGGTGCTCGACACCGATGCGCAACATCTGATCCGGTCGGAAGAAATACGTAGCCAGTTCACCAAGCAGCTGTTCTCGGGGGCCGGGCTGGAAAGCTTGATGGCCTTGCTTTATTCCATGCTGGGGCGCCCTGTTCTGTTGACCAGCCCGGCCGATGCTCACACCGTATGGTTGCCCGAGGTTGCTGCAAAAGTGGATGATGTCATGCAGATACTGCGCTGCCCCGACACCGCCGCAGAACATGTAGCATCCTGCCCCGGCGTAATGCGCAAGCGCAGCGCTGACTTCAATGTTGTCTACATTCGGCTGGACCAAGGCGCTGACCCGCATGCCTACATTGCAGCCCTGGAAACCGGAGAGCCGATAGACCCGCCCTTGCTTCATTGCCTGGTCCACGCCCGCGAAGCTATCTCCATGAGTTTGTTGCAGCGGCGCGCCAACATCAGTATTACGCGGGAGAAACACAACGAGTTCGTTCATACGCTGGTCGATCCTCAGTTGTCGGAAGGCGCGCGGCAGGCACATATCGCGCGGGGCAAAGAGAAAGGCATACCGCTGCACGACCGGTATTTCGCCGCCGTTATCAAGTTTCACAATCTCGACGAGCATGTGTTTCGTGCTGTAGCGAGCCTGTTCCACGCAAAGATGGATGATGACCATCTATTGGTTAGCAGCCTGGACAGCACACGCTTTTTGCTCCTGGTACCAGAAACGGAACAATCAGACCTGCATCTGGACGGCGGAGCCGGCTGCATCGAACGCTATATCTCGGAAGTGGCAAAGTTCCAGGCAGCGCCCGACTGGAACGCGGGCATCAGCCAGGCCACCGGGGTAATCCATCTGGACCGCGCTTACGAGCAAGCGGAGTACGCGCTGGGCCACAGTTTGAAGTCAGGCGAGAAGTGTCGGGTGAAGCTGCATGACGAAACAGGTCTTTACCGTCTGCTGTCGCATCCCGCCATGCAGAACGACATTCGGCGCTTTATCGATGAATGGCTGCAACCGCTACTGCAGTACGACCGTAAGCGCAGATCCAGGCTGGTAGCAACGCTGCGGGTGTTCCTGGACAACAATGGCAATTACCGTGAGACGGCGCGATTGATGCATGTCCACCACAACACCGTCCGCTACCGGATTTCGCAGATCTATACCCTTACCCGGCGCGACATCCTGAACCCGCGGTTGCGGCTACAGTATCAGCTGGCGCTGGTGTTGCATGATATGAATCGGGAAAGGGCTCCAGAGCGGGAGTGATTGAGGTTTTTATAGAGTCGCTATTTGGTTTCTTTAGTCGGCCTGGGCGGGCAGACACTGTGGCGGCTTAATGGTCACGGTCCGGCTGCGCCGGACTTCCCGGTCGATCAGTCCATATCGGGGCGCCCGCAGAACTCGCGCCATCGGACAGCCCCCGGCTGTCCGAAAACGCGGCGCTCAAACAGCTGCGGGCTTGTCCCCCGATATGAACTGATCGCCCGGCGTGCCCAATGCGCCGCCACAGCGCCTGCCCGCCCAGACCTCTACAGAGTGTCAAGATTGCGATCACGATATTCTGCGGGCGTTGCGCCTTTCGCTATCCCGGCGAGCTCTTCACGACTGGGAACAGGCATAAGCAATACGCCTTTGCCCTTGGGGATGAGCGCGAACTCTTGGCCTGCAGCCCATCCTTGAGCATCACATACCGACTTCGGAATGGAAATACGATAACTACTGGATAAGGTCGCAATCGTCATGTTATGGGCCCATGGATATTGAAGACACATACGATAGAAGGTCTTCCCGACAATGCCAAGCCACCGGCGCCCGACTTAGAAGCACCACCTCCCACCTCGCGCATCTCGTAGGCATGGGCGGGCAAGCGCTGTGTAGGCGCATTGGGCACGCCGTCCGATCGGTGCTATCGGGGAGGCAAGCCCGCAGCTGTTTGAGCGCCGAGTTTTCGAACAGCCGGGGGCTGTTCGATGGCGCGAGTTCTGCGGGCGCCCCGATAGCGCTGATCGGACGGGGAGTCCGGCGTAAGCCGGACCGTGACCATTAAGCCGCAACAGCGCTTGCCCGCCCATGCCGGCTAAGGAACGCGAACGGCTTGCGAATCCATGGCTATAGATCAAGCAAGATTATTCAATGCAATAACCTAGGTCTGTCCCCATTTAAAGAGAGCCCGAAAACACAGCCAATAAACAAGGGACGCACCCCATTTTATTTTTATTGCGCAAGAAACTTACTGGCTGTATCTTGAACATCTCGCACTGCACCATTCCGTGAGTCCCACCATGCCAGAACAGCACCGCCCGCGCGTCATCCCCCGTCAGGGCCTCTATAACCCCGCCAACGAACATGACGCCTGTGGGGTCGGCTTCGTCGCCCATATCAAAGGCCGCCGCAGCCACGCCATCATCCAGCAAGGCCTCAAAATCCTGGAGAACCTCGACCATCGCGGCGCCGTCGGCGCAGACGAACTGATGGGCGATGGCGCCGGCATCCTCATCCAGATTCCAGACGCCCTGTACCGTGCCGACATGGCCACCCAAGGTGTGGACCTGCCGCCCCCCGACGAATACGGCGTCGCCATGGTGTTCCTGCCCAAGGAAACCGCCTCGCGCCTGGCCTGTCAGCAAGAGCTTGAACGCGCCGTGCGCGACGAAGGACAAGTCGTACTCGGCTGGCGCGACGTGCCCGTAGACACCAACATGCCCATGTCGCCCACCGTGCGCGCTTGCGCCCCCATCATCCGCCAATTGTTCATTGGCCGCGGCCCCGATATCATGGTGCCCGACGCGCTGGAGCGGAAGCTGTATGTCATCCGCAAGACGGCCAGCCATGCCATCCAGCACATGCAACTGGCCCATGGCCAGGAATACTTCGTGCCGTCCATCTCGGTACGCACTGTCGTCTACAAGGGCCTGTTGCTGGCCAACCAGGTAGGCAGCTACTACCGCGACCTGGCCGACAGCCGCGCCGTGTCGGCGCTGGCCATGGTGCACCAACGCTTTTCCACCAATACCTTTCCGGCCTGGCCACTGGCCCACCCCTACCGCATGATCGCCCACAACGGCGAGATCAATACCGTCAAGGGCAACTTCAATTGGTTGCGCGCCCGCGAAGGCATGATGCAGTCGGCCGTACTGGGCGCCGACCTGCCCAAGCTCTACCCCATCGTGTACGAAGGACAATCTGACACTGCAACCTTCGACAACTGCCTGGAACTGCTGGTGATGTCCGGCTATTCGCTGGCTCACGCCATGATGATGATGATTCCCGAAGCATGGGAACAGCACACCGACATGGACGTAAACCGGCGGGCATTCTACGAATACCACGCTGCCATGATGGAACCGTGGGACGGCCCCGCGGCCGTCGCCTTTACCGACGGACGCCAGATTGGCGCCACGCTGGATCGCAACGGCTTGCGTCCGGCACGCTACCTGATCACCGACGATGACATGGTCATCATGGCCTCCGAGGCGGGCACCCTGGCTGTGCCTGAACACCGCATCGTCAAGAAATGGCGTTTGCAGCCGGGCAAGATGTTTTTGATCGACCTGCAGCAGGGCCGCATCATTGACGATACGGAAATCAAGTCGCAACTGGCCAACACGCGGCCTTATCGCCAGTGGATCGAGCGGCTGCGCCTGAAGCTGGAGTCCCTGCCTTCGCAAACCGTGGAAGACGCTCCTCAGAAAACCGCCACGCTGCTGGACCGGCAGCAGGCTTTTGGCTGGACGCAGGAAGACTTCAAGTTCATTTTGCAGCCCATGGCCACCTATGGCGAGGAAGCCACCGGATCCATGGGCAACGACGCGCCGCTGGCCGTGCTGTCCAACCGCAGCAAGCCCTTCTATAACTATTTCAGGCAGTTGTTTGCGCAGGTGACCAACCCGCCCATCGACCCCATACGCGAACAATTGGTGATGTCGCTGGTGTCTTTCATAGGCCCCAAACCCAATCTGCTGGACATCAACAACGTCAACCCGCCGCTGCGCCTGGAAGTGGCCCAGCCCGTGCTCGACTTCGCGGCGATGGCGCAGATTCGCAACATCGCCAAGATCACCTCCGACAAGTTCCGCAGCTTCGAACTGGACATTACCTATCCCGTCGCCTGGGGTCCGGACGGCATCGAGGCCTGTATTGCGGCCTTGTGCTCGAACGCCGCCGATGCGGTGCGCAGCGGCTACAACATCCTGCTGATCACCGACCGCAATGTCGACAGCGAACATGTGGCCATCCCGGCTCTGCTGGCAACTTCAGCCATCCACTTGCATCTGATACGCGCGGGCCTGCGCACCAACACCGGTCTGGTGGTGGAAACGGGTTCGGTGCGCGAGGTGCATCATGTGGCGCTGCTGGGCGGCTACGGCGCGGAAGCCATACACCCCTATTTGGCGCTGGAGTCGCTGGCCACCCTGCCCGACCCCGAGCTGGCGATCAAGAACTACATCAAGGCCATCGGCAAGGGCTTAAACAAAGTGATGTCCAAGATGGGCATCTCCACCTATATGTCGTACACGGGGGCGCAAATCTTTGAAGCCGTGGGCCTGCACGCCAGCCTGGTGAACAAATACTTTACCGGCACGTCCAGCAACATAGAGGGCATAGGGATTTTTGAAGTGGCCGAAGAGGCATTGCGCATGCACCGCGCCGCCTTCAGCGACGACCCGGTGCTGGCCAATACGCTGGATGCCGGCGGCGATTACGCCTGGCGCATACGCGGCGAAGACCACACATGGACACCCGATTCCATCGCCAAGCTGCAGCATGCCACGCGTGCCAACAACTACAGCACCTACAAGGAATATGCCCAGCTTATCAACGACCAGTCGCGCCGTCACATGACACTGCGCGGCCTGTTCCAGTTCAAGGTGGATCCGGCCCGCGCCATTCCGCTTTCAGAGGTCGAGCCCGCCAAGGACATCGTTAAACGATTCGCCACAGGCGCCATGTCGCTGGGATCGATCTCCACCGAGGCCCACACGGTGCTGGCGGTTGCCATGAACCGCATCGGCGGCAAATCCAACACCGGCGAAGGCGGCGAAGACGAGCTGCGCTATCGCGAAGAAATGCGCGCCGGCAAGAGCACGATCAAGAAAGGCGATACGCTGGCTTCCTTCCTGGGCTCGGATCGCATCGAAGCCAATGTACCGCTGGCAGCGGGCGACTCGCTGCGTTCGCGTATCAAACAGGTGGCCTCGGGACGCTTCGGCGTATCGGCCGAGTACCTGTCCAGTGCCGACCAAATCCAGATCAAGATGGCGCAAGGCGCCAAGCCCGGCGAAGGCGGGCAACTGCCCGGGCACAAGGTGTCGGAATACATCGCCAAGTTGCGTTATTCGGTGCCGGGTGTGGGCCTGATCTCGCCACCGCCGCATCACGACATCTACTCCATTGAAGACTTGGCGCAACTGATACACGATCTGAAAAACGTGAATCCGCGCGCCTCGATTTCGGTCAAGCTGGTGTCGGAAGTTGGCGTCGGCACCGTGGCGACGGGTGTGGCCAAAGCGAAGGCCGATCATGTGGTCATTGCCGGCCATGACGGCGGCACTGGCGCATCGCCCGTGTCGTCCATCAAGCATGCCGGCACGCCGTGGGAGCTGGGCCTGGCCGAGACGCAGCAAACCTTGCTGCTGAACAACCTGCGCAGCCGCATCCGCGTACAGGCCGACGGCCAGATGAAGACCGGCCGCGATGTTGCCATCGGCGCCTTGCTGGGCGCGGATGAGTTCGGTTTTGCGACGGCACCATTGGTGGTGGAAGGCTGCATCATGATGCGCAAATGCCACCTGAACACCTGCCCGGTGGGCGTCGCCACGCAAGATCCTGTGCTGCGCAAGAAGTTCCAGGGCAAGCCCGAGCACGTTGTGAATTACTTCTTCTTCGTGGCCGAAGAGCTGCGCGAAATCATGGCGCAACTGGGCATCCGTCGCTTCGACGACATGGTCGGCCGCGTCGATCTGCTGGACATGCGCCCTGGCATCGAGCACTGGAAAGCCCAGGGCCTGGACTTCAGCCGTGTCTTCCACGCCGTGCCGGCCACTGTCTCGCTGCACCAGACCGAAGAACAGGACCACGCGCTGGACGGCGCGCTGGACCATCAACTGATAGAACGCAGCCGCGGCGCGATCGAACGCGGCGAAAAGGTCTCTTTCATTACCCCGGTGCGCAATCGCAATCGCACCATAGGCGCCATGCTGTCTGGCGTGGTGGCCGCGCGCTACGGCCATGAAGGCCTGCCGGACGACACCATACATATCCAGTGCAACGGCTCGGCGGGACAAAGCTTCGGGGCTTTCCTGGCCCATGGCATCACACTGGACCTGGTCGGCGAGGCCAACGATTACGTCGGCAAGGGCTTGTCGGGCGGCCGCATCATCGTTCGCTCGCCCAATGACTTTCGCGGCTTCGGCCCCGACCACATCATTGCCGGCAACACGGTGTTGTACGGCGCCCTGTCGGGAGAAGCCTATTTCAATGGCGTCGCCGGCGAACGCTTTGCCGTGCGCAACTCGGGCGCCTCTGCTGTGGTGGAGGGCACCGGCGATCATGGCTGCGAATACATGACAGGCGGCACGGTTGTGGTGCTGGGAGCAACTGGCCGTAATTTTGCTGCCGGGATGTCCGGCGGCATAGCTTATGTATGGGACCCGGACGACAGCTTGCGCAGCCGCTGCAACCTGGCCATGGTGGAGCTTGAGCGCCTGCAATCGCACGCTGACCAGGACGAGCTGGCAGCAATGGACTCCTGGCACAGTGCCGTACGGGACGGTGAGCGAGAAACCGACGAGACCATATTGCGCCGCCTGATCGAGAACCACTATCGCTATACCGGCAGCTTCCGCTCGCGCGATCTGCTGGACGACTGGGCCCGCTCGCGGCAGTTCTTCGTGAAGGTCATGCCGATAGAGTATCGACGTGCGCTGGGCGAGCTGTGGCGCTCGGCCAACCCCCAACCTATTGCCGCCTAAGGAATAAACATGGGCAAAGTTACCGGCTTTCTGGAATTCGAACGCATCAAGGAAACCTACGAGGCGCCCAAGGTGCGCTTGCAGCACTGGCGCGAGTTCGTACACACCCTGACCAACGATGAGGCAAAACAGCAAGGCGCACGCTGCATGGACTGCGGCATCCCTTTTTGCAGCAGCGGCTGTCCGGTCAATAACATCATCCCCGACTGGAACGACCTGGTGTACCGGCAGGATTGGCGCCGCGCGCTGGATGTGCTGCATTCAACCAACAATTTTCCCGAGTTCACAGGCCGCGTATGCCCGGCACCCTGCGAAGCCGCCTGTACGCTTAACATCAATGATGACCCGGTAGGTATCAAGTCGATCGAACACGCCATTATCGACAAGGGTTGGGAGCAAGGCTGGGTGGTTCCGCAGCCGCCCGCCTACAAGACCGGTAAAACCGTTGCCGTTGTCGGGTCCGGCC
>JADKLW010000608.1_pt2 | contig 11779 bp, 6 predicted proteins | sample 8641881 | NCBI WGS metagenome assembly JADKLW01 (sample SAMN16272185, study PRJNA661076) | feces metagenome | isolation source: fecal sample from diarrhoea affected cattle B | host: Bos taurus | place: South Africa: Lokaleng Village, Mahikeng | collected 2019-09
TGTGAAAAATTAGATAACCCCCCAAGGGGTCATCATCATTGTAGTAGTAGTGTGGTCGTATATCTGATACAAATTCGGCATTGTTAGCGTTGAATTTGATGCAAAGATAAAGGAATAATTGATAAGAAAGTGATAATATGAAAAAAAATATAAAGAAATATCTTCAATATGCTACATTTTTTACCATTGTTTACTCTGTTTAGATGTCTCAGGCTGGATGAAACAGGAATGCTGATTATTTCATTCCTTGTTGTCTTTTTTGTACACTCCTGTTGATAAAAGGAGCCACGAACCAATTATACACATAACATCCCAGGCATATGTTGAAGACTGCTTCCAGGAATGCGCAAACAATCAGCATTGAGCCTGTAGCATAAGATGCCGTTAGATAGTTGAGATACAGGAACAGAGCGATACCCAATGAAAAGAGCAGACCCAGGCTTGCTGCGAATCTTTTAGGAGGTGCAAAAATAGGTTTCGGCTTTAATCTCAACACTTTCGTTAATCCTTTGGCACTGAGAGCCAGTGGTGAAGGTGTGCGGGTAAAAGCCCGCAAGGCAAAATCAACGGCTAAAAAGAGTGCCAGTCCTATCCATTCTGTAAGTAATGTGGCCAGTGTGAGGAGAATCACCTGTGCGGCGATAAGCCTCACCACTTTTTCATTTACATGATTCCTTGATGTACTTCTTTTATTCATTTGTTCTTGGTTATTATTTACTATACGTTTCAGTTTGTAAGTTTGTAGACGAATAATGTATCAACGCATGGGCTTATTGATTGAATTTTTGCATGTTCAGATTGAAATGAAAACAGTTTGCCATAAAAGATCCCTACATGCATTCTTACCTGCCGGGAATGTTGTTTCCGAATAAAACAGCATTCACAAATGTGCGGCTCGTCACGTCCCATATCCCCCTGAACAACGGATCTTCCGCAAAGAGAATCACATTGCCCCTTCCCGCGGGGGTGACCAGGATAGAGGCGGAACCTTTCAGGTCCTTCAGGTGCCCGGGAGAGATATACCCATTGAGCAGTGGCTCATCAGTATATGCTGATACACTATTTGGTGAAGAAGCCAGAAACAGGTCGCTTTCACGCACTACGGGCAGTTTCTCGTTTGTGAGGCCGAATGCCAGCGGGTGTTTCAGGTCAATTTTCGTTTGGAATACGGAAGTCGGGAAAGAACGTCGTATGATACGTCTATCCTGCTTCACGTCGCTCGTGTCGGTGCTTACGACAAACTTTGCCGAAGAAATGTTTTGATTCACAGCCCACCGCGAAGCTCTATTTACTGTGATTAACGTTCCTCCGTTGCTTAGCCAGTTTTTCAACCTATTCATATCTGCATCTTCCAGGAAAGAATAATTCCCGCTGACAAAAACAATCCGGTTGAATTCATGCAGGGGAACCCGTCCAAAGTGATTGTATTCGACCCGCACCAACGGATATTTTAATTGCTGATCGAACAAATGCCACACTTCGCCCGCTTCAGTCGCTGATATGTCTCCTCCTGTCACTACCAACACTTTTGGTTTTTCAATCCGTCTGAGGGCCCTGCTACCCAGGTCAACTCCATTCACGTTAAGACCTGTAGTGACGGGAATGATGTCCACTTTCTCCTGCACTCCTGTTTCTTTCAATAGTGCATAAAGTTCTGATGAAGTGATGGATTGATTTTTTACAGGAATAAGCAGACTGCCATAAGAGAATTCCTTGATGCTGTTATCTCTCTGTATGGAAAAAGGTTTGAATGCAGCTTTCACTAAAATATCTTCCTCCAGAAGCCTGAAAAGCAATTGTTGACTTTTTGCGTCACGATAATCCACCAGATAAGCGTACTCCGACTGTTGTAAATCGCCTGTATATGCTTGTGGTAATGTCAGTACCCGTGCTCCGCGGGAGGATGATGTGGTCACATCATAAGAGAGTCCGGAGGCATAAGCCACCGAGAAACCGGCGCCATAGCTTAACTTGTCTACCTCTTCGTCAGTTTTTATGTTTTCATCCTTTAAGTCGTCAAAAATGATTCCCACCAGAGCGCTGTTGGCTTGTCCAGCAGGAATAAAGAAGGATTTTCCTTTTTCATATCTCACGCTGTCTATCGTTATGTCATTTGCATTTTCATACACTTCCAGACGGTGGTGGAGCAGTAACTGCACGAATTTATGTAAACGGGATAGATCATGACTGTCGCCGATAATGAATGACCTTGCAGCCTCTTTTCCGCGGGAGGGTGTGAAAAATTCCTTTTGAAGGTCAAACAAATCATCCTTGTGTGCATTTGCTGCATCAACAGTCGCAATGCTTGTTACCAACTGATTCCTGACAGTAAATGCAAGGGTTACAATACCGTTTTCGGATTCCTGACTAAGACCCCTCGATGAGCCTTGTTCGAATAGGATTCCCACACCTCCGTTGAAATCGGGATAGGAAGAACCGAAATTCGGGTTTTTATTATCATACGATTCTTTGGTGTAATAGAAAGAACCGATCTTATCCAGTGCCTCTGCATAATAATCGGCAAACAGCCGGTTGAGCTTATAGGTGGATTGTGGCACAAAGCGGCTTTCGTTACCGTCGGGGTTTGTCGGTTCAAAAAAGAAAGTATTGTTTGTACCCATTTCGTGATGGTCTGCCTGCACATGTGGCAGCCACTCCTGATACAGGGCTACACGTGCCTTGCTTTCGGGATGCACAATGTTTACCCAGTCGCGGTTGAGATCGAACCAATAGTGGTTCCCCCGTCCCCGGGGCCATCCTTCGGTATGTTCACGGTCGTATGGAGAGATGTTTTTTGTAAGTACGCTTGTATTTGAGTTTATCCAGGATGCAAATCGCTCCTGTCCGTCGGGATTGCGTACGGGGTCAATAAAATAAATCCCCTCTTCAAGCTGTTGCTTTACAAAGTCGTTTTGTGCGGCTGTGAAATAGTAGGCAGCAAGTAACGCTGCCTCCGCGGAGGATGTTTCGTTACCATGTACCGTATTTCCCAGGAAGACGATCAACGGACCGTCCGGTTTTTCTCCCTCGCGGACTCTCTTTCGGTTTTCTTTATATCCATCCAGCTCTCTTATATTTTCGGGCGACGACACAATCAACACATATAGCTTACGGTTTTCATGTGTTCGCCCTATTTCAATCAGGGAGGTACGGTCGGATAGTTCGGCAAGCTTTTCGTAATATGCATTGATCCTGCTGTGCTCGGTAATCCTGCTGCCTGTTTCATAACCTAAAAACTCCTCCGGAGTTGGAATTGTGGTGTCGAACGTTAGTCCGGGGCCAAAGAAATAATGAATTCCCTCAGCCTTCACCTGTTGAGATTGAATTATTGCAAGGAGAAAAATAAATGTCAATAATGCTTTATTCATAGGGTTGTAATGTTTAGATGACAGGTATGCGAGCAAGCTATGGTTATAAATGAACCGTGTGATCCACTTTTGCGTAACGTACCCGCCGTACAACAATCACTTTATTTGTCTCTCAGCAGATCTTCCAGTGTTTTATCCAGTTCCTCTCCCCTCAGGTTTTTAGCCACGATGATGCCGTTTTCATCGATCAGGAAGTTGGACGGAATGGCTCTCACACCGTAAAGTTTTGCCGGCCCACTGTCCCAGAGCAAAAGGTCGGACACCTGTGTCCATGTCAGATTATCCTTCTCAATGGCTGCCAGCCAGCTTTCCCTGTCGCGGTCGAGTGACACGGCAAAGACATCAAATCCTCTGTCTTTGTATTTTTGATAAGCACTTACGATATTGGGGTTTTCTCTCCTGCAGGGTCCGCACCATGAAGCCCAGAAATCAAGGAACAGATATTTGTCTTTGCCGAAATGATCGGAGAGGCTGACAGGGTTTCCCCCGCTGTCGTTCACCCTGAAATCGGGAGCAGGGTTGCCTACCGCCACCTCTTCGAGCGTGGGGATCAGCTCTTCCAGCAGTTGCACGTAGGGTGTACTCCAGAGCGTACTGTCCAGCAGTTGAATGTTTGATCTTATTTCTGCAGGCGACAAACGGTAGGAGAAGTCACGATAGAGCGCGTAGGCCGACACCAGGGACGCAGGATGCTGCTGAATAAACGAATCGATATCGATGGATCGCTGTTTCTTGTACGATGCATAGAGATCATGCAGCTCCGAGCCTTCAATCGTGGTGTTGCGGTAGTTTCGAGTGGAGTCGAGCTGCACCGTAGCCGGGTTCTCATCGAGGAATACCAGAAAGGAGCCTTTCAGTGTATCCACCGTCAGACCATATATCTCGGGGAGCTCCACGTTGTTGGAAAAGCTGAACTGCCCGTTCACGATCTCAGCAGAGTCAATTACGAAGAAATATTTATTGCGAAACTTCTGTAGATAGACTGTTCCGGATTCCACTCCTTCCACGTTTCCACTGATAAGAGGATTGTTCTTGTCGCTGCAGGACAATGTTACAAAAACTGACACCAGAAATAATACAAACTTTTTCATACGATTAAAATTATTTATTTTCATTTTTTATCTGTTAAAGGTTGGGATTGTTGTTGCTTTCATTCAACGGTACAGGAAAGAGATAATAGTTGCTGTTGGGCTCCAGTGGTGAACCGTCGGGAAATGTGGTGAACCAATGCCCCCGTATACCCACTGTTTTGCCCTCATCATCGACAAACATTTCTGTCGATTCCCTGCGTAGCGGTGCTGTCTGCAGTCGCAGGATATCATAAAGCCTGAACCCTTCACCCCACAATTCGCGGCGCCGTTCCAGCAAGATCTCCTCAATGATGCTCCCGTTGTGAAAGTCCGATACAGAGAGATCAGCCAGATTCCTTTTTATACGTAATTCATTCAATGTTTCAACAGCCCCGGGCAGGTTGTTCAATCTTGCCTTGCTCTCCGCTTCGATAAGGATCATTTCTGATGAACGCATCAATACAATATGCCCGTCGTGATGAGGGTATTTATTCCTGAATTTTTTGTTTCTGTAATGTCTGTATAATGCTTCAGCAGGCTGTGTAGCCACTTCAAAAAGCGATTTGCGGATATCACCATCGGCATAGAGCTGCACAAACCACGGATCGGGCATGATGCTGTTGTAACCGTAGTAAAGGTTGGTGCCGTTGGCGTCAGTGGTGTAGGGAGTGGTTTCAATATACGCCAAATAAGAGGCACCTCCTTTGTTCTGTGTCTGTGTCTGCGGATGTCCCCAGATCCATTCGGGGTTGCTCACATCGTTGAAGCCCTCGGTATACTGTTCAGGTGTCATCACCTGATAACCTGCACGGGCCTGTGCCGCATATGCCGCCGCGGCCTCCCATTCACCCAGCGTAAGATAAACACGGGCAAAGAGTCCCCGGACAACATTCAGATCGGGCCGGTTCTTGACTGTGCGTTCAAAACCATGCAGTAATTTCTCAGCCTCTGTCAAATCTTCAATGATCAGGTCGTATATCTCGCTGACAGAAGATAAAGGTTTGGGTTCTGTTGCCGGTGTTGTGGGATCGGTATAGACGGGAATCGCTTTCGCACTGGCATCCTTTGCATAGGTGAACTGATACTGACGCACCAGGTTGAAGTAGTTGTATGCCCGCAAGGCGTAGGCCTGTCCTTTGAGATGTTTCAAACGCTGACTGCTCTCCTCACTGATGACGATGTTGGCAATGATGTTGTTGGCATGATCGATGGAGGTATACTGCAGTGTCCAGAAAAAGAGTGCCCGGCGTGTGGTATTGTCAAACGGATCGCGGTAGGGGTATGAGTCGCGGTACCCATAGCGGCCGTCCCGTGCAAAAGCATCCTCACCCATCACCTCATGGGTGAGAAAGATGGTCGGTAATCCCGGGTTGTCCTGTGAGGTACTGTTTTCCATCAGATAGCGCATGGCTCCGTTAATGAAGGCATCGATATTATTCCCGGAAGAGTAAACCTCAGGTGTAGTAATCTGGGTTGCCGGTGAGGTTTCAAAAAAACTGTCGTCACAGGATACGGTCAGAATCACAATCAGCAGCAGAGATATTTTTATTGAGTTCATACGATTTATTTTTTATAATGATACATTGATTCCCAGTGTATAGGATTTTTGCGCAGGATAACGGTAGAATGTCGAACCGGAAACAGTCTGTTCGGGGTCTAATCCTTTATGCCCGTAAAATGTGAATATATTTTCCCCCGTGAGCGAGAGTCTGACATCTGTCAGGCTCCAGCCGGCAACCAGCTTATCAGGCAGTGAGTAGGAGAGAGACAGATTCTTCAGTCGTGCATACGTAGCGCTGTATAAAAATCGGGTTGAAGGAATCGTATTCCAGGAATCAGATACATAAGAAAGCCGCGGGAAGTCGGTATTCCTGTTTTCAGGAGTCCATCGTGTGAGTGCCTCCTTCGACCAGTTTCGTCCGGGAGCATATCCCAGATGCATGATCATCGGCTGATCACCATCAAAGATCTTACCTCCTATGCTGTAGGTGAGCAGTAATGACAACTCAAAACCTTTGTAGGAAACATGGTTGTTCAATCCGCCATACAGGTCAGGTAATGAGCTTCCCTGAAAATAAGGAGTTGCTTCGGTTTGATTTTCAGTGGTTGTCCTGCCGGTAATGTTTCCACTCTCATCTACCACATCTTTATACCAGGAAGCCTTGCCATTCTCAGGATTCACTCCCGCCCACTCCTTGATATAGAAATCATAAACTGAGCCACCTTCTACCATCTTCTTGGTGTTGCCGTATTGTCCTATCGAACCGGTAAGGATCTCCTCCTGTGGCAATTTGGTGATCTTGTTGGTGTAGTGACCGAGGTTAAGGGTGATATCCCAGTTGAATTTTCTATTTCTGACAGGTGTAGCAGTTATCTGCCCGTCGATACCCCTGTTGCTCAGAGAGCCGATGTTGGCATTGATGCCGCTGTAGCCTGTGGAGGGAGATAGCGGCCTCTCAAAGAGCAGATCTTTAGATTGCCTGTTATAGAGATCTAATTGGGCAATCAACCGGTTATCAAATAAAGAGATGTCCACCCCTACATTAAAGTTTAAGTTTGTTTCCCATTTCAGGTCGGGTGTAGGCAGGTCGGAAGGCAGCAAGCCCAGCATATCCAGACTGTTATAGATCTCGTAAAACCCGCCGTATGCATAATTGCCCACGTTATCATTGCCTTGTGCACCGTAGCTGAACCGTAGACTCAGGTTGTCTATATCCCGGTTATGCTGCAGGAAATCTTCCCTTTTCAGGTTCCAGGCAGCCCCAACAGACCAGAAATCGCCCCAGCGGGATTCCTTGCTGAATCGTGATGAACCGTCACGCCGGTAACTTGCAGAGAGATGATAACGGTCGAGGTAGTCATAATCCACTTTACTCAGCCAGCTTGCCAGACGGTAATTATCTGAGGTGCCAGAGAAGGCTCCGCTGGTGGAACCTGCTGACGGCTCGGTCTTTCCCAATACCTGGAAGCCTGTTCTGCTACCGGCCAGCGAGGAGATATTGTTCACGTAAATCTCCGGTCCGGCGAGCAGACTCAGTGAGTGTGATTTGCCGGGATTGAGTGTGTAATTGATAAAACTGTTCACCGTGTAGTTGAGTGTCCTGCTGGCACTCCTGCTTGCTGTACCGGCACCTTCGGATATTACACCTGTACTGTAGTAGGAGTGTGAATAGGAATGCGAGCTGCCTGTCCTGTAGTCAATACTTGCGGTGGTCCGCAACAAAAGACCCTCCAGAAAGGTGATGTTCAGATTGGTGCTGAGCAGGGCTGCTTCTGTTTTGCTGCCGGAAAGGGCATGTTCAGCATTCCCGAGGATATTCACCCCGCTGGCGGCTGTTGTGGGGCGCCACACACCATAGTCCCACTTTTTATTTCCATTTTCATCCAATAAATATGTACCATCGGGGTTGCGTTCATACACCGGGTAGATGTTTGAGATAAGCCGCTGGAAGTTGGCAAAGTTACCCTGACTGCTGTCGCTTTGGGAGGGTGCTTTCTGGTAGCTTGAGGAGAGTGATGCATTTGCGCCTATATCGAACCAGTGATTGACTTTTGATTGGATGTTGGTGCGAAAGTTGAATCGTTCGAACTCCGACGTTCTTATCCATCCCTCCTCATTCAGGTACCCTCCTGAAAAAAAATATCTTGTATGTGCACTACCACCGGAAACGCTTAAATCATACTGCTGACGTATGCCTGTTCGTGAGATGGCCTTGCCCCAGTCGTCGTTCCATAACGGAGTTGCTCCGGCCACCAGCCTGCCGTCTGTTCCCACGGGTGTTTCGTACCGGGGACCGTAAATGTTCACCTTGAGTGCCCCATCAACCAGATATCCGGTTGCATATTCAGCCGCTTCCGCCGCTGGCTGCCCCTGATCAAGCCTGGTATTGCGAATGGCTTCCCACTGCAGTTCATAATATTCATTTGCCGACAGGTATGCGTAATCTTTTATGGCACGACCGGTGAAACCTACACTGGCTGAAAAGCTGACCTGTGGTTTTGTATTCAGGTTTCCCGATTTGGTGGTGATGACGATCACACCATTTGCGCCTCTTGAGCCGTAAAGAGCGCTGGCGGAGGCATCCTTCAATATGGATATGGACAAGATATCTTTACCGCTTATTTGATTTGGGTTTGCTCCCGCAATACCATCCACGACATAAAGAGGTGCTGTGGATGCATTTACCGATCCAATACCCCGTACATAGAGTGAGGCATCGCTGCCCGGCTGCCCTGCTGTAGCGATCGATTGAAGTCCCGGCACTGTTCCCTGCAATGCTTTTCCTATTGATGTGATTTCTAACTTTTCCAGTTGCCTGGCACCTACAACAGCCACTGAGCCTGTGTAGCTTGATTTTTTGGCTGTGCCGTACCCTACCACCACCACCTCATCCAGGTAGTTGATATCCTCGGTGAGGGTGATATTTACCGGTACGTTTGTCTCATAGACATAAACCTCTTCCGTGCTGAATCCCAGGAAGGTGATGGTCAGCACCACCGGCAGCGGCTCTTCGGTGGTGAGACTGAACGACCCGTTGAGGTCAGTAATGGTGCCGCTGGAGGTGGATTCTATGAACACCGTTACTCCCGGTATGGGCTGGTTGTCCCTGTCCACTACCGTTCCCCGAATGGTCTGCTGCGCAAAAGCACTCATGGAGCAGACGATAAAGATAAGGGATACGGTCAGGCTTCTTTTTACAGGAATATAAAATGGGTGTTTCTGAAAAAATAGTGATATATTTGTCATATTCTAAGTTTTTTAGAAGTAAGCGCTCCCTCCTCCTACTGCAATTGGTTTTTGGGAGCGCTTATCAATTAATTGCTACTGGCAGTATATGGTAAATATTCTCTCTCTTTTAATTGGGCAGCCACCATCTCATCCTTCACCTGCAGAAAGCCAAAGGCATGGTTGTATTGCTGACCTTCTGCCAGTATCCATGCAAGGAAGTTTCTGGCCTGGAGATTGTTGTCCCCGTAAATGAACCCAAAATCTTCCACAGGGATCAGCGGGATCGATTCATTTTCGATCAGGTTGATTGTTTTGTCGATATCTCCCTGGTGCAACACTTCCCGGTGTTCTTTTTTAAGATCCAACGGAATCAATGCCAGCCCTTCTTTTAGCCGGCGTGTTTCTATATCGAAGAGATAGCTGAGATTGTTAAAAGTGACCCCCTCATTGTCATTCTGCACGGCATGGATAAGATAAATATCATCACCTGAGATCTTCCGCCCTTTCAAATCGACCGGCTCATAGCCAAAATGGGCTGCAAACGATGCCGCAAAGGAATCTGCGTTATTCCCTGAATAGATGGTCACATCATGTTTCCGTTTTTTCGATACATCTGAATCTGTGTCGGGACCATCTTTTTCAAAAAACAATTCTACCAGCCGGCTGCTGTTTACTCTTTTTCTGTTGAGCTCATCCAACAGGGGATTCTCTTCATTGGCAACCGGAAGCAGGACATATCGTCCGGTATAGAACACCGTCTGATTTGCGGGGAGCTGTTCATCTTTTACAAAACTCACCAAGCTAAGATCGGCAGACTCACCGGATGGTTTTTCCCCAATCAACACAATTTCTATACCGGGATGTGCTTTCTCATATTCGGATGCCCATTTCTCTACCAGTGGAATGGCAAACCGGGGAGCTTCAACTAACACTCTCTCTGCGGAATTTTGTCGGGCTATGGCACTTGCAGAGAACAAGAGTAAAGCCGCTACTAACTGAGTTAACCTAAAACTTTTCATTGCGCATTTTTTTAAAAATTAATGAATAAAAAAAACTCCACCGATATAGCATCGGTGGAGTTTTACTTTTTGTTTTTATATAAGCTTATTTTCCCCTATCCGATACGATTAGCCTGCCGGTCATAGTCATGCTACAACAGGTCATCATACAGCAACAGCAGGTCGTCTGGATTGCCACTATCAGTGTACGGAAATATTGGAAAAAGGAACTGTTCATTTGCTTGTGATGAAACGTGACGTAATAAAATGCATACATAAAAAAACTCTCCCGGTTTTTGTTATATCGGGAGAGTTTCACTTTTTTTTATTTTTCAGATGTGATCTCTTATCTCTTCTCACCGATACAACAATGCCTTATGAACATACACATGTCCATAGAACAACAACACATCATCAATAAGGATGATGTATGACTGTCAGTCGTTTTATTGGGTAGATAGGTGTTCACTGTTATATTATATTTAGACTGAATTTGCTTTTATTTCGAAAACAAAGGTAAAAGTTATTTTTACTTCAAAACAAGAATTTGATATTTTTTATCGCCAATCACCGTCAAAATAACATAGAAATTCCTTTTTCGCTATCATTTTTAATAGCCATTGTGCTGATTGTGTGGGGTTAATCCGAATGCTGTCTATCGGTCATAAATAATATTTATCATCCACTCATCAAGGCGAAAATGGAGCATGACTGGTTGTTATGTATTCATTTTTTAGGTAATAAGATCTTATGTATATCATCATTTTTTTGTCTGTTGATTGAGTTTTTTAGCTATTGTATAAAGCCATCTTTTATGTATGATGAGATGGACACTTTGGTTATTTCAGTTGTCCCGATTTTTTCTTAAAAATTAAAAACTGTGTGAGCGTCAAAATAACAATTGATAATCCTATGCCATAAGAAAGAGGTTGGGACAATGAAAAACCTTCAGGTGCCAGCATGAGATATGTGGTGACTACCATTGTCATAAATAATGCAGGAATAAGCGTTATCAGATAATATCTCTTCTTTTTCTGTAACAGATATACGGTAATGGTCCATAAGACCACTGCTGCCAGTGTTTGGTTTGCCCATGCAAAATAGCGCCATATCACATCGAAATTTATTCTGGTCATCAGTAAACCGATAGCGAATAGGGGAATAATAATGACCAGGCGATTCCTGATAGGTTTCTGGGACGTTTTGATAAGGTCAGCAATCGTCAACCGAGCACTTCGAAAAGCAGTATCTCCCGATGTGATCGGGGCAGCCACAACACCTAAGATTGCCAATATCGCACCAAATGTTCCCAGCAATGAATAGGAGACTTCATTCACCACCCATGCAGCATTTCCATGCTGAGCTGTCATTATCTCATTAAGCCCCTCCATTCCGCTGAAAAAGCTCATGCTGATGGCTGCCCATACCAAAGCCACCACACCTTCTGTCGCCATAGCCCCGTAAAAGACCTTTCGTCCCTCTTTCTCATTTTTCAAACAACGGGCCATCAGGGGAGATTGTGTGGCATGAAAACCCGATATAGCTCCACATGCGATGGTAATGAACATCATCGGGAAAATCGGGAAACTTTCCTTATCGTGATGGAAATTTCTG
>JADKLW010000469.1_pt1 | contig 11766 bp, 8 predicted proteins | sample 8641881 | NCBI WGS metagenome assembly JADKLW01 (sample SAMN16272185, study PRJNA661076) | feces metagenome | isolation source: fecal sample from diarrhoea affected cattle B | host: Bos taurus | place: South Africa: Lokaleng Village, Mahikeng | collected 2019-09
TGCATTGAATTTCTTCCAATCTCTCTTTCGAAACAACATCTCTTGACCGCGAATCCTTTCCAAATTTCGCATACTGCTGCAACGCGTGCATGATCTTATTCTTATCTTTTTTGGCAGCTTCACGGCTTTCCAGAATCGTCTGTACATATTCCGAATAAACCTGTTGATCCGGAATCGCATGAGTAAGCCAATGATGGAGAAGTTCCAGACCTTTTGACATATTTTCTTCTAAACCGGCAAGGGTGATCGTAAGCTGATACGGCGAAGTTTTAAAATCATGACTGATTCCAAATTTATAGAATTCCTGCTTCAGTTCTTCAGTAGAAAACCGGTCTGTTCCCAGATATTGCATCACGTGGGTTGCCAGAGAAAGTTCCCGATCATGATCGCTTCCTAACGGGAAAATAAAATGCGTTTCAGCCAGTTCGTTGTATTGATTCTGTACAAAACTGACTTTTCTTCCCTTGATTTCTGACACCGTTATTTCTTTCTGATAATCAATAAAAACAGGTTCAATGTCCGCTGATTTCTCCGCCAGGATTTCCTTTAAAAATTCAGATTTATCTTCACGGTTTATTTTTACAGGTGTAATTCCCGGATTGTCAACGCGGATCAAGTCTTGATTCTCGCCTTTTTCCTTGTACACAGCGACATAATTTTCTTTAAAAAATTCAGTGGCAAATTTCACCACATCGTGTTTTGTAATCTGCTGATACCGCTCCATTTCCTGAAGTTCTTCTGCCCAGGATTGTTTTCTGATGTAGGTCTGGTATAAATTTGTAGCCAAACCGTTGGCTGTTTCCAGGCCTTTGATGCGCTGCAGTTTAAAATCGTTGATAATGGCAGTTAACAACCAATCGGGAAAATCACCTTTCTTAATATTTTCGATTTCTGCCAGCAATAACTCTTTGGCTTCATCCAGTGTTTGATTTTCTTTTGGAACAATAACTGCTGAAAAATATCCGTATTCGTTTAAACCTAATGAAAAAGCCGTTGCGTACAGCGCTTTCTGAGCGTTATTAATATGCAGATCCAGAAGCCCGGTCTCGCCGGAATTGCTTAAGATATTTGCCGTAATATCCGCGAGAAGCGACTCCTGTGTTCCGTAACTGTCCGTTCTCCAGGCGATCTGAATTCTGGGGACGGTAGGACTTTTCACCGTGCGTTTCTGGATGGAAGTGATCGGCTTTTCCACGATTTTTATTTTTGGCGGCAATTCTCTGTATTTCAAAGAGCCAAAATAATCATCAACTAACCTGATAGTTTCGTCAAAATCGAGATCTCCGACCAGAACCATCGCATAATTATTGGGTACGTAATATTCCTCAAAATATCTGTGAATCGCTTTCATAGAAGGATTTTTAAGATGTTCCGCCTTTCCCAGCGTGGTCTGCTGTCCGTTGGGATGCGTTGAGAAAAGAAGTTCCATCAGTGCGTAATTCACCAAACGAGCATCGTTATCCTGAGCCCTGTTGAATTCCTCATACACGCTTTCCAATTCAGTATGAAAAAGCCGTAAGACCATTTCTGAAAACCGCTCTTTTTCAATTTTAAGCCATTTTTCCAGTTCATTTTTCGGAATATTATTTTTATAAACTGTTTCATCGAACCAGGTATGCGCATTCGTTCCGCTTGCACCAAGCGATGAAATGCATTTGTCGTATTCATTTGCGATGGCGTATTTAGCAGCTTCCTGCGAAACTTCATCTATTTTTCTATAGATTTCTTTCTTTTTTTCAGGATCGTTTTCGGCTTTATGTTTTTCAAAAAGTTCAGCAATATGTTCTAAAAGTTCGCTTTCTTTTTTCCAGTTTATTGTTCCGATTTTTGATGTGCCTTTGAACATCATGTGCTCAAGATAATGCGCCAATCCGGTATTGTCTTTTGGGTCATTATTGCTTCCGGTTCTTACCGGAATATAGGTCTGGATTCTGGGTGCATCGAAGTTCTGGGCAAGATAAACTTTCAGTCCGTTCTTCAGTGTATAGATGCGGATATTATTCTCATCGTGAGCAATGGTTTCATACGAGTAACCGTTGGCATCCTGATGTTGTTCTGTTATATATTTTTTCAACTGTTTAATTTTTTTTAATGAATTTTTATACTTCTTCTAATGTCAGATAGATTTAATGTGTATTATATTTTAAAAACTATGACATTAAAGTAATTTATAATATTAAAATCATAAGCATTCTCATCTTATGTATTTTACAATGATTACTTAAATCTGTATTTAGGTCATTCTAAATAAAATTTTAGCATGTATTGATGGCGCAGCATTCTTTTCTGAATAAAATTCATCTTTAATTTAAGCTAAGAAGAAAAAGCAAGTGCAACTGTTTAAATATTGACTGAGTAAAAAGACCATTACCTTGTCATGCTAAGAACCTATTCTATGATGGCAAATTTTCATGGAAAATTTTCAGACTTGCTCACTTGGATTCTCAAACTACCAAGCCCCTAATGCGCTTCCAGCCAGTTTTTGCCCACCCCTACTTCCACTACCAAGGGGACTCTGGTGTCGAAAGCATTTTCCATTTGGGCTCTGATCAGTTCGGTGGCAATTTGCACTTCCTCCACCGGAGATTCGAACAGGAGTTCATCATGAACCTGCAGCAGCATTTTGGTTTCCAGATTTTCTTCGTCGAGTTTCCGGTCAATATTAATCATGGCGATTTTGATGATGTCGGCTGCAGAACCCTGAATGGGCGCATTTACAGCATTTCTTTCCGCGTGGCCTCTCACTACAAAATTATTGGAATTAATGTCTTTTAGATGGCGTTTACGGCCCAATACCGTTTCTACATAACCGATCTCTCTGGCTTTGTGAACCTGCTCCGTCATCCATTCTTTCAGTTTAGGATATGTTTCGTAGTAAGCGTCAATCATTTGTTTCGCTTCGGAACGGGAAAGTCCGGTCTGTTCTGCTAGCGCAAATGCACTCTGACCGTACACGATACCGAAATTGACCGTTTTCGCCTGTGAACGCTGGGTTTTCGTGACCTCTTCCAAGGGAATTCCAAATAGTTTGGAAGCAGTAGAGGCATGAATATCTTCGCCATTCTGAAAGGCCTGAATCATATTGGTTTCATCCGATATTTCGGCAATCAGTCTTAGTTCTATCTGAGAATAGTCCGCAGAAATGATTTTTTTTCCTTCCGCTGCCACAAAAGCGCCCCGAATCTGCTGTCCCCGCAGGGTTCTTATCGGTATATTCTGCAAATTCGGATTCACGGAAGCCAACCTGCCTGTTGCTGCGGTGGTCTGTGAAAAATTGGTGTGAACGCGGTGATCATCTTTATCAATCTGCGCAGGCAATGCATCCACATAGGTTGATTTCAGTTTCTGATACGTTCTGTATTCCAGGATATGCGGAATGATTTCGTGTTTCGCAACCAGTTTCTGAAGAATATCTTCCGAGGTTGCGTATTGTCCGGTTTTGGTTTTCTTCGCTTTCGGGTCAAGCTGCAGTTTTTCAAAGAGAATTTCTCCCAACTGGCGCGGCGAATTCATATTAAACTCCTCACCACATAGGTCAAATATTTTTGTTTCCAGCTGTTTAAGATCACTTTCAAGGTCGATACTTTCCTGTTTCAGCCAGGCTTCATCGAGAGAAACGCCCTCCAATTCCATTTTGGCAAGCACTTCCATCAATGGCATTTCAACTTTATAAAATAAATCTTCCAGGCTTTCTTTTTTTAACTGCGGCGCAAAAATCTGATACAGCTGAAAGGTAACATCGGCATCTTCGGCGGCATAACTGGTTTGGATCTGCAAATCGGCATCCCGGAATGACAACTGATTTTTTCCTTTTTTTCCAATAATGGTTTCGATGGACACCGGCTGATAATTCAGATAGATTTCTGACAGATAATCCATTCCGTGACGGCCTTCAGGATTCAGCAAATAATGGGCAATCATGGTATCGAAAAGATTTCCTTTGATTTCAACACCATAAAGCCTGAGAATTTTATAATCGAACTTCAGATTATGAGCGACTTTCAGGATGCTTTCTTTTTCAAAAAAAGGCTTGAAAATTTCCAGAGTCTGCAATGCTTCCTCGCGGTTTTCCGACAACGGAACATAGTACGCCAGCCCTTTTTTATAGGAAAAACTCATTCCCACAAGTTCGGCTTCCATTTCGTTCAGGGAAGTGGTTTCGGTATCAAAACTCACTGTTTGCTGCTTCAGCAGGTTGTTCACAAGCATTTTCTGCGCTCTTGGCTGATCTACAAACTGATACAGATGATCGTTTTCTGCAATAGTAGATTTGGTGGAAGTCGCCTGTTCCAGTTCTTCAAAATTGGCAAACAAATCCAACTGTACCGTTCCGGAAGCATCCTTTGGAATGTTCACTTTTTCATATCTGGAAATCTTGCCAGGATCCGCTATGGCAGGGTCTGTAGCTTCAGATTTGAAAGCGCGATACAGATTCTCATACAACCTTCGGAATTCGATTTCATCAAAAACCTCTCTTACTTTCTCAAAATCCGGATCTTCTAGGTCGTATTTATCTTCATCAAAATCAATAGGCGCATCACAGATGATGGTCGCCAGTTTTTTTGACAAAATTCCGCGCTCTGCACTCGCTTCTACTTTTTCCTTTAATTTTCCTTTTAACTGATGGGTATTTTCCAGCAGATTTTCGATGGACCCGAATTCTTTCAGAAACTTCATGGCTGTTTTCTCGCCTACACCGTCTAAGCCGGGAATATTATCCACCGCATCGCCCATCATGGCCAGAAAGTCGATCACCTGTTTCGGGTCTTCGATGCCGTATTTTTGTTTTACTTCTTCAACCCCCAGAATTTCCACATCGCTGCCTTTATTTCCGGGTTTATAGATTTTTATATTTTCGGTTACCAACTGTGCAAAATCCTTATCCGGAGTTACCATAAACACGTTATAACCGGCCTTTTCAGCTTTACAGGCAATGGTTCCGATGACATCATCTGCTTCATAACCCTCAACACCTAACACGGGAATATGCATCGCCTCCAGAATCCTGTGGATGTAAGGAATAGCAATCTGGATTGCTTCCGGAGTTTCGCTGCGGTTGGCTTTGTACTCTGTGTAATCGGCAGTACGGACATTTTCTTTCCCAACATCAAAAACCACAGCCAAATGACTGGGTTTTTCTCTCCTGATGAGTTCAATAAGAGAATTCGAAAATCCGAAAATGGCAGACGTGTCCAGTCCTTTTGAAGTCAGTCTCGGGTTGCGGATCAGGGCATAATATCCACGGAAAATCATCGCATAGGCATCGATGAGGTATAATCTTTTATCTTGATCTTTTGACATGAAAGCAAAGATAAGAAAAGACATCCACCTGAAACAGAATTTCCTTTCCCGCAATTTTGTAATTTCAGAATTACTTCGTGCCTTTCTATAATTTACACTTCAGATTTTGTTGGTATATTTTTAAGTAGTTTTTAGAAAATTCTTGAACCATGAGTCAGTTGGGCAATTATGTAAAATTCTTTTCTTTTATTCTGAAATATTATAACAGTTCTGTCTTAAAATCAGCATCTGATACGATTGTCAACGATACGGTTACTGATGTTCAGGACAATTACGACCGCAAACCTCAGGAACTGGTAGAAGATTTGAAACAAATGGGACCAGCTTACGTTAAACTCGGACAGTTGCTTTCCACGCGCCCTGACCTTTTGCCCGACGATTATCTTCTGGCTCTTTCTGAACTTCAGGATGATGTGGAAACCATCTCCTTTGAAGAAATAAGAAAAATATTTGAAGAAGAAACCGGCGCAAGATTATCGAAAGCATTTCAAAGTTTTGATCCGGAACCGCTGGCAAGCGCTTCCATTGGGCAGGTTCACCGGGCTGTATTGCCATCAGGAAGGTGGGTTGTTGTGAAAATTCAACGTCCGGATATCCGCAGGAAATTTATTGATGATCTTGATACGTTACGAGAAATTGCAGCTATGGCGGTGAAACATTCCAGTGAAGCAAAGAAATACGATCTCAACACGATTATCGAAGAGTTGAGAATTATTTTACTGAATGAGCTCGATTACACCAAAGAGTTTCAAAATTTAGAGCATTTACGGCATAATCTGAGAAATTTTCCAAGGCTTATTATTCCGGAGCCGGTTCAGGATTATTCGACTTCCCGAGTTTTGACGATGGATTATATTCAGGGAAAAAAGATTACCGACATCAGTCCGCTCACCAAAACAGAGACTGATTTCACACCGCTTATCGACGAACTCACCGAATCCTATATGCAGCAGATTATTGTGGACGGACTGGTACATGCGGACCCTCATCCAGGCAATATTCATGTCACAGCTGATGGGAAAATGGCGCTCATGGATCTGGGAATGGTGGCGCGGTTTTCAACTACTATTCAGGAAAAAATCATGAAACTGCTGATCGGAATGAGCAGGAAAAACGGTGATGAAATTACCGATGCGCTGCTGGAAATGAGTGAATATGACAGCCATGAAGCCGATGTAAAAAGTTTCCGAAAAGAAATTAACCGGCTGGTGATGAACGGCACCGCCAGTCATGCAGAAGATATGCAAACCGGCCGCGCGCTGATACACATGAACCGGGTCGCGGCGAATCATTACATCCACATCGCTACCGAACTGAATATTCTGGGTAAAATTATGCTGAATCTGGATCAGATTATTGCAGTGCTCACTCCGAAGTACGATCTTCAGAAAGCGATCCAGAAGTTTATGGATAATATCGTCAACCAGAAAATAAAGCAGGATCTGAACTCGGGAAACATTTACAGTTTTCTCCTAGACAACAAGAAACTGGCGGAAAATCTTCCTTACCGATTGAATAAAATCTCCGAAAACCTCGCCAACAATGAATTTGAACTCCGCATCAATGCACTGGACGAAAAACGGGTGACGGACGGCTTTCAGAAAGTAGCCAACCGGATTACTTCCGGACTCATCATCGCAGCCATGATCATTGGTGCTGCCCTACTCATGCGCATTCCGTCTTCCTACACCATTATGGGATACGGAATTTTGCCTTTTCTTTTTTTTATGATTGCCATCGGCCTCGGATTGTATCTTATTTATAATATTCTTTTCAAAGATGAAGATCTGAAAAAGAGAAAGTAACCTCCACTCTCAGCACCGGTTTACTTTCATAAATATGTATCTTTGTCCTGTATGCAAGACCAATCCCTATCACTCCGTACTGTAACTGTGATGCGTTATATTCTTCCTTTGCGCGAAGGGGGAAGTTTGCCGGCATTAGCAGAAGCGGACGATGACTTCAAATATGTTGTTAAATTCCGCGGCGCGGGACATGGCGTTAAAATGCTGATCTCAGAACTTCTGGGAGGCGTTATCGCGAAAGCTTTAGGACTTCAGATTCCCGAACTTGTTTTTATTCATCTAGATGTTGATTTCGGGAGAACCGAGGCCGACGAAGAAATTCAGGATTTGCTGAAATTTTCCGAAGGGATGAATCTTGGGTTGCATTATCTTTCCGGAGCTTTAGCTTATGAACCCGGAATGAAAACGGATCCGTTGTTGGCTTCCAAAATCGTATGGCTGGATGCTTTTATTACGAATATCGACCGTACTTTTAAAAACACCAATCTGCTTCTTTGGAATCGTGAACTCTGGCTCATTGATCATGGTGCGTCTTTTTATTTTCACCATTCGTGGCAAAATTTTGATGCTGCTACCAAAACGCCTTTTAAATATGTGAAAGATCATGTGCTCCTTAATCAGGCCACTCAGTTGGAGGAAGCGGATGCTTTTGCCCGGTCTGTTTTGAACGAAGATCTATTCCGGAAAGCCGTTAACCTGCTTCCGGAAGACTGGCTGCACTGGGACGATGCCGACGAAAGCCCGGAAGAAATACGGGAAGTTTATTTTAATTTCCTGAATACCAGACTGAAACATGCAGAACTTTTTGTAAAAGAAGCCCAAGATGCAAGAAGATAAGCTCTACGAATACGCTGTCATACGACTGGTTCCCAAAGTGGAACGGGAAGAATTTTTCAATATTGGGCTGCTGATGTTTTCTAAGAAAGAAAATTATCTGCGGATTGCTTTTCATGTTTGTCCGCACAAATTCCGGCTGATGTATCATACTCTGAAATACCATGAAATTCAGGAACATCTGGATCGTTTTCGAAGCATCGCAACCGGTGCATCAGATGGCGGACCGATCGCACAATTAGGCGTTCCCGAGCGTTTCCGATGGCTTACTGCGGTGCGGAGTGCGGTTTTACAGACGTCAAGGCCACATCCCGGCAAAACAAAAAATCTGGACGCTACTTTTGAGCGGTTATTTGAAGAGCTAGTGCAATAAATTTTTAAACAGAAAAGCTCCTGTTATTCAGGCTTCACATACTCGATCTGCCGAACCATACCTTCTGCTTTGGTTTTTTCTCTGTCGATTTGCTTTTGAATCCGTGCCAGTTTGCGGTCGCTTTTTACGAGTTCTCGGATCGCTTTTTCAGCACGGTTCAGGTGTTTTCGGGTATCCGCAGCCGTATCGGCGACTTTCTGTGGATTATTTGACACAGAGAAATTATCACTTTTATTTTCTGCTGTTTCGCTTAAAGATCTGGCTTCCTGCCGTAGTTTATTATTCACTAGTAACTCTTCCTCATACTCCATCTTCAGCTTGTTCACCTTTAGGTTCTGTTCCAGAATTTCTTGGCGTGCCTCATATTTCTGCATTTCAGGTGTTTTTGCAGTCCCACAGGAAACCGTACCGAAAAGAATTGCTGCCACAACAACAGCTGTTGAAAATTTTGCGTTTATCATATTTGTATACCTCTTGCTAAGATACGCATTCTCTGAGTTTATGGTCATAACATTTTTAGAAAAATACGATTCATGTCAATACTTGGATTAAGTAAGCTTACAAACCTACTAAGGCATAGACTTTGCTGCCTATTTTACCCGATTAAAATTCTGTCATTCAATCTATTAAATCAAACAATCTATTAAATCACAAATTAAAATATTTCTACTATGAACATGATGCTAAGAAGGCTGAAAAACATTATTTCAGAAAATGCCATTACCATTATTCTCAACACGCACCGAACCCTGCCTGAAAATCAAAAAGATCCATTACTGCTTAAAAATCTGATCAAAGAAGCAGAAACAAGACTGTTGGCTGATATGGATAAACGGGAAGCTGAGTCATTAATCCAACGGCTGCGTGATCTGGAAGAAACCATTGACCACCGACAGAATCTGGAAAGCCTTATTCTTTTTGTCAATGAAAATACCGCTGAATATGTCCGTTTGCCCATTGCTGTAGAAGACCGTGTAATTATCGACAAGACTTTTGCAACTCGGGATCTCATACGCGCGATGCACATGGAAGCCAGTTATCTCGTTTTGGTTCTCAGCCAACAAAAAGCAAGACTTATTAAAGCTTCGAATGACAAAGTAATCCAGGAATTTCAGGATCCTTTTCCGATTGAAAATACTTCATTTCTCACCAACAACAGAGCGGAACTTTCCAATGCGAGCCGACAACGGAATTTAATTTCTGAATTTTATAACCAAATCGACAAGGAAGTGAATCACTTGCGAAAGGAAAATAAATTGCCTGTACTGATTTCCAGTGAAACCTCACAATACCATGAATACCTGAAAGTAGCTGATGAAAAACACAGTATCTATGACCAATGCCTGAGTGGAAACCACGAAAATGCGAAAGCGCATCACATTGTGACGGAAGCGTGGGAAATTGTAAAAAAATATGTTATTGAGAAGAACAATGCGAGAAAAGCTGAGTTGCAAAAAGCGATCAGTTCCGGCAAATTTCTGAGTGATACCAACGAAATATGGCTGGGAATTCAGCAGGGATCTGTACAAACCATTTTTATAGAAGAGGGAAATTTTCAACCCGCAAAATGGATCGACGGGCACATCACGTACGTTTCACCAGAAATGAGAAATGGAAAATCGGTGGTGGATGATATTTACGATGAATTAATAGAAGCCAACCTGCGACAAGGCGGCGATACGGTATTCCTACCCAAAGGTGAACTGACAGACTTTAACGGTTTCGGTGCCGTAACACGATATTGATTCGGAATTAAGAAAATATTAAAACCAATTCTCCCATTGAATCAATGAAAATAATTCACGATTCAATGGGAGATTTTTTAATAATCTTCTGGAATATTTAAAACGAAATTATTCTGCAACCACCTGTTTATTCACATAATCACAGTTCATCAGGCGAAGGATTCCCATATAATTCAAATTAAATTCGATGAGGTTGCCTACATTATAACCGGATACATTTTCTCCCAAATCTACCACCATCATATCCGAACTCGAACCCACAATTTTCAGGGAATCATCGGCAGGCTCAATATGGCTGTCTTCCACATCCAACAAGCCAATATCAATAATGGCTCTGTGCGAACTGCTGTTTTCTTCCTCATCAAATTCCAGCGTATCACCGGTAAGATTTTGTCCCATATCGCCGTCCGGAAGGGTAGGTTTTTCCCGCAATTCAATAATTTCCGCATACAGCTTGAAAACATCCTGATGCATCTCCGGATTGGGTTTGCTGCTGTACACATCGGTACCCAAAAATAAGGTTTCCCCTACTCTGAAATGATTCACATCTTTCGGCAGCAAGCCGCGTGAAATTAAAGGAATTGTCACCGAAGTTCCGCCGCTGATGTAGGGAATTTTTCTGTTAAACCTCGCTTCTATCAGTTGTGCGTAAAGACACAGCTGCAACAGTTTGTCCTGATTCGGCAACACGCCGTACATACAGGTGAGATTGGTTCCCAAACCTGCGACTTCAATATTGGGAAGGTGAAATACTTTTTCATAAAAATCAATCACGTCTTCCCGCATCACGCCTTCGCGAAGTTCGCCCAGCTCTATCATAATGATAATTTTGTGGGTTTTGTTTTGCCTCACTGCTTCGTCGGAAAGCATTTTTATGGTTTCATATTCTGTATTAAAACTGGAATCGGCGTACTTTACAATACTGGAAATATAGCGTTTTGCAGGCGGTTTTATAAATACCGTTTCTATATTCGGATCCAGGGATTTAATGATTTTCAGGTTGGTAATTCTGCTGTCGCACATCTGTTTTACCCCCAAAGCCATGATTTCTTTCAGGTAAACTTTAGAGCCGCAAAACACTTTGGAAACCACACCCCATTCGATGTTGTTTTCCTTAAAAAGCTCATCAAGAAACCGATAGTTTTCCTGCAGTTTTTTTCTGTTGAGAACTATATGTGCCATGTTATCTGTTCCATCTCATTTCGAGATATTTATTGGTGAAGCCCATTTTTTCGTAGAGTTTCTTGGCCGGATTATCCGGTTCTACATGCAGTGCAATATTGCCTTCGGTATTTTCCAAAGCCATTTCCATGAGTTTTTTTCCAATTCCTTTGCCGCGATAGTGCTGATGTGCAGCAATATACACCAGAATATTTTCCGGTATATATCCTTTCATGCCTGTAAAATTAATGATGACTGCACCCACCATCTTCTCTTCATCTTTGGCCGTCAGCAGAATTCCGCCACTTTTTCCGTCGCGGTACAGTGCATAATCCAAGCATTTCTGAATATCGGTTCGGGCATCGCCGTACTGATCGAGATGCTGGAAAAGGAAATCTGCAATCTGCTGTTCTGTATCGGCAGAAACGTCGTTGGGATTTTTGTAACAGGTATATTGTATCATAAAAATAAAATTAAAACCACGCTCAAAGAGGCGATCAGGTTAGTTTAATTTTTTCTGATTAAAGAACAGTAACTTTTACTGAAC
>JADKLW010000708.1_pt1 | contig 11742 bp, 10 predicted proteins | sample 8641881 | NCBI WGS metagenome assembly JADKLW01 (sample SAMN16272185, study PRJNA661076) | feces metagenome | isolation source: fecal sample from diarrhoea affected cattle B | host: Bos taurus | place: South Africa: Lokaleng Village, Mahikeng | collected 2019-09
GGAGCGCCGCGCGCGGGCCGAAGAGGTCGGCGACCGGCCCGACGAGCGGGGCGCCGGGGTCCTCCGCGCCGGCCGTCCCGTCGTCCAGCGACGGCGGCGCACCGACGAGCGGATCGCTGCTCGGGGCGTGCGCCGCGACCGAGAAGCGGTTGGGCCCCTTCAGCGTGCCGCTGAGCAGCAGCCGCGTGCCCGGCGGGTAGCGCTCGGCCAGCCACGGCTGGTTGAAGAACGCGACCTGCAGGTGACCGGACCCGTCGGTCACCAGCGCCTCGACCAGCGGGCGCATCCCGCGACGGCGGACCGGCCGGCTGCGGATCTGGACGACCTCGACGAGCACCGTCGAGCGCTCGTCCGGCCGCAGCGTGCCGATCGTGCTGATCGCCCCGCTCTCGACCGGTAGGTGGCCGAGCAGGCCGCCGACGCGGTCGATGCCCAGGTGGGCCGCGGCGGCCAGCGCCTTCTTGCCGCTGAACCCGCTGGAGCGCTCCCAGCGGGACGGCCGCGGACGCCGCAGCGGCGCGGCGATCAGCCGGTCGACGCCGAACGGCTCGTTCGACCCGAAGGCCAGCGGCGGGGTGTCGGGATCGACGGTCACCGACGGAGATCGTCCCGGATCGACCGGATGGCGTGGTCGGCGGCCGGGGACAACGGGCTACTCGGCGGCGACGAGCCACCACCACGACGGCTGGCCGCCGGCGGCGAGCTCGATCTCCACGCCGTCCGGGACGAGCGCCGGCAGCGCATCGTCGTCGACCGGCGTGTCGTCCGCCGTCAGCACCGTGAGCAGCTCGCGGTCCTCGGCGGCGCAGGCCAGCACGGTCCGCAGCACGTCCGCGGGGTCGCCCCAGGCGACCAGCTCGTCGGCGACGTAGCCGACGGCGTCGCCGACGACGAACCGGCCCTGCGCGTCGTCGCGCGCGGCGGGCGCCACGCCCGCCGTGGTCAGCTCGTCGTGCAGCTCGGTCAGGGCCGCGGCGTTCTCGTCGGCGCTCGCGTCCGGCTCGTGGCCGACGGCGATCGCCACGCCGGCCTGCTGCGAGCGGGTCGGGACGACCACGACCCGCTTGTCGGCCAGCTCCGCGGCGCGCTCGGCGGCCATCAGCACGTTGCCGTTGTTGGGCAGCAACACGACCTCGTCCGACGCCGCGCGCTCGATCGCGCCCAGCAGGTCGGCGGTCGACGGGTTCATCGTCGGACCGCCGTCGAGCACGACCGCGCCGACCGACCGCAGCAACGCCGCGATCCCGACCCCCGACACGACGGCGACCAGCGCGGTCCGGACGTGAGGCCCGACGGCGCCGCCGTCACTCGGCGCGGCGTCCTCCGCGGCGTGCGCGCCGTCGTCCGAGGCGTGGGCCGCGGCGTGCGCGGCGACCTGGGCATCCATGTCCGCGACGTCGACCCGCGAGACCTCGCCGACCCCGTCGAACAGGCCCATCGCCCGGTCGGGCTCGTCGGTGTGGACGTGGATCTTGAGCGTCTGCTCGTCGCCGACCACGACGATGATCGAATCGCCGATCTCGGCGAGCTGACGGCGCGCCCGCGGGGCGTCGAGGTCCTCGCCGATGACCGCGAAGTTGGTGCAGAAGCGGTACGTCTCGGACTCGTGGCTGACCTGTTCCAGCCGCGCGGCGTCGTAGTGCCGGATATCGAAGTCCTCGCCGGGCTGGCCCTTGCGCAGCGTGCGGATCACGCCGGCGAACATCACCAGCAGGCCGAACCCGCCGGCGTCCACGACCCCAGCCTCCTTCAGCGCCGCGAGCAGCTCGGGCCCCTCGTCGAGCGCTCGCTGGCCGGCGGCGATCGCCTCGCCGAGCACCGCCGCCAGGGCGATCGCCTGCTCGTCCTCGTCGACCGGCGTGCCGAGATCCCGCGGCGCGAGCTGCGCCACGGCGTGCGCGGCCGCGCCCGCCATCTCGCGGATCACGGTCAGCACCGTGCCCTCGACCGGCTGGCGCACCGAGTCGTAGCCGCGGTGCGCGGCGCCCGCGAGCGCGGCGGCGATCAGCGGTGGGCTGATCAGCTCGCCGGGACGCGCGACCAGCTCCTCGGTCGCCCCGCGGATCAGCTGCGAGAGGATCACGCCGCTGTTGCCGCGCGCGCCGAGCAGGGCGGCCCGCGCCAGCCGGCGGACCAGCTCGTCTCGCCCGAGGTCGTCCAGGCTGACGCCCTCGGCGAGCACGACGTCGAGCTCGTCGACGACCGACTGAAGCGTGAGCGCCATGTTGTCGCCGGTGTCCCCGTCCGCGACGGGGAACACGTTGAGATCGTTGATCTCCTGGCGCCGTGATTCGAGATGATCGAGCGCCCCCGCCACCAGGTGGCGGAACTGCTCGATGTTTGGGTCAGCCGAGGACAACGTCGGGGCCTCAGCTCCGACGAGCGGAGCCCAGGTGCCTCAAGGCCCTAGACGGCCTTCTGGACCTTGCCGGCCTTCAGGCAGCGCGTGCAGACGTAGGCGCGCTGGGCGGCGCCGTTCTGCATCACGCGAACCTTCTGCAGGTTCGCGTCGAAACGACGCTTCGTGGCGCGCATCGAATGACTGCGGCTCTGTCCGAAAGCCGGACCCTTCTTGCACGAAATGCACACCTTGGCCATAGACCGACCAGCCTACCGACATCGGGTGCCTGTTCGTCGTCCGCCCTCGGTCGCTCGGGTCAGCGCGGCTGCGGCTCGCGGCGACGCTCCGGATCGGCCGGGTGGACCGGGCGTCGCGGCGTCCCGGGCACGCCGTCCAGCAACCGTCCCGGCTCGCGCATCCGCACCGCGGACGGCGACGCGTCGGGCAGCGGGAGCGACGACGCCCGGGCGCCACTGCCCCCCGGCTCAGGCGGTCGACCCAACGGCGGCGCCCCGCCGTCGTCCTCGCGGAACCAGCCGCGCAGCTCGCCGCGGGCGCTCGCTGGCAGGATCCACCAGGCCAGGAAGACGGCGCCGATCAGGTGCGGCAGCACGAGCACGAGGAGGGCGATGGACCCGGCGTCCATACGGTCAGCCTAGCTGATCGGTTCCGGCGCCTTGCGGAGCCGGTCCGTCAGCGCGCGTCCCCGCCCGACGCCAACGCGCGCCGGACCGCCAGCAACGACAGCACGGCATCGGCGGCGTGGCGCCCGGAGTCGCGCTTGTCGCCGCCGGAGCGAGCGATCGCCTGGTCCATCGAGTCGACGGTCAGGACGCCGAACGTCGCCGGGACCCCGGTCGTGAGCTGGACGTCCTGCAGCCCGCGCGCCGCCTCGCCGCAGACGAAGTCGTAGTGGTCGGTCTCGCCGCGAATCACCGCGCCGACGCAAGCGATCCCGGCGTAGCGGCCGGTCTCGGCCAGGTACTTGGCGGCCAGCGGCAGCTCGAACGCGCCCGGGACCTCGAAGACGTCGGCCGGCGTCGCGCTCGCGTCCAGTCCCAGGCCCTCGGCAAACGACGCCTGCGCGCCGGCGATCAGTCGGTCGGCGAGCTCGCGGTAGAAGGTCGCCGCGACGATCGCGAAGCGCTCGCCGGTCATCACCGGTCCCCCGTCTCGTCCGCACCGGGCGCCGCGCCGTCGTCCTGCGGCGGATCGACCAGATTCGCGGGGTCGGTCGGCTTCGGCGCCTCGGCCGCCTGATCCCGAACGTGTTCCTCGGCCAGCATCTGTTCGTCCAGCGGCAGCCCCTGATGGTGCAGGAGATGGCCCATCCGGTCGCGCTTGGTCCGCATGTAGCTCGTGTTGTGCTCGTTCGAGGCGTGCTCGATCGGCACCTGCTCCGAGACCATCAGCCCGTAGCCCTCCAACCCGCGGATCTTCTTCGGGTTGTTGGTCAGGATCCGGATCGAGGTCAGGCCGAGCTCGACCAGGATCTGCGCGCCGATCCCGTAGTCGCGGAGGTCCGCCGGCAGGCCGAGCTTGAGGTTGGCGTCGACGGTGTCGTAGCCCTCCTCCTGCAGCTTGTAGGCCCGCAGCTTGTTCAGCAGGCCGATCCCGCGTCCCTCCTGGGACAGGTAGAGCAGGACGCCCTCCCCCTCCTGCTCGATCATCGCCAGCGCCGACTCCAACTGCTCGCCGCAGTCGCAGCGCATCGAGTGGAAGACGTCGCCGGTCAGGCACTCGGAGTGGACGCGAACCAGCACGTCGCTCTTGCCCGCGACGTCGCCCTTGACGACCGCGAGGTGGTGCTTGTCGTTCTCCAGCTCGCGGAAGCCGACCGCGGTGAACTCGCCGTAGCCGGTCGGCAGGTTGATCGCCACGACCCGCTCGATCAGCTTGTCGTTCTTGCGCCGGTAGGCGATCAGGTCGGCGACCGTGATCATCTTCAGGCCGTGCCGCTCGGCGTACGGAACGAGGTCCGGGACCCGGGCCATCGTGCCGTCCTCGTTCATGATCTCGCAGATCACGCCCGAGGGATTGAGCCCGGCGAGCCGCGAGAGGTCGACCGAGGCCTCGGTCTGACCGGTGCGCTCCAGCACCCCGCCCGGCTTGGCCTTGAGCGGGAACACGTGCCCCGGGACGACCAGGTCGCGCGGGCCGGACGTCGGATCGATCGCGACCTGGACCGTGCGGGCCCGATCGGCGGCCGAGATCCCGGTGGTGACGCCCTCGCGCGCCTCGATCGAGACGGTGAACGCGGTCTCGAACGGCGACTCGTTCTTCGCCGCCATCAGGTCGAGCCCGAGCTCGTCGCAGCGGCCGGGGGTCAGCGTCAGGCAGATCAGCCCGCGACCCTCCTTGGCCATGAAGTTGATCGCGTCGGCGTCGGCGAACTCGGCGGCGATCACCAGGTCGCCCTCGTTCTCGCGGTCCTCGTCGTCGCAGACGATCACCATCTTGCCCTGGCGAATGTCCGCGATCGCGTCCTCGACGCGGTCGAACGGGCGCGAGAGCGTGCGGCCCTCGGGGCTGGGGTCGGTCACGACGGGGCCTTTCCGGTTGCTGCGAGCAGCTTCTCGACGTGCTTCGCGAGCACGTCGACTTCCAAGTTGACGACGGTTCCGGGCTCGGCGAGCCCGAGCGTGGTCCGCTCCAGCGTCTCCGGGATCAGCGAGACCTCGAGCGCCGCCGCGTCGATCGCCGAGACCGTCAGCGAGATCCCGTCGATCGTGATCGAGCCCTTCTCGACCACGTAGCGCAGGATCGCCGGGTCCTCGGGCACGATCCGGACGATCCGCGAGAAGCCGTCCGGCGTGGTCCGCTCGACCGTCCCGGTGCCGTCGACGTGCCCCTGGACGATGTGGCCACCGAAGCGGTCGCCGGCGGCCATCGCCAGCTCCAGGTTGACCCGGGCGCCCTCGACTGCGGCGGCACGCAGGCTGGTGCGGCGCAGCGACTCGTTCATCACGTCGGCCGCGAACGCCACGATCGTGGCGCCGTCGTCGTCGGTCTCGCCGTCTCCGACCGCCGTCAGGCAGCAGCCGTTGACCGCGATCGAGTCACCCGGGGAAAGCTCCGCGGCCAGCGGGGTGCGGACCCGCAGGCGAACCCCGCCCTCCAGCGTGTCGACGGCGGTCACGGTGCCGAGATCCTGGACGATGCCGGTGAACATGGGTGCGCTCACCACTCCTTGAGTCGCGCGATGGTCAGCAGGTCGTCCCCGACCGGCGTGCGGGTGATGTCGATCGGACGGACGGCGTCGGCGATCCGCTCCACGCCCTCGCCGCCGATCAGGCCCGGGGCCGTGCGGCCGCCGAGCAGCAACGGCGCGACGAACATCCGCAGCTCGTCGATCTCGCCGGCGTCGAAGAACGCGCCCGCCAGGTGCGAGCCGCCCTCGAGCATCAGCGACGTGACGCCGCGCTGCCCGAGCTCGCTCAGCGCGGCGCGGACCCGCGAGTGCTCGTTCTCGCCGGTCACCACGATCACCTCGACGCCCGAGGCGTGCAGCGCGTCGACCGCCGATCGGGACGCGGCGCGGCCCGCGATCACGGTGACCGGGGCCTCGTCGACCGACGCGACCATCTTGCCGTCGAGCGGCAGCCGGGCCTCGGAGTCGAAGACGACGCGGCGCGGCTGCCGCGACACGCCGGGGACGCGAGCGGTGAGCTGTGGATCGTCGGCCAGCGCCGTGCCGATCCCGACCACGACCGCGTCGACCTCGGCGCGCCAGCCGTGGGCCAGGTCGCGCGAGGGACCGCCGCTGATCCAGCGCGAGTCGCCCGAGTGGGTCGCCAGTCGGCCGTCGAGGCTGGTCGCGGTCTTCTGCATCACCCACGGCAGCCCGGTCCGGGCGTGCTTGCGGAACGGCTGGTTCTGCAGGCGGGCGTGGCGCCCCAGATCGGAGTCCGCCGCGACCACCTCGACCTCGACGCCCTCGTCGCGGAGGATCCCGAGGCCGCGGCCCGCGGCCTTCGGCGAGGGATCGTCCGCCGCCACGACGACCCGCGTGAGGCCGGCGTCGAGGATCGCCTCGGTGCACGGCGGCGTGCGCCCGTGGTGGCAGCACGGCTCGAGCGAGACGTAGATCGTGGCGCCGCGCAGGTCGCGGTCGCCACAGGCCCGGATCGCCGCGACCTCGGCGTGCGGGCCGCCGACGATCGCGTGCCAGCCCTCGCCGAGCGTCTCGCCGGCGTGGGCCACGACCGCCCCGACCATCGGGTTCGGGCTGACGTGGCGACGGCCGCGCTCCGCGAGCTCTACCGCGCGGGAGAGCAGCGCTTGATCTCGCGAATCGATCGTCATCGGAAACCCGGAGGATAGGGCTTGACGGTTCGCCGCCCCGTGCGCCGTGCGGTTCGCGCGGTCGTGGTTCTCAATCGCACCGCGAGTAGACGACGTAATGCCGGCTCGTCGCGATCCGCTCGAATCCGGACAGCGGGATCGCGTCGAACGGACGGTCGTCGCCGACCGTCACGTAGGCGTGCCGCAGCAGCGCCACCCGCGACGACGGGAGCACCAGGATCCCGCGGGTCGGCTGTCCACCCGCGGCCGCGTCCGGGACCTCGCGGCGGGCGGTCACGCGGTCGGGGCTGTCGCCGCCGACGAGCTCGCCGGTCTCCTCGTCGATCTCGAACAGCGCCTCGTTCAGCAGCGAGCGCGGGATCACCTTCGACGCCGGGGCGTCGAGGATCCAGCGGACGTCCGGCACCAGCTTGTGGTTGGGCGTCCAGACCGGTCCGCACTCCAGCGCCTTCTGGACGTCGGGCTCCTGGAGCACCGACACCAGGTCGTCGTGCGCCTGTCCGCGGAAGGTCAGGTCGTTGTCGATCGATCCGGGCTGGACCCGGTCCACGGCGACCACGACGACGCCGACCACCGCGAGCGCGGCGACCACGCGCCAGACGTTGCGCAGGCGGCCGGGAGCCAGCACCGTCCAGCCGGTCAGCAGGAACGCGGCGAAGACCAGCAGCATCACCGCCGCGACCATCAGGTAGCGGTCGATCACCGAGAAGCCGCCGAAGCCGATCAGGAAGAACGTGCCGATCCCGGCGGCGAACAGCACGAACGGCATACCGAGCCGCTTCGGGATCACGATCGCGACGGCGAGCATCCCGGCCAGGCCGGCGAAGAACAGCGCGGTCCCGTCGAGGCCCTTCAGGTACGAGACGGTCGAGAACGGGATCTGCAGCGGCGACTGCGTCCGACCGAGCGACTCGGCCAGGTCTGACGTGTGGGTCAGCGAGAACAGCGGATCGCCCGTGACCAGGTAGTCGACGAGCAACCAGATCCCGGTCGGGATCACGCTGAGCGCCAGCCAGCCGATGCCCCGCGGCGTGAAGATCGCGCGGAAGCTCGGGTTCCACGCCATCCACAGGCCGTAGAGCCCGCACAGCACCCACGCCTCGGGGCGCAGCAGGCCGGCGAGCGCCAGCATCAGCAGGACCGGCCAGCCGCGACGTGGACGCCGGGCCTCGAGCACGGCGGCCCAGACGACGAGCGCGATGTAGGTGACGTCGAGGTAGCCGCGGACGGCCAGGTAGATCAGGTTCCAGTTGACCAGCAGCAGCACCGCGGCGGTCAGGCCGACCCAGCGGTTGAAGGTGACCTTGGCGAGCTGGTAGACGCCGGCGGCGAGCGCGGCGACCGAGGCCATCGCGCAGAAGACGAGGAACCGGTCGACGTCCATCCCGAACGGCGTCAGGAACATCGAGAACAGGATCGACAGCGGATGCTCGGTCGGCGCGCGGAAGGCGTCGAAGACGGGCTTCTGGCCGTCCCACAGCTCCCGGGCCCAGAGCAGCGTGTAGTAGCTGTCGTAGTTCGGGTACGTCGGGTACGCGAAGAACAGCGCCAGCAGGCCGACGCAGAGGACCGCGAAGGCGACCCACGGCAACCAGCCGACGAAGCGGGAACGTGTCGTGTGGTCCGGGTCGTCCAAGGTCGGGCCGCGAGTCTACGGGACGTCTCTGCGTCGTGCCCCGCACCCGCGGTTCGCCGCGCGCGGGATCACGGCGCGCCCGGACCCGCCCGGCTCTGGAATACTCACCCGGTTGCACGAGCATCGAGAGCTGCTCGTGTCCGTGCCTTGATCCCACCGTACGGGAAGCCGACAGACCCCCGGCACGCCGGTCCATCGCCGTCGTGTCACGTCATCGGGTCCACCGCCCGAATCGCGTAGAGCCTATGAAGCTGATCATCCAGATCCCGTGTTTCAACGAGGAGCAGACGCTCCCGACGACCCTTGCCGACCTTCCCCGCGAGGTGGAGGGCTTCGACACCGTCGAATGGCTGGTGATCGACGACGGCTCCAAGGACCGCACGCTGGATGTCGCCCGCGCCAACGGCGTCGATCACATCGTCAAGCTGACGAACAACAAGGGGCTGGCCGCCGGATTCCAGGCCGGCCTCGACGCCTGCCTGAAGCTCGGCGCCGACGTGATCGTCAACACCGACGCCGACAACCAGTACGACGCGTCGTACATCCCCGACCTGGTCGCCCCCGTGCTGGCCGGCGAGGCGGACATGGTCGTCGGCGACCGCCAGGTCGAGAAGATCGAGCACTTCTCGCCGCTCAAGGTGCGGCTGCAGAAGCTCGGCTCCGCCGTGGTCCGGCGCGCGTCCGAGACCGAGATCGCCGACGCCACGTCGGGCTTCCGCGCCTACAACCGCGAAGCCGCGATCCAGCTCGCCGTCGTCTCGCGCTTCACCTACACCCTGGAATCGCTGATCCAGGCGGGCAAGCTGCTGGTCGCGACCAAGCACGTTCCCGTCTCGACGAACGAGAAGCTCCGCGAGTCGCGGCTGTTCCCGTCGATGTGGGCGTACGTCCGCCGCAACACGATCTCGATCTTCCGGATCTACGCGCAGTACGAGCCGATGCGCGTGTTCATGAGCATGGCGGCGCTGCTGTTCCTGCTCGCCTGCATCCCGTGGGGACGGTTCTTCGTCTCGTGGGTCCAGGGCGAGGGCGCGGGCCACGTGCAGTCGCTGATCTTCGGCGGCGTGCTCTTCACCGCCGCGGTGATGCTCGCGGCGCTCGCCGTGATGGGCGACCTGCTGCACGGCCAGCGGATCCTGCTGCAGCGGGTCTTCGAGCGCACGCGGCGGATCGAGCTGGAGCTGGGCATCCCGCCGAGCCACTACGAGCCCGGCCAGCCGAACGGCGAGCAACCGGCCACCACCGGGGCCCACGCCGCCCCGCCGCAGACCACCGCCGAGCGGGATGCGGTCCGGCCGTAAGGCCCGCCGCCCGCCCTTCCCCTCCGACCCGGGACACCATTCACGTGAGCACGCAGAAGCAGGACAACGGACCGGTCACGATCACCACCAGTGACGACGGCATCATCACGGGCAACACGTACGACAAGTACGGGTCGACCAACCCCGTCGTGCGCCGTCTGATGGCCGGGTTCGAGCGGAGCCTCGACGAGCTGTTCACCCGCGCCGATCCGCGCAGCCTGCTCGACGTCGGCTGCGGCGAGGGCGTGCTCGTCCACGAGTGGGCCAAGAAGCTGGGCGACAAGCGCGTGGTCGGCATCGACCTCGAGGAGCCCTCGATCCAGGCCGGTTGGGCCGAGCGCCAGGCGCCGAACCTCGACTACCAGATCATGCGCGCCGAGAACCTGCCGTTCGCGGACGACGAGTTCGACGTCTCGACCGCGATCGAGGTCCTGGAGCACGTCCCGGACCCCGAGCACACCGTCGCCGAGATGGCCCGCGTCGCCAAGCGCTGGGTGCTGGTGTCGGTCCCCCGCGAGCCGATCTGGCGCGCGGTCAACATGGCCCGCGGCGCGTACATCAAGGATCTCGGCAACACCCCGGGCCACCTGAACCACTGGTCGACCCGCTCGTTCAAGAAGATGCTGGCGCAGCACGGCGACGTCGTCGAGGTCCGGCAGCCGTTCCCGTGGACCCAGCTGCTGGTCCGCGTCGGCGACTGACGCTCCCGAGCCTGCCCCGTGGATCCGCGCGATCCGGACCCGCAGGCTCGACCCGAGCCTGACCCCCCGCCGGCCGGCGGTCCGCAGCCCGACCGCCGTGCGGCGGTCCCGCTCGACCCCCGCTTCGCGCCCGGGGCGCTGCCGACCGATCCGCAGCTCGACCCGGCCGGCGCGGTCACCGACGAGCTGCTCGCCGAGGAGCTGACCGAGGCCGCGCACGAGCGGGGCTCGTACGGTCGCGGCGCGCGGATCCTCTCGATCGGGATCGCGTCGACCGGGCTGCTGACGTTCCTCTTCTTCTCGGTCGCGTCGCACGCGCTCGGCGACAGCGAGCTCGGCCAGCAGCAGTACGGCCAGATCGCCACGATGTGGGCGATCCTCTTCACGGCGATGTGCGTGTTCTACCGGCCGGTGGAGCAGCTCCTGTCGCGGACGATCGCGACCGCCGCCGCCCGCGGCGAGCCGCACCCGCGGCTGCGCGAGCCGCTGCTGATCCAGGCGGCGTTCGCGCTGATGCTGGTCACGGCGGCGTTCGTCGCACGCGGCACGCTGGAGGACCAGCTCGGGTCCTCGACGCTGTTCTGGATGCTGGTGGCGGCCGGGGTCGCCTACGCGGCCAGCTACTTCGCCCGGGGCTTCGTCGCCGGACACCAGTGGTTCGCGCTCTACGGCGGGCTGGTGCTGTTCGAGTCGGTCGCCCGGATCCTCTTCCCGATCGCGGCGCTGATCGGGATCACCAGCGGCCAGACCGCGGTCGCGGCGGGGATCGTCGCCGCGCCGCTGGCCTCGCTGCTCGTCGTCCCCTGGGCGATCCGCGCGGCGACCCGGCGGCTCGGCGCGGAGCACGCCACGGCGAGCCGAGCGCCGGCGCAGGAGGACGCCGCCGGCACGGCCTCGGGCGCGGACGACGCCGGGTCCGACGCGGCCGGCGGATCGGCGCTGCGCACCGGCACGTCGTTCGCGGTCGCCGTCGCGATGATCCAGCTCGGTGAGCAGACCCTAGTCAACGCCGGCACCCTGCTGACCACGGACAAGGCGGCGGCCGGGCTGATCTTCAGCGCGCTGCTCGTGACCCGCGCGCCGTTGCAGCTCTTCCAGGCGATCCAGACCACGCTGCTGCCGCACTTCGCCACCCTGATCGCGACCGGGTCGCCGCACGAGATCGGCGCTGCGATCCGCAAGGCCGTCGGATTGATCGCCGCCTTCGCCGCGCTCGTCGTGGTCGGTCTGCTGCTGCTCGGCGGCTGGGTGATGCCGCTGTTGTTCGACGGCCAGGAGCCGCCGGTCGGCGGCCTGGCGATCGTGGCCGTCGGGATGGGCGCGCACCTGACCGCCGGCACCCTCAACCAGGCCGCGCTGGCTCGCGGCAACGCCTGGGCCGCCGCGCTCTCGTGGCTGATCGCCGGCGCGCTCTACGCCGTCTGGGTCGTGGTCGGCCCGATCGACGACGCGCTGCTG
>JADKLW010000709.1_pt1 | contig 11733 bp, 11 predicted proteins | sample 8641881 | NCBI WGS metagenome assembly JADKLW01 (sample SAMN16272185, study PRJNA661076) | feces metagenome | isolation source: fecal sample from diarrhoea affected cattle B | host: Bos taurus | place: South Africa: Lokaleng Village, Mahikeng | collected 2019-09
GGTCGAAGCGGCCCGGGCGCAGCAGCGCCGGGTCGAGGATGTCCGGCCGGTTGGTGGCGGCGATCAGGATGATGTTGTCGGTCATCGTGAAGCCGTCCATCTCCACGAGGAGCTGGTTGAGCGTCTGCTCGCGCTCGTCGTGACCGCCGCCCATGCCGGCGCCGCGGTGGCGGCCGACGGCGTCGATCTCGTCCATGAAGATGATGCAGGGCGAGCTCTGCTTGGCCTGCTCGAAGAGGTCGCGGACGCGGCTGGCGCCGACGCCGACGAACATCTCGACGAAGTCCGAGCCGGAGATCGAGAAGAACGGCACGCCGGCCTCGCCAGCCACGGCCCGCGCGAGCAGCGTCTTGCCCGTGCCGGGAGGCCCGAACAGCAGGACGCCCTTCGGGATCCGCGCGCCGAGCGCCTGGAACTTCTTCGGGTTCTCGAGGAACTCCTTGATCTCGTGCAGCTCCTCGACGGCCTCGTCGGCCCCGGCCACGTCCCGGAACGTCAGCTTCGGGGTGTCCGGCGACATCCGCTTGGCCTTCGACTTGCCGAACTGCATGACCTTCGACCCGCCGCCCTGAACGTTGTTCATGATCAGGAACCAGATCCCGAGGAACAGGATGAACGGGACGATGTAGATCATCGCCTGCCAGATCCCCGACGTCTTGGACGACTTGATGTCGAACGTCGGCAGGTTCTTGCTCTTGTGCTGCTCCTCGAGGAAGTTGGTCAGCGGACCGCCATTGTCGCGGTCGTACCCGACCTCGTACTGCTTGTCGTTCTTCAGGACGACGTCGACCGCGTTGTCCTTGGTCTTCATCGTCGCGCTCTTCACCTGGCCGTTCTCGACCTGGGTGATGAATTCGCCGTAGGTGTAGTTCTCCGCGGAGTCCTTCTCGAACAGCTGCATGGCGAAGAACGCCAGCAGCAGCACGATCAGGATGGGGAACAGTGCGCTCTTGAAGAACCGGCTCATGTGGGTAGCCGACATCGCAGGCGCCGAGGTGGCGGGGTGCGAAGCCGGGTGCCTAGCGTAGCAACGGTGATACCCCGGGCACGTCGGATCCCCCGATCAGCACGACCGATCGGGGGTTATGTGCCCGGCTACCGCGTCGGCTCGGCGGGCGGCGCGGGTCGCTCGCCGCCGGCCGCGCGGACCGCATCGTCGGTCAGAGCCGCGACGTAGGGCAGATTGCGGTACCGCTGGTCGAGGTCGAGCCCGTAGCCGACCGCATAACGATCGGGAAGCGGGAACCCCGTGTACTTGATCGGCAGATCGACCTCGCGGCGGCTCGGCTTGGTCAGCAACGAGCAGACCTCGAGCGACGCGGGCTTGCGCGAGCGCAGGTTGCGCAGCAGGTACTGGAGGGTCAGACCGGAGTCGATGATGTCCTCGACGATCAGCACGTGCTGGCCCTCGATCGAGTGGTCGAGATCCTTGAGGATCCGCACCACCCCGCTCGAGCTCGTCGCCGAGCCGTAGGACGAGACGGCCATGAAATCGACCCGGCACGGCACGCTGAGCTGGCGCATCAGGTCCGCGACGAACAGCACCGCGCCCTTGAGCACGCAGACGAGCTGGATCTCGCGGCCCGCGTAGTCCGCGCTGATCTGCTCGCCGAGATCCGCGATCCGGGCTCGCAGCTCGTCCGCCTGGATCAGGATCTCGCCGATGTTCGGATCGCGCACGGGGCGGCAGTCTACTCAGAGACTCCGACCGGGCCGGCGCGACGGCGACGCCGCGCACCAGATCCGGCCGTCGGCCCCGTCGGAGACCAGCACCCGCACGCCATCGCCCAGGTCGAGCGCCGCCGGCCGGCCGGGGCCGGGCTCCAGCGCGAGCACGTCGTCGATCCGGCCCTCGATGCGACCGCACTCCCGTTCGGTGGTCGCCTCGGCGAGCAGCCGGATCGCCCGTCGGGCGACCGCCCGCGGAACCGCCGCGGTCGCCGTCCGTCGCACCCAGGCGGCGCCGTCGGTCCGCTCGTCGCCCGGGTGCAGCAGTCCGGCGGCGACCTCGCGCAGCGCCGCGTCGTCCTCCCGCGCCCGGTCGGCGGTCGCGACCAGCGTGCCGGTCGCGCGGACGTCGAGCGCCTCGAGCGTGGCCAGGACCTCGCGGATCCGCCCCCGGGGACTGCCGGGATTGGTCGGGTCGTCGTGCCAATCGACGCCGTGGGCCGTGCACCAGGCGCCGGTGTCCGCCCGCGTCACTCCGGCAGCCAGCAGCGGACGGACGACCCCCCGCGCGGGGTCGCGCGGGGCGATCCCCGCCAGCGCGCGGACGCCGGGCGACGAGATCGCGCGCAGCAGCACCGTCTCCGCCTGATCGCTCGTGGTGTGCCCGACCGCGACCGGCGTCCCCGGCCCCGCCCACCGGTCCGCGGCGTCGCGCAGCGCGATCCGGCGGGCGTCGCGCGCCCAGGAGACCGGACTGCCGCTGCGCGCGCGAACGTGCTCCGGCACCGTCAGCCGGACGACCCGGACGGCCACGCCCCGCTCGGACGCGAGCGCGGTGACCCGCTCGGCGTCGCGGTCGGCCGAGCGCCCGCGCAGTCCGTGGTGGACGTGGACCGCGAGGACCGCGTCCGCCCCGGCGATCTCGCTGGCCAGCCCGAGCAGGCAGAGCGAATCGCGTCCGCCCGAGACCGCCACGACCAGCGGCGCGTCCGCGACGAGCAGCCCGGTCGCGGCGACCCGCGCCCGGAACGACCCGGGGGTGGGCGGGCCGCAGGTCACCGCGCCGGCGGACGGCCCCTCGCTCATGGTCCGCCGGGCGTGCCGTCGGGGACGGCGTCGCCGTCGCGCGGATCGATCCCCAGGCGGGCCTCGATCCGCGCCAGCCGCTGGTCCGTCTGCCGCTCGATCTGCTCGACGCGCTCGCTGAGCCGACGCAGCTCGTCGGCCGACGCCGGGCGCACGTCGAGCGTCCGCCCGAGCCGGCCGACCGCCTGCTGGACCTCGTCGGCGACCGCCCCGGCCTGGGCGGTGCCCGTCGAGCCCAGGTCCTCGAGCGCGCCGCGGACCCGGACCACCACCTGGGTCAACTCCTCGGCGAGGTCCTGGGCGCGCGAGCGCGTCCCGTCCGCCAGGTCCTGCGCGCGGGCTCGGGTGCCGTCGGCCGTCGCCCCGACCGCCTGGTCGACGGCGCGACGCACCGCCTCGACCCGCTCGGCCCGGCGCGACGAGGGGCCGGAACTCTCGGGCGTCGGGTCGTCGCTGCTCATGCGTGCAGTGTAGGACCCTCGTCCGGCGTCGGCGGACTATCGTCGGCGTTCCGTGTCGTCCGCTCGCTCGCTGCCCACCGTCCTGGACCTGGTCAACCCGGTGGCCCCCCGGGCGATCGTCGTCGGCGATCCCGGCCGGGCGCTGACGATCGCCCAGCGCCTGCTCGAGCGTCCGCCGCTGATGTGCAACCACCGGCGCGGGCTGTGGGGCTACACCGGCGTCGCCAGCGACGGCGCGCTGCTCACGGTGCAGTCGACGGGCGTCGGCGGCGCGAGCGCGGTCCCGGTGGTCCGTGAGCTCGCCGCGGCCGGGGTCACGCACATGGTCCGCGCCGGGTCGGCCCTGCGGATCGGTCCCGGCCCGGACCGATCCCTCGCGCCCGATCCGGCCGCCGGCCACCCGGCGCCCCTGGCCGTCGTGACGGCCGCGGTCGCCCGCGACGGCGCCAGCCGGGCGCTCGGGACGCCGGCCGACGCGCGGCTCGCGCCCGACCCCGAGCTGACGGACCGGCTCGCGGCCGCCGTCGACCACCGCCTGACGGTGGTCAGCGTCGACCTGCTGCCCCAGGACGGCGGGACCGCGGGGATCGGCGCCGTGCCGCCCGCCGGCGGCGGCGAGGCGCTCGACCGCCAGACCGCGGCGTTCCTGGCCGCGGCCGCCCGCTGGGGCGTGACCGCCGCCGCCGTCGTGGCGCTCCCGCCCGCGGTCGAGAGCGAGCAGCAGCGCGAGCGCTGGTGGCAGGAGCTCGGCGCCGTGGCGGCCCGGGCCTACGGCCTGACCGCCCAGCCGCCGGCCGCGGCGGTTACTTCGACGGTTCGGTAGCCGCCTCGGCCGAGATCTCCGCGAGCGTCGCCTGGACCTCGGCGAGCTGGGCCGCGATCGCGGACAGCGCGGCCTCGTCGCCCCCCTTGCTCGCGGCCAGGGTGAGCCGCTCGTCGACGCGGTCGACCGCGTCCTCGATCGACTCCAGTCGCTGCGCCACGTTGCGCACGCGGCGGGTCAGCCGCTCGATGTCGGCCGCGGTCGGCATGTTCAGCGCGCCGAACGCCGCTTCCTGGGCCTGGGTCGCGCGCTCGCGGATCTCCATCGCGCGCTGGACCGCGCCGGTGACCAACGGGTTGCTCAACAGCTCCTGGGCCAGCCGGCCGATCGTCTCCTCGCTGGCGCCGCGCACGCGATCCCTCAGGTCCTTGGCGTCGTTGGGCAGGTCATCGGTCATCGGGATCCTCCGGTCACGGGGAAGGGCGCCGGGGCACCACCACGCGGGCGGCGCCCCGGTCGGGGCGGGCGTTCCCAGCCTATCGTCCCCGGGACCGGCGATCCCCCCGCTCGGGGGGTCGACCGCCGGTGGTAGTGTGCCGCGCGTGGAGTCCCGAACCGCGGTCCCGCTGTTCCGGATCGTCCAGGTCGAGATCGCCGGCGAGATCGACCTGCCCTCCGGGCGCTGGACCGTCCGGGGACACGCCAACCGCCCCCGAGCCGTGGTCGTCGTCGAAGCGACCGAACGCCCCCCGCGGCGCTTCCGTCGCAAGCGGCGGAAGCTGGCCGCCGCGACGGCGGTTCCGGCCGCGCGCGTGACCGTCGTCGACGCCGACCCGATCGTGACCGACGACCCGGACCGCTGGCTCGCCGAGCACGACGCGGACGAGGCGGTGGACCAGGCGCTCGCCACGATCGACCGGCTCTCCCACGTCAATGCGATCGCCGCCGACGAGCCTCGACCGCGTCCGGTGCGCTGGCGCGATCTGACCCGGGCCCTGCTCGCCTACGGCACCGGCTACGAGGGCGCCGACGGGAGCTGGTCCACCCACCGCGCGGTGTCGGTCGCCGCCGACCAACCCCGGCGGGTGCGGCGCAGCGGACGCGGGCTGGGCAACGAGGAACGGCTCGCCGACCTGCTGTCGGGTCGCGATCCGGTGCTCGCCGCCGAGCCGTTGAGCCTGCGGGTCCAGCACGATCTCGAGGCCGAGCACTTCCGCGAAGCCGCCCTGCAGCTCCGGATCGCGGTCGAGGTGGCGATCGCCGAGCTCGAACCGTGGCGTGACGCGTTGCACGTCGACTCCGCGCTCGACGAGCTGCGCGGCGCCCGCGGCGCGGTCGCCGAGACCGCGACCGCCGCGGTCCGCGGCGGCCTGTCCGACGAGCAGGTCGAGACCGTGCGCGCGGTCGCCACCACGCTGCAGAACGCGCTCCTGCGGCGGTCCCGCGGGCGACGGATCGGCGAGCGGACGTCGCCGGCTCGCTGACCCGGGACGACGGTCCCGGCCCCCGCTCGGGCCCGAGCCGAACGGTCCCGGGCCCGCGCTTCCGGAGCTACTTGCCCTGCCAGCGGGCCTCGCGCTTGGCCAGGAACGCGCCGACGCCCTCGGCCGCGTCCTCGGTCGCGAAGATCTCCGCGAACGCGTCCTTCTCGGCCTCCAGCCCGGCGTCGTGGTCCTGGGCGGCCGCGACCCGCTTGATCGCCTGCGCCGCGAGCGGCGCCTGGCCGGCCAGCCGCCGGGCCCAGTTGACGGCGACGTCGAGCAGCTCGTGGTCGTCGACGACGGTGTTGACCAGACCGTGGGCGTAGGCCTCGTCGGCGAGGATCGGGTCGCCGACCAGGTTCAGCTCGAGCGCCTTGGCGTCGCCGACGAGCTGGCGCATCCGCTGCGTCCCGCCGAAGCCCGGGATCAGGCCGAGCTTGATCTCGGGCTGACCGAAGACCGCCGAGCGCGCCGCGATCCGGAAGTCCGCCGCGAGCGCCAGCTCGGAGCCACCGCCGAAGGCGAGCGCGTTGACGGCCGCGACCGTGACGATCGAGCTCTGCTCGAACGCGCGGAACAGGGCGTGGGTGTCGGCGAGGAGCTGCTTTCCGCCCTCGGCGCCCATCGTCGTGAAGGCCCGGATGTCGGCTCCGGCCGAGAAGACCGCGGACATCGGCGACGCCGACGCGAAGACGACCGCGCGGGCCCCGGAGGCCTCGGCGTGGTCCCAGACCTTCCGCAGGTCGGCGACGACCTCGGGCGAGACCGAGTTGACCGGCGGGTTGTCGAGCCAGGCGATCAGCACGCCGTGCTCGCGGGTCTCGATCTTCACCTTCTCGGCCGGCTGCTGCTCGTCGTACTGCGGGTAGACGTAGAAGCCCTGGCCGGTCTTCGCGCCGAGCCGGCCCTGGGCGACCAGGCGCCGCAGCACCACAGGCGCCTCGAACCGGTCGCCGTGCTTCTCGGCGGCCGCATCGAACCGTTCGAGCATCACGTCGAGCCCGTCCTGGTCGGCCTTCATCAGCGGCGGCAGGATCCCGCGGGCGGGGTTGAGCCCGGTGCCGGCGGCCATCCCGAGGTCGATGTCGCGGTGGCTGGTGAGGCCCTCCTCGATCAGGTAGACCGCCTCGCGAACCTGCGCGAGATGCCAGAGGTTGGCGATCTCGTCGATGTCCGGCGCGTTGCTACCCGCGACGTTCTCCGACCCGTCGGCCTTGTAGAAGCCGTCGCCGGTCTTCAGCCCCATGTCGCCCTGCGCCACCAGCTCGGTCTGGCGCTTGTGGTTGTAGAACCGCGCCGACTTCGACGTGTCGCCCTCGTCGTAGTCCTCGACCATTTGCTCCTGCAGGTGCAGCGACGGGTCGAGCCCGAGCGAGTTCATCAGCGTGAACGGCCCCATCGGCATGACCTTGCCCTTGAGTCCCTCGTCGATCTGGGCGATCGAGAGCTGGCCCTCCTCCTGGGCGCGGAAGACCTCGGACATGCCGGCCGCGAGGATCCGGTTGACCACGAAGCCGGGAACCTCGCCGACCACGATCGGCTGCTTCTTCGTCGCCTGGGCGAACTGGTACGTGGTCTGCACCGTCTCGGCCGAGGTCAGCTCGCCCTCGACGATCTCCAGCAGCGGCATCACCGCGGCCGGGAAGAAGTAGTGGGTGCCGATCACCTTGTCCGGGCGGACGGTCGCGGCGGCGATGTCGCTGATCATCAGGCCCGACGTGTTCGACGCGAGGATCGCGTGCCCCGGCGTGACGGCGTCGAGCTCGGCGAAGACCGCCTGCTTGATCGCGAGCTTCTCCGGGACGGCCTCGACCACGAAGTCGACGTCGCCGAAGCCGTCGTAGGTCAGCGTGCCGTCGATCCGACCGACGACGTCGGCGACGTGGGCCGCGGCCTGCTCCTCGCTGAGCTTGCCCTTCGCCACCTGCTTCTTGACCTGGCGCTCGGTGACCTTGGTCGCCTCGGCAATACCGGCGTCGACCAGCTCCTGCTTGATGTCCTTGAGCACGACGTCGATGCCGGCGGCGGCGATCGTCTGGGCGATCTGGCCGCCCATGGTTCCGGCGCCGACGACGGCGGCCTTGAAGACGAAGGTCATTGGGGCTCTGGGCTCCTGCGATCGGGGTGACGAGCGTCCGGAGCCTATCGACCGATCCCTGATCCTGGTCAGCTGGCCAGTTCGTCGCGCAGCGCCGCGACCGCGGTGGCGACCTCGTCGAGCGCCGGCAGCACATCGGCGCGCAGCCGCTCGCGCTCGGCGACGCCCGCGGGGGTGATCCGGTAGAACCGGCGCGAGCGCCGCACCGGGTGCTCCCACGATCCCTCGGCCAGGCCCTCGTCCTCGAGCGCCCGCAGCAGCGGGTACATCGTGTTCGGGTTGACGGTGACGAGCCCGCCGGAGACCTCGCGGATCCGCTCGATCAACCAACTCCCGTAGGCCAGCTCGTCGCCGTCGGCCGCGTCGAGGAGCTGCAGCACCAGGACCCGGACCACGCCCGCCCGCCGCAGCACCGCCGATAGCGGGTCGCCCGGCCCGGACGACCGCCGGCGGCCGGGGTCTCCGCCTCGCGCGGCGTCCGACGGGACCGCGCCGGCGGAATCGCGCTGTACGGCGATCGCGGCGTCGACCGCGGCGCGCGTGGCACGGCGCGCCGCGCGGCGACGGTCAGAGGGGGGCGACGGGGCCACGCTCGGAGGATCGCACGTGCCCGACCCCCGCGTCCGGGATGACGCGGCGCCGCCCGGTGCGGCGCGGCGGCCGGCCGGTCAGCTCGACCGCGGCGGCCCGAGCAGGTTGGTCACGCTGATCCCGCTGGGCGGGCGGTCGAGCGCGAGCCACTTCTTGTTGGTGATCTTGACCTGCATCTTGTAGACGACGATCGGCGTCCCGGCCACGACCTGCAGGTCCGGCGGGACCTCGGCCACCAGCTCGTAGGCCCACTTGCCGCGGAGCTTGCGGATCTTGCCCTCGACCGGGAGCTGGACCACCGCCGGGTTGGTCATCGTGGTGTAGAAGAAGACGCGGTCCTTACCGCCGTTGACCACGGTGATGTTGGCCGTGGTGCGGACCGTGTCGGCGAACGCCGAGGCCTTGCCCTTGCCCATCACGGAGCCCTTGGGGCAGGCGTCGACGCCTCCGTTGTTGAGCGCCTCGAACGTGCACTTCGGCAGCTTCGCGCCGCGGTAGATCGATCCCTTGGGGAACAGCACCGTGGTCTTCTGCAACGTGGTCGCGTTGTCGTTCGTCGAGCGGTCCCACTCCATCAGCACGTCGACGGTGACCGGCACCGGCTTGCGCTTGGTCGGCTGCGCGCCCTTCGGCAGGTTGGCCACGATCTCGACCTTGCTGGAGAGCGTGTCCGCGCCGACGATCGCCGGGACCACGCCGATGGCCAGTCCTCCGACGACCGCCGTGGCGACGCCCACGGCCACGACTCTCACCCTGCGTGTCCCCGACATCGCACGAGCCTACATCCGGTAGGACCGGCGCGGGAGGAACGTTGACGAGCGTGCACCCACCGTCTCCGTGGCGCGCCGGCCGGCGCGCCACGGAGACCGATCAGACCGTCGTGACCGCGGCGGCCTCGACGTTGCGACCGAGCAGGATCTCCTTGGCGATCACCAGGCGCTGGATCTGGGCGGTGCCCTCGTAGAGCTGCATGATCTTGGCGTCGCGCATGTACTTCTCGACCTTGTACTCCTTGATGAAGCCGTAGCCACCGTGCACCTGCACCGCGTCGGTCGTGACCTCCATCGCGGTGTCGGCCGCGAACCGCTTGGCGTGTGAGCTCTGGAGCGTGTTGCGCATCCCGGCGTCGAGCAGCGCGGCGCTCTGCCAGGTCAGCAGGCGCGAGGCCTCGATCTTCGTCGCCATGTCGGCGATCAGGAACTGGATCGCCTGGTGCATCGCGATCGGCACGCCGAACTGGACCCGCTCCTTCGAGTACTCGGTCGCCGCCTCGAAGGCCGCGCGGGCGATGCCGGTCGCCATCGCCGCCACGCCGGGACGCGTGCGGTCGAGGGTCATCATCGCCAGCTTGAAGCCCTTGTTCTCCTCGCCGAGCAGGTTGGCGGCGGGGACGCGGGTGTCGTTGAAGGTGATGGTCGCGGTGTTGGACGCCCGCTGGCCCATCTTGTCCTCCTTCTTGTCGACCGTGATCGTGTCGTCCTTGGGGACGACGAAGGCCGAGATGCCGCGGTGCCCGGCCTCGGGGTCGGTCTTGGCGTAGACCGTGAAGTAGTCCGCGTAGCCGCCGTTGGTGATGAAGCACTTCGAGCCGTTGAGGACGTACTCGTCGCCGACCTTGGTCGCCGTCGTCCGCATGCCCGCCACGTCCGAGCCGGCGCCCGGCTCGGTCAGGCAGAACGAGACCAACCGGTAGTTGCTCGTGATGTCGCCGAAGAACTCCCGCTTGAACTCCTCGGTCCCGCCGAGCGCGATCGGCGCCGTGGCGAGGCCGTTCGCGGCGATCGAGGTGCCGATGCCGGAGCACCCCCAGCCGAGCTCCTCCTCGATCAGCGTGCCGGCCATGTAGTCCATGCCCGGGCCGCCGTAGGCGTCGGGCACGTGGGAGTTCATGATCCCCAGCTCCCAGGCTTGGCGGAGCACGTCCTCGGGCCAGGTGCCGTCGACGTCGTGCTCCCACGCGACCGGGCGCATGACGTTCTCGGCGAAGTCATGGGCCATGTCGCGAATGGCCTTCTGCTCGTCGTTGAGGGTGAAATCGACCACGGTGACTCCTTGTGCCGGACGGACGGACTGCGGATACGACGACTAGATTGACTAGTCAGTCAACCAACGCTGTCGTGACAGGCTAGCGCGTACGCCCACCCCGCGTATACGCAAGACTGCGTCCGTGGACACCGCGATCACGATCCTCATCTTCGGCATCGTCGGCGTGTCGGCCGCGGTCTGCGTGGCCGCGCTGCTGTTCACGTCCGGTCCGCGCCGGGGGCCCACGCCGAGCGGCGACCAGCACCCGGCCGAGCACGTCGAGGCGCCGGTCGACGAGGCGTGGACCGAGGCCCAGGCGCTGGTCGCCGTCCGGAACGCCCGCCGCCGCCGCCGCGGCGAGCCGGAGTCCGACCCCGAGGTCGAGGCCGAGCAGATCCTCAGCGCGCTCGAGCGCGAGACCCGCTAGGCGCCGGCCTGCGGGCCGGCGCTCGACGTCTCAGTCCTGGAGGTCGGCGCAGGCCTGGAGCTCGGTGACGTCGCTGCCCGCGGCCGCGACGCAGTCGGTGTACGAACCACCGTCGCTCGGGGCCGCCTCGGAGGTCGTCGTGGCCGGCGGGGCGTCCGGGGTCGGCGCCGACGGCTCGGTGCTGGTGCCGGTCGCCCCCGGATCGCCGGTGGCGGCGGAGAAGATCGACAGCAGCTCGTCGAACGGCCGGGCGTTCTTCGGCGTGCTGATCCGCACCGGCTCGTTGACCTTGGTCAACCCGAAGTCCAGCGCGAGCCGACCCTGCTTCAGCTCGACGTCGACCTGCAACCGGCGCAGCGCTCCCTCGCCCTCGCCGACCCAGGCGTCCATCTTCGCCGACGACACGTCGTCGCCGATCGACCCGAGCTGACTGGCGGCCGCCTGGACCTCCTTGTTGTCCGACGCGCCGCCGCGGTTGACGAACTTCTGCAGGTCGTCGGTCATCCGCTCGACGTCGATCTTCGACCGCACGTGCGTGACCGCGTTGCCGTCCCACTGCTCCTCGCCGACGATCTCCGGATCCTCGAGCCACGACTCCGGATCGATGCCCAGCTTGTCGAGCGAGAGCGGCTCGTCGTCCTTCGCGTCGTCGGACGCCAGGTCGTCGAGCGCGTCGTCGGCGAGCACGTACTGCTGCTCGCCGATCGAGACGTAGTTGCGACCACCGATCCCGGTCAGCGTGGCGACCGGTTCGCCGCCCGAGTCGTTGACGCCGACCGCGAAGCGGAACTTCGCCGTCTCGGCGTTCCCGGCCTGGTACGGCCCGACGAGCTCCAGCAGCACGGGCTCGTTGCCGGCGGCGGCGCTCCCCGTCAGCCCCAGCTTGATGTTGACCTGCGCGGTCTTCAGCTCGTCCCCGGACGAGAATCCGCGGGCGACCACGCTGCGCGCGTCGTCGGACCCGCCCCCGCGGAGCAGCAGCACGACGACGACGGCGACCAGCAGCGCCAGACCCCCGCCGATCACGGCGAGGCGGCGACGGCGCGCGGTCGGGGCCGATGGACGGCGCGCGGGTCGCGGCGCCCGCGTCGGGCGTGATGAGGCTTCGGTCATGGGCGGCGTTTCTCCGGGAC
>JADKLW010000711.1_pt1 | contig 11728 bp, 11 predicted proteins | sample 8641881 | NCBI WGS metagenome assembly JADKLW01 (sample SAMN16272185, study PRJNA661076) | feces metagenome | isolation source: fecal sample from diarrhoea affected cattle B | host: Bos taurus | place: South Africa: Lokaleng Village, Mahikeng | collected 2019-09
CGTGCTGATCGCGGACGAGGACGCGACGGACGTCGCTCGCGAGCTGCACGGTCGCCCGCGAGTCGTCGACGATGAAGGCGATCTCGTCGGTCAGCAGCCGTGGGTTGACCGGCACGCCGATCGCGCCGGCGCGCGCGAGCGCCAACGAGACCATCGCCGTCGTCGGCTCGTTCTGCAGCAGCAGCACGACCCGCTCGCCGGTCAGGCCGCGGGAGGCGAACGCGGCCGCCAGGCGATCGACGGACCGGTCGAGCTCGCGGAAGCTCCAGCGCTCCTCGCGGTAGACGAAGGCCGTGCGGTCGCCGTACTTGTCGGCCGCGACCCGCAGCGGGTACGAGTAGTCGTGCTTCATAGCTGCCCCCGGACCCACGCCAGGTCGTACCAGGACGTCATCCGCCGGATCGCGCCGTCGGCGAGGTCGAAGACGTCGACCGCGTCGAACTCGATCTGCTTGCCGGACGCGCTCGTGCCGGAGAACCGGACCTCGACCACGACGACGTCGCCGGCCACGATCACGCGCGTCGGCTCGTCGTGGTGCTGCGGCCACGGCCCGAACAGGCCGTCGTAGTAGGTCATGATCTCGGCGCGACCGCGCCGGGGGCGCGCCCCGACCGCCCGCAGCTCCGCGTCCGCGGCCCAGCTCGTCGCCATCCGGCCCCAGTCCTCGGCGTTGAGCGCTTCGAAGAACCCGCGGACGACGGGCGGCGCCACCGCGATCGTCCCGACGGCGCCGCTGCCGCCGCCGGACGGCTCGTTGGCCGTTCCCGGCGCTTGCTCGTGCACTCGATCCCCCATGATGCGGCTACCAGTTCTCCAGGATCTCGTCGACCGGCTCGGCAACGGCCGCGATCGTCCCGGTCCCCCCGAGGAACGATCCCCCGTACCAGACCGCGTCGACCGCATACTCGCGCTCCATCCCCAGGCCGCGAGCGAGCAGCAGCGCATCGCGCGTGCCTTCGACGTTCCCGCGCCAGACCTCGTGGTGCAGGAAGAGGTAGGCGAACATCCTGTTCGGCAGGCCGGTCTTGACGATGTTCTCCCACCGCCCCCGCTCCGCCTTGAGCACCTGCGGCCGGTACTTGGCGTACAGCTCGATGCTCTTCGGGACCTCGCCGCAGACCCGCAGGTACCACTCGCGGAGCGCGGTCAGATCCTGCTTGGTGAGGTCGGGCGTGGAGTAGTCCAGTCCCGCCTTGAGCGCGTCTGGGTCGACGACCCAGCCGTCCGGGAAGGGCGACGGCGCGTCGGGCTCCGGCTCGCGGAAGGCGGCCAGGCTCGCGCGGATCTGGTCGGCGACCAGCACCGTGCCCCAGGTCGGAGCCAGGTAGAACGCGACCGCGAGGGTCTCGACGATCGCCGCGCGCGAGTAGCCGGGCCCCGACAGGAACGTCGACGGCTGGCAGATCTGCATGATGTAGTCGACGCCCTCGGCCCAGCCACCGACCGCGTACAGGCTGAGGTACGGCAGCGGACACGAGAAGCTCTCCTCCTCGTGCAGGTGGTGCACGTAGTTCAGGAGGCGCTTGAGCACGTCCGGGCGCAGGTCGGCCCACAGCGCGTACGACGCGAGCGGCTTGCCCGTCGGCTGATCCGTGAAGCCGAGAAACGCCGCCAGCTCCTCAGGAGTCGTGACGTCCGGTTCGGAGACGTTCATGCCGCGGTACACAATGCTCATGGTGATCCTTGGTCGTAACGGCCTCGGGGGCGTCAGCCCGGATCACACTACCAGACGTCTGGTAGAAATATCAATCACCCAGGGACCGCGGAGCCTGGCCCCCGGACCGGCTGCCGGACGGCCCGCGACGACCGTGGACCCCGGGCGCCGCGGCCCGGAGACCCCGACCCTGCTAGCTGCCGCTGGTCAGCGACGCGACCACGAGATCGGCGTAGACCGACCCGACGTGACCGGCGCGCTGGGGACCGGACGGCTTGAACCAGTGGTAGATCGAGTTGATCATCCCCATCACCGCCAGCGCGGTGATCTTCGGATCGATCTCGTCCCGGATCAGCCCGGAGTCCTTGCCCTCGACGATCAGCTTGCGCAGGATCTTGTCGTACTGATCCCGCTCGCGCACGATCTCGTTCCGCCGCTCATCGCCCAGCGAGCGGAAGTCGTGCAGCAGGATGCCCATGCGGATCGTGTTCTCGGCGTTGAACCGCGCGAGCGTCTCGACGAACGCGTGGATCTTCTCGAGCGGGTTGCCGTCGGCGGCGACGGCCTCGACCACCGTCTCGAGGGCGGCGGTGTGGACCTCCTGCAGCATCTCGAAGAGGACGTCCTCCTTGCTGCTTATGTAGTAGTAGAGGCTGCCCTTCAGGATGCCGACCTCGTCGGCGATGTCCTGGATCGACGTCGCCTCGTAGCCCTTGGCGTGGAAGACGCGGGCGGCCGCGTCCAGCACCTCGGCGCGGCGCTTGCGCGGCATCTTCCGTTCGGAGCGTTTCTTGGTCTCAGGCATGTGGTGCGTGGGGCCCGAACCCGGGCCGGGGTCGATCCAGGCTCTGTCTCATGATCGGAAGGATGACGAACCGATACGACGGACACGTCGAACCGACCGAGTCCCGTTCGCCCACTCACCAAGCAACCGATTGATCGGAGATGCTAACAGCTCCAACGGCGCCTCAGGAGGCGCGCGTACCGCCTCCCGCTCCCCCGACGGTTCCTGCCGCCCCGCCCTACCCCGCTGCTCACGCGTCAGATCGCGCCGGACGCCCGCAGCGCCGACAGCTGCTCCGGCGAGCGCCCGAGCCCGTCCCCGAAGACCGCCTCGTTGTCCGCGCCCATCCGCCGGCCGGGATGCCGCAGCTTCCCGGGCGAGGCGCTGAGGCGCGGGAGCACGTCGGTCAGGCGCATCGGGCCGAGCTCGTCGTCCTCGAGCTCCACGAACGTCCCGCGGGCCTCGAGATGTGGATCGACGGCCAGGTCGGCCGCGTCGAAGATCGCGCAGCCCGTGACCGCATGCTGCTCCCAGAGCGCGAGCACCTCGTCGGCGGGACGCTGGCGTACCCAGTCGGCGATCATCCCGTCCAGCTCGTCGGCGTGCGCGTTGCGCTTGGCGTGCGTCGAGTACCGGCCCTCCTCGACGAGATCGCGACGACCGATCGCCTCGAGCAGGCGGTCCGCCGTCGATTGCGCGCTCGTCGAGATCGTCAGCCACTTGTCGTCGGCCGTCCGGTACACGTTGCGCGGCGCGGTGAAGTAGCCGCGGCTGCCGTTGCGCTGCTCGAGGACGCCGGTCTGCTCGTACGCGGTCACCTGCGGGCCGAGGAACGCGATCAGTGGCTCCCACAGGCTGAGGTCGATGTACTGGCCCTCGCCCGTCTGGTCGCGGTGGCGCAGCGCCATCAGCGTGGCCATCGCCCCGTACAGGCCGGCGACGCCGTCACCGAGCGGGAACGGCGGCACGATCGGGGCGCCGTCGGGCTCCCCCAGGACCGCGGCGACGCCGCTCATCGCCTCGGCGAGCGTGCCGAACCCCGGCCGGTTGCGGTACGGACCGGTCTGCCCGAACCCGGTCGTGCGGACCATGATCAAGCCCGGATTCAGCTCCGCGAGCTGCTCGTAGCCGAGGTTCCACCGCTCCATCGTCCCCGGGCGGAAGTTCTCGACCAGCACGTCCGCCTCGGCTACCAGCTCCAGCAGCAGCTCCTGACCCTCCGGCTTGGAGAGGTTGAGCGTGCAGGCCCGCTTGTTGCGCGAGATCGACTTCCAGAAGATCGAGACGTCCCCCGCCTTCCAGCCGAAGTTCCGCACCGAGTCCCCCGCGACCGGGTGCTCGAGCTTGATCACGTCCGCGCCGAAGTCCGCGAGGTACGTCGAGATCATCGGGCCGGCGATCAGCGTCGAGGCGTCGATCACCCGCAGGCCCGACATCGGCCCCGCGTGGCGCTCCGTGCTCCAGGGAGCGCCGGTCACGTCGTCACCTGGGACTCGTGCGCCACCGCGTCGTACGCCTCGACGATCCGCTTGGCCCGCGACATCACGGGGTAGTCGACGAGCCGGCCGTCGACGACCAGCGCGGCGACGCCCTGCTTCTCGGCCTCGAGGAACTGGTCGACGACGCGTCGGGCCTGCTCGGCCTCCGCCGCCGGCGGCGCGAAGCCCCGGTGGGTGAGCGGGACCTGCGACGGGTGGATCAGCATCTTCCCCGCGAAGCCCAGCTGGCGGCCCTGGGCGCACTGACGCAGGAACCGGTCGCTGTCCTTGATGTCGATGAACGGGCCGTCGAGCGGCGGACGCTTGCCGGCAACCCGCGCCGCGACGACGAGCGCCGAGCGGGCGTAGAGCAGCTCCTCGGTGTCCTCGGACGTGTCGATCAGGTCCATCCCGAGGTCGAGCATGAAGTCCACGAAGCCGATGATCCCGGTCTCGACGCGGTCCGATGCGGAGAGGATCTCGACCGCGTGGTAGACGCCCTTCGCCGACTCGATCAGCAGCAGCATCGCGGTACTGCCGACCTCGACACCCTGCTCGCGCTCGGCGGCGGCGAGCCACGCGTCGGCGTTGCGCACCGTCTCGGCGCTCTCGACCTTCGGCAGCACGATGCCGTCGAGGTTCGGGTGGACCACGCCGTGGATGTCGCCCTCGGTCAGGCCGGTGCTCGGGTGGTTGACGCGCACGTACGTGCGGACGTCGGCGAACTGCTCGAGCACCGCGCGCACGTCGGCGCGGGCGTCGACCTTGCGGTCGTTCGTCACGGCGTCCTCGAGGTCGATCGCCACGGCGTCAGCACCGATGAACGGCAGCTTCGCGAGCGGGCGCGGCGCGGTGGCGGGACAGAACAGCAGGGAGCGCAGGGGCGGGTTCATGGGATCTCCGGGGAGGGAATGGTCGGTGGGTCGATGCGGTAGCGGGCGGCCGGCCGGCGACGGCGGCGTGGCGGCGGCTTCCGCGTCGGGTCGATGGGCTCCTACGGGCCGTCGACGGCGGACGGGGCGTCCCAGGACGCGATCAGCTCGACTGGCAGCTCGCCGAGCTGGAGCTGCGGCCGCACCCGGTCCCCGAGGCGGCGGATCGCCAACGACCGCTGCGCGGCGTCCAGGCCGGGATCGAGCGAGAGGCCGCAGACGTCGACGCCCCGGTCGTCGCGTGCTTCGCGCAGCAGCGCCACCGTCGCCCCGACATCGACGGCGCCGTCGCTCGCCAGCGGGCAGACGCGCAGCGCCGGACGGACGTCGTCGCCCTCGACGCCGCCGTGCTCGGCGCCGTCGTCGACCAGGGCCCGGCCGGTGTCGGTCGCGAGGCCGGCCAGCCCGGCGCCGCGGAGCCACAGCGGCAGCCGTAGCTGGGCGGGGGCGGGGGTCACGCGCACGGTGCCCGACTGGTCGGCGGGGAGCGTCCAGCGCTCGCCCCGATGACGGAACGGACGGCTGCGGAACGCCGCCCGCAGCACCTCGAGCGTCTCCGTCGCCAGCGGCACGTCGTCGCCCGCGAGCACCGCGGTGACCCGGCCGCCGAGCGCCTGGTCGGCGACGGCCAGCTCCTCGGCCAGCCCGATCGGGTGCGTTCCGGCCTCGACCTCGACCACGACGTCGAGAGCGTGGTCGCCGTGCGCCAGCGCGCTGGCGACGACCGGGGCGGAGCAGCGCTCGTCGCGGTGGTCGCGGGCCGACAGCCAGACGAAGTCGAGGCCGGCCCGGCGCGCGTCCGCGAGGTCGCGGGTCACGGCGTCCCAGGACGACAGGTCGACGACGATTCCGATGCGCATCAGGCGCGCTCCTCTCGAACCCGGGGCACCACGACGTCGGCCAGCATCCGCAGCTGGTCGTCGATCACGTCGTCGGTGGCCTCGACGTGGCACTGCAACACGAACGTTCGGACGCCGGCGGCGCGAAACGCCCGCAGCTTCGCGGCCACCGTCTCGGGCGACCCGACGATCGCGGCGGACAGCGCCCGATCGACCTGCTTCTTCACGTGGGCCTCGTTGACGCCCTCCGGCGTCCTTGACCACCAGGCCACGGCGTACTCCAGGTAGTGGTCGGCCAACCGCGGCAGGAAGAACTCCCGCGCCGCCTCGTCGGTCTCGGCGACCCAGACGTCCTTGAGCAGGCCCACGGTCGGGACCGTGGTCCCCGCCTCGGTGGCCGCCTCGCCGGCCACGTCGACCAGGTTCTGCACCTCGTCGGCGCTCAGCCCCGGGGGCAGCAGCAGCGGCAGCCCGCGGCGGGCGGCCCGGGCGATCGCGGGCGGCGCCATGCCGCCGCCCCAGAGCCGGGCCCGCGACGAGGACGCGATGATCGCGTCCATCGCCTCGCGCTGGCGCTTGCCGCGCTGGTCGAACGCCAGGCCGAGCCCGTCGTACTCCTCCGGCCGGTAGCCCAGCCCCACGCCGAGCTCGAGCCGGCCCGGGAAGAGCCGGTCGAAGGTCTGCGCGGCCAGCAGGCTGCGGCTCGCCTCGTGCTGGGCGAGGAGATGGACCGACGTGCCGACGCGCAGCCGCTCGGTGGCGCCCGCGATCGCGGCGCCGGCGACGATCGGCTGGGGGCACCAGCCGTCGTACCAGAAGCGGTGCTCTCCGAGCCAGAACGAGTCGAACCCGAGCTGCTCGGCGAGCCGCGCCTTCTCGATCATGCTCGCGTACAGGTCGCTCGACGCCGACGGGAACCGCGCGGTGCTGCGCAGGTTCCAGAGGCCCACGCCGAAGGAGAGCTCCGACATCTCAGTACGACCGCGGGAGCCCCAGCGAGTGCTGTGCGATGTGGTTGAAGATCATCTCGCGGCTGACGGGAGCCGTCCGCTGCAGCCGCGCGGCGCCCCACAGGGTGGCCAGACCGTACTCGGTGGCCAGGCCGTTGCCGCCGTGCGTCTGGATCGACTGGTCGAGCGCCGCCAGGCAGGCCTCGGCGGCCGAGTACTTCGCCATGTTCGACGCCTCCGCGGCGTCGAACCCGTTGTCGTGCAGCCACGCCGCCTTCTGCGTCATCAGGCGCGCCAGCTCGACCTCGATCTTGGCCTTCGCCAGCGGATGCGAGACGCCCTGGTGGGTGCCGATCGGCTTGTCGTTCCAGACCACGCGCTCGTTGGCGTACGCCGCGGCCTTGGCCAACGCGTAGAGGCCGATGCCGTTCTCCAGCGCCGCCGCCATGATCCGCTCCGGGTTGAGGCCCGAGAAGAGGATCCGCAGGCCGTCGCCCTCGGCGCCGATCCGGCGCTCGACGGGAACCACGACGTCGTCGAAGAACAGCGAGTACTGGCGCTCCGGGGCGACCATCTCGACCGAGATCTGGTGCTTGGTCAGGCCCGGCGCGTCGGTGTCGACGAGGAACACCGAGAGCCGACCACGACCGGTCAGCTCGTCGGTGCCGGTGCGGGCGACGACCACCACGATGTCGGCCTCGTCCACGGCCGACGCGTAGTACTTAGCCCCGTTGAGGACGTAGCTGTCCCCGCGGAGCTCGGCGGTCGTCTTGAGGTTGTGGGTGTTCAGCCCGGCGTCCGGCTCGGTGATCGAGAAGGCCATCTTGGTCTCGCCGGTGACCATCCGCGGCAGCCACTCGGCCTTCTGCTCGTCGGAGCCGTGGTGCGCGAGCAGCTCGCCGCAGATCGCGGCCGAGACGATGATCAGGAAGGACGGCGTGCCGGCGGCGGCGAGCTCCTCGCAGACGATCGCCAGGTCGGCGACGCCCGCTCCCGATCCGCCGTACTCCTCCGGCAGGTTGACGCTCGTGTAGCCGGCCCGGCAGAGGTCCGTCCACAGCGCGGTGGCGGACTCGTTCTTGCGGGAGACCTCGAGGTAGTACTCGTGGCCGTAGTTGCTCGCGAGGCTCCGCACGGCTGCGCGGAGTTGACGCTGTACGTCCGTCTCGACGAACCGGTCAGCCTCGCGCACCTCACCTTCAATCGTCATCGCCGTCCGGGCCCCTTCTTGTTGCAGATTACGAGCGTCACTCGGGCGGAGTTAACCAGCTAGCCGGCCAAAATTCAAGCAACCGTTCGACAGAACCTGCCCAGACGCACTCGCCGCCCGGCGCCGACGACCGGTGCCGAGCGGTCCGCCCGGCACCCCGTCGGGAAGGCCTCGGGCGACGCCCTAGAAGGCCCGTACCCAGCCGCCGTCGGTGTTCTCCTCGACCGGAACCATCCGCTCCTTCTCGCCGTCCCAGCGGACGATCTGGACGTAGGGCTGCTTGATCTGCGGGTACCCCTTGGGCCCCGGGTTCTCGATCTCGCGGGAGAGGATCATGTCGACGCCGGTCTTGGTCCGCATGAACTCCGCCAGCGACTTGGCGTTGAAGTTCTCGGGCCCGATCTCCTGCGCCACCTGGTTGAACCACATCACCGACTGGTAGCCCCAGACCGCCGAGGAGTTCCGCGCGTCGATGTCCGTGCCGGACGCCTTCATCGCCTCCAGGAACCCCTGGACCTCGGGATCCTCCGGCTGCCCCCAGCTCACGAACTGGGTCGAGATGATCGCGCCGTCCATCACGCCATCGGCCTTGGCCAGCACGGTCTCGTAGTCGGTGCCGCTGTCCGGCGCAGAGATCTTCGAGGCCGGAATCCCGGCCTGCTGGAAGCCGCGGAACATCTGCACCATCATCGGCGCGCCCGCGAGCGTGATCACGAAGTCCGGGTCCTCCTTGACCGCCTTGCTGATGAACGGGGACAGGTCGGCGCCGGTCAGCGGGTAGTACACGTAGCTGACGGACTTGCCGCACTCCTCGACGACCGGGTCGACCGAGGCCGGCGCCTCGCGACGCTGCTGCGGGAGGTCCTGGGTGAAGACCACGATCTTCTCGATCTCCGGGTTCTGGCACGCGTAGCGCGCCACGCCGCGGAAGCCACCCACGGCGCTCGCCGAGAGCCCGAAGCTCCACTCGTTGTTGAAGTCGTCCGGGGTGTTGACGCAGTTGAAGCTGGGGATCTCGGCGCGGGCGTAGAGCTTGAGCCCCGTCGCCGACCACGTCGTCTCGCAGCCGAGCTGCGCCGTCGGCTCGTTCTCGAGCGTCTTGCGCGCGCAGTTGGTCGCGACCGCGGGCTGCATCATCGAGTTGCAGGTGTCGATGATCACCTCGCGACCGCCGATTCCGCCGTCCGCGTTGATCTTCTTGGCCGCCGCCTCGGCCCCGGCCTGGTGGTAGTCCAGGAGATGGACGCCGGGGATCTTGATCGAGATCAGCGAGAAGTGGATCGGATCCTTGCTCTCGTCGATCCCTCCGGATCCGCCCGTCGTCGCTCCGGCGGGCGCGGCGCTGTTGCTCGCGCCGCCACCGCCGTCTCCTCCGTCGTCATCGCCGCAGGCGGCGAGCGCTCCCCCGCACAGCAGCGCGGCCGCGACGGTCGCGACGGCCGTCCGGGCCCGCAGGCGTTCCAAGATCCCCATGCTCTCTCCTCTTCTCGGGTCCGCCGGGCGGACGCCCGGCCGCCGGCCACGAGACCTCCCCCGCCCCGCAGCCGACGAGAAGATTCCTACCATCCATTCGTCCGAAATTGGCAAACGTTTACACCGGGGTCGCCGCCGCACACCGCCGCGAGCGCCAGCCGAACCGGCCGGCCGGGCGGTCAGGGGCGACCCGGCGCCCGCTCCCGGTCCTGCTCGGCGAAGTGCTCGCGCAGGACCTCGACGGCGCTCTCGAAGTGCCGCTCCGCGAGCCGTCGCGCCTCGAGCTCCTGACCCTGCTCGATCGCCACCACGAGCTCCTCGTGCTCGTCGACGCCGTCGACCACGTGACTCGGGAAGAGCGCGAAGAACCGCCGGGGGATCATCCGCGCCGCCGACGCCAGCATCTCGCGCAGCCGGCGCGAGCCGCATGCCTTGTTGATCTCGCCGTGAAACTCCCAGTTGAGGCGGGAGACGTCGTCGCCGACCCGCAGGACGGCCGTGATCTCGCGGTGGATCTCCCGGATCCGAGCCCGTTCGAGCGGGCTCGCCCGGCGGGCCGCCCACTGCGCCGCGACCCCCGAGAGCGCGGCCATCACCGCGAAGTTCTCGAGGATCGACTCCTCCGAGAGCCCGACAACCGTGATGCCGCTGCGCTGCGCGACGCGCACCAAGCCGTCGGCGTCCAGCGCGAGGCACGCCTCGCGGACCGGCGTGCGACTCGTCCCGAACTCGGCGGCGGTCGCCGCCAGGTCGATCCGCTCGCCGGGGGCGAGCACCCCGGAGAGCACCCGGTCCCGCAGGGCATCGAGGATGCGCTCCCGCTCGGTGCGGTGGCCGGCCTCGCCGAACGGATCGACCATCGGCCACAGATCGGAGGAGTGCACGGGTCTCTGTATATCAGTTGCGAACTGATACGTCAGATGTAGACTGATACACCAGAATAGTCAGACGTTCGTTCGAAAGAAGGACCCAGCAATGCCCCAACGAGACGACCAGATCACGCTTGTCGCGTTCATGCAGGCCTCGAATGTCTCCGTGTACTCGGGGTCGTGGCGGTACCCGAGCGCGGCGGAGGACTACCTCGACCTGCGCTACTACCAGCGGATCGCCCGGACCCTCGAGGAGGGCACCTTCGACCTGCTGTTCTTCGACGACCGGCTCGCGATGCCGACGACCTACGACGACTCTCCGGACGAGGCGATCCGCTACGGCGCGCGGCCGATCAAGCTCGACCTCAGCACCGTGCTCGGCGCCGTCGCCGCAGCGACCGAGCACATCGGCCTCGGCGCCACCTACTCGACGACGTACTACCCGCCGTTCCACGTCGCGCGGACCTTCGCCACACTCGACCACCTCAGCGGCGGTCGCGCCGCGTGGAACGTCGTGACGTCGGTCAACGACGCCGAGGCGCAGAACTACGGCGTCGACGAGCATTTCGAGCACGACCAGCGCTACGACCGCGCCGAAGAGTTCGTCGACGTCGTCTCGCAGCTCTGGGACTCGTGGGAGGACGACGCGATCGTCGGCGACCGCAAGAGCGGCGTCTTCGCCGACCCGGACAAGGTCCACGAGATCAAGCACCAGGGCGAGTTCTTCAACGTCCGCGGCCCGCTGACGGTCCCGCGCACCCCGCAGGGACGCCCGGTGATCATCCAGGCCGGCCAGTCCGGGCGCGGACGGCTGTTCGCCGCGAAGTGGGCCGATGTCGTCTTCACCTCGGCCCCCAACCAGGAGATCGCGCGCGAGAGCTACGCCCTGCAGAAGCAGCAGGTCACCGACGCCGGCCGCGAGGCCGACAAGGTCCGGCTGCTGCCGATGGTCTACACCGTCGTCGGCGAGACCGAGCAGATCGCGCGCGAGAAGGAGGCGATCTTCCTCAACGAGCTCGTCCATCCGACGGCGTCGCTGGCGCTGCTCTCCGAGGTCACGAACTACGACTTCGCGGGCCATGAGCTCGACGAGGTCGTGACCGACGAGCTGATCGACTCGATCTCGGGCATCCGCGGACTGGTGCAGGGCATCCGCCGGCACGTCGGCGACGGCGAGCTGACGCTGCGGATGCTCGCCAACCACCGCGCGACCCTGTTGCAGGGCCCGCGCTTCGTCGGCACCGGCGAGCAGGTCGCCGAGGAGATGCAGGAGTGGTTCGACACGCGCGCCTGCGACGGCTTCGTGATCGCGGCCACGCACTTCCCCGGCGCGTTCGAGGACTTCGTCCGGCTGGTCGTGCCCGAGCTGCGCAAGCGCGGGGCGCTGCGCAGCGAGTACCCGGGCACCACCCTCCGCGACACCCTGGGACTGGAGCGGCCCGCGAACCGCTTCGCCGCCCCCGCCGACGTCCACTGAGCACGCTCGGTCGCCGGCGCTCGCGAGTGAGCGCCGGCGACCGCGGCGGCGCCGCCTCGGCG
>JADKLW010000714.1_pt1 | contig 11641 bp, 10 predicted proteins | sample 8641881 | NCBI WGS metagenome assembly JADKLW01 (sample SAMN16272185, study PRJNA661076) | feces metagenome | isolation source: fecal sample from diarrhoea affected cattle B | host: Bos taurus | place: South Africa: Lokaleng Village, Mahikeng | collected 2019-09
CCGAACCGCCCGGTTTCCCCTGAATCGTAGTTCTGGCCCGCGGCACGGGTCTCGAACAGCGAGGCAACCGAAGGAATGCTGAGCAGGCCCGCCAGCGCCACCACCAGCATGGCGGCGCCGAGCAGGGACATGATCATGATGCGCACCTTGTCGCGCGCCGCTGCTTCCAGCCAGAAGCACAGCACGAGGACGATCAGCGACGAAAATGCGAAATGCCCCCAGGCCGCGCGGGAAAAGCTGACGAACACGCCCACGAACAACAGCAGATAGATGAGCCCGGCGATGAGGGCCGTCCGCCCCTGGCCGAGCAACACCCGCTGCAGGGCATACATGGCCGGCAGCACGAGGAATGGTCCATAGACATTGGGGTCGTTGAAGGTCGCCTTGGCACGGCCGTAGCGGGTGAAGATCTCTCCACCCGGGATCAGCCCGAGATAGGCCAGTGTGCCGATCAGGGCGCACAGCACCGCCACAGCCGTGTAGGCACCGATGACCAAGCGCATGCGACGCTCGGTGGCATCTGCGACATAGTTGGCGATGAAATAGGCGGTCACCATCAGGAACACAGTGACCATGGAGAACAGCAGCGCATCGTTGATCGGGGTGACACGCACCTGGAAGCAGGCAATCAGGGCGAAGGGTATGAACGCCACGAGGATCGCCAGCAGGCCGAAGGTCGACCGGTAAAACCCGAGCCCACCGACCACCGCCACCGCCACCACGAACAGGAATGTCAGCTCATAGGGCGAGGGCTCGAAGAGCACGAAGCCGCCCGAAAAAATCCAGATCGCGACCATGACGTCGAGGAGCCGCGCCGCCCGTGCACGCAGGAAGGCCATGCCCAACTGCCGGGAACCCGGCCTGAAAGGCGCCCCGTCCAGTGTGCCGGTGGCGCTCAATAGGCGTTCTCGTTCTTGGCGACGAGCGAAACGGGGGTCATCAAGACGATGTAGAGGTCGAACAGGATCGACCAGTGCTCGATATAGTAGAGGTCGTGGTTCACCCGCTGCATGATCTTGTCGATCGTGTCGGTTTCCCCGCGCCAGCCATTGATCTGCGCCCAGCCGGTCATGCCTGGCTTGACGCGGTGACGCGCAAAATAGCCCTCGACGGCTTCGTAGTAGAGCTGGTTGTCGGCCTTGGCCTGCAGCGCATGCGGGCGCGGCCCGACGATCGACAACTCGTCCTTGAGCACATTGAACAGCTGCGGCAGCTCATCGATGGAGGTCTTGCGGATGAACCTGCCGACCCTGGTGACGCGTGGATCGTCCTTGGTGACCAGCCTGGATGCGCCGGCATCGAGCATGTCGGTTCGCATCGAGCGGAACTTGTAGATCTTGATCAGCTCGTTGTTGAAGCCATGCCGGTTCTGCACGAAAAAGATCGGGCCGCGGCTCTCGAGCTTGATGGCGATGGCCGTCGCCAGCATGACCGGCGACAGAAGGATCAGCGCCAGCAGCGCCACCAGCTTGTCGAACACCCATTTGAAAACCAGGTTCCAGTCCGAGATCGGCCGGTCGGCCATGTCGAACACGGCTACGTCGCCCACATAGGAATAGGCGTCGTGGGTGAACTTGAGCTTGCTCATATGCGCCGACAGGCGAATATCGACCGGCAACACCCAGAGCTGGGTCAGCATGTCGAGCACGCGTTTTTCAGCCGACAGCGGCATCGAGACGATCACCAGGTCGACCTTGGTGCGTCGGGCGAATTCAATGAGGTCGGCAACCTTGCCCAGCTTGGGATAATCCAGCACCGTCTCGGGCGAACGGTCATCGAACCGGTCATCGAACAGGCCGAGCAGGTTGATGTCGTTGCTGGCGCTGGCGCGGATCTGTTCGATCAGCGTCTCGGCATCCTTGCCGCCGCCCACGATGACGGTCCGGCGCCGCAGTCGCCCCTCGCGGGTCCAGGCCATCACCAGTGCCCGCAGGCCCAGCCGGTACCCGACCAGCAGCGCCGCGCCGCCGACATACCAGCTGACCAGCCAGACCCGGGAGAAGACGTCGCTGGCCTTGAAAAGGAAGATGCTGACGGCCAGCACCGTCATCACCAGTGTCCAGCCGATCAGGACACGGCTGAGTTGGAACAGACCGCTGCGATAGGCTGTGATGCGATGGGTGCGACCGGCATTGAACAGCACATTGGCCAGCAGGCATGCCGCGAGGATGACCGGGATGTAGTAGGCATGCTCGTCCGGTTCGACGTACGAGCCGTAGATGCCGTAGCCCAGGATCGCGAGCATTGCCGCTTCCACGGCCTGCGCGATACCGACCACGACAGCACCAGACAGGCTGCGCTCGACCGGCGCCGCAATGATCGCCTCCGCCTCGGGCGCAAGGCGTCTGCCAGGCTCGCCTGTGGCGGCCCGCTTTGCCGCGTGTTCCAGCACCGCCTGCTTGGGGTCAACTCTATACATGGGACCTATCGCACGAAACTCAGGCCCATTGTGGGGACAAGGGGTTTATACTCGGTGAAACCGGCGCTCTAACTCTGCGCCAATACCCGGCGGTAGAGCGCTTCGATCCCATGCGCCATGGTCGCGAGCGAAAAGCGGCTCTCGATATGGTGCAGCCGCTCCCGAGCCTCGGCCCGCGTTGCCTCGGGATTATCCAGTGCAGCCTGCATCGCCGCCGCCAATGCCTGGGGATCGCCTGCCGCCACCAGGCTTGCCGCGGTCGGCCCGAATATCTCGGGGATTCCGCCCACCCGCGTGGCGATGACCGGCAGGCGGGCGGCAGCGGCTTCCAGCACGATATAGGGCAGCGACTCCGCCAGCGACGGCACAACCGCAATGCGCCCCATGGCAAATGTCGGCCGCGCCGGTTGGGCTCCCAGCAGCCTGATGCGTTCGCCCAGCCCCACTTGGGCGATCCGCGTTTCCAGTTCCTGCCGGCCAGGGCCATCGCCGGCCATGACCAGGGTAGCGGGGCGGCCGTCCGACCGTGTCACGCCAGCCAGGGCTTGCACCAGAATGAAGATTCCCTTGAGGTCGCGCAACTCGCCGACAAAGACGAAATCCGCCGCATCCGGTGCGGGCTCGACCGGGATGAATTCCTCGGCTGCAAGACCGTTGTGGATGATTTCGGTCGGGCAGGTGGCAGGACCGATCAGCGCCGTATAAGTGGCCTGCGCATAGGCGCTCTCGAAGATGATCGCGCCGGTTCGCGCCATCAGCGCTCTTTCGAACAGGTGAAAGATACGGCCCGATGCTGAAGCCTTCGAAAAATGCAGGACGCCGCCATGCGGCGTATAGAGCGCCCGGCTCTTGCCGCCGCCCAGCTGTGCCAACCGCGCATAGAAGCCGCCCTTGGCGCCATGGCCGTGGATGATGTCGATATCGAGTGATCGCGCCAGCCGCCGCACCATGAATGGTGCCTTGAAATCGCCGCCACCCAGCAGGCGGGGCATGGCCATGCGGTGGATACCCAGGCTGGCATGCGGCAGCAGCGCCGTGAGCCGGGCCTCGGTCTGTGCATCATTGGCAAGGCTGTCGACCACGAGACCGACCGAGTGCCCCCGGCCATTGAGTTCCCGCGTCAGGTCCGCGACATGCCGGAACAGCCCGCCGACCGGGGCGCGCATTACCTGGAGGATTCGTAGGCTGGGCTCGGCCATCTCAGGGGCCGTCAGAACCAGCGCTCGAGAACGACGACCGTGTCACCGGGATAAATCGGGAAGTCCAGGTCTACGGTCCCCTTGACCATCTGGTCGCCCTGGCGGCGATAGACCACCGCACGGCTGCGATCCGCCGTCTCGGAGAAGCCGCCCGACGTGCTGATCGCCGCGCGTACGGTCATGCCATAGACATACTGGAACTGCCCGGCATTCCGGATTTCACCCTGGATGAAGAAGGGCCGGTATTCCGCCACTTCCACCGCAACATCGGGGTTGCGCATATAGCCATTGGCAAGCGCCGCGGCGAGACGGCCTGCCGCCTCTTTTGTCGTCGCGCCGCGCACCGGCACCGGGCCGACCAGCGGGAAGGCAATCGCGCCACCGTCATCGATCTTGTAGGTGGCGCTCAATTCCGCATCGCCATAGACGGTCACGCGCACGGCGTCGCCGGTGTCGAGCTGATAGGGCCCCTTGGTTTCCACCAGATAGGTTGCGGGTCGCGTGCTCGCGCAGGCCGCCAGCGGCAGCATCAGGGCTAGGGTGAGGACAGGCAGCCAGCGCATGAGAATCCCGGGCGTTTCATCTGCGCCAATCTCGCGCCGGCATGGTTAAGAAACTCCTTCGCCCGGCGGTGAAGTTTTGCGATCTGCAAGTGGCTTAACGGATTGATTACTACGATCCTGCGATAAATCCGCCTGTATTGCAGGGGATGACTATGGCGTTTGAGTCGCAGGCTGTTCGCGACGCCCGGATTGACGTTGGCGCTGTGCTGGATGCTGTCGTCCAGCGCTTGCCGCGCATTCTTATGGTCACGGCGCTGCTGTTGGTCGCCACCTTCGTCATCCTGATGTTCATGCCGCGGCTCTATGAGTCCTCTGCCTCGATCCTGGTGGAGCCGCGCAGTAACGTCTATGTGCGGTCTGCCAACGAGCAGGCGCCCTCCCTGGCGGGCGGTGATGCCGGTGCGGTGTCGAGCCAGATCGAGCTGATCAAGTCGCGCGACACGCTGCTGATGGTGATCGACAAGCTGGACCTGCGCTCCGTTGCCGAGTTCAACGGGGCAGGGGGCGGCATCTCTCCACTGGCCCTCATCGGCCAGCTGATGGGCCGCGGCGCTACTCCGGCGAGTGTGGATGAGACCGTGCTCGGCAATCTCTATGATCGCCTGTCGGTGGTGCAGGAGCGGGATTCCCGTATCATTTCCGTCCTGGTGCGCTCCACCGATCCGCAGCGTGCGGCCGAAATCGCCAATGCGGTGGCCAACGCCCACGTCACCCGTCGGGCCGAGCTCTCGCTGTCCGATACCGCCGAGGCATCAGGGTGGTTGAACGAGGAAATTGCCAAGCTGCGCGTCTCTGTCACCGAGGCGGAAACCGCCGTGGCGAATTACAAGGTCGACAATGATCTTTTCGTTGGCGCCAACAATACCAGTCTGGCCGACCAGCAGCTGACCACCATTGCCACCCAGATCAATGCCGCGCAGGAGCGCAAGAACACGGCACTCTCCCGTGCCGCGCTCATCCGCGGCATGATCGAGCAGGGCCAGCCGATCGATGGCGTGCCCGATGTTCGCGACTCCGTCGTCATCCAGCAGCTCAGCCAGGAAAAGGGTCGCCTGCAGGGCGAGAAGGCACAGCGTTCGGCCACCTTGCTGGCCAATCACCCCGCCATCCAGGCCCTGACGGCCCAGATTGCCGAATTGAACAATCAGATCAATATCGAAGGTCGGCGCGTTGCGGCCGCACTCGAAGCCGAGGCGCGGATCGAGGCCGACCTCGAAGCTTCGCTGCAAGCCGACCTCACCCGCGCCAAGTCCTCGGCCTCCACTGCGACCCAGGACACAGTGACGCTCGATGCCCTGCAGCGTGAAGCCAAGGCCCAGCGCGACCTGCTGGAAGGGTATCTGCAGCGCTATAGCGAGGCCATCTCCCGGACCGACGCCAACTCGGCTCTGCCCGACGTGCGCGTCGTCAGTGTCGCTGCGCCTTCCGTCTCCCCCGCATCGCCCAAGACCCAACTCATTCTGCTCGCCGTCGGCATTGTCGCGCTCGCCACCCAGTTCGGTCTTGTCGTCTTCGGCGAGCTGATGTCGGGCCGCGCCATTATCCCCGGCGAACCGGTCGTCCGTCCGCAGGATGAACTCGACGAACTGCCCTTCATCGCGGAACTGGAACCCGAGGATCCGCCCGCTCCCGAAATCCCGCAAACGGCCATCGAGCCGGAGCCGCAGGCAGCGGCTAACAAATCTGAAGCGTCGCGCCCGCCGGTCCGCCCGGAATTCCAGCGCTTCTTGCAGGCCTTTGCCCAGACTGAAACATCGCCTGCGGACGAACCCGTCGCCCCTGTTGGTCCGGCCGCAGAGGCGCCCGCGCGGCCCTCTGTCCTTGCATCCGCGACGCCAGCGCCCCGTCCCGCCCCACAGCCGCTGCGGATATCTGAACTCACTGACGATCTGATCCTTGGCCGCACCCATCTGGTAATCCTGGCCGCGCACCGTTCCAATGCAGCCTGTACGGCGCTTGCCGAGGATATGATCCGTGATGCGCTGGCGCGCGGGCTGAGCGCTGCCCTGGTCGACGCCGGCAGCGGCCATGCCGGCGACGAACCGGGACTGACAGATCTCAGCGCCGATGCCGCCAGCTTTGGCGATGTCGTGCACAAGTCAGCCGACAACAGCTTTGCCGAAGTCCCATGGGGGCAGGGCGAGGCAATCTCCCGCAGCTCGCCCAAGCCGCTGACCCTGGTCGAGGCCTTGGCCGATCTCTACGAGGTGGTCGTGCTGATGACTGGCCGCGTCGGGTCGGCGTCCAGTCTGCCACTCTTCGACGGATTGAACGGGCGTCTCGTTCTGGTGGCGGCAGAGGATGCCGACCCGGACGAGGTGGCCGAGGCACGCGAGCGCCTGCTCGACGCGGGTTTTGCCGATTGCGACATTGCTGCCGCCCCGGCCCGCGTCGCGGCCTGAACCAGCCATGTCAGGCAAGTATGCCGTTATCCGCGCCGTCTTCGAGGTGCTCTGGCTGTCGCGGCTGCCCGCCCTGGTGCGGGCACTGTCGTCGTCGGGCGGGGTGATCTTCACCCTCCATCGCGTCGTGCCCGGCGATCCGGCCGATTTTTCGCCCAACGCCATTCTCCAGGTCCGTCCGGACTTCCTGGCCTATGTCATCGAGCGGCTGCACGATCTCGGCCTCGATATTGTCAGCATGGATGAGGCGCTCGAACGGCTGGCTGCGCCAAAGCCCGGACGGCGCTTCGTCGTACTCACATTCGACGATGCCTATAGGGACAACCTTGTCCACGCCTTCCCCATCCTGCGCCAGCGCAGCACGCCCTTCACGCTCTACGTGCCCACCGCTTTCGTCGATGGGGCAGGAGAGCTCTGGTGGCAGGCCATCGAGGATATCATGGCGCAGGCGGAAACCGTCACCTTGGCGGGTGAACCCGGTCCAATCGCAACCCAGACCGTCGCACAGAAAATGTCGGCCTATGGCGCGCTTTACTGGCGGATGCGGAAAATGCCCGAGGCGGAGAGGCTCGAACTGCTGCACAGTTTTGCCGCCGCCCATGGCTATGACCTCGCAAGACAGTGCCGGGACCTGATCATGGACTGGCAGGAACTGCAGCAGTTTGCCGACGATCCGCTCTGCACCATCGGCGCCCACACGGTCCATCACTACGAACTCGCCAAGCTCCCACGGGACGCGGCATTGAGCGAAATGGCGCTTTCAGCCGATACGCTCCAGGCGCGCTTCGGCAAGCGGCCGGAGCATTTTTCCTATCCACTGGGTGGCCCGCTCTCTGCCGGCCAGCGCGAATTCGACCTTGCCCGTGAACTGGGCTTCCGTTCGGCGGTCACCACGCGTCCCGGCGGCCTCTATGCGCACCACGCGCAAACGCCGCATGCGCTGCCGCGTATCTCGCTCAACGGTTACTTCCAGTCTCGCCGCTATGTCGATGTTTTCGCAACCGGAGCGATCTTCTCTTCCCTTGGGAAACTGACTGGCTGATCAGGCGTCCGGCTTGGCCATCCAGCGGATGATCCACATGGCGGGAAACAACCAGCCCATCCCCGCGACAATGAAATAGGGCATCAGGATCCAGATCGGCAGGCCGGGCGGAAACGCCAGGTAGATCGAGGTGAAGATGCTGAGCCAGGCGACGATCGAGACGAGGATCAGCAGGATTCCGAGAGCTTTGCGGCTACGCTGGGTCATGTGCGGCATCGCGCCTATTGCGAGGAAGTCTGTCCGGGCATACCACTCCCCGCACTGTTCGACACCGGGAAACTGCCGTGACCGCCGTCCAAAATGCCGCACTGAGCCAGACCACTATAGCCGGCGACCGGCTGCGGCCGGTCCGCATCTGGCTTTATGTCATGGCCTTCCTGGTCCTGTGCATGGTCATGGTCGGCGGCATGACGCGGCTGACCGGTTCTGGCCTGTCGATCACCACCTGGCGGCCTATTTCGGGCATCATCCCGCCCATCTCGGAAGCCGATTGGCTGGCCGAGTTCGCCGGCTACCAGCAGATCCCGCAATATGAGGTCTACAACCAGTGGATGACGCTGGAAGACTTCAAGGGCATCTTCTGGTGGGAGTGGATTCACCGCTTCCTCGGCCGGATGCTCGGCTTTGCGTTCGCCATTCCATTCGTCGTGTTCCTGGTACAGAAGCGACTGACCCGCGACATGGCCTTGCCACTGGCGGGTCTGTTCCTGCTGGGCGGCTTTCAGGGCTTCTTGGGCTGGTGGATGGTGTCGTCGGGGCTTTCCGAGCTGACCTCGGTGTCCCAATACCGGCTTGCCACGCATCTCACAGCCGCCGCACTGCTGCTGCTGGCGCTGGTCTGGGTGGCGCGGCGCATGCGGCCTGAACTGACGCAGGGCAGGGTGACCGGCTTTAATGTCTGGTCCACCACCACGCTGCTCTGCCTGCTCGTGCTGCAGATCGCCGCCGGCGGTTTCGTTGCCGGGATCGATGCGGGCATGGGCTACAATACCTGGCCGCTCATGGAAGGTCGCCTTATCCCCGCCGACCTCGGTGCCTATGAGCCGGCGTGGCGCAGCATTTTCGAGCATGGCCTCACCGTGCAGTTCAATCACCGCATGCTGGCCTATTTCATCACCGCCGTGACCGCGCTGCTTTTGGTCCTGCAGGCGCGCGGCGCAGGCCTGTCCGGCGTGCATCGCTGGCTGGTGCTCATCGCCGTGCTGGTCGTCGCCCAGGTTACGCTTGGCATCGCGACCTTGCTGTCGATGATTCAGATCGACTTGGCAGTCGCCCATCAGGGCCTGGCCTTCATCCTGGCCGGGACCATCTGCGCCTACCTGGCCGATCTCACCAAGACGCGGCCTTTGGGTGTGGTAATATAATACCTTATCTGTAACTGTTTGATTTTTCAGAGTGTTTTTAACCTGCTTGACGCGTATGGAATCTTGTCGTAGTGCAGCGCTCGAACACGCCGCTTTCTTCCTTGGATGAAGGCTGCAAAGCCCCAATTTTCTAGGGAATTCAGACATGAGCACTTACTCGGCAAAACCGAGCGAGATCGAGAAGAAGTGGATCCTGATCGATGCCGATGGCCTCGTCGTGGGCCGCGTTGCCTCGATCATTGCCAGCCGGCTTCGCGGCAAGCACAAGCCGACCTTCACCCCGCACATGGACATGGGCGACAACATCGTTGTCATCAATGCCGACAAGGTGAAGCTGACCGGCCGCAAGCTGGACCAGCACAAGTTCTATTGGCACACCGGCTTCCCCGGCGGCATCAAGGACCGGTCTGCCCGTCAGATCCTGGAAGGCCGTTTCCCCGAGCGCGTGCTCGAGAACGCCGTCCGCCGCATGATGCCGGGCGGTCCGCTGACCCGTGCGCAGCTCAAGAACCTCCGCGTCTATTCCGGCGCCGAGCATCCCCATGAAGCGCAGAACCCGGCCAAGCTGGACGTTGCTGCGATGAACTCCAAGAATGCGCGGGTGAAGTAACATGGCCGAAACCATCAACTCCCTCGAAGACCTCGGCACCTCGACCGTCGCTCCGGCCGTCAACACCGCTCCGGTGCACGTCCAGAAGCTCGACGCCCAGGGCCGCGCCTATGCCACCGGCAAGCGCAAGAACGCCGTTGCTCGTGTCTGGATCAAGCCGGGCAAGGGCACCGTGACCGTCAATGGTCGTGAATTCGCCACCTATTTCGCCCGCCCCGTGCTGCAGCTCATCGTCAAGCAGCCAATCGTTGCGACCGAACGCACCGACCAGTACGACGTCGTCGTCACTGTAGCAGGTGGTGGTCTTTCCGGTCAGGCCGGTGCCGTTCGTCACGGTATCTCCAAGGCGCTGAACTACTTCGAGCCGGCCCTGCGCCCTGTGCTCAAGAAGGGTGGCTTCCTGACCCGCGACAGCCGCGTCGTCGAACGCAAGAAGTACGGCAAGGCCAAGGCCCGCAAGTCCTTCCAGTTCTCGAAGCGCTAAGCCTCGAAACCGACAGATATGGAATGGGGCCGGGAAACCGGCCCTTTTCTTTTGCCCTCCGCTTCCCACATTTGCGGCGCCATGCAGAGCCTCGTCACCCGTTTCCACCTGTTGCTCCTGAGCGTGACCCTCGCCATCACTGGTGTTGGCTTCTTCCGCATCGACCCCGCCTACGTCTTTGCCGCACACTGGTCGGGCAGCAGCCCTGATTGGCTCTGGCCACGAAGCGCGCTGCTTGTCGCGCCGCTACTGCAGGCGCTGCTGGTCGCCAGCTTCTTCCTGCTCGGCCGCATGCTGACCAGAAATCACTTTGCCAAGTCTCAGCACATTCTCGACCCGGCGCTGTCCCTGCTGATGGCGGTCATCGCCAGCACCCAGCTTGGCCTGCTGCTGACCGGCATCGGCTCCGACCTCGATTTCGTCCGCTTCACCGGCTTCGTGCTGAGCCTGGTGCTGGTCGTGCTCGGCGTGGTCCTTTACGAGGCCGAAAGGCACACCTATGCCGGCCTGCGCATGCCCTGGCCGATCGCCTCCGACCGTGCCTGGCAATTGGTGCATCGGCTTGCCGGCGCGACCTGTGTCCTCGCCGGTGTCGGCCTTGCCGTAGCGGCCTGGCTCGATGTCGGGGCAGGGCTGTTGGTATCCGCCTTTGCAATTGCCCTGGTCCTGCCGCCGGTGGTCGCCGGACTCGCCACACTGGCCCTGCGGCGGCAATAGCGCCACTTCGCACCAGCATTGCTGGTCACTCGCTTCCCTCGGTAGGAATTTCCTCCCTGTCGGCTGGAAACAGAAAGCTGTTCGCAGCAGAGTCTGCGGCTCAGGGGTAGATTGTGGCTAATTTGAAGGCGACGCGCTCAATTGTTGGGCGATGCGCCACCAACGACAGGTCACTCAATGTCCCCAACCACTGTTTCCGCGAGGGTGTCACGCGCGCCCAAGCCGCTTTACCGATCCTTCGGCTTCCAGGTCCTTGCTGCCATGGTCGTCGGCCTCATCCTTGGCTACATCGCCCGCCAGATGGGTCCCGACGCCGCCGGCAATGCCAACTGGCTGGTCCAGACCCTCTCGACCATCGGCTCGGCCTTCGTCTCGCTGCTGCGGGCGCTGGTCCCGGTTCTGGTCTTCACCGCCATCGTGGCATCCATCGCCAATCTGCGTGAACTCAACAATGCCGCCAAGCTGGTCTGGCAAACCCTGCTCTGGTTCGCCATCACGGCGCTCATCGCCGTGGGCATCGGCATTGCTCTGGGCCTCATCATCCAGCCGGGCCTCAACACAGCGGTTGCCGCCGAGGCTGCGCGTGCACCGTCCTCCTCGGGCTCCTGGCTCGATTTCCTCAAGGGCCTGATCCCGGCAAACCTGCTCGGCCTGCAGGCATCGACCCGGCTGACCGACAGCGGCGCCACCACCAGTCTCAACTTCAACGTGCTGCAGATCCTGGTCGTCTCGATCGTGGTGGGCATCGCCGCACTCAAGGTCGGTCCCGCCGCCGATACTTTCCTGGCCTTCAACCGCTCCTTCCTCAAGATCATCCACAAGATCCTGTGGTGGGTCATCC
>JADKLW010000715.1_pt1 | contig 11638 bp, 7 predicted proteins | sample 8641881 | NCBI WGS metagenome assembly JADKLW01 (sample SAMN16272185, study PRJNA661076) | feces metagenome | isolation source: fecal sample from diarrhoea affected cattle B | host: Bos taurus | place: South Africa: Lokaleng Village, Mahikeng | collected 2019-09
CGGAGGCGCTGGGGGTGGCGGAGGCGCCGGGGGTGCCCACCGCCTGACCCGCCCGTTCGGCGAGGGAACCGGCGTGGTCTACGACATCCGCAGTGGGCGGAGCGGGTGGTCTAACCCGACGTCAACCGCTGCACGACCCCCGCCGCGGCGGCCGATCCGGCCGCGATCGCGTTGGCGACGGAGGGCATGCTGATGCTCGCGTCGCCGGCCGAGAAGACGCCGGGGACCGAGGTCGCGCCCATCGGGTCGACGGCGATCGTTTCGGTCGAGAGCGGGCTCTCCGGGGCGAAGTCGACGCCGAGCTGGGTCGCCAGGGCGCTGCGCTGGTGCAGGGTGACCGGGATCAGCAGACCGTTGAGCGGGCGGGTGGTGCCGTCGGCGAAGCGGGCGGCGGAGAGGGCGCCGCCGTCCGCATCCAACCCCGCCACCGGCCGCCGGTCGATCGTCACGCCGCGCGCCTCCAGGTCCTCCCGCTGTGCGTCGTCCAGCTCGTCCGGGCCGTCGGTCAGCAGCGTGACGTCGTCGCTCCACGCCCGCAGCAGCTGCGCGCGGTGGACGCCCATCTCGCCGCGGTCGAGCACGCCGAGCGGCCGCCCGGCGTGCTCCCAGCCGTGGCAGAACGGACAGTGGAAGACCGATCCGCCCCAGAGCGGCTCGAGGCCCGGGACGTCCGGTCGGCGGTAGTCCATCCCGGTCGCCAGCAGCACGGTGCGGGTGGTCTCGCGGGTGCCGTCGGCCAGGATCACAGTGAAGGTGCCGCCGGACGCGCTCGCCGCCGTATCGGGGGCGCCGTCACTCGTGGTGGTCGGTCCGGACCCCGGGAGGTCGAGCCGCCGCACCACGCTCGCCACGAACCCAGCCCGCAGCTCGACCGCCGGGTAGGCGGCGACGTTCGCGCGGGCCTCGGCGTAGAACTCCGCCGGCTTCTTCGTGTCGTGACCGAGCAGGCCGCCGATCCCGTGCGAGACCCGGTTGCTCGGGGCGCCAGCGTCGATCACCAGCGTGCGGCGACGGGCGCGTCCGAGCACCAGCGCGGCGCTCAGGCCCGCTGCTCCTCCGCCGACGACGATGCACTCCCAGGTGGCGTTCATACGTCGACCGTGCCACTATCCGGTCGATATGCCAAGTGAAGTTGCCAAGCGGGCAAGCGGTAACGGGGGCGACGACGAGGGCGTCGACGCGCGCGTCCGGCGGCGGCTGCGCGAGCTGCGGTCCGAGCGGGGATTCACCCTGCAGCAGGTCGCGGAGCGGGCAAGCATCGACGTCTCCACGCTGAGCCGCCTGGAGTCCGGCAAGCGGCGGCTCGCGCTCGATCACCTGCCCGCGTTGGCCGGGGCGCTCGGGGTCACGACCGACCAGTTGATCGGCGTCGCCCCGCCGCTCAACCCGCGGGTGACGGGCAAGCCGAAGCGGCGCGACGGGATGACGATGTGGCCGATCACGCACCAGGGCGCGGGCGGCCTGCAGGGCTTCAAGATGTCGATCAGCGCGAAGCGGACGCGGCCGCCCGATCCGCTGCCCGTGCACGAGGGCCACGAGTGGATGTACGTGCTGCACGGCCGTCTGCGCCTGTGGCTCGGCGACGAGGAGCACGTGATCGAGCCCGGCGAGGCGGTTGAGTTCCCGACCACCACCCCGCACGGGTTCGCGGCGGTCGACGGCCCGGTCGACGTGATCGCCTTCTTCGGCCCGGCCGGCGAGCGAGCGCACCTGCGAGGATAAACGCTGCGGTTTCTACGGCGACTCAAATTGGATATACAAACGTATAATTCGATCTTTCCGAGTCGAGTGGAGAGCGCTCGACCCTGCTCAAAGGGGAGCCTATGCGTGGTGAGGAGTTTGAGGAACAGGTCCTGCGAATAGCCCGCGCGATGTGGCCCCAGGATTGGGCGGGCGGTTCGGCGATGATCGACGGGCGAGAACGCGACGGCGTCTTCATCACCGACGACGCGGTTGCGCTCATCGAGGCGACAACCGAGCGATCGCAGGAGAAGGCGGTCAAGGACGGCAAGAAGCTGGCGGCGCTTGCGCTGAAGTACGGGCGCCAGTATCCGATGCACTCGGTCAAGGCGTATTTCGTGACCTACGCCGAGCCGACCGCTCATCAGCGAGACGCGATCAGGGACCTGAAGACGCCGGCCGTCGTGGCCGTCTCCTTCGCTCAGTTCCGCGATCGCTTGGTAAACGCAAGCGCCTATGTCGAGGCTCGAGACGATCATCCCTTCGGGAGTGCTCGAGGGTTGAGTATCGATGCGTCATTCAAGGATGTAGGCGAGTACGTCGGGTTGGGCATTCTCGAGCGTGGGCCGGCGGGAAGCTCCTGGTCGATACGGGGGATCTCCGATGCGATCTCGGATGGTGGTCGCTTCGTGATTCTTGCTGACTTCGGGGCCGGCAAGAGCATGACGATGCGCGAGCTCTTCAAGGCTCTGGCCGCGGACTTTCGTAGGGGTTTGTCGGTGAAGTTCCCGATTCACTTGAACCTTGGGGAGCATCATGGCCAGACCGATCCATCGGAGGCGCTGATCCGTCATGCCACGCGGATCGGGTTCGAGCATCCGAGTCAGCTGGTCCGCGCCTGGAAGTCGGGATACGCTGTTCTGTTGCTCGACGGCTTCGACGAAATGTCGGCTCCGACCTGGACGGGAGACGTCGCGCTCTTGCGGGAAGCGCGGAGGAATGCCGTTGAGCTTGTTCGACGAATCTTCGAATTTACCCCCGGCGGATCGGGCATTGTGATTGCTGGCCGTGAGTACTATTTCGATAGCGCAGAGGAGCGGCGAGTTGCACTTGGGTACAGCGGGACGGCAACACAGCTGACGCTGAATGACTTTACCGACGAGCAGGTGAAGGAGTTCATCAAGCGCCAGGACATCCCCGAATGGCTTCCGCGGAGACCGTTTCTCTTGGGTTATCTGGCCGCACGGGGTCTCCTGCCTGGCGACGACGTAGACGCCGGAGCGGCAGAGGGGTGGGATGTCCTGCTCGACGGGATCGCGGACCGCGAGGCGAAGGCCTCGAGCAGCATTCCCGGTTCGACGGTCAGGCGCATCCTCGAGCGATTGGGGAGCCACGCGAGGGGTTCGGCTGACGGGCTCGGGCCGTTGGAGTCGACGCAGATCATCCAGGTCTTCAACGACGTGGTTGGCCGCGCCGCTGACGTCCAGGACTACGTGTTGCTTCAGCGGTTGCCAGGACTCCAGGTCTCCGATGAGCTCCTGGGCTCACGAAAGTTCGTCGATGCATCGCTTGCCGAGGCTGCGGCTGCAGGGGACCTGTTCGAGTTCGCGCTGTCGCCGCACTCTCCGCCCCACGGGTTCGATCCCGGAAGGCTGAGCAGAACGTTGGGGTCGCTTGGGGCAGAGATCGTGGCCCACCGGTTGGAACGGGCGAACGCCCCTGTGGGGGTGTGGCAGGCGAGCGCGGAGCACGCGGTCGATCGAGGCTGGAACGTGCTCGGTTTTGATCTCGTGCGGTCGATCGAGGCCGGCGGACACTCGTTGTCGTCTACGCAGATCCCGATCGAAGGCGTTGCGGTGGAGGAGCTCGAGATCGGATTTGGTTCGGGAAGCCTTCACGGAGTACGGCTGGCTGATTCGGTGATCCGCCGACTCAGCGTGAATGCGCCGATAGGTGGCGAGGAGTTGCCGACATTCGTTAGGTGCCTGTTCGCGGGTGTCTCGGGGGTGTCTGGCCGGCAGGACTTGCCTGCGGAGCGGTTCATCGACTGTGAGTTCGAGGACTTCTCGGAGGCGACGGACAGCACCCAATCGATCCTGCAGCTCAACATTCCGCTACAGGTTCGCGTCGGATTGACGATCATCAAGAAGCTGTACGTTCAGCGAGGGACCGGTCGGAGAGACGAAGCGCTACGGCGTGGGCTCGACTATGAGGGGCAGCAACTAGTCGACCCGGCGTTGGCAATCCTCCAAGAACAGGGGCTCACGAAGCTCAGAAAGCGCGGCAAGCAGCGCATCTGGCTGCCTATTGCGGGCAAGAGGCAGCGTGCGGTCGCGATGTTGACGGCACCCATGGCGTCTGACGACCCGGTGATTGCTGCTCTCAGGGCCCTTTGACGTCTTACGCCGGTCGGTAGCGATGACGCTGTCTCTCGCGCGGAGCGTCGTGCCAAGCATGACGATGCTTGGCAACGCAATTCGAAACGGCGGCTTGGCAGGCTGGCCTACTGGCAGGCCTCGCACTCGCCGCCGTTGCGCAGCGCCTCGATCGAGCAGGCCGCGGGGTCGAGCTGGATGTCGGCACCTTCGACCGGTCCCGCACTCGCGAGAGGCACGCCCGGCCCGTCTCCCATCGTCGGCACCGTGACCGGGACGGCGGGCGCCGTGGCGACCGCGGCCACCGGTTCCGCCACGGGTTGCGGTGCCGGAGCCACCGCACTCGCCACGACCGACGACTTCTCGATCGACGAGGCGCCGAGCGTCCGCAGGTAGTAGGTCGTCTTGAGGCCCATCCGCCAGGCACGGCGGTACATGTGGCTCATCGCTTTCATGTCCGGCGACGCCAGGAAGAGGTTGAGCGACTGCGACTGGTCGATCCACTTCTGGCGGCGTGCCGCGGCGTCGATCAGGTACTCGGTCGGGATCTGGAACGCCGTCCGGTAGCGCTCGACCAGCTCGCGCGGGACCTGCGGGATCTCGCCCAGGTCGCCATCGTGGAACTTGATCCGCGCCGCCAGCTCGTCGTTCCACAGGCCCCGGTCCTTGAGGTCGCGGACCAGGTACGGGTTGAGGATCGTGAAGTCGCCCGACAGGTTCGACTTGGCGAACAGGTTCTTGTACATCGGCTCGATGCACGGCGAGGTGCCGACGATGTTGGCGATCGTCGCCGTCGGGGCGATCGCCAGCACGTTGGAGTTGCGCATGCCCTGGGCGGCGATCTTGGCGCGGACCGGGGCCCAGTCGAGCTTGCCACCCCGGGGGACGGGGACCTCGATCCCGCGCTCGTCCTCCAGCAGGTCGATCGTGTCCTGGGGCAGCAGGCCGCGATCCCACTTCGATCCCGGGTAGCTGCGGTAGGCGCCGCGCTCGGCGGCCAGGTCGCTCGACGCCTCGTAGGCGTGGAAGGCGATCGCCTCCATCATCTCGTCGCTGAACGCGACCGCGGCGTCGGATCCGAACGCGATCCCCTTGCGGTAGAGCGCGTACTGCAGGCCCATCACGCCCAGGCCGACCGGGCGGTGCCGGTCGTTGGCGGTCTTCGCCGCGACCGTCGGGTAGAAGTTGACGTCGATCACGTTGTCGAGCGCGCGGACCGCGATCCGCACCGTCTCGCGCAGCTTGGCGTGGTCGATCGCGCCGTCGGCGGTCAGATGCTGGTCGATCACGATCGAGCCGAGGTTGCAGACCGCGGTCTCCTCGACGCTCGTGTTCAGCGTGATCTCGGTGCAGAGGTTGGAGGAGTGGACGACGCCGGCGTGGTCCTGCGGCGAGCGCAGGTTGCACGGGTCCTTGAAGGTGATCCACGGGTGTCCGGTCTCGAACAGCGCCTTGAGCATCAGCTTCCACAGCTCGAGCGCGGCGATCGACTCGCCGTGCAGCTCGCCGCGGGCGACCTGCTGCTCGTACTCCGTGTAACGGGTCTCGAAGGCGGCGCCGTAGAGGTCGTGCAGGTCCGGCACGTCGCAGGAGCGGAACAGCGTCCAGCTCTCGCGGGCTTCGACGCGCTTCATGAACAGATCGGGGATCCAGTTCGCGGTGTTCATGTCGTGCGTCCGCCGACGCTCGTCGCCGGTGTTCTTGCGCAGCTCGAGGAAGTCGCGGATGTCGTTGTGCCAGACCTCCAGGTAGGCGCAGCCCGACCCGGCCCGCTTGCCGCCCTGGTTGACCGCGACGAGCTGGTCGTTGTGCAGCTTGAGGAACGGGACGACGCCCTGCGACTCGCCGTTGGTGCCGTTGATGAACGAGCCGGTGCCGCGGACCTGGGTCCACGAGCCGCCGAGCCCGCCGGCCCACTTCGAGCACATCGCGTTGTCGGCGATCCCGCGCTGGACGATCGACTCCAGGGTGTCTTCGACGGTGTAGAGGTAACAGGAGGAGAGCTGCGAGTGGGGGGTCCCGGCGTTGAACAGCGTCGGGGTCGAGGAGCAGAACCGGCGGTCCTTGTAGATCCCGTAGAGCGCGAGCGCCCGGTCGGCGCGCTCGGCGGGTGCCTCGGCCAGGCTGACGCCCATCGCCACGCGCATCCAGAAGACCTGCGGGGCCTCGAACCGGCGTTGCGGGCTGCTCGTCTTGTCGACGATCAGGTAGCGGTCGAACAGCGTCTGGATCCCGAGGAAGTCGAAGTCCAGATCGGCGGTCGGGTCGAGCTTGGCGGCCAGCCGGTCGAGGTCGTAGTCGAGCAGGTCGTCGGCGATCCGGCCGATCCGCACGCCGCGCTCGAGCGCGGGACGGAGCGCGGCGGCGTGGGCGGCGGCCAGGCCCGAGATGCCGTCGCGGACGATGCTCCAGTCGAGCGTCTCCTCGTAGACGTAGGTCAGCAGGATCCGGGCCGCGAACCGCGACAGGTCGCTGTCGCGCTCGACCAGCGAGCGGGCGTTGAGCACGACCAGTCGGCGCAGGTCGTCGCGGGTGATCCCGGCGGTCACGGAGCGGCGCAGCTCGGCGTCGAGCTGGTCCGGGGTCAGGTCGAGGTCGAGCCCGATCGCGGCGAAGCGGATCCGCTCGGTCAGATCGTGGCCGTCCCAGAGCGCGTTGGAGCCGTCGGCCTCGCGGATCGTCAGCGCGGCGAGCTGACCGCCGTCGGCGTCGCGGGTGGGTGGGCCGGTTTCCTGGGCCCGCAGCATCGCCCGCTCGGCGCGGTAGACGATGTAGCGCTCGGCGACCCGCATCTGACCCGCCAGGACCAGCTCCTCCTGGACGATGTCCTGGACGGTCTCGATCGGCACGTAGGCCAGGCCCAGCCCGGTAGCGCGCTCGCTGACCCGCTCGGCGATCCGCGTCGCGGGCGTGGAGTCGGCGTGCAGCGCGAGGAACGCGCGGCGGACGGCCAGCTCGATCTTGCCGGCGTCCCACGGGACGACGTCGCCGGAGCGGCGGATGAGACGAGGCCCACCCACCCCGCCGCCCGCGCCGCCGGTCACGTCGCCCCCGTTGGAGCTTCCGGGACCGCTCGTGGCCGCGGAGCCGGCCGGGCCGCTTGCCGCACCGGCGCTGCCCGGGTCGTGGGGGTTCGCGTCACCCGCCGCGGCGCCGCCGCCCGGGTGGTCGAGGCCCCGGCCGGACCCGCGGACGGCGGGCCGCGCCGCGGCCCGTCCGATGACCAGCGCCTTTGCCGCCTCGTAGTCGCCGCGCGCGATGAAGGCAGCCTCGACCAGCGTCGAGAGGTCGGCGGGGTCGATGACCCGGTGCGTCGGTGCGGGAGGCGGCGCCAGCTCGTCGATCGCGCGCGTGACGGTGGCGTTCGGGGGCGCGTCGGACGAGCCGGCGAGCGTAGCGCTCGTGCCGGCCAACGCGGCCAGCCGGTCGAGCACGCTGGCGGTGGTGGCGCGCAGCTCGGCCCGCGCCGCGGGCGTATCGACCGGGTCGGTGCCGCAGGCCAGGCCGAGCGTGACCAGCGCGTCCTCGACCAGCGCGCCGATGCGGGCGACCGTCAGCGGCTCGTCGTCTACGGCGCGGGACCCGCCGGCGGTCGCGGGCGCCCCGCCCGTGCGGATCCGCACCGCGGGCTCGGGCAGTCCGGCGAGCGCCGGGGCGGCGTCGATCCGGGGACGGTTGGCGGCCGGGAGCGCGGCGGCGCGCTTGAGCTCCAGGTCGCGGAGGATCTCGTCGAAGTCGATCAGCACGGGTTGTCCTTCGGGTGGGGAGCGGGGCGGGGCGGGGCTGCTTGTCGAGTTCGTTCCGATAATCGGGACGAACTCGACAAGCCCCGGCCGGGGAGGGTGTCGTGGGCCTACAGCTCGTCGTCGGCGACGGCCGCCAGCGACGAGCTCTTCTGGTATTCGGTGACGCGGCCCTCGAAGAAGTTCTGCTCCTTGCGAACGTCCATCAGCTCGGCCAGCCACGGCAGCGGGTTGGCGACCGGCTCGGCGTGCAGCGGCTCCAGGCCGCAGCCGGTCAGCCGGCGGTCGGCGATGTAGTCGATGTAGCCGGTGAACTCGTCGAGCGAGAGCCCCACCGCGGAGACCGGCAGGCAGTCGGCGATGAACCGCTGCTCCAGCGCCACGGCGTCGCGCATCAGGCCGCGCAGCTCCTCCTGGAACTCCGGCGTCCAGACGCCGGGATTCTCGGCGATCAGCTCCAGCAGCAGCTTGCGGAACAGCTCGATGTGGTTGCTCTCGTCGCGCAGCGTGTAGCGGAACATCGTGCCGATGCCCGGCAGCTTGCCCTGGCGGTAGAGCGCGAGGATCATCCCGAACAGGCCGTAGAACTGGGTGCCCTCCATGCACTGGCCGTAGAGGAAGACGTTCTTGGCGAACTCCTGCTGGTGGTCGGTCCGCGTCATGTCGAGGTCGCGGCGCATCGCCCGCGACGCGCTGGTCACGAAGGCGTTCTTGGCGGCGATCGACGGGATGTCGGTGAACATCGCCTCGCACTCGTGCGGGTCGATCCCCAGGCTCGACAGCATGTAGAGCAGCGAGTCGGCGTGGATGTTCTCTTCGTGGGCGTGGCGACCGAGCACGAGCTTCAGCTCGGACGCGGTGACCAGCTCGCGGACGACGTGCAGGACGTTGTCGCCGACGATCCCCTCGGCGGCCGAGAAGTAGCCGACCGCCATCCGCACGATCCAGCGGTCGACGTCGCTGAGGGCGGTGCCGCCGCCTCCCGTTCCGGCGGGGCGGGTGGTGGACCCGATATTCCGCCACTGCTCGACGTCCTTGCCCATCGGGACGTCCTCGGGCTCCCAGTGGTTGGCTTTCATCGTGCGGTACAGCTCGTACGCCCAGCCGTAGCGCAGCGGCGCCAGGTTGAAGGTCATCGTCTCGCGGCCGCCGACGACCCGCTTGCCGGCGAGCGCGGCCTCGGCCTTCGCCTGGTCCAGCACGAAGGTCCGGTCGCCGATCGTGTAGGTCTCCTGCATGCGTTCTCCGGGGTCGGGCGGAGAAGGGGAGACCAGGTCGCGCCCGGGCCGGTGAGGGTCGGGGCGTCGTCCGCGGCCGCCCTTCTTCCGAGGGCGTTCCAACGGCACAAGGCCAGGCGATCGGACTCGTCCCTCGCGTCGGCCGGTGGGCGTCGGAGAGGGCGTTACCGCTGCGGGACAGTGCCGGGATGGACCGGACTTCGCTGGTTCCTGCGCACTCTCGTGGCGAGAGCACGACGGAATCTACGACGGTCCGCGGACGGAATCCCGGCCATCCGCTCCGCGCCGATGCGGATTCGTGTCGTGGGGCGAGCGAAATCCGCATCAGATTCGCGGAGGCAAGCTACGATGGCCCGATGCGCGTACGGCCTACGTCCTCTCTCCACTCTGACCGACCAGGCGCGCAGCGCCGCCGCTCGGCCGCGGCGATCGCCGTGCTCGGCGCCGCCAGCCTGCTCGTCGCGCCCGCCGCGGCGTCGGCCGTCGGTCCCGGCCCCGCGTCGCTCGCCGCGCCGCCCGTGGCGTCGGCCCTGGGCCCGGGGTCGCTCGCCGCCCCGGCGGCGGTCGCGAACGGACCGCGGACGACGAAGGCGACCGTCAAGAAGACGAGCTGCGCGTCGATCTCGCGCAAGGCGAAGAAGGCGAAGGGCAAGCAGCGGACGCAGTTGCGCAAGCAGCTCAAGCGCTGCCAGGCCGCCGGCAAGGCTGCGAACCGGGCGCTCAAGGCGATCCGCGACGGCCGCTACGTCGGCGAGCGCGGCGACGGTCAGACCGTCGACTGGACGTTGTGCGCGAGCGGCAAGTACGCGCTGCGGACGACCAGCGGCCGCAGCACGGGGGTATCGGAGGGCTCCGGCTGGCGCATCGGCTGGTCGGAGGCCAACGGGTCGAGCGGGTTCACCGTGATCGTCGAGGACCCGAAGAAGGGGCTATCGATCGGCCTGGCGCTGCGGGGCGCGCAGTGGAGCGCCGGGATCGCGAGCTTCGGCAGCGTCGTCAACAAGCTGGGCGACGTCGAGCGGACCGACGCGAAGGCGGCCTGCGCGGCGCTCTGAGGCTCCGACCCCGGTCAGCGGCCGGGCGCGAACCGGCCGTCGAGCACGTCCGCGACGTGCTCGGCGATCGCCAGCGACGCGGTCGCGCCGGGCGACGGGGCGTTGCGCACGTGCACGGCGCGCGTGGTGTGCGAGAACGCGAAGTCGTCCACGAGCTCGCCGCGCCGGGTCAGCGCCTGGGCGCGGATTCCGGCCGGACCGGGCGTCAGGTCCCCGATCCGCAGCGACGGCACGTAGCGCGCGGCGCTGTCGCGCAACGCCCGCCGGCTGATCGCGTGGCGCAGCTCGGTCGCGGCGGCGCGCCGGTAGCGCCAGACCATCCGCGCGGTGCCCGGCCAGCCGGCCGTACGCGCGACGTCGCGGCCGGTGATCCGGAACGCCCGCCCCGGACGCAGCGACCCGGCGAGCAGCGCGGTCGGGCCGACGGACAGCGAGCCGTCGACGTGGCGACTGAGGTGCACGCCGAGGAACGGCAGCGTGGGATCCGGCACGGGATAGACCAGCCCGCGGACGAGGTTTCGGCGCGCCGGCACGACGTCCAGGTAGCCGCCGCGGAACGGCACGATCCGGGGGTCGGCCGGGGCGCCGGCCGCGACCGCGAGCCGGTCCGACCAGGCGCCCGCGCAGAACAGCGCCCAGCGCGCTTCCACGACCCCGCCCGGGTGGCGCAGCCGCAGGCGGTCGGAGCGCTCCTCGACGCCGAGCACCTCGTGGCCGAGCAGCACCTGTTGCCCGTTCGCCCGAAGCTCGGCGGCGAGTCGCTCGCAGACCTGTGCGAAGTCGACGACGCCCGTCTCCGGCGAGTGCAGGGCGGCGACGCCGACGGCGTGCGGCTCGATCTCGGCGATCCCGTCCGCATCGACCCGGCGGAGCCCCGGGACGGCGTTGGCCCGCGCTCGCTGCTCCAGCGCGTCGAGCCGCGGCAGCTCGTCGGACCGCGACGCGACGATCAGCTTGCCGCTGCGGCGGATGGGAACGTCGTGCTGCGCGCAGTAGTCGAACATCAGCTCGGCGCCGCGGCGGCAGAGCCGGGCCTTGAGCGATCCGGGGGCGTAGTAGACCCCGGCGTGGATCACACCGCTGTTGCTCCCCGACTGGTGCACGGCCAGCCGTGACTCGCGCTCGAGCACGGTGATCCGCAGACCGGGGTGGCGGCGGCGCAGCTCGTGGGCACAGGCCAGGCCGAGGATGCCGCCACCGACGATCGCCACGTCGACCGCGGGTGGGGCAGGGCGGACGGTGGAGCTGGCGACGGCGCCCGGGGACACGGCCGCGACGATACCCGGGTGGTCGCGGGTCCACGGCGTGGACCCGCCGGCCGGAGCCCGGTCGCCGCCGAGCCGCCCGCGACCGGTTCGCGATGATGGACCGATGAGCGAGCACGACCGGGAGACCTCCGCCGCCCGCCGCGACCTGGCCGGGATCGTCGGCGCGGCGCACGTCCAGGCGCCGGTCACGTCGGTCGAGCTGCTGCAGGACGCCACCGAGGCGCGCGGGATCCGCGGCGCCGCGCTCGCGGCGGTCTTCCCCGGGTCCGCTGAGGAGGT
>JADKLW010000716.1_pt1 | contig 11628 bp, 11 predicted proteins | sample 8641881 | NCBI WGS metagenome assembly JADKLW01 (sample SAMN16272185, study PRJNA661076) | feces metagenome | isolation source: fecal sample from diarrhoea affected cattle B | host: Bos taurus | place: South Africa: Lokaleng Village, Mahikeng | collected 2019-09
GTCGAGCGCGGCTTCCGCCACCGCCAGCGCCGCCCCGGCGGAACCGTCGTCGGACCCGAGCGCCTGCTGGGCCGTCAGGGTCGCTTGACGCAGCGCATCGACGTGACGCAGGCGGTCGCGTGCCGCCACCAGCTCGTCCCGCTCGGCCGGGTCCGGGGCGAGCTCGTCGATCTCCTGCAGCTCGAAGCGCAGCAGGTCGAGCTCTCGCTCGCGGGCGCCGGCGGCGTCCCGCAGCTCCTCGAGCCGCTGGCGGGCGTCGCGCTCCGCCGCGTGGGCCACCCCGTGTGCGCTGCGCCGCTCCCGATGCTCGGGGTCGTCGATCGCGCAGAACGCGTCGAGCAGGTCGAGCTGGGCCGACGACGAGAGCAGCCGCTGCGCCTCGTGCTGGCCGTGGAAGGCGAGCAGCGCGCCGCCGACGTCCCGCAGATCGGCCGCGGTCGCAGAGCGACCGTTGAGGAACGCCCGCGAGCGGCCCTCGGCGGAGACCCGGCGGGCGAGCACCAGCTCGTCGGCGTCGGCCGGCAGCCGGTCGACGATCTCCGCCGGCAGCCGGCCGTCGTGCGGATCCCACGAGAAGACCCCCTCGACCCAGGCCTCGGCGGCGCCGGGCCGGACGATCCCGCTCTTCGGCTTGGCGCCGAGCAGCAGATCGATCGCGTGGGCGAGCATCGTCTTGCCGGCGCCGGTCTCGCCCGTGACGACGTTGAGGCCCGGACCGAGGTCGATCTCGGCCCGTTCGATCAGCAGCAGGTTCTCTACGCGCAGCTCGAGCAGCACGAACTGATGTTCGCATCCGCCCTGGACGGAACCGTTCCGCGGGCAGGCGGGGCTCCCGGAATCAGCCCGCGAGCCGGCCGAACTTCTCGCGCAGCCGGCGGTAGAAGCTCGATCCCGGGGTCTGCGCGAGCAGTGTCGCGTCGCGCCCGTAGCGCAGACGCAACGACTCTCCGGCGCGCAGCACGCCGCTCGGCCGGCCGTCGACCGCGACCTCGACCTCGGCGTCGGACTCGTTGTGCAGCTCCAGCGTGTTGTCCGGGGCAACGACGAGCGACCGCGCCGACAGCGTGTGAGGCGCGATGAACGACACCGCGTAGCCCTCGACGCCCCAGGCCATCACGGGACCGCCGTTGGCGAGGTTGTAGCCGGTGCTGCCGGCCGGCGTGGCGACCACCAGGCCGTCGCAGCGCACCTGCCCGGCCTCCTGGCCGTCGATCCCGTAGCGCAGCGTCGCCACGCGCTCGCCCGACTTGCGGTGCACGCTGACGTCGTTGATCGCCTTGTGCACGCCGCCGTCGGGCAGGCAGGCCTCGAGCGCGGGCAACGCGAGCACCTCGAAGTGACCGGCGAAGGCGGCCCGCAGCCCGTCCTCCTGCTCGGCGGGCTCGACGGTCGCCAGGAACCCGACCTGTCCGAGGTTCACGGCGAACACCGGCACATCGCTGCCGATCTGCAGGCGCAGGCCCATCAGGATCGTGCCGTCGCCGCCGAGCGCCACGCAGAGGTCGGCGTCGCTGCGCCACTCGGGCACGATCCGCAGCCCGGGTCGCGGGTCCAGCCCGTGCTTGCCGGCCTCGTCCGCGGTGAACCACAGCTCGACGTCGAGCTCTGCGGCCACGTCCAGCAGGCACTTGAGCGTGTCGACCGACTGCTCGGGCCGCGAGTGCGTCAGCACCGCGACGGTACGGGCCCGCCGGGCGAAGGCGGTCACGCCACGCCGTCCGGCTCGGCGGCGACGATCAGCGCGTCGAGCTCGTCGGGGGTGCGGTGCGGGACGCGCCCTCCCTCGGCGAGGTGCAGGAAGGTCTCGCGGTTGCCCTTCGGTCCCGGCAGGCCGGACGACCGCGCCGCGACCACCGACCAGCCGAGGCTCATCGCGTCCTCCGCGACGAGCCGGACCGCCTCGCGCCGCAACTCGGGGTCGCGCACCACGCCCCCGCTGCCGACCCGGTGCTTGCCGAGCTCGAACTGCGGCTTGACCATCAGCAGCGCGTCGAACTCCGCGGCCACGACGGCGCCGAGCGCGGGCAGCAGCTTGGTCAGCGAGATGAACGAGACGTCGGCGACCACCAGGTCCGGGACGTACGGCAGCAGCTCGGGGGTCAGCTCACGGGCGTTCTGGCGCTCGATCACGGTCACCCGATCGTCGCTGCGGATCGACCAGGCGAGCTCGCCGTAGGCGACGTCGACGCAGGTCACGGCCTCGGCGCCGAGCTGCAGCAGGCAGTCGGTGAAGCCCCCGGTCGACGCGCCGACGTCGATCGCTCGCCGGCCGGCGACCGCGACGTCGAGCCCCTCCAGGGCGTTGGCGAGCTTGGTCCCCCCGCGCGAGACGAACTGCGCCGCCTCGGCCGTCTCGACCTCGACGTCCTCCGGGACCTGCAGGCCGGGCTTGATCGGCCGCGCGTGCGGATTGACGTGCGGCCCGCCGAGCCGCACCGCGCCGGCGAGCACGGCGGCCGCGGCGGCCGAGCGGGACGGGTAGAGGCCCCGCTGGTGCAGGAGCGTGTCGAGCCGCAGCTTCGCCATCGTGTGCGAACCGTACCGACTGCGTCGTACGCCCGTGCGACGCCGCGGCGGATCGCTCGACCGGCCGCTCAGGCGCGGGCCGCGGCGCCCCGGACCGTCGCGCCGATCGCGGTCGCGATCCGCGCCGCCACGGCTTCCCCGGTGAAGCCGACCTCGGCGTGGAGCTCGGCGGGCTTGCCGTGCGTCACGTAGGCGTCGGGCAACCCGACGCGCAGGATCCGGTGGCCGTTCGCGCCCGTCGCCCAGTCGATCCCGTGCTGCTCGCAGGCCTCCCAGACGCCGGCGCCGAAGCCCCCGGCGAGCACGCCCTCCTCGACCGTCACCAGCAGGTCGTGGGACGAGGCGAGCTCGCGCAGCAGCCCCAGGTCGAGCGGCTTGGCGAAGCGCGCGTCGGCGACGGTGACCTCGTGCCCGGCGTCGCTGAGGATCGCGGCGGCTTCGAGGCCCACGCCGACCCCCGAGCCGTAGCCGAGGATCGCGACCCGCTCGCCGCGGCGCAGCAGCTCGCCCGTGCCGACCGGGATCCGCGAGGCGGCCGGCGGGAGCGGCACGCCGGTGCCCTCGCCGCGGGGATAGCGCACGGCGAACGGACCGTCGTGGGCGATCGCGGTGTGCAGCATGTGCACGAGCTGCGCCTCGTCGCGCGGGGCGGCGACGACGATGTTCGGCAGCGCGCGCAGGTAGGCGATGTCGAAGACGCCGTGGTGGGTCGGACCGTCGTCGCCGACCAGACCGGCGCGGTCCATCGCCAGGACGACGTCCAGCTCCTGCAGGCAGATGTCGTGGACGATCTGGTCGTAGGCGCGCTGCAGGAACGTCGAGTAGATCGCGGCGACGGGCTTGAGCCCCTCGAGCGCCAGGCCGGACGCGAACAGCAGCGCCTGCTGCTCGGCGATGCCGACGTCGAAGTAGTGGTCCGGCTCGGCGACCTGGAGCAGGTTGAGGCCGGTGCCGGAGTTCATCGCGGCGGTGATCCCGACGACGCGGCGGTCGGCGCGGACCTCCTCGATCATCCGCTCGCCGAAGACCTGGGTGTAGGTCGGCGGCTTGGCGGGCGCGTCGGGGTCGGCGGGCGCCTTGGGCGCGGGCGCGCCGCCGACGATGCTGTTCGGCTTGGCGGCGTGCCACTGCTCCATGCCCTCCAGGCCGCCGTCCTCGGCCGGCGCGAAGCCCTTGCCCTTGACGGTCTTGACGTGGACGACGACCGGGCGATTGGCCGCGAACGCCTTGCTCAGCGCCAGGCGCAGCGCGTGAACGTCGTGGCCGTCGACGACCCCGACGTAGGCCCAGTCCAGCGACTCCCACAGCTCGCCCTGGGCGTTGAGCAGCTTCATCGAGCCCTTGAGCGGCGGGCCGACGCGCTCTACGAGGCCTCCGAGGCCCGCGGGCAGGTCGGTCAGCGCCTCCTCGACGCGCTCGCGTCCGTGCCACAGCTTGGGATTCGGCCGGACCCGCTGGAAGTAACGCGAGAGCGCTCCGACGTTCGGGGAGATCGACATCCCGTTGTCGTTGAGGATCACGACGAGCGGGGTGCCCAGGCCACCGGCCTGGTGCGCGGCCTCGAAGGCGACGCCCCCGGTCATCGAGCCGTCGCCGATCACCGCGACGACCTTCGGCGGGTCGGCGTCCTCCGTGCCCGCCGTCTTCGCCTTCAGCCGCTCGGCCTCGCTCAATCCCACGCCGTAGCCGATCGACGTCGACGCGTGGCCGGCGCCCATGATGTCGTGCTCGGACTCGGGGATCGAGCAGAACGGCGCCAGCCCCCGGTACTTGCGGATCGTCGGGAGCTGGTCGCGCCGGCCCGTCAGGATCTTGTGCGGATACGCCTGGTGCCCGACGTCCCACAGCACCTTGTCGCGCGGGCTGTCGATCAGCGAGTGGACGGCCACCGCGATCTCGCAGGTCCCGAGGTTGGCCCCGAAGTGCCCACCGATCTCACCGACCGTGTCGATGATGTGCTCCCGAACCTCCTGCGCGACCTGCTGCAGCTCCTCCTCGGAGAGCGCGTGCAGGTCCTGCGGACGGTCGATGCGATCGAGCAACCGGGTCACGGGTCAGTTCGTCCTCGTGTGGATGAAGGTGGTGAGGGTATGCAAATCGTCTGCTCCCGACGGCGCCGCGGCGTGGAGGGCGTCCTCGGCGGCCTGATGGTGCGTCGCGGCCATGCGCTGCGCTCCCTCTAGACCGTACTCGGTCACGTACGTCCGCTTGTCGTGTCGCTCGTCGCTGCCGCTGCGCTTGCCGAGGGCGGCGTCGGTCCCCGTGACGTCGAGGATGTCGTCGACGATCTGGAACAGCACCCCAAGATGGTCGGCGAACGCCCGGAACGGACGGGCGCGCTCGTCGTCCAGTCCCGCGAGCTGGAGCACGCAGCCGACCGACGCGCCGATCAGCCGGCCCGTCTTCAGCTCGTGCAGCACCCGCAGCTCGTCGGCGGTCTGCGCGGCGTCGCCCTCGGCGCTCGCCTTCTCGGCCGTGACGTCGAGGAACTGCCCGCCGACCATGCCGTCGACCCCGGTGGAGTCGGCCAGCTCGGCGGCCGCGGCCAGCAGCCGCTCGGCCGGGAGCGGCGCCACGGCGTCGTCGGCCCGGCGGCGCAGCAGGAGATGGAAGGCCTCGGCGTAGAGCGCGTCACCCGCCAGGATCGCGACGTCCTCGCCGTAGGCCACGTGGCAGGTCGGTCGACCGCGACGCAGGTCGTCGTCGTCCATCGCCGGCAGGTCGTCGTGGATCAGCGAGTAGGTGTGGATCAGCTCGATCGCGGCGGCGAGCGGGAGCGCCTGCGCCTGATCGAGGTCGAGCGCGCGAGCGGTCGCCAGCGCCAGCACCGGTCGGATCCGCTTGCCGCCGGCGAGCAGCGAGTAGCGCATCGCCTCCTCGAGGCCCGCCACTCCGGGGCTCCGGGCGGGGAACCGCAGGCCGTCGAGATAGTCGTCGACGATCGCGCGCAGGTCGTCGGGATAGCCGGCGGTCATCGAGATCCGCCCGCGTCGCGCAGCACGCGGTCCAGCGCGGCGTCCGCGTCGGACGCCGTTTGGGCGAGCTGCTCGGCCGCGCTGACGAGCTCGTCGTCGGTCGTCGCCGCGTCCGAGACGCGCCCGAGCGCGTGCTCCAGGCGAGCGATCTGGATCTGGAAGTCCCGGGCGGGATCCACGTCTGCCACTCCCACAGTGTGCAGGATCGAACGGCGCCGAGCGCCGTGCTCAGGCCGCGGCTTCCTGCTCGCGCAGGATCGCCGCCAGGATGCCGTTGACGAACTTCGGCGCCTCGGCGGAGCAGAACTTCTTGGCCGTGTCGACCGCTTCGGAGATCGCGCCCTCGGCCGGGATCGGCGTGTCGCCGGGGACGGCCTCGGGGTGCAGCATCTCGAGCAGCGCGACCCGCATGATCGAGCGCTCCAGCGGGGCGATCCGGTCGATCGTCCAGCCCTTCGCGTGCTTGCCGATCAGCGCGTCGAACTCGTCCTGGAAGTCGGTCGTGGCGTGCGCCAGCGACCGGGTGAACATCGCGGCGTCGCGCTCGAAGAGCTCGTGCAGCGGTCGACCCGTGAGGTCGTGCTGATAGACGGTGAAGACGGCGGCTCGCCGCTGCTCGCTCCTGCGGGACATGCGCGGAGGACGATCGGGGCGATCAGGCCCGCGACATGTAGGCGCCGGTCTCCGTTTGGACCTTGACCCGCTCCCCCACGTTGATGAACAGCGGCACGCGGATCTCGGCGCCGGTCTCGAGCGTGGCCGGCTTGTCGCCGCCACCCGAGGCCGTGTCGCCGCGCAGGCCCGGCTCCGTGTGCGCGATCGTCAGCTCGACCGAGGCGGGAAGCTGGATGTCCGCCGGCTGATCGTCGATGAAGAGGATCTGGACCGTGTCGTTGGCCAGGATGAACCGCAGGGCCGACTGGACCTTGTCCAGCGGGATCGCGAGCTGCTCGAACGACTGGCCGTCCATGAAGTGCGCGTCGGCGCCGTCCTCGTAGAGGTACTGCATCGCACGGGCCTCGGTGTGGACCGGACGGAACTTCTCGCCAGCGCGGAAGGTCTTCTCGATCACGTTGCCGTCGCTGGCGCGGCGCAGCTTGCTCCGCACGAACGCGGCGCCCTTGCCCGGCTTCACGTGCTGGGTCTCGAGGACCTTGAAGACGACGCCGTCGACCTCGATGTGGTTGCCGTTCTTGAGCTGGTTCGTCGAAATCATGCGCGTTCGGAAGTGTACGGCCGGCCGCATGGTCGCGTCGGACTCCCCGTCCCCGAACGGTCCGGCGTCACGGAAGCGCGGCCCCGGCTATGCCACGATCGACCGCATGGCGCCCGCCGGATCCCGCTCGTGAACCCACCCGCGACGACCGGCCGTCCGACGCTGTCCAGGACCGCCGGCTACTGGATCTCCGCCGCGGTGATCGGGATCTCGCTGTTCAGCTCGTGCGCGCCGACGGCGCTCTACGACAGCTACCGCGAGGCGTGGGGCTTCTCGCCGTTCGTGCTGACCGCGGTCTTCGCGGCCTACGGCCTGAGCGTGCTCGTCGCGCTCGTCGCGGTCGGGCGGATCTCCGACACGGTGGGCCGGCGCCCGACGATGCTCGCGTCGCTCGCGCTGCTGCTGGTCGCGCTGGCGCTCTTCGTCGTCGCCGACGGCGTCGGCTGGCTGTTCGCCGCCCGGGCGCTGCAGGGGCTCTCGACGGGCGCCGCGATCGGCGCGGCAGGCGCGGCGATGCTCGACCTGCACCCGCGCGGCGACATGATCCGGGCGGGACGACTGAACGGCGCCACCAGCACCGGCAGCATGGGCATCGGGATCCTCGTCGCGGCGGTCCTCGTCGAGCACGGGCCGTGGCCCCTGCGGCTCCCGTTCGTGGTGATCATCGCCCTGGTGGCGCTGGTGATGGCAGGCGTCGCGCTGATGCCGGAGCCGGTCGAGCGCCGCGAGCGACTGCGGCTGCGGCCGGCGTGGCCGCACGTCCCTCGCGAGATCCGCGGCGCCTTCGCCTTCTCGAGCATGGGCGTCTTCGCGTCCTGGTCGATCGGCAGCCTGTTCCTCTCGCTGGGACCGCGGCTGACCGCGATCGAGCTCGACACCACCGACAAAGTGCTCGCCAGCCTCGGCGTCGTCGCGGTCTGCCTGGCGGGGACGCTCACCCAGCTCCTGACCGGGCGGTTGGACCCGTGGCGGTTGATGGCCGGCGGCTCGGTCGTGCTGGCGGTCGGCGTCGCGGCAACGATCGGCTCGCTGTCGCTCGGCTCGGGCGTGATCTTCGTGGCGGCCGCGGCCGTGATCGGCATCGGCTGGGGCGCCACGTACCTGGGCTCGCTCGGCGCGCTGACCACCGTCATCCCCGTCGCCCACCGGGCGGCGGTGATGTCCGCGATGTTCGTCGTCGCCTACCTGTCGATGTCGCTGCCCGCGCTCGTGGCGGGCGTGATCGCCACCGTCTGGGACGTGATCCCGGCGTTCCGCCTGCTCGGCGCGGTGGTGATCGTCGTGGCCCTCGCGGTGGCGGTGATCGCCCCGCGGATGCGGCCACCGCGCGCCGTGCCGGTCGAGGACGTCACGCTGGCGGTCGAGCCGGTGCTGAGCCCCTAGCGGCGCCCGCCCCTACGAGACCTCGACCAGCTCCTTGGTCACCGACGTGAAGACGTCCGAGCCGTCGGTCTTGACCGCGACCAGGTCCTCGATCCGCACGCCGTGGACGCCGGGGACGTAGATCCCGGGCTCGACCGTGACGACCTGGTCGGTCCGCAGCGGTCCGCTCGCGCGCGGCCCGAGCGTCGGCGCCTCGTGGACCTCGAGCCCCACGCCGTGACCGAGCCCGTGACCGAAGTGGTCGGCATGGCCGGCCTCGGCGATCAGGTCGCGCGCGATCGAGTCGACCGCGCGGGCGTCGACGCCGGCCCGGATCGCGCCGAGCGCCCGCTGCTGGGCGTTGAGCACCGTGGCGTAGACGGCGCGCGCTTCGTCCGAGAGCGGCCCGGTCGCGACGGTCCGGGTGCAGTCGGAGCAGTAGCCGTCGAGCACGCAGCCCCAGTCGACGGTCAGCAGCACCCCGGCGGGCACCGCGACGTCGCGCGGCGACGCGTGCGGCAGCGCGCCGTGCGCCCCGAACGCGACGATCGGGTCGAAGCTGTTGCCGCTCGCGCCGCGGCGACGCATCGCGATCTCCAGGTCGAGCGCGATCTCGCGCTCGGTCCGGCCGACGATCGGACCGTTCAGCACGATCTCGACGAACGCGGCGTCGGCCAGCTCGGCGGCGGCGCGGATCGCCGCCAACTCCGACCCGTCCTTGACCGCCCGCAGCGACGCGACGATGCCGGCGACCGGCACGAGCTGCTGGCCGATCTCGGCGGCGTTCGCCAGCCGCCGGTGGGCGGCGAAGCTCAGGTCGGCGTCGTCGAAACCGATCTTCGCCGCGCCGATCGGTAGGTGCTGGGCGATCCCGGCGCCGCCGAGGTCGCGACCGCCGTTGATCCGCTCCCACGGCTCGGGAACCTCGGACGCCGCCTGCTCGACGTAGCGGAAGTCGGTGACGAACCGGCGCAGCTCCCGCTCCTCGTCGCCGTGCTTCTCGCGCCCGACGACGACGACGGCGTTGCTGCCGGTGAACCCGGTCAGCCAGCGGATGTCGTGGAGGTTGGTGATCACGATGCCGTCGAGCTCGCGCTCGGCGACGATCGCGGCCAGTCGGGCGCCGCGGTCCGCGGCCAGCTCGGGAGTGATCATCGGTCTGCCGCCGGGGGTTCAGGATTGGCGCTGGGAACGTCGGCGTCGGGCACGTCGATGCCGTCGGTCGCCGCCGAGACGTTGACGTCGTCCGGCAGGGGATCGCCGGGCGATTCGTCCGGGTCGTCGTGGACCCGCGGCGTGTCCGGGCGGGACAGCGTCTCGCCGGTCGGGGTGCCGGTGCTCGGCGTCGGGACCGGAACGACGCTGACCAGGTGGTCGCGTAGCTGCTGCAAGGCGTCGCGGTAGCCGTCCGGCCCCTGGCCGGCCACGGTGGCCAGGCAGAGCTCGGAGATCACCGAGTGGCGGCGCCACTGCTCACGCTCGTGGACGTTCGATAGATGGACCTCGATCGCCGGGACGGCGGCCAGCTCCAGCGCGTCGCGGATCGCGTAGGCGTAGTGCGTCCAGGCGCCGGGGTTGATCACGATCCCGTCGACCAAGCCCTCGGCTCGGTGCAGGTACTCGACGAGGGCGCCCTCGTGGTTGGTCTGGAAGAACCGCGGCGTCAGGTCCAGGTCCTTCGCCCACTCGTCGATCTGCCGCTCGAGCTCGCGGAACGTCAGGCCGCCGTAGTGCTCCGGGTTGCGGCGGCCGAGTTGATCGAGATTGACGCCGTGGACCACGGCGACACGGAAGCGACGCATCGCCGGATCCTCGCACGCCGAAGCCGCCGAGCGACGCCTGCGTGCGCGGACGCCACCCGAACGGCGACGGGCGGTCCGCTACGGGGCGAGGGCCGCGATCGCCGCGCGCACGTCGCGGCTGGCGAGCTGCTGGCCGTAGCGCACGTCGCCGGGGGCCCGGACCACCACGAACGGCACCGGCTTGTCGCCCAGCCGCTTCTTGTCGCGGGTCGTCGCCTCGTGCACCGCGTCGACGTCGATCGCGCCGTCCATCCGGGTCGGCAGCCCGACGGCGGCGAGCAACTCGCCGACCTGGGCGCGCAACGCGTCCTGGCCCGAGAGCTGGAGCGCCGCCAGCAGGCCGAGGCCGACGGCCTCGCCGTGACGGTAGCGGCGGTAGTCGGTGACGGTCTCGATCGCGTGACCGATCGTGTGACCCAGGTTGAGCACCTGACGCCGCCCGCCGTCGCGCTCGTCGTCGGCGACGACCTGCAGCTTGGTCCGCGCGCAACGGGTGATCGTCAGCGGATCGACGGACGCGCCCGATGCGACGTGGTCCCACAGCGCACCGCCGGCGATCAACGCCGTCTTGACGACCTCGGCGTAGCCGGCGGCCAGCTCCTCGCGCGGCAGGGTCCCGAGCACGTCCGGATCGACCATCACCGCGGCGGGCTGGTGGTACGCGCCGACGTAGTTCTTGGCGGCGGGCAGGTCCACGCCGGTCTTGCCGCCGTAGGCGCTGTCGACCTGGGCGACGAGGGTCGTCGGCACCTGGACGACCGGCACGCCGCGCTGGAAGGTCGACGCGACGAATCCGGCCAGATCGCCGACCACGCCGCCCCCGATCGCGACCACGTGATCGGAGCGCGTGACCCCCTGCTCGATCAGCGCCGCCCAGACCCGCTCGCAGGTCTCCAGCGTCTTGTACGCCTCGCCGGCCGGGAACTCGACCAGCGCCGACAGCTCCGGGACGCGACCCGCGTGGTGCTCGGCGACCTGCTCGTCGGTCACGCCGATCCGCCGCGATCCTTCGGGCAGCGGCCACGGCGGCAGGTCGCGCAGAAGGCCGGGGCGCACCCACACCGGGTAGCCGCCGCCGGGCGTATGGGCCCAGAGCAGCGTCGCGCCCTTGGCGTCGGGCACCTGGCGGATCACCGGGACCGACGACGTCAGGAGCTGCCGGTCGACCTCGGGCAGCACGACGTCCGCAAGCCGCTCGTAGAGCGCGGCCCGCTGCCGGAACAGCGCCGCGAAGCTGCCGCGGTCGCGGGCCAGCGGACGGTCGGAGCGCTTGGCGCGGCGCCAGGCGGTCTCCAGGCTGACGTGCAGCCAGACCACGGTGTGACGCTCGAGCGCCTGCTGGACCTTCTCGGACTGGACGGTGCCGCCACCGAGCGCGATCACGCCGCCGTCGGCCTGGGCGAGCAGCTCGAGCGCGATCCGCTCCTCGACCGCGCGGAACGCCGGTTCCCCGTGCTTGCGGAAGTAGGCGGGGATCGTCGTGCCGACCTCCTGCTCGATCCGCTTGTCGGTGTCGACCATCCGCTCGCGGAGGACATTGGCGATCATCCGGGCGCCGGTCGTCTTGCCGGCCCCCATGAAGCCGACCAGGACGATCGCCGGCGTCGGCGCCTTGGCGCTGCTGCGGTCCCGGGACATCGAGAGCGTTGCCGTTAGCGCTTCCAGCCGATGCGCTGCTCGTAGGCAGCGATCGCGGCGCGCACGTCGTCGATGTGGTCGCCGCCGAACTTCTCGCGGTAGCCCGAGG
>JADKLW010000717.1_pt1 | contig 11622 bp, 10 predicted proteins | sample 8641881 | NCBI WGS metagenome assembly JADKLW01 (sample SAMN16272185, study PRJNA661076) | feces metagenome | isolation source: fecal sample from diarrhoea affected cattle B | host: Bos taurus | place: South Africa: Lokaleng Village, Mahikeng | collected 2019-09
GCCAAATCCTGAAAGCAACACCTTACGCGGTTCATCAAACTGATGCTGCAGGCGTGTTGCAATGGTTAAAGGGATGGACACCGACGAGGTATTTCCGAAATCGGCTATGCAGGTTGGAACTTGTTCGGGCCGCAGTTTAAGTTTCTTGCCAAGATATCCGTTCATATAGTCGTTTGCCTGATGGAACACCGCAAAATCAATATCTGCTAATGTCATCCCTCCCATTTCGACTACTTTTTTGATGTCTTTTGGAACTTCGCGTATCGCAAAATTGAATACATCCGGTCCGTTCATATAACCATGCTCATCAGAGCGGATATTACCGTGCTCGTCAACAACTTTTTCGGCCAATGTTTCGGGCGAACTCGGATTGCGGTAACCACCTGCATCAACCTTTATTAAATCTGACAATGAACCGTCGGAATTCAATGAAAAGTAACTCGATCCATACTTGGGGTCATTTTCGATTAGTGCTGCAACACCTCCGTCCCCAAATAAAAACGCAGTCTTCCGGTCCTTAGGCGAATAAATTCGGGATCGCGTTTCCCCATCAAGCAGCAAAGCCTTTCGGAAACCTCCCGTTTGCATCATCGAATAAACTACCGACAACCCGTAAACAAATGCAGAGCATCCAAGACTGATATCAAAAGCAGCCGTGGTTTTGCTAAGACCTAGACGATCCTGCAATAAGATTGATGTGGCAGGCATCCGGTAATCGGGTGTTTGCGATACGAAAATAAGCAGATCAATTTCGCTTCTGTCAACCGACATATCCGATAATAATTGTTGGGCAGCAGCAAAGCACAAGTCAGATGCCGTCATTCCCGAAGGGGCAAAACGCCTGCTTTTGATGCCTACCTTATCGACAACTTCCTTTACCGCATCGGCATCGAAAAACTCGGTATAAGTATAATTGTCGATTGTATTTTTAGGAACCGCAGCGGCAAGCCCGGCAATTCCTGTGTTTTGAAATGAAAGTGCTGGCATACATGTAGTTTTATGCGGTGCGCGTCTGCACCTCATTAAAAAGATCCTGCAGTGTAATAAGTTTTTTGAAAGTTTCCTCTTCGATCGCCACACTATACTCCTCATCAAGCATAGCTATTAACGATAATCGGCTAAGAGAATCCCATTCGTCATAATCGCGAAAATTATCCGACATTTCGATTGAACGGTCTTCGATTTCCAGTGCTTCTTTGATTTGTTCTAAAAATTGATCTTCCATCTGAATTATTATTTAGTTCCTTTAAATGCTTCCATGGTCACTGCTGTCTCGCTGGAAATTCCTTCTCTTACCACTACTTTCTTTATGGTGAGTATTATTATTTTAATATCGAGTGAAAATGACATATTATCTACATACCACACATCGTACTCAAACTTTTGCTCCCAGCTGATAGCATTACGGCCATTCACCTGCGCCCACCCGGTTATCCCGGGCCTTACTTCGTGACGGCGCGCCTGCTGCTCATTGTATAACGGCAGGTATTTGACCAGTAATGGACGGGGTCCCACCAGGCTCATCTCACCTTTCAAAACATTGATTAATTGCGGCAACTCGTCGATCGACGTCGATCGGATAAACCGACCAATACCGGTGATCCGTTCGCTGTCAGGCAATAAATTTCCGCTGCTGTCGCGCGTATCTTTCATCGTCTTAAACTTGATAACCCCGAAAATTCTGCCATTCTTTCCGGGACGCTCCTGCTTAAAAAATACAGCTCCGTTTTGGAAAACTGCGAGCAAAAGTATCATCGTGATTAACAACGGACTTAATAGCAATAATGCTGTAAATGAAATCAGTGCATCAAGGAATCGCTTTAAGTAACCGTACTCCATATTTTGATAATCGTGGCGAACCTGTAATATAATTAATGTTTCTGGTCCGCTCCTGTAAAATTAGACATAATTTTTCGTTACGTGAAAAAAGACGTAAAAATACACCTGAACTACCGCACTTACTTTCCGTACTCCGGTAAATACCGTTTATAGATCGCCGCTGTTGCTGCCACGGCCTGCTCAATTTCATAACCACTGGCGGTGCTAACGCAATTTGCTGAAAGCTTTTGTAGGGTATCCCTTTGGTTATATACAGTGCGAAACTGCTTCATAAAATCCTCGGCATCGTCGGGCTGATATAAAAACCCGGTCTTACCAGGTTCCACATATTCGACATGCCCTCTAATCTTGGAGGCCAGCACAGGTATGCCGCACATCATTACTTCAAGCATATTAATGGCAAGACCTTCCTGTTTGCTGGTCGAAATCCCGATATCTGACATTTGAAATATCTCGTGGATGTCGGTACGGAATCCCATAAATAGCATACTGTCGGTTAATTTCTCTTTTTCGACAAGTCTCCTGTAATCCTCGTCATGCTTTCCGCGGCCACAAAGTAATATTTTAACATCGGGATGCTCACGAAGAAATTGAGCCGATGATTTAATCAGAAATGGATGATTCTTTCGGCGTATGAATTCGGCTGCATACACAATCAAAAAATCCTTTGTATCAAATCCATGCACATTGCGCAACTCCAATTTCTGCTGTGCCGATACTGGAAAAAAGCGATTTTGATTAACACCCACTCCCGGGACTAGGAAATAATCGGTTTTCTGATTTCCCTGTTTTCGGATAAGGTCATTATCTTCATGATTGATGGTAATGATTCCGTCGGCCCATCGCGATGCCAATAATTCAATCGGATAATAAGTAAGCCAGTAATATAGCGGCGCACCTTTATAAAAGTGGAATCCGTGAGCGGTATACAAAACCTTCGTTCCTTTTTTTCGCGCATCTCGGGCTGCCAATCGAGTCAATAGACTGGCCATTGGGGTATGACAATGAATCAGCGCGTATTGCTCTCTGTCAATTATATTTTTTAATTCTCGGTAAACCTTAAAGTGGCCCGCCGAAAAAGGCATTCGGATAAAAGGTACTTTCCATTGTTTGTCAGCAAGCGGAATTTTTTCATCGCCTTCACAAGCCACGTGTGTTTCGAACCCTTTGTCCTGAAACCATTTTAAATACGGCAGGTGAAATCTCAGTATGTGCTTGGCGATCGATGCGGTAAATAAAACTTTTTGCTTTGCCATTACGTGTTTTTACTTATATTATTCTGTTCGAGAAAAGTGTCATAAAAATCTTTCCTGCGACGGTCGAGTTCGTCTTTGGCAAACGATTGCGCCTTGGTATAATTGAGCAATGCCTGTTTGCGAAGCCGCTCTTTGCTCAGCTTGCGGAGAATCGATTTTAGTTGCGCCACATTACGATTTGCAAATATGAAATCGCGGTCGAGCAATTCAGGTATTCCGCCGGCATCCGAACCGATACTCGGACAGCCTCTGCTCATTGCCTCAACTAATGCCCGGGGCAGCCCTTCAGTTTCGCTTGGTTGTATATACAAATCGATTTCTTCCAGCCAATTAAATATTTTATCGTGCTGCATCTTACCCTTTAAAACAAAGCTTTCTTCTATATTAAGCCTTTTGGCTTCTTCCAGTAATTCACTGCCGTCACCTCCGCCCACGATGTGATATTGAAAACCATAACCTTCTTTTTTAAGATCGGCGATCGCCCGCAGAACAAACCGGTGACCTTTATACCGCATGTTAACTGCACCTACCGTCGATAGCATATACGGCTCTCCAACGGGCTTTGATGATATATGCGCCAGCCGCTCCGCGATGTCGTAACCTGGTTGGATTTCAACATCCGATAAACCGATTGCCATTCCTTTCGTCGGATAACGCTTTTGTAAAAATTCGGTTGTGACATAGATCGCATATTTTGCGCGTTGGAGGTTTCGCTGTAACGTCCTGTACTTAAAAGGCGCCAGGACCTTACCGGCAAAACTGTGGTTCCACAAAGCATTCCACGGACAGGCAACTACCTCTACAAGATAAGGCTTACCGAACTGTTCAGCATATAGGACCGCAAAATTTCCCAACGCGCTTGGCAGCCTGATTACGATCGCATCATGCGATTGAACCTGCTCCTTTACAATCTGCTTTGCCTTTGATTTATTTTTAAAATAACTGGAAACCGACTTGTGATTGGGTGCTTCAACCACCGAAAAATGTTCGTCATTAATGCGCGAATAACGTGACAAATCCCTATCGGTAACGTCCTTCACCCGCATTAGAAACGTGAGTTCCGTACCCAAGTATAGATACCGCTGCCGCAAGGCATCATTATAGGCATCGCCATACCAATGTCCGGTTGGCGTATGCCGGGCGATCGGTCCGTCGTGTACGAACAAAACCTTTGTTTTATTAGTCATTCCTGATTTGATTTAAAAATTCTTCAAAACGAACTACGGGCGAGAAAAAGGATGTGGCCCAGTCGCGAGTGGATGCAGTATCATAAGTTGAACTTGTGCGCAATTGGTCAATTAATTTTATGGCGGCAGTTTTGTCCAGCGGACTAACAAGATATTGTTTCAAATTTTCCGGCAATATCTCGCGAATAGGCGCGATATCCGATGCGACGAACGGAAGTCCGGCAAGTAAAGCCTCTATCAGAGCGTTAGGCTGTCCTTCCGTTAGCGATGGAAAATAAAACAGGTCAAACGATTTAAGTAAGAGAGGTACATCCGTTCGAAAGCCCAGGGCTTTAACGTTATTGGAAATGCCTCTGCGATCGATCTCTGCCTGTAAACGCTCAGTATTCATACCACAGAACACAAAATAGTAATCCGGATCGCGCCTGATCAGTTCGGTCGCGACATCGAGTATAGTGTTGTGGTTCTTTGTAGGATCTAACCTTCCTGAATGCCCGACAACATAAGCTTGAGTCGGTATGCCTAACTGCTTCCGTAGCTGAATTCTGTCTATACTTATGTCCGAGTAAACCTTTGCGTCCACGCCATTATAAATCACATGGAAACGTGGATCACCGCTGTGTTTGTCCGCGAAAAAGTAATCGATATTAGCCTGTGAGTTCGACAGTATGCCTGTAGCGTTTCGGTAAACAAGCCTGTTCATCGCTTTGCTGTATAAACGCTTAGGCAGACTTCCGGTATCAAAGTGATCGCGGCCCTGCCGGTAAAACACAAGCCTTTTCTGAATGCCTGCCCAATTGGCGAGCATCAACGGCAGGCCCGCAAAATTTGCATTGAAGTCGCATACCACATCAAATTCATGAGCCTTAAAAAATTGGTAATAACGCAGCCAGTTTTTAGGATTATAATAACCCAATGGCATAAAATGCATATCGATGCCCAACGCAGCGTATTGTTCATAAAGATCGCCACGTGCTGAATTCCTTACCAGTACCGCAATATCAAGTTCGTGCTGTGCAAACCTGATAAAACGCAAAAGATAGGTTTCAATGCCCCCGGCATCGACCGATGGTATCAGAAAAAGAACCTTGGGCTTCTTTATCACTTTCATGCGCCATTGATTAGGTCGCCGAGTTCGGCCGATGTCATGAATTCGGTTTCTGGCCATCGTTTCAGTACTTCCCGAAGTAGTGCAGCCAACTGTTCATTGCCTTTCTGACGGTTGGCAGGGTTGAGTCCGCCGGTGAAATTAACGCGATGCGAACTAACAACTGCCGGTTTATTCCATCGGAAGGCAATATTGATATCCTGCAGGCACGACGCCACCCAATCGCGTGTGGTGTCACTGGGTTCGAAAAAGCAATTCCGGGTTATGTATCGTTGGCCTAGGGTGTTTTTTTGGCCGAGATAATGGAAATGCTTTTTCACTGAGCCTTCGCCAAGTGCCTCTGCCTGTATTTTCGACGTCGATATATATCGTATACCGTGATCGTATGCTGTTTTCTCCAACGAATTATTTATCGGTCCGTTTGGCGGAACGAAAAATGTAGCCTGATAACCGAAAAGTTCTTCGAAGAGTTGAAGCCCTGTTGCAATTGCATCTGCCTGAACGGGTAAATCCGCTTGTAATTCCAGATCGAATGCCGACTGAAAGCCAACGTTATACTTGTTTACATTTTTAAATGCCCAGATCCCGGCATCAAAAGCGTTTAAAGTATTTTCATCACCGGCCTGAAGCGCACGCATCCACACGGCAATGTTTAAATGTTCACGTGCGTGGAACTGTGGCACAAACAATCGGTCACTGATTCCGTCTTTCCACAATTTAAAGGCATCGTTTTGGCCATAACGCTCTAACGTGGCCGTAAAAGGTTCGTAATAATACTGCTCGAATCCCTGTTTCCTGATTCGGTCAAAATCGGGATTGGCAACAATGGCGACCGGTGTGAAAACCGCCGGCCTGCCCGTTCGATCCTTATGTTTTTGCAACGTTTCAAATAATACATTGAAATCTTCGGCAGTTGCCAAAGTGTCGTTGTGATTATACCGTCGGGAGTCTTCAGTAAAAGGTACGCCCGCCGATTCTAATTTGCGGTATGCATCCATCGACGGCATCCTGATACTGCCCCAATCATCCGATTCGATAACAACTATCCGGCGCTTGGTGCTCCATCCCGGGATGTTGCTCGCGTTTTTTATCAACGTGGTTTTCAATCCCATTTATATCGTTCTTCTATTTTCAAGCTGTTTAAGTACTCCTTCTACCATAAAATCGCCAGGAAAGATTTTTGCTTCATAAAATTGAAGCGATTCATCCCAATAACCCGGGCAATCCCAATATACTTCGGGCACAAAACCATAGCTGATTTCAACAATGAGCGGATTATTGTCCGGATCAAAAATGAAATCATAAGCGACGCATTGTGATTTCAATTTCTTATTGACATCATATGCCAGCTGGATACACCGCGGGTCAAACTCAGCCGGATCATACTTAAAATCCCCGCTGCCGGAGGCCCTAAAATCGTTCTCGCGAACCATGCGCTTGAGCCCGATCGCTTTGCCATCAATCAATATAATGCGGATGTCGGAATCGTTGCGCGGCATAAAATCCTGTACATAGAAATAACCCTGCTGCCTACCGATTCTCTTTGAAAATTCGGGTTCCCATAAGAGTCGCACGACACCCTTCACAACATTCTTAATATCGGTCTTCTTATTTTTATACAACCTCCACCGCTCCTGAAGATTTGTCCACGCATCATATTGCTTAAACCCTTTGCCAAAAGCGATGTCGATCAGCTTATGTGCTTTGTTTTGATCTTTTATCAGCTGGACATTCGCCGATCCCGCGCCGCCCCGCAACTTGAAAACTTGTGGAAAAGTGGCTTTCGATGCCCATGCCAGCGCAGATTTCTTATCCAAAAAAACATGCGAAGGGACCATCGGTGCCCCAATAGCTTCGAGAAGATATTTTTGTGCGACCTTATCGTCAAAGTGCCAGCCTGTATTAAAATCAGGGAATACTATAAAGCCGCTGTGTTGCAGCGCGAACAATATCTGCTGTGCAACCAGTAGGTCCTTGGTGTTCGCCTGGTGGAAGTGCCACAACAATGCCGAACAGTCATCAAGCTGCCGGATGATATCGTCAGCATGGCAATCAACTATCTTGTATGGTATAGAATGGGTTTTGCAATATTCTGCCCAGCGCGGATGAAACCCCCCGGTACTTTTATGTATGGCTAATTTCATCTTTTAATATTGATTGCAATATGTCGCGGTGCGATTCACACCGCACCAGATTATATAAATATTTTTTCTTGTGGGCCGACCACATACTTGGTGCAAAACCGCGATTTTGAAGTCCGCGTAGCAGCTTAAAATCGTGCGGCTCCATAAATGTACGGAATAACTTTCGCTGACCCAAAACCCAACCCTGAAATGATGCTTCGAGTTGCACGTCATCGGCTATGATGGTATTTAGCCTTTGCAGTTCAGCATTCCTGCGCCCCTGCTCCTGGTGACCGCATACAGTCAGTACAGCCTCTTCGCCGCATTGGTCAAAATGGATCAGCGAGAATGAAATATCCGCCCCGTTTATAGAAAGTTCAACGGCCATACCACGGTTCCAGATCGTGTCACGGTAAACTTTGTGATCAAATAGGAAATTTCCGATGGAATAAAAAATTGGTGTCCCGTTATAAATCTCGTAACCGCTGGTGCAATGTGTATGATGTGCAACGACAGCACTGGCGCCTGCTTCGGCATAAAAACGATAAAGTTGTTTCATGCGCACACTCGGCAGATTATACATTTCATGACCTCCGTGTACAATCACGATAACATGATCGTTTTCACGCTTTGCGTCGCGAATCGCACTAAAGTTCTGCACCGGATCAACCGGGTTAGCTCCCGGCCCAATTCCGTCGGTGGTGCTCCATTCGTTTTCGGCAAAATTAAGAATCGCTATTTTTTGACCTGAATGTACAAATTCGAAGGGTTTGGAGGCTTTGGTAGCCGACTCACCGGCACCGGTATACGGCAAGCCTGCTTCTTCAAGCGCCGTAATTGTATCACTTAACCCGTTACTCCCATAATCCATTATATGGTTATTCGCCAGTGTCGCAAGGCCGAAACCCGCGTCCCTGAGGAATGTAACAGCGTCTTTTCCCGCCTTGAGTGCAGGGCCGGTCTTAACGATCGCTTTCGCAGAATTGGTTACAGGGCATTCCAGATTGGTTATAGCCAGATCGGCCTGGTCGATAAATTTACTGAACGAGCCCAGCACCTGTTGGTGGTCGCGACCTTCCAGCCGCAGATTCGGGCAATAATCACCTGTAATTAAAATTTTCGTCATGGCTTCTCATTTTTAATTATATCGCCCAGTTGATCAGATGTGATAAATTCAACATCGGGCCAGCGATGGATTATTGACGCCAATAAATTATCGAGCTTCTTAAGGTTGGCTTCGCTGTTACGCTTATTGATAAATCCGATATAATTGAGGCGGTGCGATGAAATAATCGCCGGTCGGCCCATGGCAAAAGCAGTTGACATTTGCAATAAACAATTATCAACATCAAGAGCGGACCGTGTCAGGCTGGGCTCAAAAAGGCAGTTGCGTACCAGGTAATATTGGTCATGGCCGTTTTTATCGCCTGTATAATGGCGTAATTTCTGCTGAATGCCATCGCCTTCAGCAAGCATTTGGTATTTTGCCGATTGAAGATATGAAACCCCGGCTTCGGCAAGCGTGTTTTCGTGCTTTTCGCTCCAAACGTAATTGGGTGCGATAAACGACTTGGAACGGTAACCAAATATCTTTTCAAATAAATTTTGTGCATCGGCAAGTATTTCCTTCTGAGACTCTAATTCGCCGGGATTGCGGAAATTAAGTGCCGATAAATAGCTCGCGCGGCGCTCATTCGTTATATTGGAACTCAGTCCGAAGACCCGGTGATCAAACGCAAGCCGCGTCTCGGGTGCACCGTTGCGCAACTGTTCCATCCACAACGCAACATTCAGGTGTTCGCGTCCGTGAAGTTGCGGATGAAATAGACGCTGCTCCATTCCCTGTTGCCAAAGCGCAAATGCACCCTGATGCTCGGGATACCGCGCAAGAGTTTCGGTAAATGGTTCATAAAAATACGCTTCAAACCCGTGAGCCCTGATTTTGTCGAAATCAGGATTCGCAACGATAGTGTTTGCAGTTATGACAGGATGTGCGCCGTGTTTGTTCTGATGTTTGATGAGAACCGAAAATAATGCCTGAAGATCTGTCTCACTTGCGAGCGAATCATTTTGGCAATAGCCACATTTATCGGCCTTGATCCCGCTGCGCAGTAATTCAGCATACACCTCTACCGACGGCATCCGGATATTGCCCCAGTCATCACTTTCAATGACTACTATTTTTCTGGATGTCTTCCATCCCGACCGGTTATTAAGGGCACTGGCGGCAGCTAATTTGATTTTTTGAAGCATGATCAGCGCTGGGGTTCAATTAAACTTAAAAATTTACCGGCCACGTTCTTGATATCATAATCCGCAATATTGTTGATAACATATTGATTCTGATATGAACCTTCTAGAAATTGCTCAAGATGTTCAAGGTTGGCATTATTGAAATCGACATTCAGTATGGGCCGGGCGGCTAGTTTATAGTCGATGAGTTTACTTGGTGATTGAAACACTGAAGAATTGTTGAAATTAACAAGGAAATCGGCTTTACCCAGTTCCTTAAGTAGCAGGTCGCGCGCTACAAATGGCCGTATTTCGAGTTTTTCGCCCAAACGCGCAGCATAAGGTCGCACCAACATTTCACTCTGGGTGTAAACGACGAATTTAAACGGTTTCCCGATTTTGGTCAGTAGTTCCAAAAACGGTCCCGGGTCACGGTATCCGGGAATAAAATTTCCGGCATATATAAAAGTAGGCACTGCATTGGGCACATACTCGATCGCTTCAACATCATCAAAATTAAAGCCCTGCGGTATGACTACGATCTTGTCATGGAATTCCTCAAAGTAACGGCTTCGGGCGGCTTCAATTGGTATCGTGACATAATCGGCTTTCTTAAGGAACCAGCTCTCAACATATTTAAAATAAAATGGCTTTCGGAACGAATCGGCAGTATCGCCAAAGTATGGATCACCACAATCGGCTACCCATACTTTACCCGGCTTATGCGTTTTGCTAATAGCACTTGCCACGCCCCAATGAACCGGGAACGGTGCGGCTATAGAAATCAGCAGGTCGTACCCGCTCTCGTGCCTGAGTGCACTGCCCACTTTTGAAACCAATTCCACATCGGGATATTCCGCCGCAAGTTGCAGAATCCGGCGCAGTCCTCTTCTCGCTGTTGCGGCAATTCCGCTGCCCTTGAGTACCACAGGCGGATACGTGAGTTTACCCAGATCTTTGATAGTAAGATTATATTGCCGTTCAAATTCGGTATGAACCGATTCATTCCTGATGGTCAGCACTGTAACCTCATGCTGCTGTCGGGCGAGTTCCTTTGCGAGCTCGGTGGCACGAAAAGAACGCGGCGCAATGACCGGATAGAAGGATTTGGAAACTATTAAGATCTTGTAGGCCATAATTATTTAATTAATTCTATAACTGCCGTGTCACTTTCTACGAAAAGAAGTTGTATTGGATTGCCAAACAACGTCATTACACCTATGGTATCTGTCCCGGCCCTGAATGCTACTACAATATATAAAACAAAACCCATGAGCACTACGGGTAACAGAATACGAAACGGGGGTTTGAGCGGCACAGACCGAACGTAGAAAAATATAACCGACATCGCGAAGAGTATCGCAATGGTCGTAAACCGCCCGCCCGATGGCACAAGCGAACTGATGTTTGTCACCGACAAAAAGAGCAATGAAAAACAAAACAGATTAAAAAGGTATTTGTACTTCCTGGCATAATCGAGGCCCATGTAATAAATAAAAACCAGGAATATAAAGACCCCGTACACCAGCGCTTTTTTATAAAGTACAAAGTGCAAACTGGGGTTGGCGTTTTTTATGGCCCTATGTTCAACATACACTTCATTGGTGTAGGTGTCCACTTTTTCCTTAAAAAAGGACGGAAGTACGCTATTCAGGGAATTTCTCACCACTTCCAGGTTGACCTCTGAAACGAGTGATGTCGCTATAAACAAATAGAACAAGATGCGAGCCCTGTTCCCCACCAACATATAAGCAATTAGCACCAACAGGGGCAACAGGAAGGAAAAATGCACAAAGATTGCCAGTACAGCAAACCATAACTTTTTCCGGTTCCTGTCCGCAACGTAGGGAAAGACGCCATAAAAAAATATGTGTGCA
>JADKLW010000718.1_pt1 | contig 11615 bp, 10 predicted proteins | sample 8641881 | NCBI WGS metagenome assembly JADKLW01 (sample SAMN16272185, study PRJNA661076) | feces metagenome | isolation source: fecal sample from diarrhoea affected cattle B | host: Bos taurus | place: South Africa: Lokaleng Village, Mahikeng | collected 2019-09
CGCGGGGTCACGCTGCACGGCCGCGACCTGCGGCACCGCAAGTCGCGGATCGCGACGCTCGCCGTGCTTCCCACGCAGCAGCTCATCGGGCTGGCCTCCGACGACCTGGCGCGGATGCTGCCCCGGCCGTTCCGCGGACGGATGCGCTCGCTCCCGGTCGGGCTGGCGCTCGACCGGTTCGGACCGCTCCCGCGCCGCGAGGCGCGCGCCGCGCTCGGGCTCGATCCGGACGCCGCGTTCCTGCTGTTCCCCTACGGAGCGGATCGCCGCGTCAAGCGGGTCGACCGGGCGCAGGAGCTAGCCGACGCGGTCGGCCTCCCGCTGCGCACCCTCGGCGGCCAGCCGCCCGCGACGATGCGCTCCTGGCTCAACGCCGCGACCGCGGTGGTGATCCCGAGCGAGCACGAGGGCTTCGGCCTGGCCGCCGTCGAGGCGCTGGCCTGCGACGTCCCGGTGCTGGCGACCCCGACCGGCGCGCATCCGGAGACCGTCGGCGCGGTCGACGGCTGCCTGTGCGCGCCGTGGGACCTCGAACGCTGGCGGACCGCGCTGGCCCCGCAGCTCCGCACCGAAGACCCTCGTGTTCCTGGCCGAGCGATCGCGGAGCGCCACGGAACGGCGGTCTACGCCGCGCGTCTCGTCGACGCCTGGCGCACGATCCTGTCCGCCGCGTAGACTCGGGCCCTCGGGTCTCCGCACGAACACGCCGTACCCGCTCCTCCTTCATGACCAGTCTCTTTGACCGCATCCGCCAGCGACGGGACCCGGGGTCCCCGCCGGACGGGCCCCAGGATCCGTCCACGGACGTTCCGTCCGCCGAGGCGCCGACCGAGGTCCATCCGACGGCGGCCGCGCCCGACGCCGCGACCGGCGACGCCGCTTCCAGCTCGCCGTCGAGCGACCCGGAGACCGTCCAGACCGCCGCCGCGGGCGACTCGTCGCCCGAGCCGCCGACGGAGACCGCTTCCGGTCCGGCGGACGCGCCGACGGCCGACGCGCCGACAGACGGGGAGGCCCCGGCGAGCGGCGACGCGCCCGCGACGCCCGACGCCCCGGCGACCGCCGAGACCCGCTCGCTCGCCGACGAGGCCGCGCTGGCCGCCGAGCTGCCCGACGCGATCCCGTCACGGGCCACGAAGCCGTCCCGCGGCTCGACCGGTCTGACGCCGCTGATTCCGTCCGATCCGGCAACGCCCGGGTCCGAGGCCGCCCCGCAGCCGGGCGCCACGCCGGAAGCCCCGGCGTCGCCGGCCGTGCCGCAGCCGCCGGTGCTCGGTCCGCCGACCGCGGGCGGGACCCCCGCCGCCGCGCCGCCGTCCCCGCCGACGGCCGCCCCGGCGCCGACGACCGCGCCGGAAGCGGCCGAGGCGCCGAAGGTGACGATCCGCAATCGCGGCCGGATGCGTCGTCGCCTGCGGTACCTGCGCCGGGTCCGCGAGCTCGGCTACCGCGACCTCGGCGGCCTCGTCTTCGAGCTCCGCCGTGCGCACGCGAGCAACCAGCTGCTCGTCGACGCCAAGGTCGACGCGCTCCGTCGGATCGACGCCGAGCTGCACGCGCTCGAGCACGGCCTGCGGGATTACCGCACGATCGAGGAGCTCCACGAGCCGGGCGTGTCGGTCTGCATCCGCTGCGGCGCGCTGCACGGCAGCGACGCCAACTACTGCCCGCAGTGCGGCGTCAGCGTGACCACCCCGGTCGCCACCGTCAGCGCCGCGGCCCCGCCGCCGGCCACCGTCGACGGCGGCACGCCCGTCGAGGCGGAGCCGGCCCCCGCCACGCCCGCGTCCGCGTCCGCGTCCGCGTCGGAGGATCCGGCGTCCCCGTCCGGCGACCCGCGTCCGCGCGCCGAGGTGCCCGCAGCGCCCAGCGCCACCCCCGACGAGCCGACGACGCCCGCGGACGCCGCGGCGCCGGGCGATGCGCCCACGACGCCGGCGGATCCGGCCCCGGACAGCGCGGAGAACGGGGAACCGACCGTGGTGCTCGAGGACGCCTCCGCGCCGTCCGGGAACGACACGGACACGACGGCCGACGAGCGATGAGCCGGACCCCTCCGGCGGAGATCGCGTGCCCGCGCTGCGGCGCGCCGGTCGGCACCGAGCAGGCGTGGTGCCTGACCTGCGGCGCCCCCGCGCGCACGCGGATGCGGCCGACGCCCAACTGGAAGCTGCCGCTGGTCGCGATCGCCGCGATCGTGCTGATCGTCGCCGGCGGCACCGTCGGCGCGTTCGTCGCGCTGACGACCGACAACCAGGCGCCGAAGGCGAGCACGACGCCGACCACCAGCGTGCCCGAGGCCGTCCCGCCCGCGGCGACGCCCGAGCCCGCGCCCGTCGATCCGAACGCCCCGGTCGATCCGAACGCCCCGGTCGATCCGAACGCCCCGGTCACGCCGCCGGCGACGCCGCCCGCCGCGACGACGCCGGCCCCGCCCGCCTCCACGGGCGCCGGCACCGGCGCCACCCCGGCGCCGCCGCCGCCCGCGACCACCGACGCCGCGAACTGAACCGCCCGCCCCGGCTCGGCGTAGCGGCTCGGGGGCCCCGCTAGGCCGAGGCGGCCGCGCCGTCGCGGCGCAGGATCGACCAGCGCCGGGCGTGCGCCGCGCGGAGTTGCTCGACCACGTACGGCGGCGCGTCCGGGACGTCCGGTGGCGCGGGCGCGGGCTGCGCCCAGGCCTCCAACGTCGTCGCAACCGACCGGGCGAGCGCGTCCACCGCGTATCCGCCCTCCAGCACCATCCCGACCGGCACGCCGAGCTCGTTGCCCAGCGCGTGGACCGAGCGGGCGATCCGGGCGAAGCCGTCGTCGCTGACCTCGCAGTCCGCCAGCGGGTCCTCGCGGTGCGCGTCGTAGCCGCCCGAGACGAGGATCAGCTGCGGTTGGTACTCCCGGGCCACGGGCAGCACGACCGCGTCGACCAGCGAGGTCCAGACGTCGTCGCCCGAGCCCGGAGGGACGGGCAGGTTGACCGTGAAGCCGGCGCCGGCGCCGTGACCGATCTCGTCGACCGGCCCGGTGCCGGGGTAGAGCGGCGACCCGTGGATCGAGCAGAACAGCACGTCGGACGAGCCGGCGAAGATCTCGGCGGTGCCGTTGCCGTGGTGGACGTCCCAGTCGAAGATCATCGTCCGCTCGACCCGGAACGCGTCCCGGGCGCGACGCGCGGCGACCGCGACGTTGTTGAGCAGGCAGAAGCCCATCGGCTGCGCCGTCTCGCAGTGGTGACCGGGCGGCCGGTGCAGCGACACCGCCCGTCGCGCGCGGCCGGAGCAGAGCTCGTCGACGACGGCCACCGCCCCTCCCGCGGCGTGCAGGGCCGCGTCCCACGAGCCGGCGGAGACGATCGTGTCGGCGTCGATCATCCCGCCGCCGGTCGCGGCGAGCGCCCGAATCCGGGCCACGTGCGTCTCCGGATGCACGGCGTGCAGCTCCGAGAGCGTCGCCGGAGCCGACGGCCGCGGATCGAACCCGCACCAGTCGCGGGCCGCCAGCTCCCGCTCGATCGCGGCGATCCGGGCGGCGCGCTCGGGATGCGACCCGGTGTCGTGCCGCATCGAGGATTCGTGGTGGAAGAGCGGGAGCGCCACGACGGATACCGTACCCGTCATGTCCGAGGGGCCAGAGACGACCACCGACGTCCTGATCGTCGGGGCCGGCGCCGCCGGGCTCTACGCCGCGCACTGCGCCGCTCGCGCGGGCGCCCAGGTCACCGTGGTCAGTGCCACGCCGCTCGCCGAGACCGCCTCGTACTGGGCGCAGGGCGGCGTCGCCGCGGCGCTCGCGGTCGACGACAGTCCGGCCGCGCATCTCGCCGACACCCGCCGGGCGGGCCGCGGCCTGATGCGCGAGAGCGCCGGAGTCACGCTCTGCCAGGAGGCCCCGGACGCCGTCCGCGACCTGGAGTCGCTCGGCGTCCGCTTCGACGGCGACCGCCAGGGACGTCGGGTGCTCGGCCTGGAGGGCGGGCACACCCACCGCCGCGTCGTCCACGCCGGGGGCAGCGCCACGGGCCGCCGGCTCGTCCGTCAGCTCGCCGGGCGCCTGGTCCAGGTCCCGCAGGTCACCGTCTACGAGCAGACGCGGGCAGCCGCCGTCTGGACCAGCGAGGGTCGCTGCGTCGGCGTCGTCACCGAGGACGGGCGGCGGATCCGGTCGCGCGCCACGATCCTGGCCTGCGGCGGCTCGGCCGCGCTCTGGAGCCGGACGACCAACCCACCGGGGTCGATCGGGATCGGCTTGCAGCTCGCCTTCGCCGCCGGGGCGGATCTCGCCGACCTCGAGTTCGTGCAGTTCCACCCCACGGCCGTGACCGGCGTCCCCGGCCGCGAGGGCTTCCTCGTGACGGAGGCGATCCGCGGCGAGGGCGCCGTGCTGCTGAACGGGCGCGGCGAGCGGTTCGTCGAGGAGCTGTCGCCGCGCGACGAGGTCGCGCTGGCGGTCTGGCGGACGATGCGCGAGGACGACGCGTCGCACGTGTTGCTCGACATGCGCGCGGTCGACGTGGCCGGCTTCCCGAACGTCGTCGGCGCGCTCCGCGAGTCGGGTCTCGACCCGGCAACGACCCCGATCCCGGTCGCCCCGGCCTGCCATTACACGATGGGGGGCGTGGCCTGCGACCTCGACGGCGCGACCAGCGTGCCCCAGCTCTTCGTGATCGGGGAGACCTCGTGCACGGGGCTGCACGGCGCCAACCGACTCGCGTCGAACTCGCTGGCCGAGTGCGTCGTCTTCGGCGGCCGCGCCGCCCGCGCGGCGCTCGACGCGCCACCGCTTCCCCCGTCACCGCGGATCGAGCCCGCTCCGCGGGCCCCCGCGATCGTCACGCCGTCGGCGGCCACCCGAGCCGCGCTCTGGGACCACGCGGGGATCGAGCGCGACGCCGCCGGGCTGCGGACCCTGCTGGACGACGAGCACCCGCTGGCCCGCGCGATCGGAGCGGCCGCGCTCGGGCGCGAGGAGAGCCGCGGGGCGCACCGCCGGACCGACTTCCCCCGGACCGACGCCGCGCTCGACGGGGTGCACACCGTGGTCAGCCCCGCCGTCGCCGGCGACGTGCCCCCGGCGCGGCGCGAGCGCTGGACCTGAAGCGGCGCCTCGGGCGACCATCAGGCGCGTCCGATCGGCGCTTCAACACGGCATAAATACGCCGTCCTTAATCGGAACCCAACATTCCGGGGGTTTCTACGGGTAAGACGACTACCAACCGTCGTCGCTACGCCATGTACCACCTTTCTCGGACCCTGTACCGCGACATCGTTCACCAGCTGCCCGCCGGGAGCTGCCGTGCGACGCAGGAGCGCCTGCTCCGCTCGTGCGAGCTGACCGTCGAGCGACTGGTCACGGACCCGCACTACTTCGCGCATCCGGCGCGCTCGCTCTTCCAGGAGATCCGGTTCCTGTTCCCCATCGCGGCACAGGCCCGGGTCTGGCAGGTCGTCGACGCCTACGTCACGACCATGGCGGACGAGCTGCGCCGCAACCCCCATCTCAGCCACGACCTGGCCGGCACCAAGCCACGCTGCCAGTCCACCACCCGGCGCGGGCAGCCGTGTCAGCGCGACCCCCTCCCGGGCTCGCGCTACTGCCCGTCCCACCAGCACCTCAGCGCCACCGACGAGGCGTTCGCCGAGGTCACGGACGACCGTTCCCTGACCGCCGCGCTCGCCGCGTAGCGCGCGAGCCTCGACGTCCGGCGGGTCGGCCCACCGGACGTCGCCGCGCGACGGACTCCGCGACCCCGCTAGCCTGCCGGGCGATGCTCCTGGGGGTCGATGTCGGCGGCACGTTCACCGACGCCGTGCTGGTCGACGGCGAGCGGATCCACACCGCCAAGGCCCCCACCACCCCGGACGACCAGTCGCAAGGCGTGCTGGCCGCGATCCGCGCGGTGCTCGACGTCGCCAGCGCCGAACCGGCGGCGATCGACCAGTTCCGACACGGCATGACGGTGGCCACCAACGCGCTGCTGGAAGGTCGCCTCGCCCGCACCGCGTTCTGCGCGACCGCCGGGTTCACGGACATCGTCGAGCTCGGCCGCCAGGACCGGCCCCGGCTCTACGACCTGGCTGCCGCTCGGCCGGCGCCGCTGACCGCCGTCGAGCGCCGCGTGGCAGTCGCGGAGCGGTGCGGGCCCGACGGCGTCGAGCAGCCGCTCGACGACGAGGAGATCGCCCGGGTCTGCACGGCGGTCGCCGCGCACCGACCCGAGGCCGTGGCGGTGGTGCTGCTGCACGCCGACCGCTGGCCCGAGCACGAGCAGCGACTCGGCGCCGCGCTCCGCGACCAGCTCGGTCCCGACGTCCACGTCTCGCTGTCGCACGCGGCCGTCGGCACCTTCCGCGAGTACGAGCGCGGAGCCACGACCGAGGTCGACGCCGCCGTGACCCCGCTGGTCCGCCGCTATCTGCGCCAGCTCGCGGCCCGCTGCCGCGACGAGGGAATCGCCGTTCCCGAGGTGCTGCAGTCCTCCGGCGGCGTCTGCGCCCTGGAGGACGCCGCCCGGCGCGGCGCGACGACGGTGCTGTCGGGACCGGCCGGCGGCGCCGCGGCCGCCGCGATCGTCGCCCGCGCGACCGACCAGCCCGACCTGCTCTGCTTCGACATGGGCGGCACGTCCTGCGACGTGCTGGTCGTCGACGGGGGACGCGTCCAGGAGCAGGGTGGCGGGGAGATCGCCGGACGGCCGATCGCGCTGCCGACCGTCGACATCCACACGGTGGGCGCCGGCGGCGGCTCGATCGCCTGGGCGGACGCCGGCGGCGCGATGCGGGTCGGTCCGCAGTCGGCCGGGGCCGTGCCCGGGCCCGCCGCCTATGGCCACGGGGGCGACCAGCCGACGGTGACCGACGCCCACGTCGTCCTCGGCACGCTCGACCCGGCCGTGCCGCTGGCGGGCGGGATCGCGCTCGACGTCGACGCCGCGAACGCCGCGGTCGACCGGCTCGCCGCGCGACTGGACCTGGACCGCGCGACCTGCGCCCGAGGGATCCTGCGGATCGCCGACGCCGAGATGGCCCAGGCGCTGCGGGTGATGACCGTCGAACGCGGTCTCGACCCGCGCCGCTTCACCCTGCTGGCCTACGGCGGCGCGGGGGGCCTGCACGCCGCCGGCCTGGCCGCCCGGCTGGGCATCCGCCGCGTGCTGATTCCGCAGGCGGGCGGCGTGCTCTCGGCCCTGGGGCTCGCCGCCGCCGAGCGCCGCCGCGACCGGGCGCGCACGCTGCTGCTGCGCGGCGACGCGATCACCGCCGAGGCGCTGCGACCGACCGACGACGGCGAGGGCGTCAGCATGGCCTACGACGTGCGCTACGCCGGACAGGCGTTCGAGTTGACGGTCCGCCCCGAGCGTCGTGACCCGTCGGCGCTGCGGGAGGCCTTCGACGCCGCCCACGCCGAGCGCTACGGGTTCGCGGACCCGGACGCCACCCTGGAGCTGGTCACCGTGCGCGAGACCCACCGCCAAGCCGGTCCGCCGGTGGCCCTCGGGGCCGTCGACGACGCCCGGGACCGCGCCCCGCAGGAGGGCCCGGCGGTCGTCAGCCTGGCGGGCGCGACCGTGGTCGTGCCCGAGGGCTGGCACGTGCGCTGCGACGCGCAGGGCACGCGGTGGCTGGAGTGCCCACCGTCGATCGAGCCGATCGCCCCGGCGCCCTGGGAGCGTGATCGATGAGCGCGAACGACCCGGATCGAGCCCTGCCGACCCTCGACGCGATCGAGCTGCAGGTGCTCGTCGGCGCGTTGCGGGCCGCGTGCGACGAGATGGGCGCGGTGCTGATCCGCAGCGCCCACTCGCCGAACATCACCGAGCGACGCGACTGCTCGACCGCCCTGTTCGACGCCACCGGCCAGCTCGTCGCGCAGGCCGAGCACATCCCCGTGCACCTGGGCGCGATGCCGGCGTCGGTCGCTGCCGTCCGCGACCGCCCGCAGGCGCCCGGCGTGAGCTGGATCCTCAACGACCCCTACGCGGGCGGCTCGCATCTCCCCGACATCACGGTCGTCACCCCAGTGTTCCACTGCAACGAGCCGTCACCGATCCTCGTGGGGTTCGCAGCCGCGCGGGCCCACCACGCCGACGTCGGCGGCCCGACGCCCGGCTCGACGCCGTTCGACTCGACGCGGCTCGACGAGGAGGGCGTGGTGATCCCGCCGACCCCGCTGACGGCCGAGCTGATCGACGAGCTCGTCGGGCGGATGCGCGCGCCCGAGCAGCGCCGCGCCGACCTGCGGGCCCAGCTCGCGGCATGCGAGGCCGGCGCCGCCCGCCTCGCGGCGCTGGTCGACGCGCGCGGACCCCGCCCGTTCGCCTCTGCGGTCCAGGACGTGCTGGCCTACGGGGAGCGACGGATGGCCGCCGCGCTCGCGAGCGTGCCCGACGGCACCCGCCGGTTCGAGGATCTGCTCGAAGGCGTCGCCGGGCCGATCCCGCTGCGGGTCGCGGTGACCGTCGCCGGCGGGTCCGTGACGATCGACCTCCGCGACGCGCCCGACCAGGGCCCGCACAACCTCAACTGCCCGCGCGCCGTGACCGAGTCGGCGTGCCTGTTCGCGATCCGCGCCGTGGTCGATGACCCGGAGCTGCCGACCGACGACGGCACGCGTCGCCAGATCCGCGTGCTGACCCGACCCGGATCGCTGCTCCACGCCGTGGAGCGTCCCGACGGCTTCCGGCCGGCGGTGGTCGCGGGCAACACCGAGACCAGCTCCCGCGTCGCGGATCTCGTGCTCGGCGCGCTCGGCCGCGCGCTCGGACAGGGCACGATGAACAACCTCACGCTCGGGGACGCGACGCAGACGATGTACGAGACGATCGCCGGCGGGCAGGGCGCCCTGCCGCACGCCGACGGCCCGAGCGCGGTCCACGTCGCGATGTCGAACACCCGGAACACCCCGGTCGAGGCGCTCGAGGTGTCGTTCCCCGTGCGCGTGGTGCGGTACGAGGTGCGCCGAGGTAGTGGGGGCTCCGGACGCCACCACGGTGGTGACGGTGTGGTGCGCGAGGTCCGCACGCTGGTACCGCTGGAATATCACCTGTTGACCGAGCGCAGGACCCAGCCGCCTCGCGGCGCCGAGGGCGGCGGCGACGGCGAGGTAGGGCGCAACTTCCTCGACGGAACGCCGCTCCCCGCGAAGTCGGGAGGACCGCTCCGAGCGGGCCAGGCACTCCGTATCGAGACCCCGGGCGGCGGCGGGCACGGCTAGCCGTACCCCCGCCCACGGACGGTCGCCCCGGACCGGATCATCCGTGCGCTGCGGCACGGATTGCGGGTTCCCCCTTGGAATTTTCATCGTTCTCTGCAACCATGATGACTCCGTCCCGTTGCGATCTCCGCATAGTTGCGGCTGCGCACGGGATCGCTCATCATCAACAGTTGGTTTTCGCCCCATGCCGATTGCATTCAAGGAATGGGCGGTCACGGTTCGTGCCCTCGCGGAGGGTGAGCAGTTGCTCACGTTGCGCAAGGGTGGGATTCGGGAGGAGCACAAGCACTTCCGTCTCGACCACGATCGCTTCTTCCTCTACCCCACATTCGATCATCAGCGCAACGACGTCATCCGGGAGTCCCATCTCCCGGAGCTGCGTCGCGCCCTCGAGGAAGGCGTATGGCCCGACGGTGATCCGCCGCCGACCGCGCTGACCGAGGACGGCGGCATCCCCCAGCCGGAGCGCGTGCGCATCCGGGCGTGGGCCGAGGCCGTTGGCCACTACACGGTGACCGACTCCCGGGTCGTCGAGGCGCTGTCCCCGTACTACGTGTGGACTCCCGACTACGCCGAGAAGCGACTGCAGTGGAAGCATCGCCACCCGCTCCACGTGGTGCTGCTGCGCGCTTACCGGATCCCGCGTCCCGTCACGGTTCGCGTGCGGGACGACTTCGGCGGATGCCGGTCGTGGCTCGAGATCCAGCGTGATCTGCCGTTCGAGGGCACCCCGGTGCTGTCCGACGACGAGTTCACGCGGGCGACCGACCAGATCGAGTCGATCCTGGACGGCGCCGCCGAGCGCGCGACGGTCCCGGCCCTCGCCTGAGGAAGCCGCGGGCGCGTCGCATCTCGCGACGCGCTTCGTTCAGCAGTACGGGTCAGGCGACGGCGTCGTCGGTCACCGTGACCGCGACCTCGTCGATCGTGCCGTCGCCGGCGATCAGGTAGCTGCGGATCTCGGGCTCGTCGGCCTTCGTCCCGACGATCAGCCACTCGACGCCGGGCCAGAACGCGGCGAAGTTGACGTCGGTCTGCGACGGGTAGGGCGCCGACCGGGTGTGCGAGTGGTAGATCACCCCGACGTCGTCACCGGCGTCCTCGATCGCGTTGTGCACGCGCAGCAGGTCCTGCGGGGACAGCTCGAAGCCGAAGACCTTCGGGCCTTGGAGCGCGTTCTCGAGCTCGTGGACGGTCGTCACGACGCCGTCCCGGACGCCGAGGACCCCACAGCACTCGTCCGGAGCGTCGCGCAGCGCGTGGGCGACGACCCGGTCGAGCGCCGACCGACGAATCTGCACCGTCAGCGGTCCTCGGTGACGCTCTGGTTCGCGACCGGCGCCTCGACGGGCTGCGGCGGCGCGCCGACCTGGGCCGGCGCCCGCCGCTCGCGCGGCAGGATCGGCTCGTCGTGATCGTGCGAGTCGCCCGAGGACGAGATGCTGTCCTTGAACTCGCGCATGCCCTTGCCGAGCGACTTGCCGACTTCGGGAAGCTTCTTGGGGCCGAGGACCAACAACGCGATCACGAGGATCACGATGATCTCGGCCGGACCGATATTCGGCATCAGATCACCACCATAGGGTTGATTCGAGCGACTCGATCTCGTCGAGCGGCTTCGTGTAAATGCCCGACGAGAGATACTTCCACCCGTCGTCGCAGACGATGAAGACGACGTTGCCCTCGTCCATCTCGTTGGCGATCCGCACGGCGACCCGGGCGATCGCGCCCGAGCTCACGCCGGCGAAGAGGCCTTCCTCGTCGAGCAGCTTGCGGGTCCAGACGATCGCGTCGCTGTTGGTGACGAAGATCTTCCGGTCGAGCAGCGACAGGTCGATGATCGGCGGGATGAACCCGTCGTCGAGCGAGCGCAGTCCCTGGACCGGCTCGCCCTGCATCGGCTCGGCCGCCACGATCTTGACGCGGTCGCCGAGCTCCTCCTTGAAGCGGCGGGCGTTGCCCATCAGGGTGCCGCCCGTGCCCAGACCGGCCACGAACGCGTCGATCTGGCCGTCGAGCTCCTCGAGGATCTCGAGGGCCGTCCCGTTGTAGTGGGCGAGCGGATTCGCCGGGTTGCCGTACTGGTACGGCATCACGTACTGCGGGTTCTCGGCCGCCATCTTCTCGGCCATCCGGACCGCGCCGTTGGAGCCCTGGTCACCCGGCGAGTAGACGATCTCTGCGCCGTACATCTTGAGCAGGTCGGTGCGCTCCTGCGTGACGTTGTCCGGCATCACGACCTTGAGCTTGTAGCCCTTGCGCCGGCAGATCATCGCGAGCGCGATCCCGGTGTTGCCGGAGGTCGGCTCGAGGATGATCGAGTCCGGACCGATCGTGCCGCGGGCCTCGGCGTCCTCGATCAGCGAGCGGGCGACGCGGTCCTTGACCGATCCGGTCGGGTTGGCCGA
>JADKLW010000719.1_pt1 | contig 11602 bp, 8 predicted proteins | sample 8641881 | NCBI WGS metagenome assembly JADKLW01 (sample SAMN16272185, study PRJNA661076) | feces metagenome | isolation source: fecal sample from diarrhoea affected cattle B | host: Bos taurus | place: South Africa: Lokaleng Village, Mahikeng | collected 2019-09
ATCTTCATGGTTCATTTCCCAGTTACCTTGTGCCAATTGCCCTCCAATCGCACATATCCCGGAACGAGAATATCATCATATTAGATACAGGCATTTCCAGATCGGACGCCTGCTTACGATAACCATTTCGACTTTGAGGTCAATGCAAGACAGGTTCGCAAAGCTTACTGGTGAAACTGAAACCTGCCGTTCACTCACACAGACAAGTGAACGGCAGGATATCATTTTAGAACTTCATATCGACTGCCAGTGCAATATTGCGCGGACGATCATAAATCGCGTTATAGGCATTGCCGGTGTTGCTGGTAATCGTTGTCCCCAAGGGCACAGCACCCGCAGTCTGCTTGATACGCTCGTCAGTCAGATTACGTCCGATCAGAGCAATCGACCATTTGTCGTCGATATGGCCAAGCGAGATACGCGCACCCATTTTGACATAGCCATCCTGACGCGTGCGGGGGTCAAGATTGGCCGCTGCAATATAGGCGCTCGAAAAATCGGCATTAAGATTGATGCCCAGTTTCATAGAGTCGCTGACCGGATGGCTAAAGTCTCCGTTCAGGTTGCCGGACCATTTGGGTGACAATGTATTGCGCTTGCCAGAATAGTCACAAAATCCGTCCGGTGAATCGGGAACTTGCAGATAATAGCATTGCCCTTCGATGAAGTTGGTGAACTCGAAATCCAGATAGGCCAAAGAGCCGCTGAGTGTGAAATGGTCATCCACCGCCCAGCGCATATCCGTTTCGATACCCTGGGTGCGTGCACCGGAAGCATTCCGGACGTTGAAATTCAGCGTGCCGTCAAACACATTGGTCTGCAAATCCTTATAGATTGTCCGGTAGGCAGACACGCTCCACGCAAAGGAACGGGATTTATATTTAAGGCCCGCTTCATAGTTATCCGCGCGTTCGTCGGTAAAGATGAATGAACCGGGGCGCGCGACCGTCGTCGAGTCAGGGAGCGAGTTTGACCGCACGTCAAAACCGCCAGCTTTCGTGCCGCGCGCGAACGAAGCATAGGCCATCAGGTCATCGGTAATGTCATACTGGATATTCGCCATCGGGTTAAAGCTATCCTCGCTCAGCTTGCCCGAAATACTATGCTCCTCGATATTAAGCGCGCGGAAGGTGGCAGTTACAATGGCCGGGTTAAACGTATTGAGCGGCCCCTGCACAATGACAAGATCGCGTTGTCCGGTTTTCTTCTCATGGTTGAACCTTGCACCAACTGTCACACGCAGCGCATCGGTGAGCGACAACTCACCTTGAGCAAAGACCGAAATAAGGTCGGATTTCTGCGAATAGACCCGGTCGTTGGATGTATCGCCCAAGGCATTGAACGGAGGGCCAAAGGCTAAAAAGGTCGGGTTGAATTCGACCTGATCATTAACTTTCAGGCTGCTGTTCTGGTAAAAGACACCTGCGATATAGTTAAATGTCTCGCCGCCGGGAGAGGTCAGACGCAGTTCCTGCGAAAACTGGCGATAATCCTCTTGCATCGCCGTACCATCAAGGAAACTTGGCGCGACAAAATCGACATCAACCAGCTCTCGTACCTTGTAATCCAGATAGCCGGTGGTCGAAGTCAGGACATGGTCCCCCAGCTCCAGATTCGCGTTGACAACAATGTCGAATATTTCATTGTCACTCTCATAGCCGCCGTCGGCGCGGACATAATCTTCCGTGGTATCGACAAAGAGCGGGCCGCTAAAAACGGCATTATAAGTCCCCACTGCACCAAAGATTTCGCGTGGCTGTCCCTTTGTCTTGAAATGGGCATATTCGCCTTTGACATCGAGCGAAAACGGACCGCCATTATCGTAATCGACTATGCCGCGAACGAAGGCTTCCTTGACGTTGGGTTCTTTGCGGTCCAGTTTCGTGTTATAAAAATACCCGTCCATCGAGCGATAATAACCCACGACCCGCGCGCCAATATCCTGCGTTACCGGACCGGAAAGAACACCGGTGATCTTTGCCTCGTTATGATTGAATTCGTAAAGAGCATTGACCGATGCTTCCAGTTCGTTCGACGGGCGGCGGCTCACCACGTTAACGGCGCCCGCGATAGCATTTTTACCGAATAAAGTAGGCTGCGGCCCGCGTAGAACTTCTACACGTTCCAGATCGACAAGCGGCATACGGCTAAGCTGGTCCCGTCCGTAATAAATGCCATCAACGAACATCGCCACGGACTGTTCAAAGCCCTTGTTATCACCCGATGCAATGCCGCGAATTGCAATGCGATTGGCAATCGCCGTCTGAGTGATTTTGAGGTTGGGAATCGAGGACGCAACCGATTCAAGATTGGTTTGTCCGTATGATTCGATAGTCTCACCCGATACGGCGGAAATCGAAATCGGCACGTCGGACAGACCCTCTGCACGCTTTTGCGCTGTCACAACAATTTCAGTCAGGCCGCCACGCTGAGGCGCGCTGTCTTCCTGCGCATAAGCCACGCCAGGCATCGCAAAAACCGAGACCATCAAAGCCGTAGAAATAGTATTTTTCATTCATATCCTCCCCATATCCAGTCTGGATGACTGCGCTGCAATTTATCTTGCGTTCATCCTGCTACTATGCATAAGTATGTTTATGCAAGTTAGTTTTTTGGAGTGGAGCAATAAGTTATAATGGCGATTCCCGACCTGTTACGAAAGAATCTGCAATTGCCTGCAATTGTCGCGCCGATGTTCCTGGTATCAGGGCCGCAGATGGTGATCGCGGCATCGCGTGCCGGCCTGATCGGCTCTTTCCCCGCTCCCAACGCGCGCACTCCGGAAATATTGGAAGACTGGCTTGGCGAGATTGAAGCGGCCCTTTCGGATGATTCCGATCCGGCCCTCTGGGCAGTAAACCTTGTCGTGCATCCGTCCAATGACCGCTTCCCAAGCGATCTGGAAGCTGTGGTCCGTCACAAGGTGCCACTAGTCATTACGGCTTTGGGTAGTCCCGCTCGCGTAGTGGATGCTGTCCATGATTATGGCGGGCTGGTCTTTGCGGATGTCAATTCCGTGGGCTTTGCGCGCAAGGCTGCTGCCGCAGGGGTTGACGGGCTGGTGCTTGTCGCTTCCGGCGCTGGCGGACATACCGGGCTGACGGCGGGCTTTGCCTTTGTCGAGGAAGTTCGCCAGTTCTGGGACGGGCCGATAGTTCTTGGCGGTGCAATATCAACCGGCCATGCGGTGCGCGCAGCAGAGATATTGGGCGCGGACCTTGCCTATCTCGGCACATCGATGATTGCGTGTGAAGAGAGCTTGGCCGACAATGCCTATAAAGAAATGGTCGTGGCCGCAGGTGCCGAAGATGTCATTCCGTCCAAAGGAATAACCGGTGTCACGGCCAACTGGCTCCGGCCCAGTCTGGTTGCGGCGGGCTATGATCCCGCGAATATGCAGGAAGATAAAAAGCCCAATTTTGAAAACGCGCAGGACGATGCAAAAGCGTGGAAAAACGTGTGGTCTGCCGGGCAAGGCGTTGGCGCAGTGCAAGCTGTGGAACCGCTTGCGATAATCGCGCAGCGCTTGAAGAAAGAATATCAGGCGGCGGTAAAACAGCCCGCATTTTAGGAAAGGAGATTTCAGATGACAGTTGAACTCGTAGGAACCGTCCGCTCGACGTTAAAGGAAAGCGATAATCCTTATATCGGGGGTGCATGGCAACCGACCTATAATGAATGGAACGCAATTTTCTCCAACGGCGATGCGCAGGTGATCGGCACGATTCCTGATGATATTGACGGCGTATATGTCCGTACCGGCGAGAACCAGATCCACGAGCCTATTGGCCGTTATCACCCCTTTGATGGCGACGGATTCATCCATGCGATGAGCTTCAAGGATGGCCGCGCAAGCTATCGCAGCCGCTTCGTGCGGACCAAGGGATTTCAGGCAGAGCAGGAAGCCGGGCACTCCTTATGGGCTGGTCTTCTGGAACCGCCGCATAAATCGACCCGTCCCGGCTGGGGCGCTCAGGAATGGCTGAAAGACAGTTCCTCAACCGATGTCTGTATTCATGCCGGAAAAATCCTCTCATCCTTTTACCAGTGCGGGGAAGGCTACCGGCTTGATCCGTTTACGCTCGAACAGGATGGCACCGAAGGCTGGGTTCCGCTCGATGGCATATCGGCGCATTGCAAAGTTGATGAAACGACCGGAGAACTGCTGTTTTTCAACTATTCCAAACACGCACCCTATATGCATTACGGCGTGGTCGGGCCGGACAATAAGCTCAAACATTATGTGCCGATCCCGCTCAAAGGACCGCGTTTGCCGCATGACATGGCTTTTACAAAAAACTACTCTATTCTCAATGACTTACCTCTATATTGGGATCCTGGATTGTTGGAAAAGGGACTCCATGCAGTCCAGTTCTATCCCGACCAGAAGTCCCGCTTCGCAATCATCCCGCGCTTTGGCCAGCCCGAGGACATCCTCTGGTTCGAGGCTGAACCATGCTATGTGCTGCACTGGCTAAACGCTTGGGAAGAAGGGGACGAGATCATACTCGACGGCTATTTCCAGGAACAGCCCATGCCCAAATCCTACGAAGGTGCGCCCAAGGGTTTTGAACGCATGATGGCCTATCTTGACCAACAACTCCTGAAGCCCAAACTGCACCGCTGGCGCTTCAACCTCAAAACCGGAGAGACAACAGAGGAACGGCTACGCGACGAGATTATCGAATTCGGTATGTTCAACCAGAAATATGCCGGACGCAAATATCGCTACGCCTATAGCGCCATCCCGGAGCCCGGCTGGTTCCTGTTCCGCGGGCTTGTCAAACATGACCTTGAAACCGGCAAGGATGAACGCATTGAATTCGGTCCCGGCCGCTACGCAAGCGAAACTCCGTTTGCACCGCGCATCAATGCCAAGGATGAAGACGACGGTTATCTGGTATCTTTTGTCGCCGACATAAATACGGATCAATCGGAATGCGTGCTGATTGATGCCAAGAATATCGCAGCAGGCCCCGTTTGCCGCATCATATTGCCGGAACGTATCTGTTCTGGCACCCATTCTACCTGGGCCAACGGCGATGATATCGGCATGCCTTCTAACAGCATACTCGCGGTCTGACATGATTGCTGCAGGGGAGGAAAAGCGCCAAAAGTACAGAGCAAGCGGCTGGTGGGGAGATCAGACGCTAAGTGACATGTTCCTCGCTAATGCTGCGGCATATCCGGATCGAATAGCATTGGTTGACGCGCCAAATCGTGAAATTTTTGCATTCGGCGAACCGCGCCGCCTAAGCTACGCCGAGCTCAAATCCGATATTGACAGATTATCCTGCATATTATTGCGTGCGGGGGTTGCCAAAGATGATGTAATCTTGGCTCAGCTCCCGAACATTAGCGAGTTTGTTGCACTCTATTTCGCGGTCGCGCAAATTGGAGCAATCATCAGCCCCACTGCGGTGCAATATCGAAGCCATGAGCTAAAGAGCCTGATCGAGATCGTCGAGCCCAAAGTTTTTGTCTGTGCTACCAAGGTCAAAGGCTGCGATCATGTCAAAGTGGCACAATCCTTGATCGGCGATTCAGTCCGGTTAATGACGTTCGGGCCGGATACGCCATCCGGAGCGATTGACCTTTCCAATGCAGCCAATGATAAAGACGCCGACACAGCGATACTTCTGGATCATGTGGCAGCCAACCCTGTCAATGCGGACGATATTTTTACAATCTGCTGGACATCCGGCACGACTGGGACACCTAAGGGCGTACCGCGCAGTCACAACCACTGGGCCGCTGTTGCAGCCGCTGGCTATGAGGCTCTAAAGGTTGAACAGGGCGATATTCTACTGAATCCCTTCCCATTGATTAATATGGCCAGTATCGGCGGGATAACCATGTGCTGGCTTACAATCGCTGGGACAATGGTATTGCACCACCCCTTTGATCCAGCAGTATTTCTGGAACAGATTAATACGGAACGGCCCAACCTGACCATCGCCCCGCCTGCGGTGTTGAATATGTTAGCGCAAAACCCAGCGCTTCTTGCCAATGTTGACCTGTCATGCCTGCGGGTTATCGCCTCGGGCTCTGCTCCGCTCTCCCCGGATATGGTGCGCGAGTTTCAAGAGAAATGTGGCATAATCATCGTCAATGTCTTCGGATCGAACGAAGGCATGAGCTTTATCACCGGCGAAGCTGATGCACCTGACCCCGAACTGCGAGCTTGCCTGTTTCCTCGAAATAAACCCTATCAATCCCCCTATGGAGTTGTTCGTTCGATCAATATCGAAAGCCGCCTGATTTCACAGAATGATGGCTCGGTAATTGAAGAATGCGACATTGCTGGCGAGCTGCAAATCCGTGGACCTTCCCTGTTCGAAGGCTATTACGGATCGCCCGAACAGACCGAAGAAGCCTTCACAGAAGATGGCTGGTTTTGCACCGGCGATTTGTTCGAAATTGCCGGAGACGGTGCATTTTATCGTTTCGTTGGCCGGTGCAAAGATCTAATTATTCGGGGCGGCATGAATATTTCACCCGAAGAAATAGACCAGTTGCTAGAAGGCCATCCAGCCCTCGCAGAAGTTTCAGCATTCTCTTTGCCGGACCCGACTTTGGGCGAAAGAGTGGGCCTCGCCTACGTGCCGCGGGCAGATAATGATGTAACTCTGGACGATATCAGCGAATATCTTTGCGCCAAGGATTTTGCCATATTCAAATTCCCCGAACGGCTCGTCCGATTTGACAGCCTGCCACGCAACGTGACCAACAAGGTCATGCGCAGCGAGGTGAGAGAGAGGGCGCTAGCCATGATAAAGGAAGGAAACTGACATGCCGCGCGAGGTTTATATTCTGGGCGGTGCGCAAACCGATTTTGCGCGCAACATAGAGCGCGAAGGCGGCGGCATGTTCGAACTGTTCCGCGATGTTGCCGAAGCTGCCTTTACTGCCACGCAAATTGAACCGAAGGAAGTCGAGGTTGCCCATGTCGGTAATTTCGTCGGTGAGCTTTTTGCCGGACAAGGGCAACTGGGCGGCTTTTTCGGTCATGTGCATCCGGACTTGGCGGGAATTCCTGCGTCACGGCACGAAGCGGCCTGCGCATCGGGTTCCATTGCGATACTGGCCGCAGCCGCAGAAATCGAAGCCGAGCGCTATGGTCTTGCTTTGGTGCTCGGTATCGAATTGATGCGAAATGTGCCCGGACAAAAAGCCGCCGAATATCTTGGTGCAGCGGCGTGGACAGGCCGCGAAGCACAAGAGGCCCGTTACCTTTGGCCCTATATGTTCTCTCAGGTTGCCGCAGAATATGAAGAACGCTTCGGATTGGACCGGGCGCATCTTCGTGCGATTTCGGAGAATAATTTTGCCAACGCAAAACGCAATCCTAATTCACAGACACGGGGTTGGTCGCTGGGGCCTGATAATTTTTCAGAAAGCAATGACGAAGCCAATCCTCCTATTGAGGGCAGCCTTCGTAAGTCAGATTGTGGTCAGGTGACGGACGGGGCGGCGGCGATCTTTCTGGCATCACGAGAAGTAGCAGAAGCCTATGCCAGAAAACGTGGAATCCCGATGGAGAGCATTCCGCGTATCAAGGGATGGGGTCATTCGACTGCGCCCTTACTCTACTCAACCAAGGTTACTGCTAGTCGCGGAGAGTCCTATATCTTCCCCAGTGTGCGCAAGGCGATGACTGATGCCCTCACCCGCGCAGAGATGCCAGATATATACGCATGTGACGGAGTGGAAGTGCATGATTGTTTTTCCATCACCGAATATATGGCGATTGACCATTTCGGTATCACGCCCCCCGGTGAAAGCTGGCGAGCGATCGAAGACGGCACGATTGCGCTCGGCGGCAAGCTGCCGGTTAATCCGTCCGGTGGTCTTATAGGTCTTGGTCATCCCGTAGGCGCCACAGGCGTTCGCATGATGCTCGATTCCTGGCAGCAAGTGACGGGAAATGCCGGTGATTACCAAGTTGAAGGCGCTAAAAACATGGCCAGCTTCAATGTTGGCGGAAGCGCGACTACTTCTGTCAGCTTTGTGGTTGGTATTTGATAGGATGCCTGAAGCTTTCATTTATGATGCAGTACGCACACCGCGCGGCAAAGCAAAAGCTGATGGCGGCTTGGCCACCTTAACGCCGCAGGAACTTATCAAACAGCAAATCGCTGCACTGGAGGATCGCAGCGAGGGGTCCACCGGCCAAGCCGAGGCGCTTATTCTGGGCTGCGTTGGACAGGTGGGCGATCAAGGCGGTAACATCGCTCTCGTTTCCAAACTGCATACGAGCCTGCAAGATGATTGCGCCGCCTATAGCATCAATAATTATTGCGCATCGGGTTTGTCCGCTATTGGAATGGCGGCCGCACAAGTAGCATCGGGACAGACGAAGCTGGTCTTGGCTGGCGGCGTCGAATGTATGAGCCGCGTGTCGTTTATGGGCGACAATGCAGCTTATTATAATGATTCCAGCTTTCCGGCTCGTAGCCTGTATATGCCCGTGGTGCTGGCTGCAGACCGGCTCACTAATAACGAAGAGATCAGCCGCACTGAACTTGACGCTGTAACCCTCGCCTCGCAACAGAAAGCTGCGGCAGCAGAAGAGAATACCGCGTTACAAAAATCACGCATAGCTACAGCTAGTCTTGACACCGAAGAGTGCATCAGACCGCAAACTAATGCGGCTTCGCTCGCCGCGATGCCAGCCGCATTTGGTGGGCTGCAAAAACAATATGCTGCAGCATTGGAGGGTGAGACATTCACACCACAACTTACACTCGGTCATGCTCCTCCCGTATGTGATGGGGCTGGATTGGCAGTTGTCGGAGGCGCCAACCTTGGTCTGAGACCACGCGCGCGCATTCTCGGCTTTGCTGAGATGGGCGGTGATCCCGCAGCTTCTTTGACAGCCGGGTTTAGCGCGATGGATAAGGTTTTAGCAAAAACCGGTCTTTCATTGGAGAACATGGAGCGTATCGAGTTCATGGAAGCTTTTGCCGTCACGATTGCCAAATTCATGCGTGACCGCAAGCCCGATCCCACACGAGTGAACGTCTCCGGCGGACATATCGCCAAGGGTCATCCCATGGGCGCAAGCGGCGCTATTCTGGTGTCCACCCTGCTCGACAGCCTGGATGCCTGTGACGGCACGCTTGGCCTCGTGGTGATGAGCGGCGCGTCGGGTGTTGGCACCGCGATGATAGTTGAACGCGTAAATTAAGCAGGAAATAATGACAGGAAAACTAAGCGACCTTATCGCACGGCATGAATCAACAATAAATGCCGCCATTGATGCTGTTAATACGCGCAAAAACTGGAGCCCGTTTCGCGACTCCCCCAGTTCGCGCTTTCACACACCCGGTGCACCAGAGGCCGGAAAGGCCGCATTTGAAGCGCAATTAGACACGCCGTTCGATCTGGACCAACCGGGCATATCCAGTCGCAGCGGCGCTGAAGTTTCGCCGTTCACCCGGCAACCACTCGGCATTGATTACCCTGTGAGCGAACCGGCTGCCCTGATTACCGCAGCGCAAGGAGCAATGGTGCAGTGGCGCAAAACCGATCCTGAAGTGCGGATTGCGCTCTGTCTGGAAATGGCGGAGCAGCTTTACGCCCGCAATTTTGAAATGGCGCATAGCGTGATGCATGTTGCGGGGCAAAGCTACACTCAGGCTTTCAGCGGCAGCGGTCCCAATGCCCTTGACCGCGGGATTGAGGCGCTTGCCTATGCCGCAAAGGCGATGCGCGATGTCTTGCCAAATGCGCGCTGGGACCGCACATTCGGGAAAGAAGATGTCTCGCTCGAGAAACATTACACGCTGGTTCCGCGCGGTATCGGGCTTGTTATCTGCTGCGCATCTTTCCCGACGTGGAACGCTTATCCGGCCATGTTTGCGAGCCTGGCAACGGGCAACCCGGTCATTGTCAAACCCCATCCCATTTCCATCCTGCCGATGGCCATCGTGGTGCAGCAATGTCGCAGAGTGCTGGAGCAATATGGTTTTGACCCCAATCTTGTCTCGCTCGCGGTGGACTCAATGGAGACACCGATTGCCCAGCGCTACATTGATGATCCGGCTGTCCAGATTGTCGATTTCACCGGCAGCCCGCGCTATGGCAGCCATCTGGAGTCCACCGTCACCGGAAAACTGCTATTCACAGAGACGGCCGGGATCAATTCGGTGGTTCTGGAATCGTGCGAGGATCTGATCGCGACGGCCACCGCCATTGCCCGCGCAACTTGCCTGTTCTCCGCTCAGATGTGCACCAGCCCGCAGAATATCTATGTTCCGGCTGGCGGAATCAAGACCGGTTCAGGACACGCCTCTTTTGAGGAGGTCGCCGCCGCACTGGTGGCAGCGGTTGATGCAATAGCGGATAATCCGAAAACAGCAGCCGGTATCATGGGCGCTGTCCAGGCCGAGCCAAGCTGCGACATTGTACGCGATATTGCCAAACGCGCCGGGCAAAATCCGGACGCACGGATATTGCGGAAATCGTCCAGCTATCCGCATCCCGATTTTCCGGACGCCCGCACGATGACGCCGCTGGTTGTCGCCCTGCCCGCCGATAATGCTGCACTTTATGCCGAGGAGCATTTCGGCCCCGTGATGTTCATTATCGCAGCATCCGATGGCGATGCAGCCGTCTCCGAAGCAACCGCTTTAGCAAAGCAACACGGAGCGATTTCCTCCTATCTCTATTCCACGGACGAGGCATTTATCGACCGCTCGCTTGATGCTTATGCCGAGGGGGGAATGAACCTGTCGATCAACCTGCACGGCGCGATGTGGGCTAATTTCGCCGCAGCCTATAGCGATTATCACGTATCGGGCCTCAATCCGGCGGGCAACGCCTGTCTGGCCGATCTTGCTTTTGTCGCGGGCCGGTTTCGCATCGTTCAACACCGCCGCCCGGCACGCACAAAGGTCCCAAGTCATGCCGCATAATCACAGCGATTTTATCGGCGCGTGGAGCCTCGTCGACTGGCGGATCGAATATTCCGACGGCAACGTAACCCGCCCCTTCGGCGATGATGCCCACGGTTATATTGTCTATTCACAGGACGGCACGATGACCGCCAGCATAGCCAAAAACGCGCGCCCCGCTTTCGGCCTCGCCAACGCTCGCAGCGCCAGCGAACAGCAAAAAGCCGCCGCGTTCGACAGCTATTTCCACTATGCCGGCCCGTGGGACGTAGACGGCGAAGAAGTAGTCCACACAGTCACCATGTCGCTAAACCCCGATATGACCGGAACCCGGCAACGCCGCACCGCGCGGTTCAGCGGCGATGGCGAACTGACGCTCTCTGCCTTTGAAGCTACAAAGAACGGCGGCGAACGCCACCATATCCTGCAATGGCGGAAGATCGCCAAAGAGGGGTAGTTTAGCTATCCAGGTGAGGGGCTTGAAAGACATGCGTCACTATTCCTCGCCCAGTCCATCTCATACGTCGCGGGCACCTTCTTTCCGCTACCCGTCGTATTGCTTCCATCGCTGGGATCATAGTAAATCCATGCCATGCTATTATCGAATGAGGAAATTCGGTCATTGTCGCGCTTTGCGAGTAACGCGTCGATTTCTCGCTGCTCGGTGCGAGAGCCTCTGATCATGCGAATAGAACCATCACGAA
>JADKLW010000271.1_pt1 | contig 11569 bp, 11 predicted proteins | sample 8641881 | NCBI WGS metagenome assembly JADKLW01 (sample SAMN16272185, study PRJNA661076) | feces metagenome | isolation source: fecal sample from diarrhoea affected cattle B | host: Bos taurus | place: South Africa: Lokaleng Village, Mahikeng | collected 2019-09
TGGTTTCCCACTGGATGTCGCGGCCGTTCGGGCCGTAGTCGTGGCACATGAAGAGCCGCATCTCGCCCGGCAGGGTGAGCAGCCGCTGGATCGACTGGTAGAGCGTGCGCGCGTCACCACCGGGGAAGTCGGCGCGGGCCGAGCCGCCATCGGGCATGAACAGGGTGTCGCCGACAAACGCGGCATCGCCGATCACATGCACCATATCCGCCGGCGTGTGGCCCGGTGTGAACAGCGTATGCCCTGTCATGGTACCGATCAGATAGCTGTCGCCGTCCTTGAACAGCCGGTCGAACTGCGACCCGTTGCGCTGGAACTCGGTACCCTCGTTGAATATCTTGCCGAAAGTATCCTGGACCACGCAGATCTGGTCACCGATACCGAGCTTGCCGCCCAGCCTGGACTGGATATAGGGCGCTGCCGACAGATGGTCGGCATGCACATGGGTCTCGATCAGCCATTCGAGCCTCCATCCGTTTGCCTCGATGTTCCGGATGATCTTGTCGGCGCCGTCATAGGCGATCTGTCCTGACGCGTAGTCGAAATCCATCACGGAATCGATGACGGCACAGGCATCGGAATTGGGATCCCTGACGATGTAGCTTATCGTGTTGGTCGGCTCGTCGAAGAACGCGAAAACGTCAGGCTTGACCGTCAGATCGGACGTAAACGGAATTGGTGGGGCGGACATGGAAGTCTCCTTTCCAGTTCGAAGGTCAGGCCAAAGCCCGTCGGCCCGCGGAAATCGTCTGCAGCCCACGGGCCAGCAAGACGCCGCCGATCAAGTTGGAAACGAAGTTGAGCGGACCTGGTTCACCCGAACCGAGCGCGAGGACCCTTGGCGTGGGCGCAGGCAACGCTCAGCGCATCGAGTGAAGCGCCGATCAGGCAGTCACTTCAGCGGAGTGGGCGATGGGAAGAATCGAGAATGGAGCGGGTGAAGGGAATCGAACCCTCGTCGTAAGCTTGGGAAGCTTCTGCTCTACCATTGAGCTACACCCGCATGCGGCATCTAGATGCGTGAAATCGGCCGGGGCGTCAAGGCGCTCGAAGCGACCACCACTGTCCAGTCCGGTTCAGCCTGGATAGGGCTTGAAGTGCTTGGAGAGCTTGAGGCTTTGCGCCTGATAGTTCGAACCCAGGGCTGAGCCATAGAGACGATCTGGCGATTCCGCCAGCCGTTCATAGATCAGCCGGCCGATCGTCTGGCCGTGGCCGAGCAGGAAAGGCACCTCGCGGCTGCGCACCTCGAGCACAGCCCGGCTGCCTGTGCCGCCAGCCGGGGAATGGCCGAAGCCGGGGTCGAAGAACCCGGCATAGTGGACACGGAACTCTCCGACGAGCGGATCGAAGGGCACCATTTCGGCGGCATGGGTCGGCGGCACATGGACCGCCTCGTCGCTGACGAGGATGTAGAATTCGTCCGGGTCGAGGATCAGCTCTTCGCGTCCGCGATTGACCAGGGGGTCCCAGAAGTCGAGCACATCGAGCGCCGCCTTCTTGTCCACGTCGACCACGGCAGTGTGGCGCTTGGAGCGGAACCCGATCAGCCCGTCTCGTCCGGCGCCCTTTAGATCGATGGACAGGGCCACCCCTTCGCCGACCGGCACGGCATTGCCAAAGACCAGCGTATCACTGGCATGCAGCGCCTGATGCTCGGCAACGGTCAGCCGATTGTCGGCGGAGCGGAACCGCATCTGGCTGAGGCGTGAGCCCGTCCGCACCAGGACCGGGAAGGTGCGGGGGCTGACTTCGAGATAGAGCGGGCCGCTGTACCCGGCCGGCATCTGGTCAAAGCCGCGCGCCCGGTCGCCGATGACGCGGGTGAAGACGTCGAGGCGCCCGGTGGAGCTTTTGGGATTGGCGGAGGCGCTGACCTGCGGTGGTAGTTCGAGGCTTTCCTGCAAGGGGACGAGATAGACGCAGCCACGCTCCAGCACGGCGCCTTTGGTAAGGTCGATCTCGTGCAGCTTGAGAGCTTCGATGCGCTCCGCCACGGAATGGCTAGGACCCGGCAGGAAGCTGGAACGCACGCGATAGGCGACATCGCCGAGCCGAAGGTCGAGGCTGGCCGGCTGCACCTGGTCGGTATCGAACGGACGTTCGGCCAGGATGGCGCCCTGCCTGTGCAGCAGTTCGATCAACCGCGCCGGATAGACGCCCTGCGGCCAGTCTTGTTGCATATGCATGCGTGGTTCTTCCTGTCCCTAGTGTTCCCTAGCAATCCCGGCAATTGACGCCAACAGCCAATTGGCTTTAGATCACAGCCCAGTGGTGATTTGGCCGGTCGCTTGCAGCCACTTAAAACAAGTTGCTAAAGACCGTTTGGGAACCGGCCGCCCTTTGGGGTGCCGGTTTTTTTGTATTTGAAGGCGTGACCATGTCTCGAGAAAAGAACCCTCTGCTCGATCCGACGCAACGCAGTGCCGCCACCCAGATGGTCCATGGCGGCGGCAGCCGGTCGCCCTTCCATGAAACCAGCGAAGCGATCTTTCTCAATTCCGGCTATTCCTATCCCAGTTCGGAACATGCCGAACTGCTGTTCCAGAACAAGATCCCGGGCGGGCACAACTATTCCCGCTTCGCCAATCCCACCGTCGACATGTTCCAGGAGCGCATGGCGCTGATCGAGGGCGCCGAAGCGGGGCGCGCTTTTGCCTCCGGCATGGCTGCAGTCACCAATGCGGTAATGAGCCAGGTTCGGGCCGGCGATCACATCGTCGCCGCCCAGGCGCTGTTCGGCGGCTGTCGCTACGTGGTGGAGGATTACGCCCCGCGCTTCGGCGTGGAATCGACCCTGGTCGATGGCCGCGATCCGGAGAACTTCGCGCGGGCCATGCGGCCCAATACCAAGGTCGTGTTCATCGAGACGCCGACAAACCCGACGCTGGAGTTGGTGGACATCAAGGCGGTGGCCGAGATCGCCCATGCCCATGGGGCAAAGCTGATCGTCGACAATGTCTTTGCAACGGCGCTCTACCAGAAGCCGCTGCAACTGGGTGCCGATCTCGTTGTCTATTCCGCCACCAAGCATATCGACGGGCAGGGCAGGGTGCTCGGCGGCATCGTCCTTGGCTCGCGTGCGCTGATTGAGGGCGACATTCACACCTTCCTGCGCCAAACCGGCGCCACCCTGAGTGCTTTCAATGCCTGGGTCTTGCTCAAGGGGCTGGAAACCTACGAACTGCGTATCCGGCAGATGACCGACAGCGCCGAAAAAATTGCCACAGCGCTGGCCGCACATCCCAAAGTCAGCCGGGTCATCTATCCCCACCACGCCAGCCATCCACAATATGAGCTGGCGCGGCGACAGATGGCGCGCGGCTCGACGTTGCTGGCCATCGAGGTCAAGGGCGGGCAGGAAGCGGCCTTCGCCCTGTCGGACAGCCTCGCGGTGGTGTTGATCTCCAACAATCTGGGTGACGCCAAGTCCTTGATCACCCATCCCCGCACCACCACGCACGCCCGCCTGACCGAAGAGGTGCGCCTTGCAACCGGTGTCACGCCGGGCCTGTTGCGCCTGTCCGTGGGACTGGAGGCCAGTGACGATCTGATTGCCGACCTGATGTATGGGCTGGACCAGGTCTGAGTAACTTATGAGCATCGTGTCCGCTGCCCCACCCCCTCCCAGCCTCCCCCATCAGGGGGGAGGTGTCGATCTGTGCGTGTGGTCCGATCGTGCCACCAGAGTGGAGAGAAACCTCCCCCATCATGGGGGAGGTAGGTGGGGGTGGGGCCACAAACTCGGTGTTTTGGTATTGGCGCTGACCCTTATCGCCAGTCCCGCCCTTGCCCAGTCTCTGCCCTATCATGCCGATCCGAGCGCCCGCGAAGTCCCGCCCAGCCTCACCGCGGTCCCGGCCATCCGCTTTCTCACCACGGCCGATTTTCCGCCCTTCAACTTCCGTGATCCGGGTGGCGAACTGATCGGTTTCAACGTCGACCTAGCCAAGCGTATCTGCGCCGAGGTCGACGTCGCCTGTACGATCCAGGCGTGGCCCTGGGACCAGGCTGCCAATGCCCTGAGCGACAATCAGGGCGATGCTTTGATCGCCGGCCTCGCCATGTCGGACGAGACGGGCGCGCAGTTCGACTTCTCGGCGACCTACCTGGCGCTACCGGGTCGTTTCGTGACCCGCGCGGCCGACATCGGCCTGTTCGACGCCAATGCCCTGTCGGGCAAGAGCGTCGCGGTCCGCAGCGGCAGCACGCATGAGACGTTTCTCGCCCGCTACCTGCCCGGGGCTGCCATTGCGCGCTTCGCCAGCGAAATCGATGCGCTCGTGGCGGTCAGAGACGGTGAGGCGGATGCCTTTTTCGGCGATGCCATGCGCGCCTCGTTCTGGCTCAATGAAAACCTCGATTGCTGCGGCTTTGCCGGCGAACCCTACTTTCGCCCGCACTTGTTCGGACACGGCCTTGCCGTGGCGGTTCCCCCCGGGAACGACGCCGTGCGACACGCCATCGACTGGGCCCTGGTGCGGCTCAAGGACAATGGTGCGCTGGACGAGCTGTACCTGCGTTGGTTTCCCGTCGGCTTCTATTAACTCGGCATGCGACGATGGCGGGCCCGCGCCGCAGTCTCGATTGCGGCGGTCGTCAATCGATCAAGGTCGAGCTTGTCCCGCAGCATTTCGAGGAACCGCAATTCCTCCTGCTCGAGATAGAGATCGACCGCAGCGATCTCCACGGCAAGCGCATAGGCGGTGTCCTGCAGCTTGGCCGGCAGATCGGCTATGGCTTCGTCGATCACCTGGTCCAGGCCACCCAGCCCGTTGAGCTTGTCGGCGCAGGCATTGGCAACGGCGGCAAGGCGGTTCGTGTCGAAGCCTTCAAAGACCGGCAGCCGCCCGATCAGCGCCTGGATGCGCACCAGTTCCTTCTCCGTCATGGCGCTGTCGGAGGACGCCGCAAGGATCATCAGGTGGATCAGCGCGTCATGGGCGGTATTGGACATCGGTATTTCCCGGTTGGTCTGATCGATAGCTAGGCGGCTGTGCGCCCCTTGGCAAGCGCCTGCGCCGCGCTATTGCTTTTCATGCCCGACGTTGACGTCGGAACGCGGGGATGCAACACACCCGGCATCCTCCGTCCTGAAAGGCTGCACCCTTGTCGCCCGCTCCGTTGCCCGTTCTCGATCCAGCGTTTTTTGACGCCGCTCAGACTGCCCGCGCCTGGCCGTTCGAAGAGGCAAGGAAGCTGGTCAAGCGGCTGGAGAAATCGGGCAAGGGAGAAGCCCTGTTCGAGACCGGCTATGGCCCTTCGGGCCTGCCCCATATCGGCACGTTCGGCGAAGTGGCCCGCACCACCATGGTGCGCACGGCCTTTCGCCTGCTGACCCGCGACCAGATCCCGACGCGCCTGCTGTGCTTTTCCGATGACCTCGACGGCATGCGCAAGATCCCCGACAACGTGCCGAGCAAGCAGGCCATGGAGCCGCACCTGCAGAAGCCGCTGACTGCGGTTCCCGATCCGTGGACCAATGAATATCCCAGCTTTGGCGACCACAACAACGCCATGCTGCGCCGGTTCCTCGACACTTTCGGGTTCGACTACGAGTTTGCCAGCGCCACCGAATATTATCGCTCCGGCAAGTTCGACAGCGTGCTGCTGCGGGCCGCAGAACGCTATGACGACATCATGAAGGTGATGCTGCCAACGCTTGGCGCCGAGCGGCAGGCGACCTATTCACCTTTCCTGCCGATTTCCCCGATATCGGGCCGCGTCCTCTACGTGCCGATGAAAGAAGTCAACGCCAAGAACGGCACGATCACCTTCGCTGATGAGGACGGTCGCGACACCACGGTGCCGGTCACCGGCGGGCATGTGAAGCTCCAGTGGAAGCCCGATTTCGGCATGCGCTGGGCGGCGCTGGGCGTCGATTTCGAGATGTTCGGCAAGGACCACCAGACCAATGCGCCGATCTATGACAGAATCTGCGAAATCCTCGGCGGCAAGGCGCCAGAGCACTACGTCTATGAGCTCTTCCTCGACGCCGAGGGCCAGAAGATTTCCAAGTCCAAGGGCAATGGCCTGACCATCGACGAGTGGTTGACCTATGCGCCGACCGAGAGCCTTGGCCTCTACATGTTCCAGAAGCCGCGCGTCGCCAAGCGCCTGCACTTCGACGTCATCCCGCGCGCTGTGGACGAATATTTCGCCCATGTCGCTTCCTATGAGAAGCAGGAACCCGCGGCGCGGCTCGAAAACCCGGCCTTCCATGTTCACTTCGGCAATGTGCCCAAGGTCGACATGCCGGTCACCTTCGCGCTGCTGCTCAACCTTGCAACCGCGTCGAACCCGGAAACGCCCGAAGTCATGTGGGGCTATATCTCGGCCTATGCGCCGGGCGTCTCGGCCAGGACCCATCCGCATCTCGATGCGCTGGTCGGCTACGCCATGCGCTACTTCCGCGACTTCGTGAAGAAGAGCTATCGCGCGCCGGACGGTGTCGAACGGGCCGCGCTCGAGGCGCTCTCTGCCGCCTTTGCCGAGCTCCCGGGCGATGCCAGCAACGAGACCATCCAGAATGCTGCCCTCGACGTGGCGCGCACCATCGAGCGCTACCAGGACCACACCAAAAAGAGCCCCACGGGCGGTCCCGGTGTCTCTGGCGACTTCTTCCAGATGCTCTATCAGGTGCTGATCGGGCAGGAACGCGGCCCGCGCTTCGGCTCCTTCGCGGCCCTCTATGGCATCGAAAACACCCGCAGACTGATCCAGGACGCCTTGGCCGGCAAGCTCATGGCCTAGCTAGAACTGTTTCGGTGTTCGCCGCCCCTGTCGGGTGGCGGGCTCGCTCATTCCGGCTTCAGAACCTTCCTGAAAAACACCACGCGCTGGGTTTCGCTAAATCCCAGCGCCTCGTGCATCTGCTGGCTGGCCACATTGCCGATCCCGGTATCCGACGCCAGCTCGCTGCACCCTTGCTGCCCTGCCCAGGCTTCCACACCCATTACCAGCATCCGCGCTATGCCCCTGCCGCGGTGGCTCGGCTCAACATAGATGCCTTCGAGAAATGCCACCGGTGAGGTCTTGGTGCCATTGACGTAGTCATGCCGCATGCTGGCCTCTGCAAAGCCCAGGGGGCGGCCATCGTCGCCGCGCGCCATCAGGTTCAGGCCAGCCCGGGTCAAGGCAGCGGCAATATCGACCTCGTGTGCGGCGCGGCTCGTCCCCGGCCACAATGCCAGGCGCAGTCTCGTCCAGTCGGCCACATCGGCGGCCGTCATCTGGGCTATCCGCCCGCTCATTGGCTCGCCCAGATGATCCGCGCGATCCACTCGATCTCGCTGAGCTCGAAGATGCGTGGCTCGTAGGCCGGGTTGAGGGAATGCAGTTCGATCTGCTTGCCGGTCTGGCGGTGGAGGATTTTGGCCATTACTTCACCGTCACGGGTCTTGACCACCACCCGGTCTCCCCGCCGCACCTGTTCGGTAGGCGACACCACGATGCGATCCCCCTCCCGATAGAGCGGCTCCATGGAATCGCCCTGCACTTCGAGCGCGTAGATGCCCCCTTCGCCGGGCGTGGGCAGGTCGATCTCGTCCCAGCCCTGTCCAGCCGGAAAACCCGCGCTGTCAAAAAACCCGCCGGTGCCCGCCTGGGCGAGGCCCAGCAGTGGCACGGTGCGGTTGGACAGGTTGCCTGCCTGCAGGAACGCCCCCATGCCGGCGAGGAAGGTGTCGAAGTTCTCCCCGGTGGCATCGAGGACTTTGGCAATGCTCTCGGTGGATGGCCAGCGCTCGCGGCCGTCCTTGTTGATGCGCTTGGAGACGTTGAACGCGGTGGCATCGAGCCCGGCGAGCTTGGCCAGGGCAGACACCGAAAGACCGTGACGACGGGCAAGCGCGTCAATTCCGTCCCAGAGGGCCCTATGTGAGAGCATTGCAGCAATCCCGGTGCAGGAAATGTGTCTTATTGTTGGAATTAAGTCCTAGCAATAAACTCCCGCATGGGCGTTGTAAAGCCTGCTCCGCCTGCTTGCGGCAAGCCTGCCCTGCCTCTAGGTTCGCGCCATGAACAGCGCAGACCTCGTTTACAAGATTGCCACCGAAGCCGCGTTTGCCCCCGCCCGGGGCTCGACGTCGTTTTCAGGCATGCCGATAGACGCCGCCGACGGCTACATGCATTTTTCGACTGCTGCACAGTTGGGCGAGACGCTGCGCCTGCACTTTGCCGGTCAGGACGACCTCGTGCTGCTCGCCGTGCGCAGTGCCGATCTGGGTGATCGCCTGGTATGGGAGCCTTCCCGTGGCGGCGCGCTCTTTCCCCATCTCTATGGCGGTCCGCTTCCCCTCTCCGCTGTAGCCTGGGAGGCGCCGCTCAGCGTTGCGACCGACGGCAGTTGCACCTTGCCTGAGGCCGTTCGATGATCCTTTCGGCATTTTCGCCGCTGCTGCGCATTCCGGCACTGTCCGGCCTGACGCGCGAGACGCTGCTCAAGATGGATCCGGAAACGGCCCATGGCGCTACGATCGCAGCGCTCCGCCTGGGCCTTGCACCCAAGCAGGACTATCCGGATGGTCCGGAACTGTGCACGTCCCTGTGCGGCCTGGAACTGGCCAATCCGATCGGCATGGCGGCTGGCTTCGACAAGAATGCTGAAGTGCCGCGTCCTCTGGCCCAGCTGGGTTTCGGGCTGGTCGAAATCGGCACGGTGACGCCGCGACCGCAGGCCGGCAATGCCAGGCCCCGGCTGTTCCGCGTTGGAGCCGCTGAGGGCGTGATCAATCGGATGGGCTTCAACAATGAGGGCCATGACGCCGTCTTCGCGCGCCTCAAGGGCCTGCGCGTGCCGGCCGCACTCGGAGTCAATATCGGTGCCAACAAGGACAGCGAGGACTTTGTTGCCGACTACGTTTTGGGTGTGAAGCGCTTTGCCGATCTCGCCGATTACCTGACGGTCAATGTCTCGTCGCCCAACACCCCCGGGCTGCGCAATCTGCAAGCCGACGAGGCCCTCCGGCGCCTATTGGGGGAAGTCCTCACCGCCCGCGCCAAGGCGCGGACACGTGTACCGGTCTTTCTCAAGATCGCGCCGGATCTGGACGAAGCTGCGCTCGATGCCATTGCCAAGGTCGTGCTGGCGACCGACCTCGACGGCCTCATAATTTCCAACACCACCATCACCCGGGATGCTGTGGCAGGGCTGGAAAATGCCGAAGAGGCCGGCGGGTTGTCTGGTCGCCCGCTCTTTGATCTGTCCACCCGGCGCCTCGCCCAGATGCGCCAGCGCGTTGGCACCCTGCCCATTGTCGGGGTCGGTGGCATCCACTCGCCGCAATCGGCTCTCGCCAAGATCGAGGCCGGCGCCAATGCCGTCCAGCTCTATTCCGCCATGGTTTTTGGTGGTCTCGATATGCTCGATCGGATCAAGCGCGGCCTCGTCGCGGCCGTGCGAGCCCAGAGCAAGACCAACGTGGCTGAACTGGTCGGCGCAAGAACGGACGACTGGGCTTCTGGTCGGGCCAGCCTCTAGCGGTCTTGCCGCTAGACCTTCTCTGCTCCCGTCGAAAACAGCGCCTCGAACTGCCCGTCCTCGATGCGCGCCGCGGCGATCACGGCCTGCGTACGGCTGTCGACATCGAGCTTCTGCAGGATGGCCGACACATGCGCCTTCACGGTCGCCTCCGAGATGGATAGCTCATAGGCGATCTGTTTGTTCATCAGTCCGTCGCTCAGCATCATGAGTACCCGGACCTGTTGAGGCGTCAGCGTCGCCAGCCGCCGCATCAGCGCCGTATGCGCATCCTCGCTGCCAAGCGCCGTTCCCTCGGGTACGAAGACCTCGCCTGACAGCACCGTTTCGATGGCCCGGCGAATTTCGGTCGGGCCCACGGATTTGTGAAGGTAGCCGGCCGCACCAAGCTCGAAGGCCCGACGCACGACCGTGCTGTCCTCCACCGCCGATATGATCATGACCGGAATGTCCGGATACTGCGCGCGCAGCAGCAGCAGGCCGGAAAAGCCCCGCACCCCCGGCATGTTGAGATCGAGCAGCACCAGATCGCAATCGCGGTCCGCATCCAGCGCCCCGCTGAGGCCATTGAGATCGCCCGCTTCCTCGACGCTGACCGTGGCGTCACCACCTGAAAGCGTCTGCCGCAGGGCTGCACGAAACAGCGGATGATCGTCCACGATGATGATGCGGCGGCGGGTCATTGGCTGTCAGGCTCCTCGTCATGCGGCGGGTAATCCGGCTTCCCGAATCGACCGCTTATTGGCTCACAAAATCAGGTCACCAGCACACTGGCTCTGGCTTATTGCGGAGATACTTAACGGGATCTTTACCATGTTTTCCCAAGAGTGACCGTCATACCTTCGTGTTGAATCGCGAGGGGCCGCCTTCCAGTGACAGGGACTAAATATGGCCCGCGCCTTCCCAAATTCGGATATGTCCGATCCGGCTGACGAACCTCAGCCGGGTGAGTGGCATGCCTTGCGGGGCGAGTTGGTCGCGTTGCTCGATCAGGTCGAGGGTCGCTATTCCCATGTCGAACAGGCTGAGCCCGCACTGACCGGCATTACCCGCCGGGTCCGCAACCTGCGCGATCAGGTCGTGGGTCCTGAGCCCGCCATCCGCCGCCGCGAGGCCCTGCGCACCGTCAAGCGCGCTGTGGACCGTTTCAGCGAGCGCGACGAGCTGGCCATGGGCGACGAGCATGACGCGCTGAGCAGCGCCATTGCCGAAATCCGCGGTCGCCAGATGTCGGCGCCCGCTGCCGCCCTGGGGCGCCGCGCCAGCGACATGCCCGAATTCCGCCAGCTCAGTGCCCTGGTGCGAGGACTTTCGGAGCGGCTCGAGCATCTCGAGGGCGACTTGAAGTCCCAGCGCGCCAGCAATGGCAGTGTCAGGGAGGTCGCCAACCAGGTCGAACAACTGACCCATGTCGTGGAGTTGCTCGCCGGTGCTGTTGGTGAGACCGGCCAGGTCAAGCGGCTTGAAGCCCAGATTGCGGCACTCGCGGCGGTGATCGAAGAGGGGCCGCGCGTCGATCTTTCCGCAATCAACAAGCGGCTCGACGACGTTTCGACCACTGTTGGCAAGCTCGCCGAACTGCAGGCGGAACAGATGGAGCGCGAGGTCGCGCGCGAGGGCAAGAAAGCCAAGAGCGCAGACTCCCTGGCGCCAGCCATGCAGGCGATCGAAAAGAGCGTCCGCAACGTCTACGACCGCATCGACTCGATCGAAAAGAACGTCACCCTGTCCGCTGGGGATTTCGAGCGCCTGACGGCCGAGATGGCCGCCTTTACCAAGGCGATGCGAGATGGTGAAGCTGCCCCTGCCAGTCTTGTTGCAAAGGTCGATGCCCTCGCATCCCGGATCGGTGGCTTCGATGCGGCCAATGGCGATGTAGCCGGCCTCAAGCAGGACATCGCTTCGTTGCGCGACGCAGTGTTGGCGGGCATGGAGCCGCGGTTCCTGCAGATCGAAAGCCAGATCGAGGCACTTTCCGGCCGCATGGGCCCGGCCGGTAACAGCGCCCAGATCGAAGCACAGCTCAAGCTGCTGATGCAGCGCATGGACGATACCGGCAACCAGCTCAACGGTCTGGCCAAGCTCTAT
>JADKLW010000543.1_pt1 | contig 11560 bp, 12 predicted proteins | sample 8641881 | NCBI WGS metagenome assembly JADKLW01 (sample SAMN16272185, study PRJNA661076) | feces metagenome | isolation source: fecal sample from diarrhoea affected cattle B | host: Bos taurus | place: South Africa: Lokaleng Village, Mahikeng | collected 2019-09
AATGAAGATTGGCAGGTCCATGCAGGCTATGCGGAGCGCCGCCAGGCCCTGCTCAAAGCCGGCGTCCGGCTTTTCGAGATGCGCGGCCCTGACCGCGTCGACGGTCAGCGCGTCCGGCGAAAGCTGCTTGCATCGGGATCGGGCGGCAATGCAGGAAGCGAAGGCCCGGTGCTGCGATCCAGCGGCTCGACGCTCCATGCCAAGACCTTTTCGGTGGATGGCCACAGGCTGTTCATCGGCTCGCAACCGGTAACCGGCCGCTTGCAGCGCTGGGTAATCCGTGTTCTGTCGAGATTACCGATTGAATGGCTGCTCTAAGCCGCAGCTTCCGACACGATTGAACAATATCGGGAGCAGTGACGTTTAGACCTAACATCTATCCTTAGGGGCGATTCGGGTCACGTCACTGACCAAATATCAGTCCTTGCTATCTGCAGACTTTTTCAGCGAGATCGACAGAGTTTGAACAACAGCAAAAAATGAAAACAAAGGCATACAGAAACTTTGGAGAAATTCAGTTATTAAGCAGCCATTCACCTACCCTTTGCTCCATTTGTAGGCGTGCAAGTAATACCGGAGAGCAAAGATTATGAATAAAAGAATAATTCTTACGGCTTTGACAGGCTCATCCTTGTTCGTGGCCAACGCAGCTTATGCACAATGGGCTAACCCTACGCCGGGTGCACAACATGTACTATCGTCATCGGCTCAATTTGCAGCGGCGGGCTCCCTCACGCTTGCCGAGCGTCAGGCTCTATGGTCCAGCAATAAAGCCGAGTATCGGCGACGTCTGGCTCGTGATGGTCAGGCCAGCGCAGATCGCTGGCTGAATGAGCAGGCTCGCCCAGACAAGCCTAAATCACAACCGAAGACTACTAAGCGCACGGGCAAGAAGGATTGTAAGAAAGTTCGCTGGGTCAATCGCGCAACTCCCGGTTTCGGCGGCGCTCCGATGACAATGAGACGTGTCGCCGTTTGCGCAGACTAAATTGCTATTCCATTCAAGAGTAGTGAGTCGCGATCCTCCGAAGCAATTTACTACAACGGTGGTGGGGGGATTAAAATCTCCAGAGCCCAGCTATTTTCACAAAAGTACGTGGTACCCTTCGAGCGTATCGCAGAGCTACCTATTTGCTATCTGTAGTTATTATTCTATCAGAAAAGACAGATCGAATTGCAGCTAAACCATTGAAATAATGGTGAGCCCTGCTGGATTCGAACCAGCGACCTACTGATTAAAAGTCAGTTGCTCTACCGACTGAGCTAAGGGCCCTCTGACATCAAATGCATTGCATAATGTCCGTGGGAAGCGCCTCCCTAGTGGGGGTTGGCTTTGTGGTCAAGCGGCTTTGCGTTGTTTTGTCAGGAATTTCTGGTCATGCTTTTCGTGATGCCAAGATTGCGGCCATTTGGGTGACGGTCAATCCGCTGACCGGATCGCGCCACTTGGGCGCTATTTCGGCGGCTGGGCGCAGGACGAAGGGGCGTTCGCGCATCATGGCGTGCGGGATTGTGAGCGGGGGATTATCTCCGGCATAGGAGCCTTCGCTCCACAGGATAATGTCGAGATCGAGCACTCTTTTCGACCATGGCTGGCCGCGTCTGTCGCCAAAATCCGACTCGATGGACTTTAAAAGCTGCAGGAGATCGGCAGGGCCAAGGTCCGTTTCGATGATGGCGGCGGCATTGGCATAGGTGCGGTTTGACGGACCGACGGGGCGTGAGTGCAGGGTCGCGGAAAAGCGGATGACGGCTAAGCCCCTTTGTTCCAGCGCGGCCAGCGCAGCGGGGATCACCTTGCGCGGGGAGCCATGCCGGACGTGACGCTGGTTAGAGCCGAGGGCGATCAGATAGCGGCTTTGCGGCACGAGGGCTTTATCCCTGTCTTTTTCATATATTTGTTGCAAAACATTGGAAACTTACTGTTCCAACACTCGAAAAGCGCTGCTACCATGGAAAAGTTGTAAGGCAAACCACGGAAAATTGAGGAGAAAGATCATGGGTCATCAAAATATTGGTAAAAGCGGGACTAGCATATTGCTGGCTGGATTGGCTCTTTCTCTTGCAGCCTGTGGCAGCAACGAAACGTCCGAAACCGAAACGGCGCCTGAGCCGGTAGAGGAAATTGCCCGCGCCGCGGTGACCAGCGCGGATGGCACCCCCCACGGTGAAGTGATCATTGGTGAGGGCGACGGCGGACTGATCGTGAAAATCGACGCGGAAGGGCTGGAGCCTGGACCGCGCGGCGTGCATATTCATACGACGGGTCTGTGCGAAGGCCCTGATTTCACCTCAGCGGGCGGACACTGGAACCCTACCGAGAACGAGCATGGCTTTGAAAATCCGAACGGTGCCCATATGGGGGACTTCTTTAACCTGGAAATCGGCGAAGATGGAAAGGGGTCGGTTGAGGCACGGATTGAAGGGGCCAGCCTGAAAGACGGTGCCAATGCCCTGATGGATGCCGATGGCGCTGCCTTTGTGATCCATGCGGGTGCGGATGACCTGAAAACCGATCCGTCGGGTGAAAGCGGTGGCCGGATTGCCTGCGGCGTTTTTGAAATGCAGCAGTTCAAGCCTGTGCAGTGATCCACCTGACTTAATCAAATAACCGCTTCAAATAACTGCGTCACGTTTCGCATTTTTTCGGGAGGCCCTATGGCTGTTTCTGTTCTTTTTGTGTGCATGGGTAATATCTGCCGCTCCCCCATGGCGGAAGCTGCTCTGCGGCAGGAGTGCGAGCGTACCGGTCTGTCGATGGTGATTGATTCAGCCGGAACCCATGACTGGCACACCGGCAAAGCGCCGGACGAGCGGGCGCAGGCCGTGGCGCATCGCAATGGCGCGCCGATTGACCATTTGCGCGCCCGCCCGGTCAGCGCGGCGGATTTCCATGCTTTTGACCATATCATCGCGCTCGATAATGCCAATCTGGAGAATTTGCAGGCGATACAGCCAGCGGACGGTTCTGCAACCCTGTCCCTGCTGTTTGATCTGGTCGAGGACAGGGCGGGACAGGATGTTGCCGACCCCTATTACGAGACGGATTCCGCGTTTGAAACGACATGGGTGGACGTGGTGGCCGGGGCCAAGGCGATCGTTGCGAAACTGTCCTGAACCGCTTGCCGGTAAGCGTAGTGTGACTTTTTAGCGTTTCGCAGGGGGTTGATAGATAGCATCTATTGATGTGCGGATATATTTTATCGGTTCATTACTCGGTTTTTCTTGAATTATTCATGCTTTCCACCGATATTGATGGGGACAGCTTTGCAAGACAGATGTTTTGCAGCTTAAACATTGAGGAGTTTAAATAATCATGGCTTGGCCTGACCCACGAGCGGCAATGTCGCGGACACAAGTTGGCACGACGGCGCAAACCGATGTCGCGTATGACGCCGGATTGCGGTCCTTCATGCTGAAAGTTTACAATTACATGGCAAGCGGTGTTCTGCTTACCGGTATTGTTGCGATGCTCTTTGCCAGTTCCGGCATGGCAGCAGACATCATGCTGGGCGGCGGACCGCTGAAATGGGTAATCATTCTTTCGCCGCTGGCCATTGTTTTTGCGATGAGCTTTGGACAGAATAAATTTTCGACTTCCACGCTTCAGGCAATGTTCTGGGGCTTTGCGACCCTGATGGGTCTGTCGATGTCGACGATTTTCCTTGTTTATACCGGCGTTTCGATTGCCCAGACCTTCTTTGCTACGGCGGCGGCTTTCCTGGGACTTAGCCTTTACGGTTACACGACCAAGAAAGATCTGTCCGGCTGGGGCAGCTTCCTGATCATGGGTGTTATCGGTATTCTGGTTGCGATGGTGATTAACATCTTCCTGCAATCCACGATGATGCACCTTGTGATTAGCGCGATCGGTGTTCTGATCTTTGCTGCTCTGACGGCTTATGACACGCAGCGGATCAAGAGCATGTATGCCTATGTTGCCGGAACCGATATGGTCGGCAAGGTGGTCATCATGAGCGCGCTGAACCTGTATCTGGACTTTATCAACATGTTCCAGTTCCTGCTCACCTTCATGGGCAGCCAGGAATAAGGCTTCGTTCAGACAGACTGGTTTACGAAAAAGCCCGGCAAGAAATTGTCGGGCTTTTTCTTTAGGCATTCTGTCGATTTTTGGGCTTCTATTGCTGGACAAGAGATCGGACGCAGCATAAGTGTTTTGCAGTGTTTTAGGGAGAATGAAGTGTTCCGCGGTATAATGAATCTACGTGTATTGTTGGTCACTGTGGGCGTGGCCGCACTTGCTGCTTGTCAAACGCCTCCACCGCCACCGCCGCCGCCGGTTGTTGTTCCGCAAGTTACCCCGCGCGCGCCGACGCCGCCTTTTGGTGCCAGCAACCTTACGATCATCCCGCCGCTGGGTGTGGATGGTCTGCGCCGGACGATTAACCGCGATCTCGGCCCATTGGAAACCGTGTGGCATGTGCGCGCTGCGCTGAACGTCGCGGCGCTAAGCTGCACCGGCCCGCAATATATGCGCCTTGTCAGCGATTATAACGCGTTTCTCGCCAATAATGAGAAATATCTGCGTAACGCGAATAACGCCATCATCAGCAAATATCGCCGCGAAGAGGGCAATGGCTATCGGCAGGTCCATGACCGGCACCAGACCAACCTGTATAATTTCTGGTCATTCTCTCCGCTGCGCCGCCCCTTCTGCGATCAGGCAGTCCAGATCAGCCAGCGCGCGATTGTGACGCCAGAGGCTGAAATGGAAACATTCGGCGCACAGGCTCTGATGGAGCTGGAGAAACCGTTTGTGGACTTCTACCTCGCTTATGAGGGATATGAAAAGGCGCTCGATGCCTGGCGCGTGCAATATGCGCCTGCACAGGCCATCGACGCGGTTGACGAGACGATCAACACGACCGGCCTGACCGGCGGGCTGGTTGACCCGAACGCTCCTGCAACCGTGCCCCTGATGGACAGGCAGCTTCCTGCCAGCAATGCTGCGCCTGTGGTGACAAGCCCAGCGCCTGTGCCTTCTGCAACCCAAGGCACGCCCACCGAAACGAGCGTGCCTCCTACGGGCGAGTAAGCGATAACTCTGATAAAACCCCCCTCCCGTAAAAGGGAGAGGGAGCAGAGCGGTTTTAGCTGGCGACCTCTTCGGGCATCAAAGCGTTGTCCACGGCTTTTGATGACTGGTAGTTTTCCCGGTCTTGCATGCGCTTTGCATAAGCGTGGAAGCTGTCGCGCTCCGGCATGGACCCGAAGGCCAGGCCCCAATCTACATGAGAGCCGACATAGACATCGGCCATGGTGAAGCGGTCACCGCAGATATAATCGCTGTTCGACAGTTTCTCGTCGAGCACGTCGATAACCCGGTCGAAATTACCATAGCCTAGCATCATTTCTTTTTCGGGATCGACATCAAGTTCCAGCATCTGGTGGGCCATTGCTGATTCCACCGGACCCGCGGCAAAGAACAGCCAACGATAATAATCGGCGCGCTCCGCATCATTCGGGGCAAGGCCGGCATCGGGGAATGTATCGGCCAGATAGGCGCAGATCGCGGCACATTCGGTCACGGTTTTGCCGTCATGGACAATGGCCGGGACTTTGCCCATCGGGTTTACCGCCAGATAAGCGTCATCCTTCATCGTCGTGCCATAATCGAGCAGGACCTGATCGTAATCCGCACCCGCTTCATGCAAGGCCCAGCGAGCAATCTGGCCGCGGGACATGGGGTTTGTGTAGAATGTAATGGTCATGAATCTTCTCCTTCATCTTGGTTCGGTTTCTGACAATCTTTGCTCATATCTCGCTCTGGACTGCTCCATGAACGTATCGAGAGAGCGTTCGCGGTCCGGCTGGTAAGTGCGCCCGGTCGGGATCATAGTGGTAATGCGATCCAGCCGGAACATGCGGAAATCATCACGTAATTCGCACCAGCCAACCAGCGTCCAGACTTTTCCCCAGAACCAGAGGCCCAGCGGATGAACATCGCGTTTCGTAACGGCACCATCCCCGTCACCATATTCAAGGGATAATATCTCGCGATTTTCAACCGCCGTTTCGCAAGCGTCGATCAACTCTCTCGCTTGCCCCGCCAATCCTATTCGCGGAGCAAAGATTTTTGTGTCGCCGACACGTTTGCGCTCTTCATCCGGCAACACGGCTTCGATTTTTACCAGGGCTTCTTCCGCCGCCGCGCTCATCGCGGTGCCGCCCCAGGCCTTGACCATACGTGCGCCGGTCACAAGGGCGATAATCTCCGCCCGCGTAAACATCAGCGGCGGCAAGTCAAAACCGCTACGCATGATATAACCGATGCCCGCTTCGCCATCAATCGGAACGCCGGTGGATTGCAGGTCGGCAATGTCACGGTAAATGGTGCGCTCTGATACTTCCAGCCGTTCGCCGAGCATTGCCGCAGTTACAAGCCGTCCACCGCGCAGATACTGAACAATCTGGAACAGGCGGTCGGCTCTACGCATGGTTCAGCGTTTTTGCTTTGCTTGTGTCATAATGTGCCTTTCGGTTCTTGAGGACAAGCAGGCTTATGACATAGGCCTACTGACAGCCTATTGTCAGTAGTGTTTTAGAAATTTGCGCTATCTTGTTCCTCGCATCCAACCACCACCGGGGGAGGTATGTGGAATCAAAAAAACAAAAAAACGGCGTGAGGGTTAATCACGCCGTTTCATTATTCGTGCAAGGTTTTCACCCCGCCATGTCCCGCCAGATTATTTAGTCTTGGTGGGCGCTTTTTTCTTCGGATTCGATTTCTTCGATTTACCCGCTGGCGCTGCCGGAGTGACTTCGAACACCAGCTCGTTGTCCTTCAGATGCACCTTGACCTCACCGCCATTGACCAGCTTGCCGAACAACAGTTCCTCGGCAAGCGGCTGCTTGATCTTTTCCTGGATCAAACGGCCCATCGGGCGCGCGCCATAGAGCTTGTCATAGCCACGGTCGTTCAGCCATTTGCTTGCGTCTTCATCCAGCGTGATGTGAACATTCTGTTCCGCCAGTTGCAGTTCAAGCTCAAGAATGAACTTCTCGACCACCCGCGCGACCACTTCGGGCGGCAGGTAGGCAAAGGGCACAATCGCGTCCAGACGGTTGCGGAATTCCGGCGAGAACGTTTTTTTCACCGCTTCTTCGCTGGCATCTTCCTTGGACACATTACCAAAGCCAATGCCTTCTTTCGCCATGTCGGACGCGCCGGCATTGGTGGTCATGATCAAAATGACATTGCGGAAATCAACCGTCTTGCCGTGATGGTCGGTCAGCTTGCCGTTGTCCATCACCTGCAACAGGATGTTGAACAGGTCCGGATGGGCTTTCTCGATCTCGTCGAGCAGCAGCACACAATGCGGGTTCTGGTCCACCGCATCGGTGAGCAGACCGCCCTGGTCATAGCCGACATAGCCCGGAGGCGCGCCGATCAGGCGGGATACGCTGTGACGCTCCATATATTCGGACATGTCAAACCGTTGCAGCGGGATGCCCATGATCGAAGACAGTTGCCGCGCAACCTCGGTCTTGCCGACGCCGGTGGGGCCGGAAAACAGATAGTTGCCGATCGGCTTGTTAGGCTCACGAAGGCCAGCGCGCGACAGCTTGATCGCACTCGACAGCTTTTCGATCGCCGCATCCTGACCAAAGACAACGCGCTTCAGATCCCGGTCGAGATTTTCGAGCGTTTTCTTGTCATCCTTCGATACGGATTTGGGCGGGATGCGCGCCATGGTTGCGATAACCGCTTCAATATCCTTGGTCGTGATCATCTTCTTGCGGCGCGAAGGCGGCAACAGCATCTGCATGGCGCCAACCTCGTCGATCACGTCAATCGCCTTGTCCGGCAACTTGCGGTCGTTGATGTAACGCGTGGAAAGCTCCACCGCCGATTTCAGGGCATCGGGCGCATAACGCACCTTGTGATGCTCCTCAAACGCACCGCGCAGCCCGGCAAGGATCTTGATCGTATCCTCGACGCTCGGTTCGTTGACATCAATCTTCTGGAACCGGCGCAGCAAGGCGCGGTCCTTTTCGAAATGATTGCGGAACTCTTTATAGGTGGTCGATCCGATGCAGCGGATTACGCCGCCCGACAGAGCCGGTTTCAGCAGGTTGGACGCATCCATCGCGCCGCCGCTGGTGGCTCCGGCACCGATAACGGTGTGGATCTCGTCAATGAACAGGATCGCGTCCGGCATTTTCTCCAGCTCGGAAACCACCTGTTTCAGACGCTCCTCAAAATCCCCGCGATAGCGCGTGCCAGCGAGCAGCGAACCCATGTCGAGCGAATAGATCACCGCCGGCTTCAGCACATCGGGAACATTTTCTTCGACAATGCGCAGCGCCAGTCCTTCGGCAATCGCGGTTTTACCCACGCCCGGTTCGCCTACGTAAAGCGGGTTGTTCTTGGACCGGCGGCACAGGATCTGCACCGTGCGGTCAACCTCTGCCTGACGCCCGATCAGGGGATCGATCCGGCCTTCCTTGGCTTTCTCGTTCAAATTGACGGTAAACTGGTCAAGCGCGGTTTCTTTTTTGCTTTTCGCGTCTTTCTTTTCCTCGGCTTCGTCGCTGCCGGACAGTTCGGCTGGCTCAACCGTGTGCCCGCCTTTGCCGACACCGTGGCTGATATAGCTGACTGCATCCAGACGGCTCATATCCTGCTGCTGGAGGAAATAGACTGCGTAGCTTTCCCGTTCCGAGAACAAAGCGACCAGCACATTGGCTCCGGTAACTTCGTCCTTGCCCGAAGACTGGACGTGCAGGATGGCCCGCTGAACCACCCGTTGAAAACCGGATGTCGGGGAAGGATCGATGGATTTCTGCACTTTGAGTGAATCCAGCTCGCTATCGAGATACAGCACGACTGCATCTTCCAGCTCGGCCAGGTCCACACCGCAGGCATTCATCACTTGCGCGGCATCACCGTCATCAATCAACGCCAGCAACAAATGTTCCAGCGTCGCATATTCATGTGACCGGTCAGCCGCGTTAGTCAGCGCCTGATGTAGGGTCTTTTCCAGTGATTCTGCGAATGAAGGCATATACTTAACTCCTTGATGGGACAGATTTTGTCCCGTTCGCCAAAAGCCTATGGAGTCTGCTACCTCTCCGACCTTAACTGTTCGGCGTTGCTATCAATTTATGCGTAACCCTGAAAACATCAAGGGCATATACCATGAACGGCAGGTATAACGCCCGAATTAAGTATCTTTTTTCTCTCTTTGCTTGCACGGCCCGGTCCGCCTTCTGCGATATGGATTATTAAGGAACGGGGTTAACAAAGGTTTATTATCACGCCATTCGCGCATATTTTCCGCGCAAGACGGCGGACCTATGATTTCTTGAACAGGTTATCGGCGCTGGCGCGGTGGGAAACGGCGAAACTTTTCTTTGCTTCACAGCGGCTTATCTCGTTTTTCAGCACGGCTATACGCTTGTCCAGTTCATCGACGGATAGCGGATCAAGGTCCTGTTTGACGAGCAGGTTGAGCGGGTCATTGGCGCTGCGCGGTAAATTATCGTCGTCATCCATGTCATATTCCTGTCTTTTTCGGCCATTTTCACCGGTAATGTTGACCGCCGCCCGTTTGCTGTCAATAAGGCCGTCATGAAAAAAGCGCACAATTTTTACGCACTTTTCGGGAGTTTGGGTGAGCCATGACAGTTTCACAGATTTTGCCGTCGGAAATGACAGCCATCGCGATCAGCGAGCCGGGTGGACCCGATGTGCTAAAGCCCGAAACTGTGCCGGTTCCGCAACCTGCGGAAGGCGAAGTGCTGATAAAAGTGGCCGCTGCCGGGGTGAATCGCCCCGATGTGATCCAGCGCAAGGGCCATTATCCCGCGCCTCCCGGTGCCTCGCCGCTGCCGGGGCTGGAAGTATCGGGAACCGTCGTCGCGCTGGGTTCTGGCGTGGAGCCGGAATGGATGGGCCGCAAGATTTGCGCGCTGACCAATGGCGGCGGCTATGCGGAATATTGCGTGGCACCGGCTGGGCAATGCCTTCCCGTCCCCGAAAATATGACGATGGAAGAAGCGGCGGCCTTGCCCGAAACCCTGTTCACCGTGTGGAGCAACCTGTTCAACCGCGGCTTTGCGCGCGAAGACGAAACGGCACTGATCCACGGCGGCACCAGCGGGATTGGCACAATGGCGATCATGCTGGGCAAGCTGTTCGGTTTGAATGTCGTCGTGACCTGCGGCTCTGACGAGAAATGCACCGCCGCCAAATCCATCGGCGCGGATCATGCGATCAACTATAAAACGCACGATTTTGTCGAAGAGGTTAAGAAAATCACCGACGGGCAGGGCGTCGAAGTGGTGCTCGACATGGTCGGCGGCGACTATGTGGCGCGCAACCTCGACTGCCTGAAAGAAGATGGCCGGCATGTCACCATCGCGGTGCAGGGCGGCGCAAAAGCGACCCTCAACATGGCGCAGATCATGATGCGGCGGCTGACCCTGACCGGCTCCACCCTGCGCCCCCAATCGGCGGAGCGCAAGGCGCTGCTGGCGGATGAAATCTATAGCTACGTCTGGCCTGACATCGAAGCGGGCAAGGTAAAGCCCGTCATGGACAAGGTCTTCGCCCTGAAAGACGCCGCCAAAGCCCACACGCACATGGAAGCAGGGGACCATATCGGGAAGATTATCCTCAAGGTGGAGTGAGGGTTGGGCTATCTGTAAATCTAGTCATCCCGCACTCTCCCCGTCATTCCCGCGGAGGCGGGAATCCAGCCCCGCATCCCTAAAAACCGCAACGCGAACCAAATATCTTGCCGACTCTTTCGTTATCCCCTACAATGAATGGTTCAACAGGCCGCTCCCGCAAGGGGCGGCCCTTATTTTTTGTTTTTTGAAAAACTATCTTTTTGAAAAGCCGTAGTGAAAAGGACGCCGCCGTGGCCCAAGATAAACCGACCCCATTGATGCCGCACGCAACTGCAAGCTGGCTGGTTGACAATACCGGCTTGAGCTTTGAGCAGATTGCCGACTTTTGCGGCATCCACATTCTGGAAGTGAACGCGATGGCGGACGATCTGGCTGGTTCCAAATATACTGGCCGTGATCCCGTGCAAGCGCATGAACTGACCAGCGATGAAATCGCCAAGGCCGAAGCCGATCCCGAATATCGCATGAAGCTGCAAAAAGGCCCGGATCAGGTCCGCCGCACCAAAGGTCCGCGTTATACGCCGGTTTCCAAGCGTCAGGACAAGCCAGACGGGATTGCATGGTTGCTGCGTAACCATCCGGAAATTTCCGATGCCCAGATTGGCAAGCTGATCGGCACGACCCGCACCACGATTAACGCGATCCGTGACCGCGAGCATTGGAATATCGCCAATATCGTTCCCAAAGATCCGGTCACGCTTGGCCTGTGTTCGCAGCGCGAGCTGGACGCCATTGTTGCCAAGGCCGCCAAAAAAGCCGGTATCGAGCCGGAAGTGCCAGAAGACAAGAAACTGGGCGGCGACCGTGAAGCGCTTATTGCCGAACTGCATGAAGAGCGCGCCAAGGCAGAACGCGATGCCGAAGCGGCTCTGGCTGCCGAATCCGGTGAGGAAAAAATCTC
>JADKLW010000722.1_pt1 | contig 11541 bp, 14 predicted proteins | sample 8641881 | NCBI WGS metagenome assembly JADKLW01 (sample SAMN16272185, study PRJNA661076) | feces metagenome | isolation source: fecal sample from diarrhoea affected cattle B | host: Bos taurus | place: South Africa: Lokaleng Village, Mahikeng | collected 2019-09
TGCCAGTTCAAGCGCGGGATCTGCGATCAGACCTGCGTCAAGGACATGCTGGACACGCCCTTCTACATCGCCTGCCTGCGCCTGCGCGGGCGGAAGTGCCTGGTGATCGGGGGCGGGGAGCTGGGCCTGGAGAAGACCGAGGGCCTGCTGGCCTGCGACGGCGACGTCGTGGTGATCGCGCCCGAGGTCAAGCCCGAGGTCGAGCAGCTCGCGGCCGAGGGCTCGATCGTCTGGGAGCGGCGCGACTACGCCGGCAAGCAGGACCTCGAGGGCAAGTTCCTGGTGATCGCCTGTACCGACGACACCGACGTCAACATCCGGATCTACGAGGACGCCGAGGAGCGGGCGATGCTCGCCAACATCGTCGACGTCCCGCCGCTGTGCAACTTCATCCTGCCCGCGATCGTCCGCACCGGACCGCTGGCGATCGCGATCTCGACGGCCGGGGCGTCGCCGGCGCTGGCCAAGCGGATGAAGGGCGAGGTCTCCGAGCTGTTCGGAGAGGAGTACGCCCGGTTGGCCGTGATGCTCAACGACGTCCGCGGCTGGGCGAAGGGCAACCTGCCGACGTACCAGGACCGCAAGGTCTTCTTCGAGGGGATCGTCAACGGCGATCCCGACCCCGTGCAGCTGCTGCGCGAGGGACGCGACGGCGAGGTGCTGACGCTGATCGCCGCGGCTCGTGAGCGGACCGAGCACGAGCTCGCCCGCTCCGCGTCGCACGCGGGGTGATTTGGACCCGCCCCGCCGCGCGACCTGCCCGCTGGCGCGACCTGCCCGCTCGCGCTCAGCCGGTCGGCGTCCAGCTACTGAGCCCGTTCGAGACGATCGCGGCGACGCGGCGGATGTCGCGGCGCACGGCGTCCTGCAACGCGGCGCCGGTCAGCCCGGCGAGGATGTGCCGGCGCCTCGTGACCATGTGGACGTCCCAGATCGCCACGACCGCGCGCGCGGCGATCTGCGGCTCGGGCTCGTGGAGGTCGACGCCGGCCTCGCGGGCCAGCTCCTCGGCGGCGACGTCGGTCAGGCGCGCCATCAGGTCGCGCATGCCGGCCTTCAGCGCGGGGGTGGTCTCGATCAGCCGCCCGAACTCGAGCATCATCGGCTGGACCAGGGCCCCGGCGAGCACGTAGTGCTCGAGCTCCAGCTCGAGCATCCGCTCGACGGCCTCGGCCGGTGACGACCCGGGGGACCGCTCGCGGATCGCCTGCCGCAGCTCGTCCTCGAGCTCGTCGGCGCGGTCGAGGACCAGCGATTCCTTGGTCGGGAAGTAGTTGTAGACGGTCTTCTCGGAGACCCCGACCTCGGCGGCGATCTCGGCGATCCGGACGTTGTCAAAGCCGCGTTCGCAGAACATCAGGGTGGCGACGTCCGAGATCTGCTCGCGGGTCAGCCGCTTCTTGCGCTCGCGGAGGCCGTCGTCGTCGGAACCGTGGGCGGTGGCGTGCGCGCCGCGGAGCTCCCGTACGGCGGCCAGCACCTCGTCGCGGGTCCATCCGGGGTGGAGGTCGCGGCGTGGTTGGGGGTCGTCGCGTTGCTCGGCGGGCACCCGAAGAGCCTAGCCGACAAAGGTGAGTGACAGGAAGATTCCAGCCACTGGACTTTTACCGCGCGGGGACCGGTCGGCCCTCGTCGCCGTGATCGCGAATCGCCTGCTCAGCGCGAGCGACGGTCCCGCTGCTGCTTGGCGCGCTCCGCGGCGAGTTGCTCGCGCCAGTCCTCGCCCCAGATCTTCTCGCGGAAGACGTAGACGAAGATGCCGCCGGCGACGATCGCGACGATCGTCTGCACGGCCTCGTTGCCGACCAGCGGCTTGAGCGCCGTCCAGACGAGGATCATCAGCAGGACGAGCAGGCAGATCCAGAACAGGCGACCGCGGCGCTTGGGTTCCTCGTCCGCGGGACGATCGTTGCGAGCCATACCCGCGCAGGGTACCGACGTCGGTACCCGCGTAGGCTTCTCGACCGATGCCCGTGCCCCCACCGACTCCGTCCGACCCTCCGGCGGTGCGCCTGGTCGACGTGGCGCGGCGGCGCGGCGAGCGGATGGTCCTGCGCGAGCTGACGCTGGAGCTGCCGCCCGGCGGCACGCTCGCGTTGCTGGGATCCAACGGCGCGGGCAAGTCGACGCTGCTGCGGGTGCTGGCCGGGCTGATGCGCCCGAGCGGCGGGACCTGCGAGGTGCTCGGCTGCGGCCTGCCGAAGCAGCGCGCGGCGCTCCGCGGTCGCGTCGGCTACCTGGCCCACGAGCCGATGCTCTACCGCGACCTGACGGTGCGCGAGAACCTCGTCCACCGTGCCCGGCTGCTGCGGGTCCCCGTCGCGCGGGTCGATGCGCTGCTGGCGGCGACCGATCTGGTCAAGCGCGCGGCGTTCCCGGTGCACGCGCTCTCGCGCGGCCTGACCCAGCGGACCAGCGCGGCGATCGCGCTGCTCGGGGACCCCGAGCTGCTGCTGCTCGACGAGCCGCTCGCCAACCTCGATCCGACCGCCTCGGCGCGCCTCGACGCGCTGCTGGCCGCCCGCCCCGCCCCGCCCGTCGACGGCCCCGGAATGGGCCCCGCCCGGCCCTGGCGATCGCGGGTGATCGCCGGTCACGACCCCGACGCCGCGCTGGCCCAGGCCGACCTCGTGCTGGGCCTGCAGGCGGGTCGCCCGGTGCTGCTGGCGACGCCGGACCGGATCGGCGACGCCGAGATCGGGGCGCTCTACCGATGACCGGGTGGCTGCGGGACGTCCGCACGTTGCTGGCCCTGGAGTGGCGCCGCGAGCGCCGCACCCCGCAGGTGCTGCCGGCGATGACCCTGTTCAGCATCGGCGTCTTCGTCGCGTTCCGCTTCGGCCTGCAGGACGGCTCGGTCGAGGGACCGATGGCCGCCGGGATCCTGCTCGTCACCACCCTGCTCGCGGCGCTGCTGGGGATCGGACGGCTGTGGGCGGCGGAGGACGACGAGGGCGGGCTCGACGGGTTCCGCCTGACGCCGGTCGCGGCGTCGGCGCTGGTCGCCGCGAAGGCGCTGGCGCTGTGGTCGTTCCTCGTCGCGCTGCACGTGATCGCGGTGCCGACCTTCGCGTTCCTGCTGCTGCCGGACGGACTGGCGGCCGGGTCGATCCTGCCGCTGATCGGCGGGCTGCTGCTGATCGACCTGGGGATCGCCTGCGCCGGCGCGCTGGTCGGCGCGATCGCCGCCGCGGCCCGCTCGCGCGAGCTGCTGGTCCCGCTGATGGCGGTCCCGCTGCTGATCCCGCTCGTCGCGATCGCGTCGGAGGTGCTGGCGCCGCTGTTGCTGGAGGGGTCGAGTCCTGTGACGGAGAGCCGGTGGTGGCTGGCGCTCGCCCTGTACGATGGGGTGTTCCTGCTGGTCTGCTGGTCGGTGTCCGACGGAATCGTCGAGGACTGACCGCTCGCGACGATGCCCCACGCCCGTCGGCTCCTACCCCTGACCCTCGTCACCATCGCGCTGCTGGCGGTGTGGATCGTCGTGTCCGTGGTGGTCGTCCCGACCGACGCGAGCGAGGGCGTGCGGCAGAAGCTGACCTACCTGCACCCGGCGTTCGCGATCGTCACGCTGATCGCTTTCGTCGCCGGCGCCGTCTTCGCCTGGCAGCACCTCAAGCACGACCGACCGCTCGACGACCTGCGGTCGTACGTGGCGATCCACCTCGGGCAGATCTTCTGCGTGGTCGCGCTGATCACCGGCGGGCTCTGGGGCAAGGCCGCCTGGGGCGTCTGGTGGAGCTGGGACGAGCCGGTGCTCGTGACCTTCCTGATCATCTTCCTGCTCTACGCGACCTACCAGCCGATGCGCTTCGCGATCGAGGATCCGGAGCGCCAGGCGCGGACCGCGTCGGTCTTCGCCGTCACGGCCGGAATCTTCGCGCCGGTCTGCTTCGGCGTCGTGCGGATGACCACCAACCTGCTGCACCCGCAGCCGCTGAACGACCCGGGCGCCAACCTGCCGGGGACGGCGGGGCTGGCGTTCGCGCTCTCGATCCTCGCACTGGGCGCCGTCTTCGTGACGCTCTGGCACCTGGAGCTGGTCCACAAGAGCACGCGGATCCGCCTGCGCAAGCTGCAACGTCGTGTCGAGGGCGAGGATGCGGTGCCCGTCGTGAGCCGCGCGTCCTCCCCCGTCGTCCTCTGAGCCCGGAGTCGCTGTGCCCTCGATCACCGTCACCCCCGTCCTGGCCGCCGCCGACACCGGCTACATCGTCGCCGCGGTCGTCGTCTCGGCCGTGGTGCTGATCGCCTACCTGTGGATCGTCGCGGTACGGGTGCGCAACGCCTCCGTCCAGCTCGACGAGCTGGAGCAGCGGCTCGACCGGCTGCCGGTCGACGAGCCCGCCGCGGCGCCCCCCGAGGTCGCCTCACGATGAACGAGCTGCTGGTCCTCGGCCTGTCGCACAAGACCGCCCCGGTGGCGGTGCGCGAGCGACTGTCGGCGTCCGAGCGTCAGACCGAGCAGATCCTCCGGCAGCTCGTCGCCCGCGACGCGGTGCACGAGGCGGCGATGCTCTCGACCTGCAACCGGACCGAGGTGTACCTGGTCGTCAGCGACGCCGTCCAGGCCGAGAGCGACGTGCTCGGCCTGGTCTCCGCCAACTCGCGGATCCGCCCGACGGAGCTCGCCAGCCTGGTCTACGCCCCGCGCAACTGCGACGCCGCCCGTCACCTGTACCGGGTGGCCAGCGGGCTGGATTCGATGGTGCTCGGCGAGTACGAGGTCCAGGGCCAGGTCAAGCGGGCCTACGACACCGCGCTGCGACTGGGCACGACCGGCCCGCTGCTCAACCGGCTGTTCAAGGCGGCGCTGCGGACCGGCAAGCGCGTCCGCACCGAGACCCGGATCGCCGAGCGGCGGACCAGCGTCTCGTCGGTCGCCGTCGACCTGGCCGCCGAGACGGTCGGGGACCTGCCGGACTCCAACGCGATGATCATCGGGGCGGGCGAGACCGCCGAGCTGACCGCGCAGGCGTTCGCGGTCCAGGGCGTTCGCACGCTTTTCGTCTCCAACCGCCACGCCGACCGCGCCCGTTCGCTGGCCGAGCGGTTCGGCGGCCACGTCGGCCGGCTCGACGACCTGCCCGAGCAGTTGGAGTCCGCCGACATCGTCGTCTCGTCGACCGGCTCGCCGCACCCCGTGCTCGGCCCCGAGGACCTGGGCCACGTGATGGCGACGCGCCGCGAGGGGGGCAACCAGCGTCCGCTGGTGCTGATCGATATCGCGGTCCCGCGGGACATCGACCCGGAATGCGCGGCGATCGACGGCGTCACGCTGCTCGACATCGACGACCTGCAGTCGGCGGTCGCGATGAACCTCGCCGGCCGACTCGACGAGGTCGAGGGCGCCGAGCGGATCGTCGAGGAGGAGATCCATCGGTTCGCCCGCTGGATGGGTCAGCTCGAGGTCACGCCGACGATCGCCGACCTGCGGACCCGGGCGTCGCAGGTCGTCGCGACGGTGCTGGGCGAGAACGCGGGACGCTGGGAGTCGGCCAGCGACGCCGACCTGGAGCGGATCGAGCGCGTCGCGCAGACGGTCGTCCAGCGGCTGCTGCACGAGCCGACGGTGCGCCTGAAGCAGGCCCGCGACCGCGACGACAGCCACGGTCACGTCGAGCTGCTGCGCGAGCTGTTCGGGCTCGACGACGTCGCGCCCGAGCAGGAGTCGAACGTCGCGGCGGCCGGGATGGGATTGGCCGCCCACCCTGCCTCCCCCGCCCACCCTGCTCACGTCGTGCCGCCCGGCACCGCCTGGCGCCCCGCGAGCCGCTCCTCGGGGTCGGGGAACGTCCTGCCGCTGACGGCCCGCCGCGCCCGCCCGTCGACGTCGTGATCCGGCTCGGCAGCCGCCGCAGCCCGCTGGCGCTGGTCCAGGCGGAGACGGTCGCCGCTGCGTTGCGCTCCGGTGGCCACGTGGTCGAGATCGTCCGGATCGAGTCGTACGGCGACCGGCATCGGGCGGCGCCCGACAAGTCGAAGTGGGTGCTGGAGTTCGAGCAGGCGCTGCTCGACGACCGGATCGACCTGGCCGTGCACTCGGCGAAGGACGTCCCCGGCGAGCTGCCCGACGGCCTCGAGATCACCGCGGCGACCGCCCGCGAGGACCCGCGCGACGTACTGATCGGCACGGCGTCGCTCGACGCGCTGCCGGAGGGCGCGCGGGTCGGAACCGCGAGCCTGCGGCGCGCCGCGCAGCTCCTGGCGGCGCGCCGGGACCTGCGGATCGTCGAGGCGCGCGGCAACGTCGACACGCGACTCGGCCGGCTCGCGCTCGACCACGACGACCGGCTCGACGCGATCGTGCTCGCGCAGGCCGGCCTCGACCGACTCGGCCGCGACCCGGGCGTGCGGACCCTGCTCGACGGTCCGACGTTCGTCCCCGCGCCCGGGCAGGGAACGCTCCTGATCGAGGGACGGATCGGCGACCCGGTCGGCGCGATCGCCCGCACGCTGCTCGACGACGCCGCCAACGGCGCCTGCCTGCGGGCCGAACGCGCCGTCTCGCGGGCGCTCGGCGCGGACTGCACCAGCGCGGTTGGCGCGTTCGCCCGGCGCCGCGACGGCGAGCTCGTGCTGACCGGGTTCGTCGGCGCTCCCGACGGGTCGGGCTGGGCGGTCGACGAGCGGCGCGGGCCGGCCAGCGACCCCGACGGCCTGGGGACGCGGGTGGCCGAGCGGCTGCGGCGGGCCGGGGCCGACGAGCTGCTGGCCGCGGCGCGGGCCGCAGCGCCCCACGATCCCGAAGACTCCGTCCGAAAGGCCCGACCGTCGTGACCCAGGACCCGCGTCCCACCCCCGGAACCGTCTACCTGGTCGGCGCCGGTCCCGGCGATCCGGGCCTGATGACCGCGCGGGCGCTCGAGCTGATCGCGGCCGTCGACGTCGTGCTCTACGACGCGCTGATCCCGGCGACCGCGCTCGATGGCGCGCGACCCGATGCCGAGCTGGTCGACGTCGGCAAGCGCGGCGGGGGTGCCCAGGTTCCGCAGGAGACCACCGAGCAGCTGCTGGTGCGCCACGCGCTGGCGGGACGCTCGGTCGCCCGCGTCAAGGGCGGCGACCCGTTCGTCTTCGGCCGGGGCGGCGAGGAGGCCGCGCGGCTGCGCGCCCAGGGGATCCCGTTCGAGGTCGTGCCGGGCGTGACCGCGGGGATCGCCGGTCCGGCCTACGCCGGGATTCCGGTGACCCACCGCGAGCACGCGCCGGGCGTGGCGTTCGTGACGGGGCACGAGAACCCCGACAAGCCGGAGTCGACGATCGACTGGCCGGGCCTGGCGGGCTTCCCCGGCACGCTGGTCTTCTACATGGGCGTCCGCCGCCTGCCGCAGATCACGGCGTCGCTGATCGGCGGCGGTCGTTCCGCCGACGAGCCGGCCGCGGTCGTCCAGTCGGGCACGGTCGGCGGCCAGCGGGTGGTGACGGGGACGGTCGGAACGATCGCCGAGGTCGCGTCCGAGGCGGGGATCGCGGCCCCCGCGGTGACCGTGGTCGGGTCGGTCGCGTCGCTACGCGACGAGCTGCGCTGGTTCGAGGATCGCCCGCTGTTCGGCCGCACCGTCGCCGTGACCCGCGCGCGGGCCCAGGCCAGCGGCCTGGCGCGACGGCTGCGCGCGCTCGGCGCCGAGGTGATCGAGACGCCGACGATCCGCACCCGCTCGCTCGCCGCCACGGTGCCGCCGCTCGGCGCCTTCGACGTGATCGCGCTGACCTCGCCGAACGGCGTCCGCGAGCTGGTCGCCAGCCTGCTGCGCGACGACCGCGACGTACGCGAGCTGCACGCCGCGACGATCGCCGCGGTCGGACCGGGAACGGCCCGGGTCCTGCGCGAGGTCGGGCTGCGCGCCGACGTGGTGCCCGAGACCTTCACCGGCGAGGCGCTGGCGGCGGCGCTGACGGCGGGGGACGGTCGGGCCGGCGCGACCGGTGCTCCGGACGGCGGGGGGCGGGGCGCCTCGGCTCCCCGCCGCGTGCTGCTGGCCCGCGCCGCCACCGGAGGCTCGGCCCTGCCCGACGTCCTGCGCGCCGCCGGCGACGAGGTGACCGAGCTGGCGCTCTACGAGACCGTCGCCGAGCCGCTCTCCGACGCGGCGCGCGAGCAGATCGCGGCCGCCGACTACGTGACCTTCACCTCGGCTTCGACGGCGACCTTCCTGGCGCAGGCCGGCGGGATGCCGACCGGCGACCGGCCGCGTCCGGTCTCGATCGGCCCGGTCACGACCGCGGCGCTGAGCGAGCTGCGCGTCACCCCCGCGGTCGAGGCCGCCGAGGCGACGATCGACGGCCTGGTCGCCGCCCTCGTGGCCGACGCGAGCGACTAGGATCGGAGCCATCGAACGCTCGGTTGTCACGTTCCTCTCCGACTACGGGGTCTACGACGAGTTCGTCGGCGTCTGCCACGGCGTGATCGCCAAGATCGCGCCGCAGGCGCGCGTGATGGACCTGACGCACGGGATCCCGTCGTTCGACGTTCGCTTGGGCGCGATCACCCTGCAACGGTCGCTCCCGTACGTGCCGCCGGGGATCCACCTGGCGGTCGTCGATCCCGAGGTCGGTGGTCGGCGCAGCCCGATCGCGATCCACGTGTCGGAGGACGATCGAATCTTGGTGGGACCCGACAACGGGTTGCTCTGGCTGGCCGCTCAGCGCTTCGGCGGGATCGTCCGGGCCGTCGACCTGAGCCGCTCGCCGTACCGGCTGGAGCCGGTCTCGGCGACCTTCCACGGACGGGACATCTTCGCTCCGATCGCGGCCCGGCTCGCGGCGGGCCTCGACCTGCACGAGGTCGGCGAGCCGATGGATCCGGACGAGGTCCAGCCGCTGCCGATGCCGATGGCCGAGGTCGAGGGCGACGAGCTGATCGCCCACGCGCTCGCGTTCGACCGCTTCGGCAACGTGATGCTCGACCTCGAGCACGAGGAGCTGACGGCCGGCGTCGGACTGCGGCTCGGCGAGGCGGTCGAGGTCAACGGGGTCCGCGGGATCTACGCGACGACCTTCGCGGATGTGGCGGCCGGAACGCTGATGCTGTACCAGGACGCCAACCGCGCGATGGCGATCGCGATCAACCGCGGGTCGGCGCGCGAGATCCTCGGGCTCCAGGCCGACGCCGACGTCCGGATCCGCCGGGCATGAACGGCGCGCCGCGGCCGCTCGGCACGCCGCGTCACGCCCTCGCCGAGACCGGCTCGACCAACGACGAGGCGCGCCGGCTGGCCCGTGAGGGCGCCCCGCACGGCACCACCGTGACCGCGGATGCCCAGACCGCCGGCCGCGGGCGTCAGGGACGGCCGTGGGTGGTGCCACCGGGACAGGCGCTGCTCGTCTCCGTGGTGCTGCGCGACCTCCCGCACTTCGCGGCGCTACCGCTGGCCGTGGCGGTCGCCGTCGCCGAGACGGTCGGCGACGACGCGCGGATCAAGTGGCCCAACGACGTGGTGCGCGTCGAGCAAGCCGGCGAGCTGCGCAAGTTCGCGGGAATCCTCTGCGAGGGACGGCCGACCGACGGCTGGGCGGTCGCGGGGATCGGCCTGAACGTCGCGGTCGACGTCGCGGCGCTGCCGCCCGAGGTGGCCGCGCGGGCCGCGTCGATGGGGTTGGGCCCGGACGATCGCGAGGCGGTGCTCGCGCGGTTGCTCGACCGTCTGGCCGTGGCGATCGGCTGGGATCCGGCGACGCTGCTGGAGCGCTGGGCGCGGCGCGACGTGCTGTGGGGCCGGACCGTGCGCTGGGAGCTGCCCGGCGCCGGGGGCGGAGGCAGTGGCGAGGCGGTGGGCGTCGACGACGCGGGCCGGCTGCTGGTCCGTCAGGCCGGGGGCGAGACCGCTCGGCTCGACGCCGGCGAGGTCCACCTCGTGCGGGCTCCGGCGGCCTGATCGGCCGGTCGCGCTCCGAGCCCCGCCCGTGACCGACGGGCGCACAGGAAATTCACACAAAACCTCTCGCTCGTGCAACCATTCGGGGACGGCGGTCCTCGATGTCAACGGGGGCTCGCGCAGCGCCACCCACCGCACGAGATCTCACGATGCCGGACGAATTCCTCACCACCGCACAGCACGACGACCGCCTCCAGGCGACGGTGTTGCGCCTGGTCCTCGACGAGCACCCGGCGACCTTCACGCGCAACGAGATCCACGCGCAGCTCGCGCCGGGCGACGACAGCTTCGGCGCCCACGATGCCACCGATCGTGCGCTGCGCGACCTGCGCGCGTCCGGACTGCTGCGGTCGAACGGTGATCGTCACCACGCGACCCAGCCGGCGATCCGCCTCGCCGCGCTGGCCGAGCGAGCGTGATGACCGAGCCGCGTCGCCTGGGCCAGACGATCACCGACCTCGAACGCTTCCTGGAGGCCAAGATCCGCAGTGGCCTGCGGAGCAGCCTGCTGAACAGCACCGACCACGAGGACGCGTGGCTCGTCGACATTCGCGTCGAGGCGCACGGCCGGGACGAGGACGAGATCGCGCACGTCGTCCACGAGGCGAGCATCTACCACTCGCCGGGAGCGTCGACGTCGATCACGGCGTTTCTCCGCGATCTCGCGGACGAGGTCGAGAGCGGCACGCTCGCCGCCGTGCCGAGGCGTGACCGCCCGCGCCTCGGCGACGACTGGCTTCGGCCGAGCTGCTGAGACGACGACCAAGGGGCGCCCGCCCGGGGCGCGATCGCTAGCGCGGTCCGCCGACGGCCGGCGCGCGCACCAGCCAGGCGATCCGCGCCTGGTGCTCGACGACCCGGGCGGCGACCAGCGCCTCGTCGACCGAGCCGCCGGTGGTCAGCACGCCGTGGTGGCCCAGCAGCACCGCGTTCGATCCGCCGAGCGCCTGCGAGACGTTGCGGGCGAGCTCGTCCGACCCGGGCGGAGCCGGAGCCGCGGTGCGGACCGGGCCGATGCCGAAGTAGTCGAGGTCCTCCAGCGCGGGCTCGAGTGGCGCATCGAGGAAGCTCCACGCGGTCGCGTAGACGCTGTGGGTGTGGATCACCGCGGCGACGTCCGGTCGGGCACGGTAGACGGCGAGGTGCAGCGGCAGCTCTCGGGACGGCCGCGCGTCGGCGGTCAGCGGCGCTCCGGAGTCGCTGTCGACCCGGACCAGGTCGCGGCGGCGCATCGTCTCGTACGGGCGTCGCGTGGGCGTGATCCGCAGCTCGCTGCCGTGCCGCGCGCTGACGTTGCCGACGGTGCCGATCACCAGGCCGTCGGCGATCAGCGCGCGTCCGGCGGCGAGGATCGCCCGCTCGCGGCGGCGCCAGCCGCGGCGACCGTCGTTCGCCCGATCGGTGGAGACGCGCGACCGCTCCGCGGCGTCGGCGCGGGCCGCGGCGGGGGAGCTGGATGCCGAGCGGGTCGCCACGTCCGTGCGTCCTCAGACCGGCGCGAGCCGCGCGGCGTCGATCGGCTCTCCGACCGGGAACCGTTGGCGGATGTCGTAGGTGGTGGTGCGTTCGGCGGCGGGTCGGTTTGCGTGGTGGGCGGCGGCGATCAGCTGCTCGGGGTGCAGGATGGTGCCGTGGCTGGCGCCGGCGAGCCGGGAGATGTTTTCTT
>JADKLW010000723.1_pt1 | contig 11537 bp, 9 predicted proteins | sample 8641881 | NCBI WGS metagenome assembly JADKLW01 (sample SAMN16272185, study PRJNA661076) | feces metagenome | isolation source: fecal sample from diarrhoea affected cattle B | host: Bos taurus | place: South Africa: Lokaleng Village, Mahikeng | collected 2019-09
CGGGATTGAGCTTTCGTCAGGAGCGATCCGGAATCACCGGCCTGATATCATGTACAAAGCGTTTGAAATTGCGGGCTATGACAAAGCCGCGGTGGATACCGAGTTTTCCGGCATGATAAACGCGCTGAAATATGGCGCACCGCCCCATGGCGGTTCTGCACCGGGCGTTGACCGTATCGTGATGTTGCTGGCGAATGAGCCCAATATCCGTGAAGTTGTGCTTTTCCCGATGAACCAGAAAGCGGAAGATTTGATGATGAGCGCCCCAAGCGGTGTTTCCGCCAAGCAATTGCGCGAGCTTCATATCCGTGTCGTGGAGCCACCGAAAGAGGGATGAGCGAAGCGGGGCAACCAATAGAAAAACGGTTTCAACAGGGCGATACGGACCTCTGCTATTTTGAGTGGGGCAATCCGGATGATCCGACGATCCTGATGGTTCATGCCACCGGTTTTCATGCGCGTTGCTGGGACAAAACTATCGGCGCGCTGCCGCCGGGCTATCATGTTATCGCGGTTGACCAGCGGGGCCATGGCCGCAGCGGTAAGCCCGACAGCCTGAGCGATTGGAGATTGGCGGCGCGAGACTTGGCGGCACTGGTAGCCGAATTCGACTTAAAAGAGGTGATCGGCGTCGGTCACAGTATGGGCGCGCATGTTCTGGTGCAGGTCACCAGCGTTTTGCCAGAGCGGTTTGAGCGGTTGATGTTGATCGACCCGACAATTGCTGATCCGGAAATTTATAAAAACCCGCCCGATTTCGCGGATCTTGACCCGAGCCAGAACCCAGTATCGCGGCGGCGGAGCTATTGGACTTCACCGGAGGATATGTTTGCGGCATTCCAGGACCGCCATCCCTTCAATCTCTGGCAGCCCGGTGTGCTGATGGATTATTGTCAATATGGCCTGCTGCCTGCCCCTGATGGAGAGGGCTTCGTTCTGGCCTGTCCGCCCTTTCTCGAAGCCTCGGTTTATGAGGGGTTTCGCATGGTGGACCCGTATCCTTTCGTTAAACGCATATCCTTGCCGGTCGCAATTTTACGCGCGCAAATGGCCAAGGATGAGGTAACTTCGGTGAGAGATTTCGCCAACAGCCCGACCTGGCCCGGTCTGGTTGACTGCTTTGCGAATGCGAAAGAGCTTCATATTCCTGAATTGTCCCATTTTATGCCAATGCAGGCCCCTGAACGGATTGCGGATTATATCGTGAACGGGCTTTAATGACGGGTTTCGGCGGCGGGATGCGTTGTTAAGCTGTTCCAGTGATTAGACCCATTACCCGAAAACAGGGTTAACCGATTCGTTCTTTTACTATTCCTATACTATGGTGATGCTTGCCGGTGGCGCAGCGGAAATTATTAAGGCGTAGCATGAACAAACATATCGATCTGTCCGACTATGAAGCGGGCGAAAAATTTGATGGCGATTATTCAGATGCGCTGAATGACGTGCAAAAGCGGCTGGCCCATGTTCATTCCAAGCATATCATTCACGGGAACCGGACAATCTTGGTTTTCGAAGGCTGGGACGCAGCGGGCAAGGGCGGTTGCATCCGGCGGATGACTGCCGAATGGGACCCGCGCTATTTTGAAGTTTTCCCGATTCGTGCGCCCACTCAAGAAGAACTCGACCGGCATTTCCTTTGGCGGTTTTGGAAACGCTTGCCGGGCAGCCGTGAAATCGCTGTGTTCGACCGTAGCTGGTATGGCCGCGTTCTGGTGGAGCGGGTTGAGGGGTTTTGCAGCGATGCCGAGTGGAAGCGCGGCTATGATGAAATCAATGAATTTGAAGCGCAGCAAATTGATGGCGGCACGCATCTGGTCAAACTGTTCTTTCACGTTACCCAGGAAGAGCAGGACAGCCGTTTTGCTGACAGGTTGAACACACCGCATAAGCGCTGGAAAATCAACAAGGACGATTTTCGTAACCGATCCAAACGATCAGCATATCTTGAAGCTATGAGCGATATGTTCGCGCAAACAGATACGCGATGGGCACCGTGGAAGGTGATTGATGGCAATAACAAGAAAGCCGCCCGTATTGCAGCCATGACGTATATCGCGGAAAAGCTGGAGGCTGCATTACCCAAGGAGTTGCCGGAAGTGGACCCCGAACTGGTCAAGCTGGCCGAAGAAGCTTTTGGCTATAAGGCGGACTAGATACAATATCAGATCCGCCAATAAAGCATCATCCTTTGTAATTTTTCCCGATATAGCGGGTCAGTGTTGCATCACCCTGAAAACGTGGGCCGCGCGGGTTGAGCGTGTCATAAACAACGGCATTTTCCAGGACGCGCTTCACATAATTACGCGTCTCGGTAAACGGTATTTCCTCAATCCATTTCAGCCAGTCGATACCGCCCAGACGAGGATCGCCATTGCTTCTCAACCACTTGTTCACATTACCGGGGCCAGCATTATAAGCGGCAACGGCTAGGGGATAGCTGCCGCCATAATTGTTGAGCATACGCTGGAAATAGCTGCTGCCCAGCCTGACATTATAGAGCGGGTCGCTCGTCAATGCAGATGCGTCATAGGAAAGCCCGATTTTGCCGGATTGTTCCCGCGCTGTGCCGGGCATCAACTGCATCAATCCGCGCGCACCAGCGTGGCTGATCGCGGCTTGGGCAAATTGGCTTTCCTGACGTGTGATGGCGTGAATGATCGTCCAGTTGCTTTCCTGACCCGTGGGGACTGACATGGTCGGGAATGACGTTTCATCAATCGGTCCGACATCGGTGCTGAGCGCACTGATACCCTTGATAACGCCAAGATCGCGAGCACCCACACGCTGGGCCAGATCACTTAGCAGCATGTAGTCTTTGGGGCTTTGTGCATTATACGCAAGTGCGCGATGGAAGCGGATCTGTTCGCTCCAGGGGCCAGTCTTTATCGAGGCTTTCGCGGCTATCACCAAAGGCTGTTGGTCATAGGCCCGCCGGTCCTGATCGGTGATCTCGATATCAGGTTTGCGGTCGAATTTAGGCAAGGACCGTCCCAGCCGTTCCAGTGCAAGCTGGCCATAGAAATAGCCGGGGAAAGCGGCAGCATTCTCGAAATAGGCTTTTGCTTGTGCGGGTTGTCCTGCTTCGGCTGCCGCGCGTCCGGCCCAGTAATAGCCTTTCGAGCGAATATTGGGGCTGTTATAAGACCGCGCATAGCGATCAAACATCGCTATTGCCTTGGCGGGTTGGCGCTCACCCCATAAGGCGGCATTACCTGCGAGCCATACAAGATCCGAATATTTGTCGCGGATTCTGCTGTTCTCTTCGGCAATATCGGTTGGCTTAGTATAGGCGTCATCCACTTTTGATGCGATGTTATAAGCCAGCGACCACTGTTTGTCATTGGCAGCAGCTTCGGCATTGATAAGATTCGCTTCATACCATGTCGCAATTTGAGATGGATTGCTTGGCCGCACACTGAGCACAGGGCGATTCGCCATCAGGTTACGGGCGTTGTAGCTCTGTCCCTTGTTACGCAAATAGCGCGCCCGGTCAGCAATAAAGCCGGCATCGCCGCGGGCAAGAGAGGCAACCGCATTCGCTTTTGCATCGGCATCAGGTGATTCTCTTAATTGTGCCAGACGCGCTTCAAAAACGACGCGGCGTCCGGGCGAAGTAAATCCCAATTGACCAGCCGCTGCCGGAAGCGAGCGTGCCCACAGCAATGAATCCATCCGTGCATCATGGTCTTCCATGGTCAGGACAGAACTGAACTGGCGTAGCAGCATCGTCTCAACTTCGAGCGGCAAAGCTCCGCCGCGCCATGCCTGTCTGGCCATGTCATTGGCTTTCAGGCTCTGCCCCCTCGATCGCAGGGCCAGTGCATAATGGGCAGCGCCCTTGTTGGTGAGCGGTTCAAACCGGTCAAAAAAGGTAATGACACGGTCGGGAGAAAAGCTGGCGATATTGATCGACTGCTCTGCGGTGCGCCGCATCCGTGTGTCGTCCGGCCAGCCGGGATAGGTGAACAGGAATCCGGCATAATCCTCAAACGCATAATTGTCGGACTGTGTCAAAACACGCCAGCGTTGTAGCCCTAATATCGCATTTCCGCCGGTCGGATCGGACAAAACCGTTCCGCCGCTCTGTTCGGCAGCGATGCATGTTGCGGGGGTTAAAAGCAGACTTGCGAGAATAATTCTTGATACCATACTGGACATTTTGGGGGTAGGCTCCTTATCAGGCGCTGAACGAAGAACTATATCACCATTAAGCTTGTATAAGCATTGGCGAATTTCAAGCCAAATTTAAAGGAGTATTTCCATGTTTTCCGGCTCAATTCCGGCTCTGGTCACACCTTTCCGCGACGGATCGTTTGCGGAAAAAGAGTTTCGGGCACTGGTAGACTGGCAGATTGAACAAGGCAGCAGCGCGCTGGTCCCGTGTGGAACCACCGGCGAGTCATCGACTTTGTCCAATGCCGAGCATCACCGCGTTATCGAAGTCTGTATAGAACAGGCCGCAGGACGCGTGCCCGTTATAGCCGGGTGCGGTTCCAACGATACCACCAATGCTTTGTTGCACCTGAGCTTTTCCAGTAAGTCCGGAGCGGCAGCCGGTCTGGTCGTGGCGCCTTATTATAACCGTCCCAATCAGGAAGGCATTTACGCGCATTTTGAAGCGCTCACGAAAGGCACTGACCTACCGCTGGTGCTTTATAATGTTCCGGCGCGAACGGTAACGGATATTAAACCGGAAACGGTCGCGGCCTTGTCTCAGTTGCCCACTGTGGTTGCGATCAAGGATGCCAGCGGTGAGATTGACCGGGTCACCGAACATAGGCTCACCTGTGCAGAAGGTTTCTGTCTGCTCTCTGGTGTGGACGAGCTATCTCTTGCCTTCAACGCATCGGGCGGAGCTGGCTGCATTTCTGTGACAGCCAATGTCGCACCAAAACTGTGCAGCGAGTTTCAGGCAGCTTGTGCAGCCGGTGATTATGACAAGGCGCGTGAGCTTAACGACAGGCTCTACCCGCTTCACAAGGCGATGTTCACTGATGCTTCGCCAGGTCCGGTGAAATATGCGCTCTCTCGTGTTATCGAGGGCTTCCCGACCGATTTGCGTCTGCCCATGACCCCGCCATCGGAGGCGTCGCGCAAAGCCGTGGATGAAGCACTAGAGAATGCGGGACTGGTTTGATTTGACGGTTTTCGTCGGGAGCTTTAAGCGCCACTGTGCTTTTGTGCAGGGTGCATGTTGATTAGATACGGGAAATAATGGCCAAGCCGCGTCCTCTGGAATTTGATAAACAAAAGATCGTCGCCGAGAACCGGCGCGCGCGCTATGATTATCATCTTGATGAGAAGTTCGAGGCTGGCATCATGTTGGCAGGCACAGAGGTCAAATCTCTGCGCTTCGGGTCCGGCACGATTGCCGAAAGCTATGCCGAGGTGAAGGATGACGAGCTTTGGCTGATCAACGCCAATATCCCTGAGTGGAGCCACGGCAACCGTTATAATCACGAACCAAAGCGTCCCCGAAAATTGCTGCTTAACCGGCGTCAGATCGACAAGATACACGGCGCAGTGATGCGGAAAGGCATGACAGTTGTGCCGCTGTCCATTTATTTTAACAGTCAGGGCAGAGCGAAAATCGAGCTTGCTCTAGCCCGAGGTAAGAAGGCTCCGGATAAACGGGCGGCCGAAAAAGACCGGGACTGGAAACGCCAGCAAGGCCGGTTGTTGCGCGAGCATGGTTGAGCCAGATCCAGTTGACCCTGAGCCAGAAAGCTCCAACCTGGTTGGGGATGACCAAAAGGGTAAAAGTAAAGACTGGGGCGTGCGAACCCTAAAGCGCACTGGCCGCTGGCTCGAATCCAAAATGCCAAGCCGAGCGGTCATGGCGGAGAACCGCTATCTAAAACCGATTGCCCACCGCTTTTTACGATCTGATCTGTGGCGATTTACCCGCCGGTCGGTTCCGCGCGGCGTTGCCTTGGGTATGTTGTCCGCGTTTCTGGTCCCTGTAGGACAGATTTTTGTCGCGGCATTTCTGGCTTTGCCGATTCGTGCCAATGTCCCGATTGCGGCGCTGACGACATTTATAACCAATCCCTTTACCTATCCGATCTGGATTACGGCAGCTTATCATCTGGGAAAATTTGCTTTGCGTGTTGATGCGCTCACCGATGATCAACCGCTGGATGAACATATACGCGGTGAATTTGGAATCTGGCTCAGCTGGTTTGTGCGCGAAGCGGGCGCAACGGCCTTTGGCTTTGTATTATTGGCTATTATTTTCGCGTCATTGGGCTATGTCATTAGTTCGTTTGGCTGGCGCTGGTGGACAGCGCGGAAATGGCGCCGGCGAGTTGCAAATAATGGCCTAGATAGCAAGAGCGATGGCGAGTGAAGCACGGGACAATACAGGGCTGTTAAATGCCAGCACACGCAAGCGAGCGAATGACGCCCGTTTGCGGTCCGCGATATTGGGAATCGCTATATTAGCATCGCTGGCTTTGCTTTACTGGCAGGTGCAAAATCCGCTGCTTTTACTGGCTTTTCTGGTTTTGGCGGGCACTACGGGTGCCATCATCTATTTTTTGCGCCCCAACACGCAAACGAGTGAAGAGGGACATGCCTCTTTCACAGACTGGACTGTAACCCGCTTGGTTGCTGATCAGGCTGAAGTGGGGCTGGCTATTACAGATCGTGCCGGGCGGCTGGTCTGCGCCAATGAACTGTTCACGAAATGGTTTGGTGGCCCCGTAATCCCGCCGGAATTGCCTCTGCAAGATGGTGGTAACGAATTGCTTGCAAGTGCTGGCCGCAATGCGTGGCGCGATGGCCGAGGCCATGCGGACGGGCTGAAACGCGGGGTTGCAGAATATAACGCAAAGGTCGAGCGCGCCGGTTATGGTGATGAATATCTGCTCTGGCACTTCAATCCGCAGCGCCGAAACGATATATTGGACGACGCCATTCGTATGGCCGACGGTGCAACCGGCCGGGCACTGTCGCAAGCTGGCTTGCTGGTCGTCGTAATCGGAGGCGAAGGACGGATCAGGGCTTCCAATCCGGGCTTCGTGCTAAGGGCGACTGGCCGTGAAGATGCAAATATCGCGGGCCGCAATTTTATCAATTTCCTGCGTTCCGATGAAAAAGGCACCATCTTTTTTGAACGCGATGGTCATCAAGGCACGCCTGTGCGCCTGTTCCATATACCGCTGAACCGCGATCAGCAAAAAGGCCCGGCGCTGATCCTGCTTATCGACGATGATGGCGGTATGATAGAGCGCGGCAAAGCGCTGGAGCAGGTCGGGTCGCTATTGTCCTTGCTCCCGCTAGGGCTGGCGCTGACGGACCGTGATGGTCGGTTCCTGTTCTTTAACAATGCGTTTCGTAAAATATCCGGTGTTCAGGAAGGGGAAGAACCCCTCTATCCCGGTGATCTGGTGATCCGCGCGGACAAGTCGGCTGTGGCCGATGCTGTGCGCCGCTATGCCAGCGGGCCTTCAATGGCAGGTGATCTGGTAGTGCGTCTGCGGTCCGGCGGTGAAGATCCGGTTGCTTTGGGCATGGCGAGTATTCGCGGACTGGATGAGGCAGCGGTCCTGCTGTCGATCAAGGATAATAGCGAAGAAGCCAAGTTGAAAAGCCAGGTTGCACAGGCGACCAAGATGCAGGCCGTGGGGCAGCTTGCGGGCGGTGTTGCCCATGATTTCAACAATATCTTGACCGCGATTATCGGACATTGCGACCTGATGTTGCTGCGCCATTCGCCAGGTGACAGTGATTATGACGATATTCAGCAGGTCAAGAATAACAGCAACCGTGCCGCTGGCCTGGTCCGGCAACTACTGGCTTTCTCACGGCAGCAAACATTGCGTCCACAGATTTTGCAGCTCCCCGACGTTGTAGCAGACGTATCCAATCTGCTGAAACGGTTACTGGACGATAGTATTGAACTGGACGTGAAGCACGGCCGCAATCTGGGGTTGGTGCGTGCTGATCCCGGTCAGCTGGAACAGGTGATAATAAACCTTGGCGTGAACGCGCGTGATGCCATTAATTCCAGCGGGACCAATGGCGGCAAGATTTCGATCACCACGCAAAGTGTCACACCGTCAGATGTTAAGGCGCTGAATAACGATATTCTTCCGGCGGGTGATTATACCGCTTTATATATCGCTGACACGGGCAAGGGTATTCCACCGCAGTTGATGGGCAAAATCTTTGAGCCGTTCTTCACGACCAAAGATATTGGTAAGGGCACGGGGCTCGGCCTTTCCACCGTTTACGGAATTGTCAAACAGTCGGGCGGCTATATTTTTGCCGACTCGAAAGCGGGTGAGGGGGCGACATTCTCGATTTACTTCCCGGTTTATAAAGGGTCTGATCGGGAAGCGCCGCAATTACCCGAATCCAGTTCTGAAGCTAATAAACCCGCACCCAGAAAAGAATTGTGGGGCAGCGGGCATATCCTGTTGGTCGAGGATGAAGACATGGTCCGCGCTGTGGCCGAGCGGGCGTTGACGCGCCAAGGCTATACGGTGGTGACTGCCAGCGACGGTGAAGAAGGGTTACAGCATCTGACTTCGATGGCTGAAGACGATAATATGTTCCACATGATTGTGTCGGATGTCGTCATGCCCAATATGGATGGTCCCACTATGGCGCGGCAGGCGCGCACCCAATATCCCGACATTCCCATTCTGTTCATGTCCGGCTATGCCGAGGAACAATTGCGTAAATCCATCAACCTCGACAATGTCGCGTTTCTTCCCAAGCCATTTTCGGTAGCCCAACTTGCGGAAGCGGTTGGAGAAGTTCTGGCCGAACATAGCAAATAAGCTTCTAAAATCCTAATATTGACTTGTAAAACAGTGTGTTAAGAGAAGTTAGAAAAAATTAAGTTCCCTACTTGTTCTCCTAGAACAAATGAGGTACATAATATCAGTCATTGATTGATATCGTACAAGCATTTAGCGAAGGGGACAGGCAAATGGCCGGCAATTTAAAAGTCGTAGAAACGGATACTCAGTTGAACTCATCAGACAGACAAAAAGCACTCGACGCCGCATTGGCACAGATTGATCGCGCCTTTGGTAAAGGCTCGGCCATGAAGCTCGGCTCCCGCAAGGCGATGGAGGTTGAATCAATCTCTACGGGTTCGCTGGGGCTGGATATTGCGCTTGGTATCGGGGGATTACCAAAAGGCCGCGTGATCGAAATCTATGGTCCGGAAAGTTCAGGTAAAACCACCTTGGCGCTGCATGTCATTGCCGAGGCGCAAAAAGCTGGCGGCACTGCGGCTTTTGTCGATGCGGAACATGCTCTTGATCCGGTTTATGCCAATGCTTTGGGCGTGGATATTGACGAGCTGATTATCTCGCAGCCCGATACAGGCGAGCAGGCACTGGAAATCACCGATACGCTGGTGCGCTCTAACGCCATTGATGTTCTGGTCGTTGACTCGGTCGCCGCGCTGGTTCCCCGCGCGGAAATCGAGGGTGAAATGGGTGATAGCCATGTCGGTTTGCAAGCCCGCTTGATGAGCCAGGCGCTGCGCAAACTGACCGGATCAATCAGCCGGTCCAAATGTATGGTGATTTTCATCAACCAGGTCCGGATGAAAATTGGCGTGATGTACGGCAATCCCGAAACAACATCGGGCGGTAATGCGCTGAAATTCTATGCCTCTGTTCGTCTGGATATTCGCCGCACCGGCCAGATTAAGGAGCGGGAAGATATTGTCGGCAACACGACTCGCGTAAAAGTGGTGAAAAACAAGGTCGCACCTCCGTTCAAACAGGTCGAGTTTGACATCATGTACGGGCAGGGCATCTCCAAAGTAGGCGAGATTATCGACCTGGGTGTCAAAGCCGGCGTGGTCGAAAAAGCCGGTGCGTGGTTCTCCTACGATTCGGTGCGAATTGGCCAGGGGCGTGAGAATTCAAAACGCTTCCTACTGGAAAACCCTGAAATGATGGCGAAGCTGGAAAAACAGATCCGTGGCAACGAAGATGGAATTGCGGATGAAATGATGACCGGCCCTCTCGGCAGCGACGAGGACGAAGGTAAGGAATAAGAAAGGCGCAGAAATATAGGGAAAAGCGATAGACTTTCCCTTGTTCTGCTCCCTTCCAAACACATAGTAAATCATCAGGTTTGCCGGTTCACTTCCCCCGAGGTGAACCTTGGCATCCGGGCCGTCCTTCTGTCCCCCGATAGTCAGGACGGCCCCTTTCATTTGCTTCCTTTTATTTCTCAATATCGAAGATTTTCCCCATCAATCCATTCACAGGATTGTAATGCGGACAGGCGTCGCCTAAGTCGAATCCATGATTACAACCAATGATATAAGACGTTCTTTTCTGGAATTTTTTAACGCGAAGGGCCACGAAATCGTCCCATCGTCTCCATTGATTCCACATAATGATCCGACATTGATGTTTGTTAACGCTGGCATGGTGCCCTTTAAAAACATCTTCACCGGGGCAGAAAAGAGCAAATTTCTAACTGCGACATCCAGCCAGAAATGTGTCCGCGCCGGTGGCAAACATAATGATCTGGATAATGTCGGTTACACAGCTCGCCATCACACATTCTTTGAAATGCTCGGCAATTTTTCCTTCGGCGATTATTTCAAGGAAGAAGCAATTCTCAACGCTTGGGAACTTCTCACGAAAACGTGGGAAATCTCACCCGATCGTTTGACCGCGACCGTTTATCATACAGATGATGAAGCCTATGACTTGTGGCGCAAGATTTCCGGCCTTCCCGAAGAACGCATCATTCGCATTGCGACCAATGATAATTTCTGGTCGATGGGCGATACCGGCCCTTGCGGACCGTGCAGCGAGATATTCTATGATCATGGGGACACTATATTCGGAGGACCTCCCGGTAGCCCCGATGAAGATGGCGACCGCTTTGTAGAGATCTGGAATCTGGTGTTCATGCAATATGAACAGGATGGCAGTGGCAATCGCATTGATCTGCCAAAGCCGTCCATCGACACTGGCATGGGATTGGAACGTGTTGCTGCGGTGATGCAGGGCACGCATGACAATTATGATATTGATTTGTTTAAAGCCTTAATCGCCGAATCCGGCACGCTGACAGGAACATCCACAGCAGGCGAAAACCAGGCAAGCCACCGCGTGATCGCGGACCATCTTCGCGCCTCGGCTTTCCTCGTTGCTGATGGTGTTTTACCAGCCAATGAAGGACGCGGTTATGTCTTGCGCCGTATTATGCGGCGAGCCATGCGCCATGCCCATCTTCTGGGTGCGAAAGACCCGTTGATGCATCGCATGGTGGGCGCTTTAACTGGTGAAATGGGCAATGCCTTTCCCGAACTGATCCGCGCAAAACCGTTGATCGAGGAAACTTTGCTCCGGGAAGAAAGCAATTTCCGCCGGACGCTCGACAAAGGCCTTAAATTGCTCGATGCCGAGATTGCCGACATGGAAGAAGGGGATGTCCTGCCGGGCGAAACCGCTTTCAAACTTTATGACACATTCGGCTTTCCCTATGACCTGACCGAAGACGCCTTGCGGGCCAAATCACTTGGCGTGGATCGCGAAGGTTTT
>JADKLW010000724.1_pt1 | contig 11523 bp, 10 predicted proteins | sample 8641881 | NCBI WGS metagenome assembly JADKLW01 (sample SAMN16272185, study PRJNA661076) | feces metagenome | isolation source: fecal sample from diarrhoea affected cattle B | host: Bos taurus | place: South Africa: Lokaleng Village, Mahikeng | collected 2019-09
ACTCTCGGCCAGGCTACACAGGGATTGGCCAATTACCTTCATCAGCAGTTTTCAAGTGAAACGATAAAAATTGCCATTGCCTATGATGTACGGAATAACTCCCGGGAATTCGGAAAACTGGTTGCGGATGTCCTCACAGCCAACGGAATTAAAGTGTTGCTTTTTAAAGATCATCGCCCGACTCCCGAACTTTCGTTCACGGTAAGAGATAAAAAATGCCATGCCGGAATTGTCCTCACCGCTTCACACAATCCGCCGGAATATAACGGATATAAAGTGTATTGGAACGACGGTGCGCAGATTGTTCCGCCACATGATGAAGCGATTATTAACGAAGTTTATTCGGTTCAGTTTGATAAAATTAAATTTCAGGGGAATGATGATTTAATTGAATGGATCGGTGCCGAACAGGACGATGTGTACATAAATGCCTGCATTGAGAATTCGTTATATCAAAAGGATAAAATCGGCTATGAAAACCTGAATATTGTGTTTACTTCCATCCACGGAACCACGTATGCTACGATTCCGAAAGCACTGGAAAGAGTAGGTTTCAGAAAAATTGATCTGGTTCGCGAACAGATGATTCCGAGTGGGAATTTCCCAACAGTAGATTCTCCCAATCCTGAAGAGCCTGCAGCGTTGGAAATGGCGCTGGATTTGGCAGAATTAACCAATGCTGATATTGTTATCGGAACAGATCCTGATGGCGACCGATTGGGAATTGCCGTTAGAAATCTGGAAGGAAAAATGCAGTTGCTGAACGGAAACCAATGCAATACCATTCTGACCTATTATATTTTAGATCAATGGAAAAAAGCCGGAAAAATCACAGGAAAAGAGTTCATCGGATCCACGATTGTAACTTCAGATATTTTCTTTGATATTGCTGAAAAGTTCGGTGTAGATTGCAAAGTTGGGTTAACGGGATTCAAATGGATCGGCAAAATGATCCGGGATTATGAAGGTAAAGAAAAATTCATCTGCGGTGGCGAAGAATCTTTCGGATTTATGACCGGAGATTTTGTCCGCGATAAGGATTCCTGCGGTTCCATTTTATTGGCCTGCGAAATTGCGGCGTGGTGCAAAGCCAACGGAAGTTCGGTGTTTCAGTACATGATCGAAATTTATAAAGATTTGGGAATGTATTATGAAGGCCTCATCAACGTAGTGAAAAAAGGCAGGGAAGGTGCCATCGAAATTGAACAGATGATGAAAAATTACCGGGAAAATCCACCGTTGGAAATTGCCGGTTCGCCTGTCGAAGAAATTAAAGATTTCAAAGAACAAACCTGTCATGTGGTTTCTTCCGGGTCAACTAAAGTGATGGATGATATTCCAAAGTCTAATGTTCTTATTTACTATACTCAGGAGGGAACCAAGGTTTGTGTACGGCCTTCCGGAACCGAACCGAAGATTAAATTTTACGTTTCTGTGAAAGACACCATTTCTTCGGAAGCGGAATTTTCGAAGAAACTCGACATTCTTTCTGAAAAAATAGACAGTGTAAAAACGGCACTGAACTTATAAACCACAAGCTGATTCTGCAAAAATCAGCTTTTTTATTTTAATCAGGCAACCTTTTTCAATTCTTAGCGTCTTTATAGCAGAGAGTAAACCATGAGCCATTTGTTGGAACATCATTTTATAGAAGCAAAAAAACAAAACCGTAACGCCCAAAAAGCATTGTACGAAATGTTTTCCGGAAAGATGCTCTCCATTGCTTTATCGTATACCGGAAACCTGCACGATGCCGAAGATGTTTTGCAAAACGCCTTTTACAAAGGATTTACCAAAATAAATGACTGTAAAGATTGGAAAACTTTTCCGGGTTGGCTCCGGAGAATCGTCATCAATGAAAGCATTAGTTTCCTCCGGCAAAATCAGAAGATCGTGTATTCGGACATCTCGGAAATAGCTGAGGAACCGGAAATCGAAAGTGATTTTGCCGACATCAGTCTGGAAGAAATTTTCACTCAAATGCCGACAGGGTATAAAGTGGTGTTCAATCTTTTTGTTTTTGAAGATAAAAAACATCAGGAAATTGCTGAACTGCTCAGGATTACGGAAGGAACCAGCAAAAGCCAGTTGAATAAGGCAAAAAGATGGATTTCTGAATATTTAAAAACCCAATGTTATGAACAATAAACACTTGGAAAAGCTAAAACAAGAATACGAAGAACAGGAAACCGCTCCTTCGTCGTCCGTTTGGGAAACTCTGGAGCAGCGGCTTTCGGAAGAAAATCATATTCATGTGATTCAAAAGAAGAAATCGGGAGCTTGGCTAAAATATGCTGCAGTTCTTCTTCTTTTGTTAGGAGCAACAGTTATTTGGTGGATGAACGATGGGAATGAAGAAATAGTAATCCGGAAGCAGAATCCAGTAATCGTTCAAAATTATGAAAAAACCGTTGTTTCTCAAAAAGTGAATACACAAAAAAGTGTTTCTAAAGTGCAGGAATCTCAACGGGAGTTTCAAACAAGTGTAAATAAATCTGCTCCTGTTTCATTATCGGAAAACACCAGAATAAAAATTGAAACAACACCTGAATCAACAACGGATATTGTGCAGAATCCCGAACCTCAACATATTGCTGTCGTTCCGAATGAAGAAGTGATTTCAAAACAACCGGAAAAACAGTATATTAAAGCGAACGATCTTCTTTTTTCACGAAAACTGGAGAAAACGAGAAATCATGATCATGAAAATGACCGAAGAATGGGCGCGCGTGGAAACAATATAAAACCTGATTTCATCAGTGTTTTGGGTGCGAGAATATATAGCGACGAATAATTTTAAACTACATATTTTATGAAAACAATTAAACTGGTACTGATTGCCTTTCTGTTATTGCCTTTTGGCTTTTGGGCGCAGGAAAATCCGATTTTGAAAAAGCAGATAAGAAATTACACGCAAAGGATCGACAGCATTGTTACGGTAGAAAAAAAATTGATGAATACCGAACTGGACGGCGTTGAAAAAAGATTCAGCGACAACCAAATTTCGGAAACCGAAAAGCAAAACCTGAACAGGGAAATAGCTCAGAAATACGAAAAAAGCATCAACGAAAAAGTGAATGTTGAGAAATCCAGGTTGGAAGACATTACCCAAACCGCCGTCAACGACGCTGTTTTCGGTACCCCAAAAAATAAGGAAAAGTATTTCCGCTCTTCACGCAATGCGATTCTGGAATTGGGATATGATATGAAGGAAATAAAAGATCCTGAAGATCCTAAAAATTATCTGAGTTCGTTTGGATATGTTTTCAATATTTCTTTGCTAAACCACACTTCCGAAAAAGCACTTTTTGATTTTGGAAATCACCGTCAGCTGAAAACCGGAATATCCGGTGGAATGACGATCCGGTACGAAGGACAGCTGGGCAAATATACCAGTCCTGTATTTTACCGTCTGGGATTGGGCTGGAGAGTGGATGAAATGGAAGTTCGGAATTCTAAAGTATTTGCGCAGGATGAACATCGCCTGTTCATCACTGATTTTCAGCAAGGAGAATTGAAATACGCTTCGCTTCGAACCGATTACATTATGCTGCCCGCTGAAGTTATTTTTGTGCTGAACCCAAAATACAAATCGTATCAGGGAAGGGAGTATATCGACAATACAAAGAAACAGTTCAGGATTGGAGTCGGAGTGTATGGAGGCGTGAAAATCAACGACTGGATATTTACGGAGTATAAAAATAATTTAGGCAACGAAATTCGTTCTTTTGAAAGCGTTTCTCCCGGTTTGAACGGGGCTGTTTTTGGAGGGAAATTAAGTTTTGGATACTCATGGTTCAATATTTATGTTACCCGGGATTTTACTCCAATCTTTAAGGAAAATGCTGATGTTCGAAATAAATATGCTACTCAAGTCGGGGTAGATATTATTGCCCTCACCTTTTAACAGCATTCACGATGCTCAGGAAAAACACACTTTCACAGGTGTGTTTTTTTTCGTAATTTGCAGGATTATTTTTTTCTTGCGTGAGTCATTTAAAATCTCTTTGCATTGGTGTTCTTTTGCTGGTATTTGTGAAAAGTACCGCACAGGATCAGTTGTTTTTCGATCCTGACGTTCCCCCAAAATGTGCGATGATCAAAGAAGGCACTTTTGTTTCCAATATTTATCCTTCCTCGGAATGGACCATGACGGTGCACAAAGAAATACAAACGGAATTGTATGACAATGGAAAAAAGTTTGTCAAAATAATTCAGCATTTTAACGATGCAAATCCTTGTCAATATGAGCTTGTCGTTCTTGAAGATGCTGATCTTGATAACGGAATTTCGCCGGGAGATCATTTCGTGAATACCATTATCGCAACTCAGGGAGATTTAATTCAGTTAAAGTCAGAAAGTAAAGATAAAGGAGTCATCCTTGTATTAAAAAAAATAAAATAGTCAATTTTTAAAATTTATAATAGAATGAAAGAAGTATTCATCGTTTCTGCAGTCAGAACGCCAATGGGAAGCTTTATGGGAAGCCTTGCTTCTGTACCCGCCACAAAATTGGGCGCAACAGCCGTAAAAGGAGCATTGGACAGAATAAATATGGATCCTGCTTTGGTGCAGGAAATTTACATGGGAAATGTGCTTCAGGCCGGCGAAGGCCAGGCTCCTGCAAGACAGGTAGCGATAGGAGCAGGTTTGTCCAACGAAACTCCTGCAACTACGATTAATAAAGTTTGCGCATCGGGAATGAAAGCGGTGATGATAGCAACACAGGCAATAAAAGCTGGTGATGCCGATATTATTGTAGCCGGAGGTATGGAGAATATGTCGTCAGTTCCGCATTATTTTTCTGCCAGAAATGCAACCAAACTGGGAGATGTCAAAATGCAGGACGGAATGGTGCTCGACGGATTGACGGATGTGTATAATAAAGTGCACATGGGAGTTTGTGCCGAAAAATGTGCTGCCGAATATGAAATTTCCAGAGAAGATCAGGATAATTTCGCTGTGGAATCTTACAAGCGTTCCGCAAAAGCTTGGACCGACGGTAAGTTTCAAAACGAAGTGGTTCCGGTAGAAATTCCACAGAGAAAAGGAGAGCCGGTTATTTTTGCTGAAGATGAAGAATATAAATCTGTGAATTTCGACAGAATTTCAACGCTTCCTACTGTTTTCCAAAGAGAAAAGGGAACCGTAACTGCCGCCAATGCTTCTACGCTGAACGACGGTGCTTCTGCACTAATTCTCGTTTCCAAAGAGAAAATGGAAGAACTGGGGCTGAAACCTTTGGCGAAAATTATTTCTTATGCTGATGCAGCGCACGAACCGGAATGGTTCACCACAGCGCCTTCAAAAGCACTTCCGAAAGCACTGAAAAAAGCAAACATGGAAGTTTCAGATATTGATTTCTTTGAATTTAATGAGGCGTTTTCAGTAGTGGGACTAGCCAATAATAAAATCCTGGGACTGGATGCCGGAAAAGTAAATGTGAACGGCGGTGCAGTTTCTTTAGGACATCCGCTGGGAAGTTCAGGTTCAAGAATTATCGTAACGCTGATCAATGTTTTAAAGCAGAATAACGGACGATATGGTGCAGCAGCCATCTGTAACGGTGGAGGCGGAGCTTCTGCCATCGTGATTGAAAATATGCAGTAAAATAAACGAACTGCTCAGGAATAAACCATTAAGAATAAATAACACTATTTTTCTTAATGGTTTTTATATTTTTGTCTAAACAATTCCAAAAATGAAGGAAACAACAGCGTTGAAATCCAGCGGTATCAAAAACAATCCGAAAATAATGAAAGCCTGGGCCGTGTACGACTGGGCGAATTCGGTGTATTCTTTAGTGATTACTTCAACTATTTTTCCGATTTATTATGCCATTTTAACAACGATTACTGAAAAGAAAGTATTTATAAAAGAAACAGGGCTTTGGATCGATGTTCCGGTTCGCCATAAAATCGAAATTTTTGGAAATACCTATCATCCGGATGCCGTGTACGGCTATTCACTCACAGTTTCTTTTTTTATTGTCGTCCTTCTTTCGCCGTTTTTGTCTTCACTTGCAGATACCATTGGTAATAAAAAATCTTTTCTTCAGTTTTTCTGTTATCTTGGAGCCACTTCATGTATGGGATTGGCGATGTTCACAGGAATGAATAACGTTTTCCTCGGGCTTCTTTTCAGTATTACGGCAAGTGTCGGGTTCTGGGGAAGTTTGGTGTTTTACAATTCTTTTCTCCCGGATATCGCTTCCAAAGACAAACAGGATGCTTTGTCGGCTAAAGGCTATGTGTATGGATATATCGGATCGGTGGTTTTAGTAATTATCTGTTTGGTACTCATCATGTTTGTTGCTCAGAATGAAGAGCAACGGTTGATTTATACCCGTGTCAGTTTCCTGCTTACGGGTGCATGGTGGTTTGGATTTTCGCAATATACTTTTAAGCATTTGCCACAATTTGGTAAAGTAAAAGACCAGTTGCCGAAAGATCTGGTACTTTTAAACTATAAAAATATCTTCAACAAACACAAGGAACAAGGTGGTTTTTGGGTGGTTTTGAATGACAATATCAGCTTCTATAAAGACATAGGGAAACAAAGTTTTAAAGAGCTTTTCAAGGTCGGAAGGATTTTGTTTAAAGATACCAATCTGAAATTTTTCCTTTCCAGTTTCTTTTTTTACAGCGTCGGGATGCAGACGATTTTCCTCATGGCAACCCTTTTCGGGAAAAGCGAAATTAATCTCGATCAGGGAAAGCTGATTGCTACACTTTTGGTAATTCAGATTGAAGCCATTTTGGGAGCCATTTTTTTCTCGAGGTTATCCAGAAGAATCGGAAACAAAAATGTAATTTCTATTACAGTTGTTTTATGGATCATTGCCTGTTTGTCAGCGTATTATCTGAACAAAGAAAACCCTTACGTCGAGTATCAGTTTTACGGAGTTGCCGCTGTTGTAGGTTTGGTTATGGGCGGTCTTCAGGCGATGTCGAGGTCTACTTATTCCAAACTTTTGCCGGAAGAAAGCAATGACAATACCACGTATTTCAGTTTTTATGACGTCCTGGAAAAGTTCGCCATCATCCTCGGAACTTTTATTTTTGCCACGCTGATTGAGAAGTTTGACAACATGCGTTTCGCAGCACTGTCCATGACTTTTTTCTTTGCAATTGGTTTGGTATTGATCCGTTTTGTAAAATTGAATGCACCAAAAAACAAAGATGTTTTGTAAATATCCGCTGTTTCCTTAGCATAAATTTATAGATATTCTGGGAATGTTTCACAAAAAGTAGAAACACCTAATTAAAGTTATCAAAAAGTTAATTTTTCAAGATTTTTTTATCAATTCATTAAAAAACACTATTTTTGCACCCGTAAAAATCCCTTATGCAAAATATCAGAAATATTGCGATTATCGCACACGTTGACCACGGAAAAACCACACTGGTCGACAAAATCATTCACGCCACCAGCATTTTCAGAGAAAATCAGGAATCCGGAGAACTCATCATGGATAACAATGACTTGGAACGCGAACGTGGAATTACCATTCTCTCCAAGAATATTTCCGTTACCTATAAAGATACCAAAATTAATGTCATCGATACTCCCGGTCACGCCGATTTCGGTGGTGAGGTAGAAAGAGTATTGAAAATGGCAGACGGCGTTTTACTTTTGGTAGATGCCTTCGAAGGTCCGATGCCGCAAACGCGTTTTGTTCTTCAGAAAGCTTTGGAGTTAGGTCTGAGACCAGTTGTGGTCATCAATAAAGTTGACAAACCGAACTGCCGTCCGGATGAAGTTCATGATCAGGTTTTCGATCTCTTCTTCAACTTGAACGCAACCGAAGAGCAATTGGATTTCCCGACTTTTTATGGTTCATCAAAACAGGGTTGGTTCAACACCTCACTTACACCTGCAGAAAATATATTCCCGTTGTTGGACGGAATTTTAGAGTACGTTCCAGCTCCTGAAGCCAAAGAAGGCCCGCTCAGAATGCAGATTACCTCTTTGGATTTCTCTTCTTTTTTAGGAAGAATTGCTATCGGAAAAATCACTCAGGGTTCCGTGAAAGAATCAGAATGGATCGGTCTTGCGCAGGAAGACGGCAAAATTGTGAAAGGAAAAGTAAAAGAATTATACGTTTTTGAAGGTCTTGGGAAAAAGAAGGTTCAGGAAGTGAAAGCGGGAGACATCTGTGCAATCGTTGGTTTCGACAAATTCCAGATCGGTGATTCATTTGTGGATTTAGAAAATCCGGATCCGTTGCCAAGAACAGCAATTGATGAACCGACTTTGAACATGACGTTCTCCATCAATAACTCTCCGTTCTTTGGTAAAGACGGTAAATATGTGACTTCTAATCACCTGAAAGAAAGGTTGATGAAGGAGCTTGAGAAAAACTTGGCTTTAAGGGTAGAGCCTACTGCAGATGCCAATACATTTTTGGTTTTCGGAAGAGGAATCCTTCACCTTTCCGTACTTATCGAAACGATGAGACGAGAAGGGTACGAGATGACCATCGGTCAGCCGCAGGTTATTTTAAAAGAAATTGACGGTGTAAAATGTGAGCCTTATGAAAGTATGGTAGTTGATGTTCCAGAAGAGTACGCTTCAAGAGTGATCGATTTGGCAACGCAACGAAAAGGTGATCTTCACATTATGGAGACCAAAGGCGAAATGCAGCACATGGAATTTGAAATTCCTTCCAGAGGATTGATCGGTTTGCGTTCGCAAATGTTGACTGCAACTGCAGGTGAAGCGATTATGGCGCACCGTTTTGTAGATTACAAACTTTTCAAAGGTTCTATTCCCGGTAGAGGCAATGGCGTTCTGATCAGCAAAACTCAAGGTCCGGCCACTGAATATTCTATCGCAAAATTACAGGATAGAGGTAAATTCTTTGTAGATCCGGGTGAGGAAATTTATGCAGGAATGATCATCGGTGAACAAAATAAACCCGGCGATTTAGTCGTAAATATCGTAGAAGCCAAACAGCTGAACAACATGCGGGCTTCCGGAAAAGATAAAGATACCGGCGTCGCACCAAAGATTTTGTTCTCTCTGGAAGAATGTATGGAATACATTCAGGCAGATGAAGCCATCGAAGTAACACCGAACTTCATCAGAATGCGGAAAAAAGTACTGTCCGAAGAAGACAGAAAGCGCACAGAAAGAATGGCAAAATCCGAATAATCTCCGGATCATTCAGAAATCAAAATAATAAAACCGTTTCGTAGCGAAGCGGTTTTTTTGTGTATAAAAACCTGAGACACTCAAATTGTGAATTCTCCTCCACTTAATCGGAATATTTCCGATGAGTTGTTATTTTTTTAGCATTAAGGCTGCTAAGAATGATGTAAAGAGATTTATTTCTGATCCAAAAGCACTGTATATCTGGTCGAAAGAATATTTTACAGACTTGCTGAGTCATTTGAAAATTAAATAAAGGCCTTGATATTTTCAAAATCCGTTGAAGACGAAGAACAAAATCTAAAAGTGTAGTATAAGATCATCATGTAATTTCCTCAGATATACCCTTGTTTAAATGCCATGGAAATGATTTCTGAACTATTTTTACATTGCGCTTTATGCAGGATGTTTTTGCGGTGGGTGCGTACCGTGTGCCTAGAGATGTGAAGTTTTTCTGAAACTTCCTCGGTAGTATGGCCTTTGGCTAACAATGCTACTACCTCAATTTCTCTTTTGGACAATCCGCAAATTTGAGGAGATGCAGTGAGTGATGGTCTCGACTGCATCTGATGAAAATCGTTCCTTCCGCCAACGCCTGAAACCACCACGTAATAATTATTTTTTCCGGTTAGGTGCTGAATATTCGTGTGAATATTTACGGCCTCCAATAACCGTCCTTCATCAGATTTAAGGGTGTGTAGCGCCTAGTGATGGAACATTTCATATGCTCCGGAAGCCGTCCGCATTCGGAAACAGTAACTGGATTTAAGATGCATCATGTGCTGGAAACCGATTTCTTTAATCTTCTCAATGGTCATCAGTTCAGCTTCCTGCACAAAGCTCATGTCGTCCGGATGAATGAGGTCCATAATTTCCCCAAGATGCTGCGGTGGTGTGCGCAAGCCGTGCATGGTCACCAAATTCGGATGATGGTTGCTGAGCGTGCTGTCGTGCATGCGCAGCGTATAAAAATAATAGGCACCAACAGAAAAAATTTCAGCGATAATCTTTTTGATAGAAGGCAGTTTGTAAACCGTGGTTTCGTGCTCCATGAAGCGGGAATACGATTCCCATATTTTCAGGAGCGGATGGTTTTTAGTAGACATAGTTAAAAGTTTATGATGTCTTATTGTGGTAAAAGTAAATAAAAATAATAAATACCACAAAAGAGGTATTGTTTGTTATTGCTAATTTATTATAAATTTGGTGTTATGCAACAAATAGATACTGGAAATCTTTACCTTTTTTCTTTGTTGCTTAAACTAAAAACCATAAAACCATAAAACCATGAAAACGATGAAAATTCTCTTCGCAACAATTCTGCTGTTGCAAACCACGTATTCCTTTGCTCAAAGAACAATGAAAAAACAAATTTTATTTCTCCTGTTTCTATTCAGCACCTCATTCGTATTTTCCCAAACCGCCGAACCCGAAACCTCGCCCTGCCCAAATCCGAAGAAGCTTCGTGCAATGTGTGGGATGGTTGGAGACTGGACAAAGGATTTCGAACCACAAGGAAAATACGAATATCTTTATCAGCGTAGATTTCTTGAAGCAGCTTGTGTCGACTTAGAGAAGGATAGCAAAGAAGAAATTAGTAAGAAGATATCCCAAGTCTGGATAGAAAACGAAGACAAACTCATTTGTAATAATACGCAATTTGATGTTGGCAATGGGAACATCATTAAATTTGCCGTCGTTAAGAACTTCGACACTTTTATTGTCGATATCATCGACTGGAAAGTAAATCTTAACAAAGTGGATGAAACTGACGGCAGAACTGTATTAGATTACGTTAAATACCAAATGGAAAAAGCGAAAGGAACTTCTCTAAAAAAAAAATTAAAATTTTATTACAGCTCTTTGAAGTCAGCTGGAGCTAAGCATAAGTCAGAATTATGAAAACGGCAATGCCCGTTTAAAACCTAATCCATGAAAAAACATTTCTTTCTTCTGTTCCTATTCAGCATTCAGAATTGCACCCACCAACCCAAGCCCTACGATCAATTCGCAACGCAGAAAATCAGTTTCAAATCTCCAAAAGAACTTCTTGCGGACACCGTCACCCTGCACATCAGCAACGGCTCCCTTTCTCCGGATTATCAGTTTTCCAGGGAGTGGGTGCTTACAGAAAAGGAAGCGGTGTACAGGGAAACCGTGGGTGATGAACCTGAAGTGGTCATACGCAAAAAGATGGATCTGCAATTCTGGGAATCAGTGCGCAGATTTGATAAAAACATGACTTACGATCCACCGGAAATACTGGAAGGAGCAGATGAGGCGGATCTTATTTTTTATGTTTCAGGTAAAGCTTACCGTTTTCCGTTTTTAGCTATGGAAGGAAGGGTCGCATCCATTCAGGATTTCTTT
>JADKLW010000726.1_pt1 | contig 11479 bp, 9 predicted proteins | sample 8641881 | NCBI WGS metagenome assembly JADKLW01 (sample SAMN16272185, study PRJNA661076) | feces metagenome | isolation source: fecal sample from diarrhoea affected cattle B | host: Bos taurus | place: South Africa: Lokaleng Village, Mahikeng | collected 2019-09
CGCTCAGCATTCGATGATGTTGACGGCCAGTCCACCGCGGGCGGTTTCCTTGTACTTGCTCTGCATGTCGGCGCCGGTCTGGCGCATGGTGCGGATGACCTTGTCCAGCGAGACGAAATGCCGGCCGTCGCCGCGCAACGCCATGCGTGCGGCATTGATGGCCTTCACCGCGCCCATCGCATTGCGTTCGATGCAGGGTACCTGAACCAGTCCGCCGATGGGGTCGCAGGTTAGCCCGAGGTTGTGCTCCATGCCGATCTCGGCGGCGTTCTCGACCTGTCGCGGCGTGCCGCCAAGCACTTCGCAGAGCGCGCCTGCGCCCATGGAGCAGGCCACGCCCACCTCGCCCTGACAGCCGACTTCGGCCCCGGAAATCGAGGCGTTCTCCTTGTAGAGCATGCCGATGGCGGCTGCGGTGAGCAGGAAGCGCACCACGCCGTCCTCGCTGGCGCCGGGCACGAAGCGCATGTAGTAGTGCAGTAACGCCGGAATGATTCCCGCGGCCCCATTGGTCGGTGCGGTGACCACGCGACCGCCGCTGGCGTTTTCCTCGTTGACGGCCAGCGCGTACAGATCGACCCAGTCAAGCACGTTGAGGCTGTCGCGCAGGTTGGCTTCCGGGCTTTCGCTGAGCTGGCGGTAGAGCTTGGCGGCGCGGCGCTCCACCTTGAGCCCGCCAGGCAGCGTGCCTTCGGTGCGGCAGCCGGCGCGCACGCAGTCCTGCATGACCTGCCAGATATGCAGCAGCCGCGCGCGGGTTTGCGCCTCCGGTCGCCAGGCTGCCTCGTTGGCCAGCATCAACTGGCTGATCGACAGGCCATGCTCGTCGCATAGCGTCAGCAGTTCGCGGGCGCTGTGGAAGGGGAAGGGCAGCGGCGTCTGGTCCTCGACGATGCGGTCGTTGCCGATGGCTTGCTCATCCACGACGAAGCCACCGCCCACCGAGTAATACGTGCGGCTGCGGATTTGCAGGCCGGCGGCATCAAACGCGCGAAACAGCATGCCGTTGGGATGGAAGGCCAGCGGCTTGCGGATCATCGTCAGGTGTTCGCGCTCCACGAAGTGGATTGGCTTTTCACCTAACAGGCGCAAGGTGCAGCTTTCCCGGATCGCCGCCAGCCGCGCAGGTATCCGGGTGGTTTCGATCTGTTCCGGCTGCTCGCCTTCGAGGCCGAGTAGCACCGCCTTGTCGCTGCCATGGCCCTTGCCGGTGGCACCGAGCGAGCCATGCAGCTCGATGCGCACGCCTTCGGTAGTGGCCAACAGGCCATCGCGCTGCAGCCCTTCAGCAAACCGCGCCGCCGCGCACATGGGGCCGACGGTATGCGAACTGGAGGGGCCGATGCCAATCTTGAACAGGTCGAAGATGCTGAGTGACATAAAGGAGGTCGCTCGCCGGTGAGACGACAGCCACCCAGGCGCCGTTGCGGGCGTCCGGGTGGTTTCTGTTTTCAGCTTAGACCGCTATTCAGCGCGGCATGCCGGCAAGTGCTTCCTGGGCCTTGCGTTCGGCAAAGTAGGCGTTGGTCAGCTTGACCACCACCGGGCTCAGCAGCAGCAGGGAGATCAGGTTTGGAATCGCCATCAGCCCGTTGAGGGTGTCGGCGACCAGCCAGGCGAAATCCAGCTGAGCGATCGCCCCAAAGGGCACGGCCAGGACCCAGATCACCCGGAACGGCCAGATGACCTTGGTGCCCATCAGGTACTCCCAGCATTTTTCGCCGAAGTAGCTCCAGCCGAGAATGGTGGTGAAGGCGAAGACCACCAGTGCAATGGTCAGGATGGCGCCGCCGAAGCCGGGCATTGCCGACTCGAAGGCTGCAGCTGACAGTGCCGCGCCGCTCTCGCCGCTGGTCCATACGCCCGAGCAGATAATGGCCAGGCCAGTCATCGAGCAGATAATGATGGTGTCGATGAAGGTGCCGAGCATGCCGATCAGGCCGGAGCGAACCGGGCTGTTGCTGGTGCCTGCCGCCTGGGCGATACCGGCGGTGCCGAGGCCTGCTTCGTTGGAGAAGATGCCGCGCGCCACGCCGAAGCGAATCGCCGCGATCACTGCTGCGCCGGCAAAGCCGCCTGTGGCTGCTACCGGGTTGAAGGCGGATTCGAAGATCAGTGCGAATGCGCCGGGGATGGCCTGGAAGTTGACTGCCAGTACCACCAGCGCCGCGATGATGTACGCCACGCACATGAAGGGCACCAGGGCTGCGGCAACCTTGCCGATGCGCTTGATGCCGCCGAGGATCACCATGCCGACGATGGCCATCGAGACCACGCCAGTGATCCACATCGGTACGCCGAAGGTTGTTTCCATGGCATGCGCCATGCTATTGACCTGCACCATGTTGCCGATGCCGAAACCGGCCAGCCCGCCGAAGATGGCGAAGGCGCCACCAAGCCACAGCCATTTTTTGCCAAGACCGTTCTTGATCGCATACATCGGGCCGCCGACATGCTCGCCGCGGTCGTCCTTCTCGCGGTAGTGCACCGCCAGTACCACTTCGCAGTACTTGGTCGCCATGCCCACCAGCGCGGTGCACCACATCCAGAACAATGCGCCCGGTCCGCCCAGAAAGATGGCGGTGGCCACACCGGCTATGTTGCCGGTTCCCACGGTCGCCGCGAGGCAGGTCATCAGCGCCTGGAAGGGGCTGATTTCGCCCTCCGCGCCAGGCTCGTTTTTGCGTCCCTGCCACATCAGGCGGAAACCACGGGGAATGGTTCGCCAGGGCATGAACTTGAGCATGATCATGAGGATCAGCCCGGTGCCGAGGATGAGCACCAGAATCGGTGGACCCCATACCAGCGAGTTGATTTGGTTGACCAGATTATTCAGAAATTCCATGTCGACTCCGCTTGTAATTTTTTGGTTACGGCACGTCGGTGTGCGAAAGACAAGGCACCCAATAGAGGCTCTGGCTGGCAAGTGCTGCCCTTGTGCAACCAGGCAACACAGTCGTCAGTCGGATCCAGTCTCTGCAACAAGGCAATACCGATGCCAGCTTTATGTAAATACTCAAGTAATCAATAGGTTATGCGTATAACCGGCCAAGCCACATGGAAGCCTTGTACTGAAATCGATACAGCATTCCGGTTCGGTCGTTATGTTCAGCCTGCGGAGCAGCTGCATGCATTTCAGTACGCTGTATTCAAATCAATACAGCTGGCGCGGCAAAACGCCGCAGAATGAGGCAATAACGGACAGTTGGTTGAGCAATTGTTTCCGAAGGTGACGTTTACGGCAACCTTATCTGTGGCCGCCGATGCCATATTTGCGCAAGCGCATGGCGATGGCGCTGTGTGAGCTCTTCAGTCGGCTGGCCAGCAAGCGCGTAGAGGGATGGCTTGCGTAAAATCTTTCCAGAATCGAGCGCTCAAAGGCTTCCATGGCCTCGCTGAGGCTGGGGATTTCCTCCTCCTGGCACGCCAGGCGGGTGCGGGCGATATCCAGGTCGTCGAGGCCGATGATGGCGCTGTCGGACATCGCCGCGGCGCGAAAGATGATGTTCTGCAGCTGCCGCACGTTACCGGGCCAGTTATTGCCCAGTAGCGCCGGGTAGGTTGAGGGTGCCAGACGGCAGGGCGGGCGCTGGATCTGGGTACAGGCCTGCAGCAGAAAATGTCGCGCCAGCAGCAGGATATCCTCGCTGCGTTCACGCAGCGGCGGAACGCTGAGGTTGAGTACGTTCAGCCGATAGAACAGGTCCTCGCGGAAGGCGCCGTCGCCGACCAGCTGTTCCAGGTTGCGGTGGGTGGCGCTGAGGATGCGTACATCGACGCGTATCTCGCGCTCGCCGCCAACTCGACGAAAGCTGCCCTCGCTGAGGAAGTGCATCAGCTTGGCCTGCAGGTAGGGCGACATCTCGGCGATTTCGTCGAGGAACACCGTACCGCCGTTGGCCAACTCCAGCAGGCCGGGCTTGCCGCTGCGCTGGCTGGCGTTTGCCGTGCCGGGTGCGTAACCGAAAAGCTCACCATCGGCCTGGTTTTCCGGGAGGGCTGCGCAGCTGAGCGTCAGGAAGGGCGCATTGCTGCGCGGGCTGGCGGCGTGGCAGGCGCGGGCGACCAGTTCCTTGCCGGTGCCGGTTTCGCCCTGGATCAGCAGCGGCGCATCGAGGGCTGCCACGCGCACGCCTCGGGCCTTGAGCGTGCGGATGGGGGTGGAGTCGCCCAGCAACGCCTCGAAACTTTCCGCATGGTGAGGGTGCAGCGCGGCCAGGCGCTCGCCCAGCCGGCTGGGTGCATAGAGTGTCAGCAGTGCGCCGGCAGCGGGCTGTGATCCGTCGGCGTTCAGGGTTTCGGCAACCGGCATCACATCGATCAGCAGGGATTGGCCGTTGAAGATGATTTCGCGCATGGGCAGGCGGAAATGCTGTTTGAGCATTGCGGCCTGCAACTCAGGCGCATCGAACAGCTCGCCGACGAACCGGCCTTCGGGGTCGAAGCCCACCAGGCTGATCAGCGCCGGGTTGGCCATCAGGATCTTGCCGTCGCCATCGACCGCCATCAGCGGGTCCGGCATGGCGTGCAGCAGGGCATCGAGCTGCAGGCGTCGCTGCTGGCCGGGCAGCATGCCGACCACCTGGATGTCCTGTACCCCGCGCACGTCGCGCAGCGCCTGGCGCAGCTCGTCCAGCACGTGAGTGTCAAGTGCAGGTGCGTCTATATAGACGTTGGGCGGCACCATTTCGACGGCGTCCAGATTGAGGTTGCGCGCCACCAGCAGGGCGAGCACTTCCTGGGTGATACCGATGCGGTCAATGAAGGTAACGTGAATGCGCATGCTGTTCGGGCTTTGGTCGAGAGCGGCAGTATGCCTCCTTGCCAGACTGAAGGCATCGCCCGCAGATATCTCTTGTGAGGCGTGGCGTGATTATCAGTTGGATCCGCCCCAGGGATTGCTTTCCAGGCTGTTATGCACCGCGGTGGCAGCCTGGGCGGCTTGCCCAATGGCGACACTGATCTGCTTGAGACCGGCTACGACGTCGCCAAGTGCATAGAGCCCGGGCGTCGACGTTTGCTGATGGGCATCGACGATCAGCGCGCCCTGTTCATCGCAGGCGGCGCCCAGGCTTACCGCCAGCTCGGAGCGAAAGCGGGCGCCCAGGTTGGGGTAGATGATGTCGAAGTGATGGGTGCCCTGGTGGACAGTGACCAGCTCAATGCCCTGTGGGCAGCGGTGCAAGGCTTCGACCTTGTCGTCGAGCAGTCGGATGCCGTAGTGACTGGCCAGTTTCCTGGCCGCCTCGCAGGCAGGTTGTTCGCCGTGGATCACGACAGTCACCTGATCGGTGAAGGTGCGCAGAAATACGGCGTGGCGGATGGTGTCTTCGGCTTCGCCATAGACCGCGGTGTTGTCGCCGTTGACCTCATAGCCGTCACAGATCGCGCACAGGCGCAAGCTGCCCTCGGCGATAGCTGAGTGGGCGTCGGGCATTTCCGGCAGCGTGTCTTCTATACCGGTGGCGAGGATGATGCGGCGAGCGAAACAACGCTTGTCGGCGTAATGCGCAATGAAGCCCTCGGTCTGGGCTTCGATGCGCTCCACGTGGCCTTGCTCAAACTGTGCACCATGGTTGCTTGCCTGCTCGCGCAGCCGGGACAGCAGCGCATCGCCGGATATGCCAGGCGGGAAGCCGGGGTAGTTGTGTGATCGGGGAATCAGTGAAGCGCGGCTGGCGCCGGCATCCACCACCAGGCAGTCGCGGTGGAAGCGGGCCAGATAGAGCGCGGCTGTAAGTCCGCCCGGCCCGGCGCCGACGATCAGGCAGTCGGTCCGGGAGGGTGGCGGGAACGCAGGCGTGGTTGGGTTCATGGTGTGCAGGCTGCTTGACTGTCGTCTGTAGAAGCGGTCAGTCAGGCAAAAGTTCGTCTGTCCGGATAAGCGTCAATGACTTTTCCTGCGGGCTGGTACCCGAGTGCCGTGGGGTCTTCAAGGCAGGCGTCTTCCGGCAGGGCAGGTTGGGGAGCTCTGCTCCGCGTGGCGGTCGAGTTGTTCTTGCAGCCATTCGGCCAGCACCTGCGCATTGTTATGCCGTTCGTCACGTGCGGCGTAGATGAGCGTGAGGCGCTCCTGGCCGGCAGCGCTCAGCAGCGGCCACCAGTGCTCGGGATGTGCGGCGAGTTCTTCGCGGTAACGTTCACGGAAGAGCGCGAAGCTCAGGTCGCCGGCCTTGAAGGTACGGCGCAACTCGTCCGATGGCGCCAGCTCCTTGTGCCATTGGTCCAGCTGCAACGCTTCCTTGCGGCAGTTGCGTGGCCAGAGCCGGTCGACGAGGACCCGCCGGCCATCATCTGCAGCAGGACGTTCGTAGGCGCGTTTGCAGAGGATCATGAACGGCCTCGGTTAAGGGTAAAAATCACCCTTGTGAGTGTCATAAAAACCCTTTTCACCAGGGTCGATAGTACATTGCCTTCGCTAAGGTATTGATCTGCGTCAACTGAATTGCCGGCACGCTTCGTGAAGAGGATGAAGTGCAATCCCTATCTTTCCAAAGGAGCGTTTCGCATGAACAAGTCGATCATGATGGCGAGTGTACTGCTGCTGGCAAGCACCCTGGCGAGTGCCGATGAGATTGTGACAGTAGAGAAGGACCGCATGGTGGGTGGCGGGTTCGGTGGCCTTGGCGGCTTTATGCTGGGCGCGGCTGCTGGTGGTCCGATCGGCGCATTGGTGGGTGCTGGCGTGGGCTATTTCGCCGGGCAGGGCGTCCAGGAGGTAACGGGCCTTGAGCATAATCTTTATGTGCTGAAGGATGAGCAGGGCAAGACCACCCGGCTGCGGACCTCTGCCGATGGTTTCGAGGCCGGCCAGCAGGTCGAGCGTAGCGGTAGCCAGCTGGCTGCGGTGAATCACTGAGTCTGCGCGACAAGGCTGTCGGTAACAGGGGGCTGGGCTCTGCTAGGCTGGCCGCCTGAACAGCCCAAGGTGTAGAGATGAGTTATTCCCTGCTGCATGTCACCCATTTAGTGGGTGCGATCTTTTTCATCGGCACGCTGTTTGTCGAGGTGGCTGTGCTGGCCAGTGTGCGCAAACAGATCGACCCTGAGCTGATGCAGCGCGTCGACAAGGCGGTAGGTGCGCGGCTGCGGGTGGTGCTGCACTGGGTGGTGCTGTTCGTCTACGGGGCGGGCATAGGGCTGGCCTGGTATCACCGGCACCTGCTTGCCAACCCATTCGCCAGCAGCTTCGGCACCCTGCTGACGCTGAAGATCGTGCTGGCCGTTGGCGTCTTTTTCACCTTTGGTGCGGTGGCCATGCTGCTAAGAAGCGGGCGGATGACACCGGCCCGCTACCGCATGATTCACTGGGCGATCTTCCTGCAGATGGTCGGCATCGTGGTGCTGGCCAAGGCGATGTTCTACCTGCGCTGGTAGCCGGTGTCGGGTTCTTGGATCGTCGGATTGCGCCTTCGGTTAACCCGATCTACGCCGGGCCATCGTGGGGGCGGACTTGTCCGCGAGCGCTGCTTTGTGCTCCGGCTCCGAGTGCTCTGCCAAAAAGCTCGCGAATGAATTCGCTCCCACAAAAACAGCTGCTTTGTGCAGCAGCCGGATCACGCTTAGCGTGTGTCGTTGCAGTTCGTGGCGTCCATCGTGAGATTGATTGGGCCTGATTCAGCAGCTGTACTTTCATTGCCTTGCCGGCGGCGGCTCGTAAAGTGGTTGCATCGCATCCGGATTGGCAGAGGTTATCGCATGAATTTCGCTTACAGCCCGCGTGTGGAGGCGCTGCGCCAGCAGCTGCGCGCCTTCATGGACCAGCACATCGTGCCACGCATCGGTGCCTGGCATGCCGAGGTCGCTGCAGGTCAGTATCCCGTGTCCTTTATGGACGATCTCAAGGCGCTGGCACGTTCCGAGGGGCTGTGGAACCTGTTCCTGCCTTCGTTGCGCGACGATGAGCCAGGCATGGGCTTGAGCAATCTTGAGTACGCGCCCCTGGCAGAAATCATGGGGCGCGTGCACTGGGCATCCGAGGTGTTCAACTGCAATGCGCCGGATACCGGCAACATGGAGTTGCTGCACCTGTTCGCCACGCCCGAGCAGCGCGAGCGTTGGCTCAAACCTCTGCTTGAGGGAGATATCCGCTCGGCTTTCGCCATGACCGAGCCGGACGTGCCGTCGTCCGACGCCACCAATATCCAGACGCGGATCAGTCGCGACGGTGGCGATTACGTCATCAACGGGCGCAAGTGGTTTATCACCAACGCCGCGCATCCCCACTGCAAGGTGCTGATCGTGATGGGCAAGACCGATCCCGACGCCGACACGCATCACCAGCAGAGCATGATCCTGGTGCCCTTTGACACGCCTGGCGTGGAGCTGGTGCGCAATATACCGGTGATGAACCACGTCGCCCCGGAAGGCCATTGCGAGCTGCTGCTGAAGAACGTGCGGGTGCCTGCGAACTACCTGCTGGGTAAGGAGGGCGACGGCTTCATGATGGCTCAGGCGCGTCTCGGGCCGGGACGCATCCATCACTGCATGCGTTCGATCGGCATGGCCGAGCTGGCGCTGGAGCTGATGGTCGAGCGCTGCCAGGAACGCAAGGCGTTCGGCAAGTACCTGCAGCAGTACGCCAACGTGACCGACTGGATCGCCGAGTCGCGTATCGAAATCGAACAGGCGCGGCTGCTGGTGCTGAAGACGGCCTGGATGATCGACGAGGTCGGTGCCAAGGCCGCGCGCAAGGAGATTTCCATGATCAAGGCGCTGGTGCCGCGGATGCACACCAGCGTCGTCGATCGTGCCATCCAGGTCTACGGCGCGATGGGGCTGACGCCCGATACGCCATTGGCGGACATGTGGATTGGCGGCCGCTCCCTGCGTTTCGCCGACGGCCCGGACCAGGTGCACCTGCGCAGCATCGCCAGAATGGAGTTCAAGGCCAGCGAAGCCAGCCGCGGCGCTACTGCAGCCTACCTTACGCCACCGGGTCGCCATTGACCTGAGCGGTGCAGGCGGGAACCGTTTCTGGTTCAGTGCTTCTCGCCAACGCCTCTTTCACAACCCGGCCCGATGGGACTTCCCATCGGGCTTTTGCTTTTCCAGTACGGAACTTAGCGTCTTGGGCTCCCGGTCCTGTGGACGACCGCTCAAAAGCATCTAGTCTTCATGCAAGTGCGAGGCGTTATACGGCAGTGTTCGGGCTTTCATTGACCTGGCTCAATGGAATCCCTTCTGGTGCAGGTGGGCTTGATTGCAATCAAGGGTAATCTCGAACACCCTCACCTACCATGCCTCGAACATTTCTGCTGGAAGTGGAGTTATATGAAGCCCCTGTGTAGTACGTCTGTTGTTGTCGGCAATTGGGGGAAGTATCTGCTGATTGCAGTGTTCCTTATGTTCACCAGCCTGGCGACGCAGGCCAAAGAGTATGAGGTCGAACAGCAGCGCATCGAGCAGTTCTTCCCGCAGGTCACCCACGTCTCCGAACCTGATGGCGAATACCAGGTGCGTACCCTTGCCGATGGTGTCGGCACCGTCCATGGCTATGCCTTCCAAAGCATCAACGTTACCCAGATCCCGGCTTATTCCGGCAAGCCGATCAACATGCAGGTGTTGCTCGACAACGAGGGCGTCATCGTCGATGCCTATGTGCTGGAACATCACGAGCCGATCCTGCTGATCGGTATTCCCGAGCAGAAGCTGCACGATTTCAACGCCAAATATGCCGGCATCAAGGCCGATCAGCGTGTAGTGATTGGCCGTTCGCGTGACAGCAACGCCGTAACCATCGATGCCTTGAGCGGCGCCACGGTGACCGTGATGGTTATCAACGAGATCGTCATGGGCGCGGCCCATGAAGTGGCGGCATCGCTGGGGTTGGTCAAGAGCAATATCGGTGCGCGGCAGAAGCCGGCGACCGTGCTCAAGGATGTCTATCGGCCCGCCAGTTGGAGCGAGCTGACCGGGGATGGCTCGATTCGACGTCTGCACCTGACCAATGGTCAGATCAACGAAGCCTTCCAGGGTACCGAAGCCGAGGGAATTGACGAGGCGTCAGCCGACAGGGTCGAGGAAACCTTCGTCGATCTCTACGTGGCGCAGCTGGACCCACCCACCATCGGTCGTAACCTGCTGGGTGACAATCAATACCGCTTCCTGATGGAAGAGCTCAAGCCGGGCGAGCATGCCATTGCCGTGCTGGGCAGCGGCGAATACTCCTTCAAGGGCTCGGGCTATGTGCGTGGCGGGATTTTCGATCGGGTCCAGCTACGCCAGTTCGGCAACATCTACAGCTTCCGCGACCTCGATTTCCAGCGTCTCAACGACGTCTACGCCGAAGGCATACCTGACTTCAAGGAAATGGCCATTTTCATCATTCGTGAGCATGCCGGGTTCGATCCGGGTACGCCGTGGACGATGGAGTTGCTGGTGCGTCGCCAGACCGGCCCGGTAGACAGCATCTTCACCAGTTTCGAGCTGCCCTATCAAATTCCCGAGGAATACATCGAACGACCGCTGCCGACCGCCGAGGAACTGGCGATCATCGAGGAAGCCAATCGTCCGATGTGGGTCAATATCTGGTATCAGAAGAGCTTCCAGATCGGCGTGATACTGGTCGCGCTGACGCTGCTGACTGTCATCCTCTTCATGCAGGACAAGTTCGCCAAGCACCCCAACTTCCTGAAAATGCTGCGTCATGGCTACCTGATCTTCACCGTGGTGTTCATCGGCTGGTATGCCCTGGGGCAGCTGTCGGTGGTCAACGTACTGACCTTCGTGCATGCGCTGGTACAGGATTTCCGCTGGGAGCTGTTCCTCACCGATCCGGTGATTTTCATTCTCTGGGTCTTCACCGCCGCAAGCATCCTGCTCTGGGGACGTGGCGTGTTCTGCGGCTGGTTGTGCCCCTTCGGTGCGCTGCAGGAACTGATCAACGAAGCCGCGCGCAAGCTGAAAATTCCCCAGTACGACGTGCCCTTCGCCGTGCATGAGCGGCTCTGGGCCATCAAGTACATCGTATTGCTGGTGCTGTTCGGTATCTCGCTGGAATCCATGATGCTGGCCGAGAAGGCTGCCGAGGTGGAGCCATTCAAGACCGCCATCACCCTCAAGTTCGACCGTCAGTGGTGGTTCGTGCTCTACGCGGTGGCATTGCTGGTGATCAATATATTCACCCGCAAGGTGTACTGCCGTTACATCTGCCCGCTGGGTGCAGGGCTCGCGATCACCGGTCGCTTCCGGCTGTTCGATTGGCTCAAGCGGCGCAAGGAGTGCGGCAGTCCGTGCCAGATCTGCGCCAATGAATGCGAGGTGCAGGCGATTCATCCGGATGGGCATATCAACCATAACGAATGCCACTACTGTCTGGATTGCCAGATGACTTATCACAACGAAAACAAGTGTCCGCCGCTGATCGCGAAGAACAAGCGCGCCAGGCGTGACAAGAAGGCCCCAGCTGCACCGCAGTTGATTCCCGTGCAAGTGGTGGAACCCTGAGCGCTCGGTTGCGAGCTGCTCGAAACTGGTA
>JADKLW010000419.1_pt1 | contig 11470 bp, 6 predicted proteins | sample 8641881 | NCBI WGS metagenome assembly JADKLW01 (sample SAMN16272185, study PRJNA661076) | feces metagenome | isolation source: fecal sample from diarrhoea affected cattle B | host: Bos taurus | place: South Africa: Lokaleng Village, Mahikeng | collected 2019-09
AACCAAACCATTGCTGAAACATTGGTGGACCCTGAAACTGGCGAAATTTTAGTTAAAGCTGGCACATTGATTGACCGTCGTGTACTTGATCGTTTGATCCCGAACTTGGAAAATGGAGTTGGTTTCCATACTGTTTCTCAAGTAGGCGGAGTTCTGGAAGGCGAAGTTACCTTGCAGTCGGTCAAAATCTACGCGCCAAACAGTGAAGGCCAGAAAGAGATTACTGTTATCAGTAATGCTTATATAGAAGATAAGATCAAACATGTAACACCGGCTGATATTATTTCTTCTATCAGTTACTTCTTTAACCTACTTTACGGTGTTGGAAACACGGATGACATCGATCATCTTGGTAACCGCCGTCTTCGTTCAGTAGGGGAATTGCTTCAGAACCAATTCCGTATTGGATTGTCCCGTATGGAGCGCGTTGTGCGCGAACGGATGTCCATTAACGATACACAGGCAATCGTTCCTCAGCAATTGATCAATATCCGTCCGGTTATTGCATCAATTAAAGAGTTCTTCGGCAGCTCGCAGCTTTCACAGTTTATGGATCAAACCAATCCATTGGCTGAATTGACACACAAACGCCGTCTGTCGGCGCTTGGGCCCGGTGGTTTAACGCGTGAACGTGCTGGATTTGAAGTGCGTGACGTTCACTATTCGCATTATGGCCGCATGTGTCCAATTGAAACACCTGAGGGTCCGAACATTGGATTGATCAATACCCTGTCAACATTCGCGAAAGTGAATAAGTTCGGTTTCATCGAAACCCCTTATCGCCGTGTAGACCCTGAGACAGGGCTTGTTACCGCACAAATTGATTACCTGACTGCGGACGAAGAAGATAACTATGTAGTGGCTCAGGCCAACTCGAAGCTAAATGACGATGGTTCATTTGCCGACGATGGTGTTGTAGCACGTTTCCGCGGTGAGAACACCGTTTATAAACGCGGCAGCATCGATTACATGGATGTTTCTCCAAAACAGGTCGTTTCTGTAGCAACAGCTTGTATTCCGTTCCTTGAAAACGATGACTCCAACCGAGCGTTAATGGGAGCGAACATGCAGCGTCAGGCAGTTCCGTTATTGAATCCGGAAGCTCCTTTTGTAGGGACCGGTATGGAACACCTGGCAGCTCGTGATTCTGGTGCAGCTGTCGTTGCAAAACATGATGGCATTGTAGAATACGTGGAAGCTAAGGAAATTTCAGTCCGCCGCATCGAAGTTGTGGATGGCAATGAAGTCCGAGGCGACCTGGATACCTACAAATTGCAGAAATTCGTCCGTTCTAACCAAGGGACAAGTTATAACCAACGCCCGATCGTCAAAGTCGGAGACCGTATTTCCAAACGCGACATTCTTGCTGACGGACCTTCAATGGAACGTGGGGAGATGGCATTAGGAAGAAACGTACTGGTTGCCTTCATGACATGGGATGGCTTTAACTACGAAGATGCGATCATCATGAGTGAGCGCTTAGTGAAAGACGATGTTTACACGTCTGTCCATATTGAAGAGTATGAATCTGATTCACGTGATACGAAATTGGGGCCGGAAGAAATTACGCGCGATATCCCGAACGTTGGGGAAGATGCATTGCGTAACCTGGATGACCGAGGAATTATCCGTGTCGGAGCCGAAGTGAAAGATGGAGACATTTTGGTCGGTAAAGTAACACCTAAAGGCGTTACGGAATTGACTGCTGAAGAACGTCTTCTTCATGCGATCTTCGGTGAAAAAGCACGTGAAGTGCGCGATACTTCATTGCGGGTGCCTCACGGCGCTGGCGGTATTGTACTGGATGTTAAAATCTTTAACCGTGAAGATGGAGACGAATTGCCACCGGGTGTAAACCAGTTGGTTCGTGCATATATCGTTCAAAAACGTAAAATCTCCGTCGGCGATAAAATGGCTGGACGCCACGGAAACAAAGGTGTTATTTCAAGAATTCTTCCTGAAGAAGATATGCCATTCATGCCAGACGGCACACCGGTCGACATCATGTTGAACCCACTTGGTGTACCATCGCGTATGAATATCGGCCAGGTACTTGAACTGCATCTTGGAATGGCTTCCCGTTCACTCGGAATTCATATGGCTTCATCTGTATTTGATGGAGCGAATGAAGAAGATGTACTGGAAACAATGGAAGAATCAGGTATGCCGCGCGATGGCAAAACAATTCTCTATGATGGCCGTTCTGGTGAAGCATTCGATAACCGTGTGTCTGTAGGGATCATGTATATGATCAAACTTGCCCACATGGTCGATGATAAATTGCACGCCCGTTCAACTGGACCTTACTCATTGGTTACACAACAGCCATTGGGTGGTAAAGCACAATTCGGCGGACAGCGTTTTGGTGAAATGGAAGTATGGGCACTTGAAGCATATGGTGCTGCACATACATTGCAGGAAATCTTAACCGTGAAGTCGGATGACGTCGTAGGCCGCGTGAAAACGTATGAAGCGATCGTCAAAGGTGAAAGTGTACCGGAACCAAGTGTGCCGGAATCATTCAAAGTTTTGATTAAAGAGCTTCAAAGTTTAGGTATGGATGTCAAGATGCTGACGATTGATGATGAAGAAATCGAATTGCGCGACCTGGATGAAGAAGAAGATCTTCAGCCTGCGGATTCATTGAACATCCTTCCGATTGCAGATACAGAAGCACCGGTTGGAACGATTGATTAATGCCCATTGGAATCGAACGGCTTTAACCGGCCGTTCTCCATTTATTCGTTTAGCCATTACCGAGGAAGAGCCGTACAGAAACTCGAGACAAAAGGGAGGTAGGCTCCTTGATAGATGTTAATAATTTTGAGTATATGAAAATCGGATTAGCGTCACCCGATAAAATTCGCTCATGGTCTTATGGAGAAGTCAAAAAGCCAGAAACAATCAATTACCGTACACTGAAACCTGAAAAAGATGGTTTGTTCTGTGAACGTATTTTCGGTCCTACAAAAGACTGGGAATGCCATTGTGGTAAATACAAGCGTGTCCGTTATAAAGGCGTTGTCTGCGATCGCTGCGGCGTTGAAGTAACACGTTCAAAAGTTCGCCGCGAACGCATGGGACATATTGAATTAGCAGCTCCTGTTTCGCATATCTGGTATTTCAAAGGAATTCCAAGCCGCATGGGACTTATCTTGGATATGTCTCCACGTTCACTTGAAGAAGTCATTTACTTTGCTTCTTATGTGGTAATCGATCCTGCGGATACACCGCTTGAAAAGAAACAGCTTCTTTCTGAAAAAGAATACCGCGCTTACCGTGATAAGTTTGGCAAGAAATTCCAAGCTGCCATGGGAGCGGAAGCAATCAAACGTCTATTGCAGGAAATTGACCTTGAACGCGAAACGGATTCTTTGAAAGAAGAGTTGAAAACGGCTCAAGGCCAGCGCCGCACCCGTGCGATCAAACGTCTTGAAGTGGTTGAATCATTCCGTAACTCAGGCAACAACCCTGACTGGATGATTCTAGACGTACTTCCTGTTATTCCACCTGAACTTCGTCCGATGGTTCAATTAGACGGCGGCCGCTTTGCGACTTCCGATTTAAACGACCTTTATCGCCGCGTAATCAACCGGAATAACCGTCTGAAACGTCTTTTGGACCTTGGTGCACCAAGCATCATCGTTCAAAACGAAAAACGTATGTTGCAAGAAGCTGTTGATGCGTTGATCGACAACGGCCGCCGCGGCCGTCCGGTCACAGGACCTGGTAACCGTCCATTGAAATCTCTTTCTCATATGCTGAAAGGGAAACAAGGGCGTTTCCGCCAAAACCTTCTTGGTAAACGAGTTGATTACTCAGGCCGTTCCGTTATCGTAGTTGGACCTAACCTGAAGATGTATCAATGTGGTTTGCCGAAAGGAATGGCAATCGAGTTGTTCAAGCCTTTCGTTATGAAAGAATTGGTTGAACGCGGATTGGCCCATAACATCAAGAGCGCGAAACGCAAAATTGAACGTCTTCATTCTGAAGTTTGGGATGTATTGGAAGATGTCATCAAGGAGCATCCGGTTCTATTGAACCGCGCACCGACTCTTCACAGACTGGGTATTCAGGCATTTGAACCGACATTAGTTGAAGGTAAAGCGATCCGTCTGCATCCGCTTGTATGTACTGCATACAACGCCGATTTCGATGGTGACCAAATGGCTGTCCACGTACCTCTATCATCCGAAGCTCAGGCAGAAGCACGTCTGTTGATGCTTGCAGCTCAGAACATCTTGAACCCGAAAGACGGAAAACCTGTTGTAACACCATCTCAGGATATGGTTCTAGGAAACTATTACTTAACTCTGGAGCGTAAAGGTGCTACAGGCGAAGGCGCTACTTTCTCAGGACCTGAAGAAGTGATGATCGCTTACCAAACAGGCCATGTCCACTTGCATACACGTATTGCAATTCAGGCTGGATCCGTCAACAACCCGACATTCACAGAAGAACAGAACAAAATGCTTTTATTGACTACTGTTGGTAAAATCATTTTCAACGAAATTCTGCCGAAGTCATTCCCGTACATCAACGAACCGACTGATTACAATCTGCAGGTGGAAACACCAGCGAAATACTTTGTCCCTACAACGACAGATATTCGCAAGCATATTGAAGAAGCGGAACTTGTAACTCCATTCAAGAAGAAAATTCTTGGGGAAATCATCGCGGAAGTCTTCAAACGTTTCCACATTACGGAAACTTCGAAGATGCTTGACCGTATGAAGAGCCTTGGATTCAAATATTCGACACAAGCCGGCATCACTGTTGGTGTAGCGGATATCGTAGTTCTTCCTGACAAAGGAGAAATCTTGGTTGATGCACAAGAAAACGTCGATAAAGTAATGAAACAATTCCGTCGCGGATTGATTACAGAAGAAGAGCGATATGCACGTGTCATTTCGTATTGGAGCAATGCAAAAGATATCATCCAGAACAAACTGATGGCATCTCTTGATAACTTGAACCCAATCTTTATGATGAGTGATTCCGGAGCTCGTGGTAACGCATCTAACTTTACGCAGCTTGCGGGTATGCGTGGATTGATGGCCAACCCGGCTGGACGCATCATTGAACTTCCGATTAAATCTTCCTTCCGTGAAGGATTAACAGTACTTGAATATTTCATCTCTACTCACGGTGCTCGTAAAGGTCTTGCCGATACAGCACTGAAAACAGCCGATTCTGGTTACTTGACTCGTCGTTTGGTAGACGTTGCACAAGATGCAATTGTCCGCGAAAATGATTGTGGCACGGACAGAGGCTTGCTGGTAGGGGCGTTGATGGAAGGCACAGAAGTGATTGAAGAGCTGGATGAGCGTATCGTTGGCCGCCATGCTAAGAAAACAATCCGCCATCCGGAAACAAAAGAAGTTATTGTAGCGAAAGATGAATTGATTACACAAGACCTGACTCGCCTTATTGTCGAAGCAGGCATTAAAGAAGTAACAATTCGCTCTGCGTTTACATGTAATACAAAACACGGCGTTTGTAAGAAGTGTTACGGCACTAACTTGGCAACTGGAGACGAAGTTGAAGTGGGCGAAGCAGTAGGTATTATTGCAGCTCAATCAATCGGCGAGCCAGGAACTCAGTTGACGATGCGTACATTCCATACAGGCGGGGTAGCAGGAGACGATATTACACAAGGTCTTCCGCGTATCCAGGAAATCTTCGAATCGCGTAATCCGAAAGGCCAGGCAGTTATTTCTGAAATTACAGGTACCGTTACTGAAATTGACGAAATCCGCGAAGGCCAGAAAGAAGTAACGATTCAAGGGGATGTTGAAACCCGTAAATATCTAGCTCCTTACAATGCACGCATCAAAGTTCAAGTGGATGACGCCATTGTACGAGGCGAAGTATTGACTGACGGTTCAATTGATCCGAAGCAATTGCTTCAAGTAAAAGACGTTCAGGCTGTTCAAGTGTATCTATTGAAAGAAGTTCAAAAAGTATACCGTATGCAAGGGGTAGAAATCGGCGATAAGCACGTAGAAGTTATGGTTCGTCAAATGTTCCGTAAAGTTCGCGTTATTGAAGCCGGTGACACTGAATTGCTGCCAGGTTCACTATTGGATATTCACCAATTCACTGAAGCCAACGTCAAAGCGGTTCTAGAAGGCAATCTGCCAGCGACAAGCCGTCCTGTTATCCTGGGGATCACAAAAGCTTCCCTTGAAACAGAATCCTTCCTATCTGCCGCATCCTTCCAGGAAACGACTCGTGTCCTAACAGATGCAGCGATAAAAGGAAAACGTGATGAACTTCTCGGATTGAAAGAGAACGTCATTATCGGTAAACTTGTTCCGGCTGGAACAGGAATGCAGCGTTACCGCCAGATTAAGATTGCTCAAAGCGAAAAAGCGGAGAAGCAGGAAATTGTCGGCACAGAGTCATAAAAATGAAATAATGGATTCCGGGGAGTTCCTGAATAATCTCCCCGGGATTTTTTAAGAATCTGTTGACAGCATGATCATAGAATGATAATATGTTGAGGGTTGATGGTTAACGGTCTGACGCTTTGGAGGATATGAAAATGTCTAATGAAAAAGTAAAACAGGCAAGTCAAATAATCATCGGTACAAAGCAGACAGTAAAAGCATTAAAGAGCGGTATTGTCCAAGAAGTAATAGTGGCAAGAGACGCGGACGATCGAATGACCGAACAGATTATCCTACTAGCCTTAGAAAAAGGTATTCGGATCGAATTTGCAGATTCACGATTGAAGCTTGGCAAAGCATATGGCATTAATGTCGGTGCAGCTGCTGTGGCGATTACTGGATAACAGTTTTTGTGTAAAACACAAAGACTTTGTTTTTTACCCAAAAATGAACCACCTGGATATGTGGTATTAGAACACCTTTTGAGAGGAGGAAAAAATCGATGCCTACAATTAACCAATTAGTTAACAAGCCTCGTAAACCAAAGAGCACGAAATCAGATTCACCAGCGTTAAACAAAGGGTACAACAGCTTTAAAAAGTCTCAAACTAACGTGACATCACCACAGAAACGTGGAGTATGTACTCGTGTTGGTACGATGACACCGAAAAAACCAAACTCCGCATTGCGTAAATATGCGCGTGTACGTTTGACAAACCAAATCGAGGTTAATGCTTACATCCCTGGAGAAGGTCACAACCTTCAAGAGCACAGTGTAGTTCTTCTTCGCGGCGGACGCGTAAAAGATTTACCGGGTGTGCGTTACCATATCGTACGTGGAGCACTTGATACAGCTGGAGTAAACGGCCGTATGCAAAGCCGTTCTAAATACGGAACTAAACGTCCTAAAGTAAAAAAATAATAAGTTAATTTAACGAAGAGAATTCGTTGAAAGGAGGAACATACATGCCTCGTAAAGGTCCTGTAGCTAAACGTGACGTGTTGCCAGATCCAATTTACAATTCGAAATTGGTGACACGCTTAATTAATAAAATGATGGTTGACGGAAAAAGAGGTACTTCACAAAAGATCCTATACGGAGCGTTTGAGTTAGTTAAAGAACGCAGCGGTAAAGATCCGATTGAAGTATACGAACAAGCATTGACTAACGTTATGCCAGTTCTTGAAGTACGCGCTCGCCGTGTTGGTGGAGCTAACTACCAAGTACCGGTTGAAGTTCGTCCTGAACGCCGTACAACTCTAGGTCTTCGCTACCTTGTAAACTATTCACGTCTTCGTGGAGAGAAAACAATGGAAGAGCGTTTGGCTAATGAAATTCTAGATGCTGCTAACAACACTGGTGCAGCTGTTAAAAAACGTGAAGATATTCATAAAATGGCGGAAGCAAACAAAGCATTTGCTCACTATCGCTGGTAATTTCTTTCGAGATGTTTACATCTTAAACCGAAACGGAAGGTGAAAAAAACATGACTAGAGAGTTCCCATTAGACAAGACACGTAATATCGGGATCATGGCACACATCGATGCCGGTAAAACGACTACTACGGAACGTATTTTATACTACACTGGTAAAATCCACAAAATCGGGGAAACGCACGAAGGTGCTTCTCAAATGGACTGGATGGAGCAAGAGCAGGAACGCGGAATTACAATCACGTCTGCTGCAACAACTGCTTCATGGAAAAACCACCGTGTAAACATCATCGATACTCCAGGACACGTAGATTTCACTGTTGAAGTTGAACGTTCATTGCGCGTACTTGATGGCGCTGTTACAGTTCTTGATGCTCAATCAGGTGTTGAGCCGCAAACTGAAACAGTTTGGCGTCAAGCTACAACATACGGAGTTCCTCGTATCGTATTTATCAACAAAATGGATAAAATCGGTGCTGACTTCCTTTACTCTGTAGGCACATTGCATGAACGTCTACAAGCTAATGCTCACCCGATCCAATTGCCAATCGGCGCAGAAGACAACTTTTCAGCAATCATTGATCTAGTTGAAATGAATGCACGCTTCTACGCAAATGATCAGGGAACTGAAATTACCGATGGCGAAATTCCTGAAGAGTACAAAGAACTTGCTGAGGAATGGCACACTAAATTAGTGGAAGCTGTTGCTGAGCTTGACGAAGACTTGATGGAAAAATACCTTGGCGGGGAAGAAATCACTGTAGAAGAACTTAAAGCTGGTATCCGTAAAGGAACACTAGACGTTGAGTTTTACCCAGTAGTTTGCGGAACTGCTTTCAAAAACAAAGGGGTTCAATTAATGCTTGATGCAGTAATTGATTACCTACCATCACCATTGGATGTACCTCCGATGACTGGTGTTCTTCCTGATTCAGACGAAGAGGTATTGCGTAAACCTAGCGAAGACGAACCATTCTCTGCGTTGGCGTTTAAAGTAATGACAGATCCATACGTTGGGAAATTGACTTTCTTCCGTGTGTATTCTGGATCTCTTAAATCTGGTTCATATGTTCAGAACTCTTCTAAAGGCAAGCGTGAGCGCGTAGGACGTATCCTTCAAATGCACGCAAACTCCCGTGAAGAAATTTCTGAAGTATATTGCGGAGATATCGCTGCTGCTATCGGCCTTAAAGATACATCAACAGGTGATACTTTAAGTGACGAGAAACATCAAGTAATTCTTGAGCGCATGGTCTTCCCAGAACCTGTTATCTCTCTTTCTGTGGAACCTAAGTCTAAAGCCGATCAAGATAAAATGGGTCAAGCCCTTGCGAAATTGCAAGAAGAAGATCCAACTTTCCGTGCGCACACTGACCAGGAAACTGGCCAAACAATCATCGCTGGTATGGGTGAACTTCACCTTGATATCCTCGTTGACCGTATGCGCCGTGAGTTCAACGTAGAAGCTAACGTGGGTGCACCTCAGGTATCTTACCGTGAGACATTCCGTCAGTCTGCTAAAGTTGAAGGTAAATTCGTACGCCAATCTGGTGGACGTGGACAATTCGGACACGTTTGGATTGAATTCTCTCCAAACGAAGAAGGAGCAGGTTTTGAATTTGAAAATGGTATCGTTGGTGGTGTTGTTCCACGTGAATACATCCCAGCAGTTGAAGCGGGTCTTCGTGACTCACTAGACAACGGTGTTATCGCCGGATATCCATTGATCGACATCAAAGCTCGTTTGTTCGACGGATCTTACCATGATGTTGACTCGAATGAGATGGCATTTAAAGTTGCTGCTTCTATGGCACTTAAAAATGCAATTTCGAAAGTTAATCCGGTTCTTCTTGAGCCAATTATGCGCGTTGAGGTTGTTATTCCTGAGGAATACCTTGGGGATATCATGGGTGACATCACGTCACGCCGCGGCCGTGTAGAAGGTATGGACGCTCGCGGAAACGCGCAGGTAGTTCGTGCTATGGTACCTCTTGCAGAAATGTTCGGTTATGCAACTTCATTGCGTTCAAACACGCAAGGCCGTGGTGTGTTCTCAATGCACTTCGACCACTATGAAGAAGTGCCGAAATCAATTTCTGAAGAAATCATCAAAAAAAATAAAGGTCAATAATTGAATTTTGATCTTTAATCAAGTATAAATAATTTGTATGCCTGGAATAATAGGGCCCTATTATTCCGGCGCTTCAAATGAAAACATTCACTTACATTTTGAGGAGGATTTTTCTAATGGGAAAAGCTAAATTTGATCGCTCTAAAACACACGCGAATATTGGTACAATTGGTCACGTTGACCATGGTAAAACAACTTTGACTGCAGCAATCGCTACAGTACTTGCAAAACAATCAGGCGGGGAAGCTCGTTCTTACGCTCAAATCGATAACGCACCTGAAGAAAAAGAGCGCGGTATCACTATCAACACTTCACACGTTGAATATGAAACTGCAACTCGCCACTACGCACACGTTGACTGCCCTGGACACGCCGATTATGTTAAAAACATGATCACTGGTGCTGCTCAAATGGACGGCGGGATCCTAGTAGTATCTGCTGCTGACGGCCCAATGCCACAAACTCGTGAGCACATCCTACTTTCACGTCAAGTTGGTGTTCCTTACCTAGTAGTATTCATGAACAAATGCGATATGGTAGATGACGAAGAACTTCTTGAACTAGTTGAAATGGAAGTTCGCGACCTTCTTTCTGAATATGACTTCCCTGGCGATGACATTCCTGTTATCAAAGGTTCTGCTCTTAAAGCTCTTGAAGGAGAAGCAGAATGGGAAGAAAAAATCGTTGAATTGATGAACGCGGTTGATGAGTACATCCCTACTCCACCACGTGACACTGACAAGCCATTCATGATGCCTGTTGAGGATGTATTCTCAATCACTGGCCGTGGTACGGTTGCTACTGGACGCGTTGAACGCGGACAAATCAAAATCGGTGATAACGTTGATATCATCGGTCTTACTGAAGAACCAAAATCTACAACTGTAACTGGTGTAGAGATGTTCCGTAAATTGCTTGACTATGCTGAAGCTGGCGACAACATCGGTGCACTTCTTCGCGGGGTTTCTCGCGACGACGTACAACGTGGACAAGTATTGGCTAAACCAGGCACAATTACTCCACACACTGAGTTCAATGCTGAAGTTTACGTTCTTTCAAAAGAAGAGGGTGGACGTCACACTCCATTCTTCTCAAACTACCGTCCGCAGTTCTACTTCCGTACAACTGATGTAACTGGTGTTTGTAACCTTCCTGAAGGCGTAGAAATGGTTATGCCTGGAGATAACATTGAAATGACTGTTTCTTTGATCTCTCCAATCGCTATCGAAGAAGGTACTAAATTCTCTATCCGTGAGGGTGGACGTACTGTAGGCGCTGGCGTTGTTGCTAAAATCACTAAGTAATAACTGCTGAGTGTTGATTTAAGACCCTGTCTCATTATTATGAGACAGGGTCTTTTTTTGCGTTTTCCCAACTGGCTTAAGGGAAATTCACTGAAAATACAAGCTGTTCATAAAATATTCAAACTTTTTAAAAAATCTTTAAAAGCCAGCGTTAGCAACAATGAAAACGGATACATAGTTTATGAATATTCAAAATTCATAAAAAAAT
>JADKLW010000483.1_pt2 | contig 11458 bp, 10 predicted proteins | sample 8641881 | NCBI WGS metagenome assembly JADKLW01 (sample SAMN16272185, study PRJNA661076) | feces metagenome | isolation source: fecal sample from diarrhoea affected cattle B | host: Bos taurus | place: South Africa: Lokaleng Village, Mahikeng | collected 2019-09
AAACCCGCATCGCTAAGTGAGGAAGACCCAAAGCTCCGATTGTCAGTGCCGGAATAATGGAGAAATACCATTTTGGTGAAAACTGGTAATCAAAGAACGTCGGCAAAGATTCGAGCATCGCTGGAACCATATCCGAATAGAACAGCGGCGGGAAATACCAGCCTGTTGCTCCCACTGCTTTCATGATGGCGCCAAGCGGCAAAATGAACATCAAGGCAATGATAACCATCTGAATCGCTGCGTTGTTTGTCGCTCCGGCCATTCCGCCGATTGTGATATAACCGACAATTATAATTCCAAAAACAAAAAGTCCGGTTAAATAAGGAATACCCAATAACGTTTCAAACGTAATGGCAATTCCGATCATCTGGCCGAGTGCATACATGATGGAAACCAAAATCATGAAAAGAGCCGCAATGATGGAAGCTGTCACTCCGTATCTGTCGCGGATAAAATGTGTAGGCGAGAAAGCGCCCATCCGGCGAAGGCTTGTCCCGTAAATAATTGTGATCAACGGTATTGCCAGAATCAGCTGAATCCACAACATGATGAATGGAACCTGGAGTTGGAGGATCAAGGCCGTAATGCCAAGGAAAGTCGCCAGACTCATGTAAGTTGCAGCCATCGCCAATCCGTTAGTAAAAGCTCCGACGTTTCCGCCGCCTGTGTAAAGATCTTTAGCAGATGAACTTTTTCGGTTGGAGACAAATCCCACGATATAGAACAATAAAAATGTTGCTCCCACGACTGCTAACCCTAAAATCGGATTGGATAATTGCCAGTTTTCTGTTTCCATCATCTACACATCCTTTACTTCGTCGGAAACTCCGAGCGCATCGTTTTCACTATCGATCTCATCATCGATGCGGTTACCGATTTTCCCAGCTACAATCGTCAAAAAGAAAACGCCGAACCATCCCATTAAGATCGGCACGATGTACATAACTGGAAAACCAAGCAACATAGCATCTACCGGGAAAATGGAAAAGACTAATCCTACGTTCCCCACTAAAATAAAGGCAGCTGTCATCCAAATGGTGAATTGGACTTCTTTTTTATACGCTTTCATCGTATCCCCCCATTTCATTTTGATTGTTCTAAGTCTCCCTACTGAGCGTTCGCTCAACTGCAGAATGCTGCTCTCCCTTCAAATATTATTTAGGTAATAACTCCCTTGATTGTAACCGCTTGCATAAAAACAAGTCAACAGAATTTTTAAATTATTTAAATAACTATATCAGAAGTATTATTACTTTCCTAAAGGCTATTTCAACTCTCTTTCAAAGACTAATAACATATGTATAAACAGCATTAAATATGTATATTCTTGAGATATACAGATTTTTTCTGTATTTCAATATAATTTTTATTGTCTTATAAATAGTTGAATTAATTCCCATTAAATAATAAAACCGAATAATTATGCGGAAAAGCTTTTGAGAATAAAAAAATCCCGAAGGGCAGCAATGGCCCTTCAGGGTTTTGATAATCAACTTATAGATTTGGTTTGTTGTTTTCCTTATCCATTTTGGCTTCCAGTTTCTCAAGCTGGCGCTTCGCAAATTCGCGGCCGCCAATACCGAAGGAAATGGCGAATGCTACGGCAAGCCCGGCGATGATGAACAAGAATGCCAAGTTCACAATATTGGTTGCGAAATTCAGCTGATCAAGAGTCATGAATACAGCAATGATGATAATTGCGTATTTGACAATGGCTCCAAGGAAGCGGTTGCCGGAAGCCTGCTTGATGTAATTTCCAAGCACGCTGCCCCCAATCAATCCGAGGCCCAGGATAATCAGTGAACTGATAAGCAATGGCAAGTAACCGATGATTGCTTCACCGATGCCGTTCAATACATCCAACTGCAGGACATTCATCGCCTCCACTGTAAAGAAGATGATGATGATCGCCTGCACCACTTTGCCGATGATATTCGCAATATCAAAGCTTGGCGTTTTGGTTTTATCAGGATTCAAGTAAGTCGAAAAACGGTTGATGCCTGTTCCATTCAAGAGGCTGATCAATAGATCGCCTACAAATTTAGCGATCAGGACACCCACCAAGATTAAGATGATCGCTACAAAAATATTCGGGATCATGTTCAATACTTGGTTAAGCATATTGACGATCGGCTCAGATATTGAACGAATATTCAAGGTTTCCAATGCAATCGTCAAGATAGGAATCAATACGATAACGAAAACTACATTTGCCAAAACATTGGCTAATGTCGATTTATCGCCAGCATCCATTCTCGCTGTCCCTGTCGAAGCACCACCAGTTCTGTTGGTGAATTTGTTGAACCATTTATCGATATTGATCGCTGTCAAAAGGCTGAATACCAGATTTTTAACAAACTTGGCTACAAAGTAGCCGATGACCACAATAATGATGGCCATGAACAGATTTGGCAGGAATGCCAACAATTTGTCCATCATATTCGAGATTGGCTGTGCAACATTGTTCATGTCCAGGGCCTGCAGCACGCTTGGAATAAACAAGATAAAGATGAGGTAATAAAGAATTTTCCCTATAGAATCCAGTTTGCTGTCCGCATCTTCTTTTGTTTTAGCCATATGGCCTTTCACCATAGCTCGGTCTGCCCCTGCTTTTTTTAATCCTTTCGTAAAAATGGCCCGAACGATCGTCGCTACTATCCATGCGATGAGCAGTAATAATAATGCTCCCAGAACGTTTGGAATATAATCGATGATCGTGTTGCCGACTCCTCTGAAAGAATTTCCTACATCATTCATATACTCAACTCCTTTTTGTTTTTATGTATCCTTTCTACTATCCCCTTACCGCCCTCCTGGTAAACTCCTTCTCTAGCTGATCGGCAGCCAAAAGAAAAAACCATCCTTTTAAGGATGGTTTTCAGGAACAACGAAAGGACTTCTAAGAAGCAGGAACCCCTCTTCTATCGCCAATGGTCAAAATCAATATCCCACACAGAAGCAACCCGACTCCCAGCCACGACAGTCCGCTCAGCACTTCTCCGACAACCGCCACCCCTAAAACAGCAGCTGTCAGTGGCTCAGCCAATGACAAAGTGACTGCAGAAGAAGAAGGAATCTGCTTTAATCCAAAAGAAAAAAGCAGATAGGATAGACTGGTTGCACCAATCCCTAAATAGATGATCAGAGAAAAATTGAGCGGTATGGTTATGTAGCTTACATCAAACAGCAATAAAAATGGCAGCAGACAGCAAGCACTCAATGAAAAAATCACAGCGACTGCAGAAACAGTCTCCATCGCCTTGAGAACAGATTTACTTACCAGCGCATAAACTGCAAAAGAAAATCCAGCGCCCAAAGCCATAGCGATGCCCACCGGATCCACCAGTTGCTGGCCTTTATTGGCAAATAACAGCACGCAGCCGGTTAATGCCAGAAGCGTCGCACTTCCCCAGATTCGGTCAGGTTTTCGGTTTAAGGCTATCCACTCGATCAATCCTGTTAGTACAGGTGCGCTTCCGATGGTGACAACGGTGCCGATAGCAATTCCAGTCATCTGGACGGAAGAAAAAAATAAAGGTTGGAAAAGCGCCATACTGATGGCTGCAAGAATAGTGGCAGGCCATGGAATCGTCCGGACCGATAGTTTCCTGGCTACAATTACGAACAACAGTAAAGAAAAACCGCCAATTGCTAAACGAAAAGCGCCGATTGATAGCGGATGGACTGCTCCTTGAAAAAAAGACTGGGCTGTACCTGTGGTTCCCCATAAAATTGCAGCCAGCAAAACCAATAAATACGCCATATAATTCAACATCAACACCCCTATTTTTGAACTTCTTCTTCTAACATACCATGGCATCAATGGTTTGAGATAGCGGTCTTCTTCTATTATAATAAAAGAAAAGAGGAGGAGATCCCATGTATATGACAGTCCAGGAAACTGCCGCATTTTTATCCATGCCTGAAGAACAAGTCAATCGCTACGTATTGGAAGGCCGTATTCGCGCAGTCCATGATGGGGAGCAGTACATGATCAACACCTCTCAGTTCGGAACACATTTCCAACAGCTGGAACAGGCCAAGCAAGCGCTGGAGGAATGGCGAGCCACGCCGATTCCAGACGATGTGGATATCAAGGACGAGGATTAACCAAAAAAAGCACCTGATGTGGGATTGGATTCCCGCCTCAGGTGCTTTTTCATCAAATCCCGCTTAGCGTGTAAGCTCTGGCACTAATAAGCTTTTTAATTTTTCTTCGATAAAGCCGCCCCATTTTTCAAATTCCACAAGAAAACCATCGTGGCCAAATTCGGTTTCAATGATTTCCCAACTCGCATCCTTTTGCTCTTCAAGCCAAGGAACCAGCAATTCACTCGGATACAGCAAGTCATGCGTAAATGATAGAGCATAAACCGGAACATCAAGAATGGTTTCTCCGATATCGTGTGTGTTCATTGCTTTCAGCAGCAACAGGTAGCTATTGGCATCAAACCGCCCTGCCAGCTTCTTCCCTTGGTAATTCAAATAAGACTGCACATTGAATTCTTCTCCGGCTTTGCTGCGTCCGAAGCGCTGATTGAACATGCTGCCGCTGCGATAAGTGACCATTCCGGCCATTCGCGCGATTTGAAATCCCTTCAGCTGATCTGAGCTTTCATAATTCCCTTCATTGAAATCCCTATCGTTTTCAATAGCTTGAATTCCAATATGGTTAAAGGCGAGGCCATAATCGCTGTAATAAGGAGTAACAGCCAATGGGAGAATGGCATCCACAAATTCAGGGTACAATTTTCCCCACTCCAAGGTCTTCATGCCTCCGAGCGAACCGCCCAACACTCCTGCAAGATGATTGATGCCTAATTTCTTTAACGCATTATATTCTGCGCGAACCATATCACGTATCGTCAGGGTCGGGAACTTAGCACGGTATGGCTGCCCTGTTTCTGGATTAATAGACAATGGGCCTGTTGATCCGTGGCTGCCTCCCAACACGTTAAAAGTGATCACTTGAAAAACATCTGTATCCACCGGCTTGCCTGGTCCGATTAACCCTGCCCACCATCCCGGGTTTTCTTCGGATCCTATTGCATATTGATCGCCCGTCAATGCATGGCAGACCAGCACAGTCGGAGCATTTTCATCTCCATGACGTTCGTATGCCAGCTCTACATGATTTATCGTCTTCGTTGAATCCAGGGTTAATGAGCCAATGGATACTGTCGCCATTCAAATCCCTCCTTAAACGTTTTCCAAAACTGCGGCCTGAATGGCCTGCTCCAAATCGGCGATTAAATCTTCCGGATTTTCCAAACCGACCGATAAGCGGATCAATTCTTCCGTTACACCCGACGATTTCAGCTCTTCATCATTTAACTGCTGATGTGTAGTTGAAGCCGGATGGATGATCAACGACTTGGCATCTCCTACGTTCGCAACATGGGACCAGAGAGCCACACTGTCGATTACTTTGCGGCCCGCCTGCCGTCCGCCTTTGATGCCGAAATTGACAATCGATCCGAAACCGTCATTTTTCAAGTATTTTTTAGCCAATTGATGTGATGGATGATCTTCAAATCCAAGGAAGTTGACCCATTCGATCTGCGGATGCTGCTTCAAGTAGTCTGCAACAATTTGAGCATTGCTGCTGTGTTTCGGAATACGCAGGTGCAAAGTCTCCAGTCCTTGGAGCAAGGCATGTGCACTTTCCGGGCTCAATGAAGGACCGAAGTCACGAAGCAGCTGGACACGCAGTTTTGTCGCAAATGCAGCATCCGGTACATCGATGCCATAACGCAATCCGTGATAGCTTTCATCCGGCTGTGTGTAATTCGGGAAACGTGGATTGTCCCAATTGAATTTTCCTGCATCCACCGCAACACCGCCGATGGTCGTGCCGTGTCCACCAATCCATTTTGTAGCGGAATGAATGACCACATCAGCACCGAACTCGATCGGGTTGCTGCCATATGGTGAAGCAAATGTATTGTCAATCAATAAGGGAAGCCCGTTTTCATGGGCGATTGCCGCTACTTTCTCTACATCAAAAACGTTCAGGCTCGGGTTGCCGATAATTTCTCCGAATACCGCTTTTGTCTTATCGGTGATTGCCGCTCTAAAGTTTTCAGGATTGGTTGCATCAACAAATATGGTTTTAATGCCGTAACGCGGCAACGTATTGGCGAATAAATTATAAGTGCCGCCGTACAGGTTGCTGTCCGCTACGATTTCGTCTCCTGCTTCAGCAATATTTAAAATGGAGAACGCAATTGCCGCCATTCCTGAAGATAATGCGACTGCAGCAGTCCCGCCTTCCAATAACGCCACGCGCTGTTCAAATACATCAACTGTCGGATTCATGATGCGTGAATAGATATTGCCGGTGTCTTTCAGACCGAAAAGGTCTTGTGCATGCTGCGTATCTTTAAACACATAAGAAGTGGTTTTGTAGATCGGCACCCCTCTCGATCCTGTTGTTGGATCCGCCTGTTGTCCGCCATGCAGCAATAAAGTTTCTGGTTTTAAGTTTGTCATTTTCTATTCCCCCTAATTTTTTTATTCATGAAAATCACCGAAGAGGACAGCAAAAAGCCCCCTTCGCTAAGAAGAGGGCCGTAAATTACGGAGTTACCTCCTCTCATCTGTCAGAACCTATCGTTCGGTTCTGTAGGAATTAGCACCTTTCCAGACATGGTCGTCTGTTGGTTGCCGGGCATCACAGGGCCTATCCCTCCGCCACTCTTGATAAGAGTTATTAAATTTAGTTTTTAGTCTTGTTGAGAAGTATAAAAATTTTAACAAGGTTTGTCAACCCTATTAGTCAAAAAATTTTGAAACCTTGTTTCTTCCCAAACGTTATCTTCTAGTATAGAAGGAGGAATGAATATGCTTGGATGGGTTCTGCTGTTGTTTATCGCAGGCTATGGAATCGGTTGTTTGCACGGTTCCCTCGCAGCACAATTTTTATCTGGGGTGAATGTCAAAAAAGAAGGCGTCAAAAATTCCGGTGCTTCCAATGCCGCCATCGTGCTGGGTTGGAAATACGGTTTGCTGGTTGCTTTGATCGATATTATTAAAGGCTTTGCCGCTGTCGCAGCTTGTCGTTTTCTGCTGGAAAAGGGTGCCTTTTCCCCCGAAATCATTTGGACTTTTCTATTTATAATAGGTGCCGGTGTCGTATTCGGCCATAATTTCCCATTCTATATGAACTTCAATGGCGGCAAAGGCACGGCTTCGGTGATCGGTGTCATGCTGGCACTGGACTGGAAGCTCGGGCTGGTTGGCCTGGCACTGCTCATCGGTGTTTCGCTTGCGACCAATTATTTGGTCATTGGTGTACTGGTCCTTTACGCAGTCTATTTTGTTATCGCTTTCGGTCCTGCCGTCGGACCATGGCCATTGCTGACAGCTTGTGCCTTATTTGCTATGGCCATATGGAAACATAGCGAAAATATTATTCGAATAAAAAATGGAGAAGAGAAGAAAGTTTCCTCCATTTTCAAAAAGAAACCAACAAAACCAGTCTGAAAGCGGTTCCAAACTCATTATTCTCTTCATTTCAAAGATTGTGAAATAAATATCAATAATTCCCTTGACTTTTTTGTTATTTCACCATAAAGTAAGAACCACGAATCGAATAGCATACATCACTTTCTTATCAAGAGAAACCGAGGGACAGGCCCTAAGACGTTTCGGCAGCAGATTTGTTTAAAAGCAAAAACTGTGCCAACTCCTGCAGATGCTCTAAAGCATTTGGAAGATGAGAATTAGATGGTTTCAACAGGAGCCCTCTTTTTTCTTATGGATGAGAAAAAAGAGGGCTCCTTTTCCATTTTCTCAGAAGAATGTGAGACACCGTCGATTTAATAAGATCCATTACAGCATGAGGAGGTTCAATCACCATGATTCAATTCGAAGGCGTCGCCAAGACCTACCAATCCGGGAAACAAGAAATCCATGCCTTGAACGGGATTGATTTGACCGTCGAAACCGGCGAGATTTACGGAGTCATCGGCTTTAGCGGAGCCGGAAAGAGTTCATTGATCCGCACCGTGAACCTGCTTGAACGTCCTTCTGCAGGACGCGTCTTAATCCAAGGGAAAGACATTTCCACTCTATCCAGCAAAGAAATCCGAACCATCCGTAAGGACATCGGCATGATTTTCCAGCATTTCAATCTGTTGAGTTCAAAAACGGTTTACCATAATGTCGCGATGCCATTGCTGCTCGCTAAGACATCGAAAAATGAAATTGATGAACAAGTGAAGCAACTGCTGGACTTTGTCGGACTGGCCGATCAGGCACAAAAATATCCCGACCAGCTGTCAGGCGGACAAAAGCAACGCATCGGCATTGCCCGAGCGCTTGCAACCAACCCTTCCGTTCTGTTATGCGATGAGGCAACATCAGCGCTCGACCCCCAAACGACCAAGTCGATTTTGGACCTATTGCGCAAAATCAATAAAGAATACAATATCACCATCCTGCTCATTACTCATGAGATGGGAGTTATCCGGGAAATTTGCGATAAAGTGGCTGTGCTTGAAGCAGGAAAAGTGATCGAACAAGGCAGCGTCTTCGACATTTTCTCAAATCCGCAGCAGCCGACCACCCAACGGTTTGTCCGTTCTGTCATGAACGATGAACTTCCGGAAACCCTGCTTGCGCAAATCCGCAATGCCCAAAGCGATAACGCGATCTATCGACTGCAGTTTACAGGAAATTCCGTCGGCCAACCGTTCATGTCCCGTGTCTCGCGTGAATTTAAAGTTGACTTGAACGTGCTGTTCGGCAACATCACCGAGTTGCAAGGTGTTCCATACGGCAACTTGATCGTCGAATTTGCCGGCGAACCTAGCGAAATCCAATTGGCTTTGTCCTCTATCCGGAAAAGCAATATTGATATAGAGGAGGTCAATGATTATGTCCGTTAACTACGATCAGATTTTAGAAGCTTTATGGGAAACCATTTACATGACCGGCGCGGCATTCGGCTTTTCCCTATTGATCGGCTTCCCGCTTGGCATCCTGCTGGTGGTCACCCGCAAAGGCCATCTGCTGGAAAATGAACCGGTTTCCAAAGTATTGAATATCGTCATCAACATATTCCGCTCAGTTCCATTCATCATCTTGATGGTTGCCATCATTCCGTTGACTCGCCTGATCGTCGGCACGTCCATCGGAACTGCAGCCGCCATCGTCCCACTGGTCTTTTACGCAGGACCTTATATTGCAAGACTTATCGAAAACTCCTTGTTGGAAGTTGATAAAGGGGTCATCGAGGCAGCTCAAGCCATGGGAGCCACGCCGATGCAGATCATTTTCCGCTTCCTCATTCCTGAAGCTTTGAGTTCACTGGTTCTGGCCTTGACCATTGCGATTGTCGGCCTGATCGGAGCGTCCGCAATGGCAGGCGCTATCGGGGGCGGAGGCCTTGGCGATTTGGCCATCACTTACGGTTACCAACGATTCGATACGCTTGTGATGTTCATCACCGTCGCAATTCTCGTCGTACTCGTACAAGGCGTCCAATCGCTCGGCAATGTATTATCACGAACTGTCAGACGCAATTAAAAAATAAAAATAACCTAGAAAAAAACTGGAGGAATTACTCATGAAAAAAATTACAGCATCCGCATTATTGGCAGTTTCAGCTTTGGTCTTGGCAGCTTGCGGAGACGACAGCAGTTCAGAAGGAAACACGAAAGTGACGCTTGGCATCAGCGGTTCCGATACTACTATCTGGGATTACATTGCTGATAAGGCAGAAAAAGAAGGAATCGATTTGGAGATTCAAACCTTTTCTGATTATGTCGCGCCGAACCTGGCACTTGCCGAAGGCGAACTTGATTTGAATGCATTCCAAACTATTTCTTACTTTGATGAATTCGTCACAGAACACGATATCGACATTGTTCCGATCGGTTCTACGGTAATTGCGCCGATGGGCCTGTATTCCGATAAATATGAGTCGATTGACGAAATTCCTGAAGGCTCCCAAATCGCAATGCCGAACGAAGCCACCAATATGGGCCGTGCCCTGTTGCTGCTTGATGAAGCGGGATTGATCACGCTTTCTGAAGATGCCGGCCTTACCGGAACAGCAGAAGATATCATCGACAATCCAAAAAACATTGAAATCATGCCGATGGTTTCCGGCCATACCCCTCGTGCTTTGCCGGATGTCGCAGGATCGGTCATCAATAATGGTGTCGCAGTTGATGCCGGCTTGAATCCGACAGAAGATCCGATTGCCGGTGAAAGTGATACAGCTACCCCTTATATCAACTTGATTGCCGCAAATGCGGAAGATGCCGATAATGAAGCTTACTTGAAAATCGTTGAATTGTATCAGCAAGAAGACACAGCTGATTTCATCATCGAACATACAAAAGGGGCTCAGATTCCGACTGTCGTGACAGTTGATGAACTGGTCGATTACCAATAAAACAAAACCTAACTTAGGAGGAGTTCCAATGACACTTATCAAGGAAGCAGCCCAATCCATTTCCCAGTCCATCGATTCCAAGAGCGAGATTTACATTGAAACAAGCCAAGCGATCCACGCAAACCCGGAAATCGGCAACCAAGAGATTTTCGCCAGTTCGTTATTGATTAAACGGCTTGAAGACGCTGGATTTAATGTCGATAAAAGTGTCGCCGGGCATTACACTGCTTTTTTTGCCAGCAAGGAAAGCACACTTCCCGGTCCGACAATTGCTTATCTTGCCGAATATGATGCACTTCCTGGAATTGGCCACGCCTGCGGCCACAATATCATTGGAACAACCAGCGTTGCTGCGGCTATCGCACTCGCAGAAACCTTAGAGTCAACCGGCGGCCGTGTGGTTGTTCTTGGAACTCCTGCAGAGGAAGGCGGGCCAAACGGCAGCGCCAAAGGCAGTTTTGTCAAACACGGCCTGCTCGAAGGCATTGATGTTGCTTTAATGCTCCATCCTTCCGGAAATTCAGCCGTCACCGGCCCTTCTCTTGCAGTCGATCCCCTGGAATTCCATTTTTACGGCAAACCTGCCCATGCAGCCGGCTCGCCTGAAGAAGGCATCAATGCATTGGACGCCGTGCTGCAATTATTCAACAGCATCAATGCATTGCGCCAGCAGCTGCCTTCTGATGCACGGGTTCACGGGATCATCACCCATGGCGGCGATGCACCGAACATCATTCCGGAATACGCGGCAGCCCGTTTCTATATCCGCGGAGATTCCTGGAAGAAAACATCGGATACAGCCCGCAAGATCCGGGCGATTGCAGAAGGCGCTGCTCTGGCAACCGGTACGACCGTGAAAATCGAACGGTTCCAGAATGAAGTACGTGATTTGGTCATCACCCCTGCTTTGGATGCAGTTGTCCGCAGCGAACTCGAAGCACAAGGCGAGACGGTGGCAGATTCCCGCATTTCCGGCCTTGGTTCCACCGATGCCGGCAATATCAGCTATGAAGTCCCTACTGCCCATGGCTATATCAAAATCGGCCCTGAAAG
>JADKLW010000728.1_pt1 | contig 11432 bp, 9 predicted proteins | sample 8641881 | NCBI WGS metagenome assembly JADKLW01 (sample SAMN16272185, study PRJNA661076) | feces metagenome | isolation source: fecal sample from diarrhoea affected cattle B | host: Bos taurus | place: South Africa: Lokaleng Village, Mahikeng | collected 2019-09
CCTGGAAGCCCGAGGTCGCTGAGGCGGTGCTCGACGCCGGCGCCCACCTGATCAACGACGTCAGCGGGCTCTACCACGCGCGGCTGGCCAGCGTGGTCGCCGCGCGCGGCGCCGGGATGGTGCTGATGCACACCCGCGCCGAGCCCAAGACCGAGCACTTCCCCGACTACGGCGGACGGGTGGTCGACGACGTGCGCAACGTGCTCGGCAACCTGCGCGAGCGAGCGCTCCAGGCCGGTGTCCGGTCGGACTCGATCGTGCTCGATCCGGGGCCCGACTTCGCCAAGATGCCCGCCGAGACGGTCGATGTGCTGCGCGACCTGCCCAACCTGGCCGTCCACGGTCACCCGCTGCTGCTGGCCGTGTCCCGGAAGTACTTCGTCGGCACGATCATCAACCGCGAGCCGCACCAGCGACTGGCCGGCACCCTCGCCGCGCTCGGCTGGGCCGCCGAGCGCGCCAAGTACTCGATCGCCCGGATGCACGACGTCCGCGAGGCCGCCGACTACCTGAAGGTCCGCGCGGTGCTCGACGGTCGCGAGCCGTTCCCGGAGTTCGATCGCGACTCGTACGAGGACGTCCGGCTGCAGTGGCTGCACGACGACAGCGACGATGACGACGACGAGGACGGCGACGGCGGGGGCAGCCGCGAGCCCGCGGTACGCTAGGGGCCACTCCGAAGCCGGCGCCGTCGCGCCGCCGCTGTCCTACCACCACCCGCACTGGGAGCACCCCGCATGAAGCTGTTCATCGACACCGGATCGGTCGCCGAGGTCGAGGAGATCGCCCGTTGGGGCGTGCTCGCCGGCGCCACCACGAACCCGTCGCTGCTCGCCAAGGAGCAGGGGGACCCGGGCGACATCATCCGCCGGATCGCCGAGCTCGTCGACGGTCCGACGTCCGCCGAGGTCGTCAGCGACGACGCCGACGGCATGGTCTCCGAGGGCATCGCGCTGGCCGGAATCGATCCGCGCGTCGTCGTCAAGGTGCCGTTCTCGGCCGCCGGGCTCGAGGCCACGTCGCGGCTCCACGCGCTGGGTCACAAGGTCAACATGACGCTGGTCTTCTCGGCGCCGCAGGCGATCCTTGCCGCCGAGGCCGGGGCCACCTACATCTCGGCCTTCCTCGGCCGGCTCGACGACATCGGCATGGACTCGGTCGACTCGCTGCGCGAGATCGTCGAGGCCGTCGCCGACAACTCGACCGGCGCTCAGGTGCTCGCCGCGTCGATCCGCAACCCGATCCACGCGACGGTCTCCGCGACGCTCGGCGCGGACGTCGCCACGATCCCCGGCAAGGTCCTGCGGCAAATGCTCAACCACCCGCTGACGACGTCCGGGATCGAGACGTTCACCGCGGACTGGAAGACCCGTCCGGAGTTCGCGGACTGGCTCAAGGGCCTGGTCGCCGCCAACGAGGCGTAGGACCTCCGGCGGCCGTTCGCGCCGCTGGTTCCGCCCGAGGTCGCGCCTGGACGGTCGCGCGGCCTCGGGTCCCACGGTTCGTCTCAGACGCCGCCGTTCCCCGCCGGATGCAGGACGATTCGCCGTACCTGGGCGCGTTCCGGCCCCGCGGTTGTCTAGGCTGTGCCCAGTCGCCACGCGCTGCGCACAACGCGGGTGGGGCCTACCGACGCAACGACTTCCGAAGGAGACTGCCGCATATGACGGTATTGACGCGCGACCTGCTGACGTCCAGCCCGCTGGCTGACCTGCACGCGCTGGCGAGCGAGCTGGCGATCGACGGCTTCCGCCGCCTGCGCCGCGAGGAGCTGATCGACCGGATCAGCGAGCGCCGTTCCGGCGACGCGGGCGACGCCGACGAGCGGCCCGCCGGCCGCCGTCGCCGCCGCGGGGGCCGAGGCGGGGACGCCGACGCCACACCCGAGAACGGTGGACGCGGCGAGCGCCAGGGCGACGACCGCGAGGGCGACGAGCGCCCGTCGCGCCGTCGTCGCCGCGGGGGAGACGAGAGCTCCGCCGCCCCGTCCGACAACGGCCGCGACCGCGATCGCGGACGCGACCGCGGTGACCGCGACCGCAACGACCGCGACCGCAACGAGCAGGGCGAGAACGTCGAGGGCGCGATTGCGATCGGTGCCAGCGGCTCCGCGCTGCTGACCACCGGCGACGGCGCCGAGGTCTACGTGTCCGCCGGCCAGGTCCGTCGCTGCGAGCTCGTCGACGGCGACCGCGTGTCGGGTCCGACCCGTCCCGCCCGCAACAGCGAGCGCTACGCGTCGCTGATCCGCGTCGAGTCGATCAACGGCCGCTCGGCCGACGAGGTCGCCCCGGGCCCGAAGCCCGAGGTCCAGACCGCGGTTCGCCCGCACGAGCTGCTGGCGATCGAGAGCGACGACCCCACGGTCGCCGCGATCGCCTGGCTGACCCCGCTCGGCCGCGGCTCGCGCGCCGTGATCGCCGGTCCGCACGCCTCCGGCAAGAGCGAGGCGCTGCGCCGGCTCGGCGCCGCGCTGAAGGGCATCGACGACGTCGAGCTGCTGACCGTGCTCGCCGGGGTCCGCCCCGAGGAGCTCGGGGACTGGCGCGACGCCGGCCTGACCCCGACCGTCGAGCTCGACCTGTCCGCCGGCCCCGACCAGCGTGCCAAGGCGATCGACGAGGCCGTCGACCAGGGCCGCCGGATCGCCGGCCGCGGCGGCCACGCCGTCGTGCTGATCGACACGCTGGACGGGCTGCCGGAGGGCGCCGCACGCCGGATCCTCGCTGCGGCCCGCAAGCTGCAGGCCGGCGGGTCGTTGACGATCATCGCCACCCGCGAAGCGCCGGTCGGCGGCGAGAGCACCGTCGTCCGCCTGGACCACGCGCTGACGTCGACGGACCGCTTCCCGTCGCTCGACCTGGCCAACTCGGGCACCCTGCGCCCCGAGCTGCTCGTCGGGGACGAGGGCGCGAAGGCGATTGCCAAGGCCCGCGCCGAGCTGCGCTGAGGCGCACGTATACGCGGCGGATCTCGGCACGGACGGGGCTCGGCAGTACGCCCGTACAGCTCTCGCCCCATCCGCACCGACCTCCTTGGTCTACGTGCACCCCATGGGGTAGCCCAACGACGAAGGGCCCCGCGAATCGCGGGGCCCTTCGTCGTTCAACGCTCCGACGGCAGGTACGAGACCTGGAACCACGATGGTGGTGGGGCCAGCTCGACCGGCTGGTCGTTGCGCGCTGGTTGCACGTACTCGAACCGCTGATCCTCGTCGCGGAAGCGGATCTCCAGCTCGCCCTCCTTGACGCGCTGATCCATCCAGGCGCCGCGGAAGACCAGGCGGCGCATCCAATGGACGAGCGAGCGGTCCGACGGGCCCGACAACTCGGTCCAGCAGGCGTTGATGTGCTCGCCCAGGGCTGACACGGGCTCGCGCACCTCGCCGCCGACCGTCAGCTCGACCAGGTCCTGGACCTCGTCGTGGTCCAGGCGGTCGTGGACGAAGCCGAGCTTGGTGGCGGCTTGCTCACAGCGCTCGGCGAAGTCGCGCTCGTTGAAGGTGAACCGCAAGTCTCCGTACTCGAGGACGAAGTCCTCGCCGGAGTTGTAGTCCCCGCGAAAGGTGGAATCCATGTAACCCGTGCGACGTGCTGGGACGGAGGCGGCAACCGAGCCGGCCCACACGACAGATCGTTGTTGCTCCTGGGACGCACGGCGGCAACCGCATCCCAAGACGTGGTCGCCATCCTAGTCAGGCGGGGTCGCAGCCTGGGAGGGCTGGGTTCGATGTTGCACGGCCGCGAATGCTGTATGGACGGTGCCTCCGGAGCGATCCGGCGCGTACGCGATGCGCGCCCGGCGAAGGGGTACGGTGGGGATGTGCAGGTGCTTTCCGCGGTTCGCCGGGTGCTCGACGCGGGGTGGGCGTCGCGCTGGGTGGCGTTGCGGATCGGCATCAGCTTCGTGATCCCGTTGGCGATCGCTGCGGCTCTCGGGCACGTGGAGTACGGCGCCATCGCCACGCTGGGGGCCTTTGCCGCCACCTACGCGCGGGATCTGCCGTACCGCCAGCGGATGCGGGTGATGCTCGCGGTCACCGGCGGCCTGACCGCCGCGGTGGTCCTCGGCACGCTGACCGCCGGGGCGCCGGTCGCGATGGCCGTCGGCGCGGCCGTGGTCGCCGGATCGGCGGCGCTCGCCGGGCTGGCGTGGGAGACGGGACCGCCACGCGAGTTCATGATCGTGCTGGCGTACCTGGCCGCGACGACCTATCCGGGGGACGCCGGCGACGTCCCGCTGCGCGCGGGACTGGTGCTCGCCGGCGGCCTGATCGTCACCGCCATCGCCGGGGTCGGCTACTTCTCGCGACCCCGCGGCCCGGAGGAGAACGCCATCCGCAGCGCGTTGCTCGCGCTCGCGACGATGATGGACGCGGTCGGTACCGATCACGTCCGCGAGGCGCGACACCGGGCGCTCCTGGCGCTGCAGCACGCGCGGTCGGTGCTGGCCAAGGCGTCGGGCGTGCGGGTGCGCGGCGACCGGCTGGCCGAGATCGCGATCGCCGGCGAGGCCGTGATGGACAGCACGCTGAGCCTGGCGTGGCACAACCACGAGCCGCTCGATCCGGCGTGGGCCGCGACGGTGCGCACGATCGCCCGCAGCCTGCCGGACCCGGCGGTCGCCCGCGGGCTCGACGTCCCCGACGTCGCACCCGAAGGCGCCGACGGCGCGCGGCTGGCCGCGGCGATCGAGCGGGCCGCGCGCGCCGCCGACCCCGAGCGCGCGATGGACGCCACGCTGGTGCCGTTCGCTCGGCGCAGCAGCCGCCGCTGGAACACCACGATCCGGCGCGCGCTCCATCCCGGATCGCTGGTCGTGCCGACGGCGATCCGGGTCGGCATCGCGGTCGGCGTCGGCACCGGCGTCGGTCTGCTGCTCGGCGTCGACCACGGCGTCTGGGTCGGGCTCTCGGCGTCTGCGGTGCTGCAGGCGACCAACGTCAGCGTGGCGCGGACCCGCACGTTGCAGCGGACGCTCGGCACCGTGGTCGGGGTCGGCGTCGCCGCGGCCCTGCTGATCGGCGATCCGTCGCTGCTCGTGCTGGTAGTCGCGCTGCTCGTCTGCCAGACGCTGGCGCAGGCGACGATCCAGCACGCCTACGGCGTGGCGGTGGCCTTCACCACGCCGATCGCGCTGATGATCGTCGAGATCGGCCAGCCCGGCACGCCGGCCGAGAGCTTGCTGCGCGAGCGGGTGCTCGACACGCTGGTGGGTGTGGCGATCGGCTTCGCGGCCCGCCGGCTGCTCTGGCCACGGACCGCGGCGACCCAACTTCCGAAGGCCCAGGGCGAGGCGATCGAGGCGGCGCACGCCGCGCTGGCCGCCGCGCTGACCCGGGCCGACGCGCCGTCGAGCAGCCTGGTCCGGCGGACCAAGCGCAGCCTGCAGACCGCGATGCTCAACCTGCGTGCCGTGCACCACGACGCGATCGGCGACCTGGTCTGGTCGTCGGCCGCCGCCGACGCGCGGTGGCCGACGACGGTCGCGGTCCAGCGGCTCGCGCACGCGACGATGGCGGTCGACGCCCCGCCCGACGCCGCGCCGGACCGCGAGCTGGTCGACCGGCTCGACGCCGCCCTGACCGTGATGGCGCTGATCGTGCAGGGCCACCGGACCCCGTCGGTCGTCCCGGTCCCCCCGATGCCCGACCACCGCGCCGTCCAGCACGCGCTGACCGCGCTGGCCGACGCGCTGGCTCCCGTGGGCGAGGGGACCTGACCGGTCGACGCGTCGCAAGGCAACAGATTCGGGGGGCGAGTTCTTCGAGCGTGACGGGTCAGGTTGGGCACTATGAGCCATCACCACGCCACGCTTCTGATCGTCGACCCGGACGACCTGACCCACGACTTCCTGACCGACAACCTGACCGCCGACGGCTACCGGCCGCTCGCGGTCGAGTCGCTGGAGGATGCGCGGCTCGCCCTGCGGGAGGGGCTCAGCCCGCACCTGGTCGTCTGCGACAGCACGCTGCCCGACGGGTCCGGCCACGCGCTGGTCCGCGAGATCCGCGAAGCCGACGGGATCATCTCGCAGGCCGACCCGACGACGCCGATCATCATGCTCTCCGCCCGCGGCGACGAGCTCGACCGGGTGCGCAGCCTGGAGAGCGGCAGCGACGACGTGCTCGTCCGGCCGTACAGCTATCCCGAGCTGCGCCTGCGGATCGCCGGGCTGCTGCGGCGCGCGGCGCGCCGACCGACGGCGGGGGTCGTGCGGATCGGCGCGCTGCTGCTCGATCCGTCCCGCCGCACCGTGTCCGTGCGAGACTCGCCGATCACCCTGACGCAGAAGGAGTACACGCTGCTGCTGGCGCTGGTCCGCGAGCCGACGCGGGTGATGACCAAGGCCGAGCTGCTGCACACGGTCTGGGGCTACGAGACCTCGAGCGTGACCCGGACGATCGATTCGCACGCGTGCCGCCTACGCCGCAAGCTCGGAATCCACGGCGACGAGTACATCGTAAACGTTTGGGGCGTTGGGTACCGCTTGATCGACGCGCCGGTCGCGATCGCCCACCCCGTCGACGACCGGGTCCGTGTCGAGCAGTCCACCGAACGCCGCAACCACATCGAGCAGTCCATCGAGGACCGCGATCCCGCCGACCAGCCGGTCGCGGCGTGAGCCGTGTCCAGGCACGGATCGGCGGCGCCGGCCGGTGAGCCGGCGACGGCGGGCGCTGCTGATGATCGGACTGGCCGTCGTCCTCGGGGCGTTCGCCGGCGCCGACGTCTCGCGGCGCGAACGGGCGCTGCGGACGACGATCGGGCCGAGCACCACGGTCGTGGTCGCCGCTCGGCCGCTGCCGGCCGGCGAGCCGCTCACGATCGACCGGCTGACGGTGCGCACGGTCCCCCGACGCTACGCGCCCCGGGACGTGGCTTCCGATCCCAGGCTGCTGGTCGGGCTCCGTCCGCGGGTCGCCGTTGCCGCCGGTCACGACGTCGGTCCGAGCGTCCTGGACGACGGTGCCGGGGCCGTGCTGCGGGCCGGCGAGCGGATCGCGGACATCGTCGCGATCGGCGACGCGGCGCTGGTCCGGCCCGGCGTCCGCGTCGACGTGCTGGTGACCCGGGATCGCGGGGAGCGGGCCGGCGGCACGCGGCTGGCGCTCGAGGACGCCGAGGTCGTAGGGGTCTCGGCGGCGCCCGGGGACGGCGGCGACACGACCGGGATGCGGATCGCGGTCGCCCTGCGGGTGACGGTCCGGCAGGCCGTCTACCTGGCGGCGGCCCAGAACTTCGCCACCGAGCTGCGCGTGCTGCCGCGGAGCCCCGACGACGACGCGCGCGGGGCCACCGGCCTGGCCGCCTCCGACGCGCTGGAGGGCGTGCGATGAACGTGCACCGGCGGATCGCCGAGCGTCTGCACCACGAGCTCGTCGCGCGGGCCGCGGCGCCGGCCCGCGACGGCGTGCGCCCCGAGGTCGACGAGCTGGTGGAGCACGTGGTCGCCCGCGACGCGCCGCTGTTGCCGCCCGAGGACCGCGCCGAGGTGCGGCGATTGCTGGAAGCGCGAACCGTCGGGCTCGGTCCGCTCGAGACGCTGTTCGACGATCCGGACGTCGACGAGATCATGATCAGCGGCACGCGACCGGTCTGGGTCGAGCGTCGCGGGCGGTTGGAGGTCACCGACGTGCGGTTCGCGCGGGAGCACGAGCTGCTGCACGCGATCGAGCGGATGCTGGCCGGCGCGGGGCGCCGGGTCGACCGGTCCGAGCCGCTGTGCGATGCCCGCCTGCCGGACGGCTCGCGGATCCACGTCGCGCTGCCGCCGTTGGCGGTCGACGGGCCGGTGGTGACGATCCGGCGGTTCCGGGCCCGCGGCTGGTCGCTGGCCGAGCTGGTCGCCGACGGGACCTGCGCCGCGCGCTACGCCGACGAGATCGCGGCCGCGGTCGCCGCCCGCCGGTCCGTCCTGATCAGCGGCGGCACGGGCACGGGTAAGACGACCACGCTCGGAGCGGTCGCCGGCCTGCTGCCACCGGCCGCGCGGATCGTGACCGTCGAGGACACCGCCGAGCTGCGGCTGTCGCACCCGCACGTCGTGCGACTCGAGGCCCAGCCCGCCCGCAGCGACGGGCGCGGCGAGGTCACGATCCGCGAGCTGGTGCGCAACGCGCTACGGATGCGGCCAGACCGGATCGTCGTCGGCGAGGTCCGCGGGAGCGAGGCGCTCGACATGGTCCTGGCGCTGACCACCGGGCACGACGGATCGCTGTCGACGATCCACGCTCGTGGTCCGGCCGCGGCGCTGCGGCGGTTGGAGACGCTGTGCCTGCTCGCGGACGTCGGGCTGCCGCACGCCGCCGTCGCCCGGATGGTTGGCGAGGCGATCGACCTGGTCGTCCAGCAGACCCGCGGACCGGATGGCCGGCGGCGGGTCACGGCGGTCGGTCGCGTGCTCGCTCATGACGACGGCTGGACCGTGGAGCCGGTCTCCCCGTGAGCCCGACGGTGCTGCTCGTGCTGACGGCCGCCGCCCTCCTCGCCAAGGGACTCGGCGGGCTGCTGCCCGACGTCGATCGGGGGATCCGATGGGTACGTCGGTGGAGCGCGACGCGGTCGCACGATCGCGCCGTCACCGACCGGCGGCTGACGGGCCTGGTGGTGCTGTCCAGCGGCGCCGCGGTCCTGCTGCTGGCGCTCGGCGCGCCGCAGCCGGCGGCGCTGCTCGTCGGGCCGCCGATCGTCGGTCGGGCGCTGCGGCGGGGCCGCCGGATCCGGCGGCGGCGCGCCGTCTCGGCCGGGGCGCCGCTGGTCGCTCGGGCGATCGCCGATGGTCTCGACGCCGGACTCGGGGTACGTCGGGCGATCACCGACGCGGCACGAACCGCCGCTGTCGACGGGCCCGCGGGGGAGGATCTGCACGTGGTCGCGGCGCGGCTGGGCGCGGGGGACCCGCTGCCTTCGGCGCTCGACGGCTGGCGGCGACGGACCGACGAGCCCGCCCACGCGACGCTGATCGCGGGGCTGCTGCTGCACGGCGAGGCGGGCGGCGAGCTGGCCGACGTCCTGCGGGGGCAGGCGGCGGCGCTCGACCGGGCGCGGCGACAGGCCGCCGAAGCGGAGAGCGCGATCGTCCAGGCCCGGGCCGCCGCGCGGATCGTCGGTGGGATCCCCGTGCTAGCGACCGCTGCGGCGCTCGTACTGGCCCCGGAGGCCGTGCGGGAGATGACGGCGACCCCGCTGGGCGCGCTGCTGGTCGCCGCCGCGGTCGGGCTGCAGGTCGTCGCGCTCGTGGCGGTGCGTCGGCTGGCCGCGGGCGATCAGGGGTGATCCGGTCGTGACCGTGATCGTGCTGGTGGGGATCGCCAGCGGGGCTCTGGCCGGAGCGGCGATCGCCCTGCTGGTCGCCGAATGGGCCGGGCGAGGCGCCCGGGCGAGCAGCGGGCCCGATCGCGGGTCGCGCGTGCTGCGGGTGGCCCGCTGGGCGGGCCCGGTGGTCCGCCGGCTGGCGCCGACGCCGACCGACGCCGCCCGGCGGATCGACGCGGCCGGGTTGTCGCCGACGGTGCGGCCGTCCGACCTGCGCGCCGTGCGCGGGGCAGCGATCGTCGTGGGGCTGGGGGCGGGAGTCGTCGCGATGCCCGCGGTCGGCGGGGGCGGGCTGCTGCTGGTGGTCGCCGTTCCCGCGGCCCTCGGCCTCGTGCCCGATCTGGTGCTGCGGCGGCGGACGACGCGCCGGGCGGCGGCGATGCTGCGGGCGTTGCCGGACACCATCGACCTGCTGCGGATCGCCCTGCGCAGCGGACGCTCGGTGCCCGATGCGCTGGCGCGGGTCGGAGCGCACCATCACGGCGAGCTCGGAGCCGAGCTGCGGCGCACGGCGGGTGAGGTCCGAATCGGCGTTCCGGTCGACGTGGCGCTGACGGGCCTGCGGCGGCGCTGCCCCGCCGAGGGCGCCGCGGAGCTCGCGGCGCTGCTGCGCCGCGCTCACCATCAGGGGTCGCCCGTCGGTGACGGCCTGCAGGCGCTCGCCGACGACCTGCGCGACCGACGGGCCCGGGCCGCGATCGACCGCGCCGCGCGCGCCGCGCCGAAGATCCAGCTCGTCGTCGCGCTGCTGCTGGTGCCGGCCGCGATGCTGCTGATCGCGGCGGCGCTGCTGCAGTTGCGGGCGGGGTGAGGGCGTCCGTCGGGTCTCGTCCCCTCGGGATCACGGGCTCATCGGCGAGCGTGGTGGCCCACCACCAGGAGATAGCCCGTAGCGGCTACCAGTATCAGCACGACCTCGGCGTAGCTCATATCCCCCGATTCCTCGTTCGGCGCGGGCGGTTTCGAGGATTGTACAGAATATATTCTGATCAGAGATACGCCGTCTACCGACGAGGTGGCAAGCCCGGACCGGCGGGCGAGCGCCGGCCCGGGCGAGCCGCGCTGAAACGGGTTCTTAGCGGCCCGGCTGCGCGTCGGTGACGGTGGGCGGCGCGCTCTTCTTGCTTCCGCCGCTGAGGCCGCTGAACGTCTGCTCGAGCAGCGCGGCGTCGTAGCGGAGCACGAAGGCGCCACGCCAGGTGGTGTCGCCGGTTCCGACCTGCGATGCCGTCATCAGCTTGATGCCCTTGACCGCGTTGACGATCTCGGCCATCTCGTTCGCGTCGCCGGAGCCGGCCGGCAGGTCGCTGAGGAGCTGCGCGAGCGGCGCCGGGTTGACGAGCATCGTCGGGGCGTCACCGCCGAGCGCGTCCTGCGCCTGCTTGTACGCGGCGTCGCCGCCGAGCGTCTTCGTGCCCTCCAGCGCGTTGGTGACGGCCTCGGCGCCGAGCCCGATCACCAGGCGGTCGCCCTTGATGCCGACCGCGATCCGGATCGGTAGCTGGGCGGTCCGGACGACGACGCCGTCGTCGGCGCCGGGGATCGGGGTCTTGTCGACGGTCAGCGTGCGGTCCTTCTGCAGCTCCCGCTCGATCGTCGCGAGCAGGTCGGCTGCGGCGGCCGCGTCGGCGGTCTGCACGAGGGCCGCGCCGCCGATCGCGAGCAGGCTGTCGCCCTTGATCCCGACGGCGAGCGTCTTGATCTTCTCGAGCGAGGACGTCAGGCCGGCGGGCAACTTCTCGCCGGTCAGCTCCTCGATCTGCTTCAACTGATCCTCGAGCGAGTACCCGGGCATGCTGTTGGCGGCGTCCATGCTGGCGCCGAAGGCCAGCCAAGAGCCCGACGGCAGCGACGCGGTCGCGTCGCTGCCGGCCTTGGCGATCTGCTCGAGGGACCCGCTCTCGGGCTTCGGCATCGTGCCGCCGACCTCGACCTTGATCTCGCCGGGCTTGGGCAGCACGGCCATGGCGACCGTCCCGTCGAAGTCGGGGATCGGAGCGTTGGCGAGCTGGTCGAGCGCCGCGATGTCGCCCTTGCTCAGGCCGGGCGCGCCGGACTTCTTCAGCTCGTCGAGCGCCTCGTTGCCCTCGTCGTCCAGCGCCGTCAGCGCCGCGC
>JADKLW010000611.1_pt1 | contig 11413 bp, 9 predicted proteins | sample 8641881 | NCBI WGS metagenome assembly JADKLW01 (sample SAMN16272185, study PRJNA661076) | feces metagenome | isolation source: fecal sample from diarrhoea affected cattle B | host: Bos taurus | place: South Africa: Lokaleng Village, Mahikeng | collected 2019-09
AAGCTTGAGGTTCTAACCAGAAAAATGGATTCAAAGAGGTGAGTGAGTCAGGAACCAACCATGGATTAACCTATGTCAATTTTAAATTTATATAGACCGGCAATTTCTTTTTTAGATAACATGCCGACTAACTGAATGAGACCCTGATTTATTCTTAAATTGAAATTCCGTTAAAGTATAACATAGATATAGATTGTCAGAGTGATTTGTAAAACTGTAATTCATGACGCAGCTGTGCGATCTCCGATTGCAACGACCGCACTCTTTGCAGCATGTGGTGGAGTGCGTCTATGCCACCCACGTTGATATCCATCTCATAATACCACCGGATAAACTGTTCCAGGTCGGAGAGATCGTCGTACGCGACGAACCTGTCTTCGTCCTGGTCAATCACCTGTATCAATCCCACTTCCTGTAGTGACTCAATGAATGATTCCTCCACTTCGTAGATTCTCAGACATTCGCTGTATAGTAATCTGTTCCCGTTCATTGTTTCCTTAGTTTTGCCAGTTCGGTGAATAACGCTTTTTCCTTATCCGAAAGATGATCGGGCAGCTGCACCTTCAGTGTCACATAGAGATCGCCGAAACGATTCTCTTTTTTATACAGCGGGAATCCTTTGCCTTTCAACCGCAATTTTGCATTAGGCTGCGTTCCGGGTTTGATGCTCATTTTTACCTTACCGTCGAGTGTGTCAATCATTGCTTCTCCGCCCAGTACAGCCGTGTACATGTCGATCGGCACCTCGGTATAGAGGTCCTCATTGAGCCTTTTGAAAGCAGGATCATCCTCTATTGTGAACGTGATATAGAGATCCCCGTTGGGTCCGCCGTTCACTCCCGGCTGGCCGTACCCGGCCAGTTTGATCTTCTGTCCGTCAGATACTCCTGCAGGAATGGTGATGCGCACATTCTTGTCGTTTATCGTCAGTGTCTGCTGGTGCGTTTGCCTGGCCTGACGGAGCGTCAGGCGCAATTCCGCCTGATAATCTGCTCCTTTAAACCTATTACGGCTCCCCGTTCCACTCGATCTCCGACTAAAACCGCTGCCGAACATGGAGTGAAAAAAGTCCGAAAAATCGTCATCAGAGAAATCACCCTCGGTATAAAAAGTCTGCCCGCCCTGATCACTCCACTGATGCTGACTTCTCTGCTGCTGATATTGCTGCTGTGCTTTCTCCTGCTCCTCGCCATGTTTCCAGTTTTCACCGTACTTGTCGTATTGGACACGTTTTTCCGGGTCACTGAGCACCTCATTGGCTTCATTCAGTTCCTGAAACTTCCTGTGCGCCTCTTTGTCGTTCGGATTCAGGTCGGGATGCATCTTGCGTGCCAGCTTGCGATAAGCTTTTTTGATCTCTTCCGCCGAGGCATTTCTGCCGACGCCTAAAATCTTGTAGTAATCAATGTATGGCATTGTAATGTTATCGTATTGCATCTGTATGGCCTACTGAAACGCTTCGGTAAGCATTAACTGCAATAATGAGAATAACAATTGTTTTTCATCAATTGTTCACCCCTCATTGTTCCATTATTGTCTCATCATTAATTTCCAAATTATCTCATTTCTAATGTCATAATAATAAGACATTAAACTATAAAACGAAGTAAATTAAGACACCTGCGGATTGACTGGTTCTATTGAAGGACGTGATGAGCAAGTACTTTCTGAACATCATACACATTTACCGACTTATTAAACTGTTTTCTTATGCTTGGTTCAGCTTCACTGGAAATCCAGATTTTCAATTCAGCTTCCAAATCAAATGTTCCGGCGGTTTCAATACTGAATCGGGAGATACTCTTATAGTTGATAGATTTATATTCCGTCTTCCTTCCTGTAACACCCTGTACATCTACCAGAATGAGGCGTTTACTGGTGAATATAAATGTGTCACGGATTAACTTGAAGCCTACTTCAATTTCTTCTGTTTCAGTCAACAGTTGACCGTACTTTTTTACTAATTCTTCCCGGCTAACCGCACCTGCGTTTCCAAGTAATGCCGAAAATAATCTCATACTCTATTTGTTACGTAAATTTAATCCAATGTTTCATTCAAATCCAGCCATGTCAGATAACAACGCGGCAAACTATTTTGGGATTTAATTAAGAAGGATACCGAAATCGACATAAATCCAACTGATCGTGAGAAGGCAGTGCTTAAAATGCTTCCTCTATCAGTTCTTTGTTTATCGTACCTCCCGCTTTATTGCCTGCTGCCACAGCTGCTGCCACAGCCCTTAGAAAAGTAGTGTTATCTCCTGCGGCATAAATGCCATTCACCGTTGTCCGCTGGAAGTCGTCAATTTTCAGGAAACCTTGTGCAGTGAGTTCGCAGCCTAAAGCTTCAGGAATCTTACAATGCTGTTCGAATGGAACCCTTGCAAAGATGGTGCGTAAGCTCTCTGTAGTCCCATCCCCGAAAACAATCTGTTCCAAATACCCATCATGCTGATTGACATGGCTAATCTCCTTTTCGTTTATCACGATGCCGTGATCCTGCAACTTTTTTCTCTGTTCTGCAGTCAATGCAGACACTCCGTTGGTCAACAGAATCAGCTCCCTGGACCAGTTACTGATCAATTTGGCTAGTTCAAATCCAGTGTCGCCGTTCCCCAGCAGCCCTATTTTAGTGTTGCTTACTTCATAGCCATGACAATAGGGACAGTGAAGAATGGATATGCCCCAGCAGTCCGATAGACCCTGAATGTCCGGAAGCATATCTTTGATGCCTGATGCAAAGAGCAGTTTGCGACCCGTGTAGGTTATACCCGTTTCCACCTCAATCACAAAAAGAGTTCCTTCTTTTTTCCCTTTGACGGCTGTTCCGTGGATGAAATCCACCGAGTCATATTTCATAACCTGTTTTTTTCCCACTTCGGCAATGTGGGATGGCATCTCGCCATCGCGTGTGAGAAAATTGTGGGAGTAAGGAGTTTGCCTGTTACAGGGTTGTCCACTATCGATGACCAGGACCCTTCTTAAAGAGCGGCCCAAGGACATAGCGGCTGACAGACCCGCATAACTTCCTCCCACGATAATCACGTCGTATATAGAATGATCGTTCATTGTATAGTTGAAATATTTAGTTTACAAAAAACTTTTTGAGCTATAACGCTACTCCTTTAATTCCTCCACCACGAGGATCCCTAACTGGCCGATGGTTCCTGTAACTGCTATTTTCATAGGGTTTGCAGTTTATTATTTATTGAATCAATTTAAGCTGTGAAAGCTTTCTTTGGTTCATCTTCCTACCTAAAACAGATTGTATAATTGAATTGTTTTATCAAATCATTAATAACATGTTCCATTGAAGGTCGAGCATTAAGGTAAATAACGCACAGGTACTTGCAATACGTCACTGTGTGATTCATTTGTAGTTTGAAGAATGCCGAAAACCGTACCATCGTAGCCCGCTTCAACGGCTATGGCAGAAATTGTCGGTTTATTGTCATTTGAGACAAATATAATTTGTTGTAGATTTGTATCGCAACAACGAATAAGTATTCACCCTAAAAAATTAAACTCATGATCAAAGTTGCGATTAATGGATTTGGTCGGATAGGACGTCTGGCCTTCCGTGAGATGTCAAAAAATGCTCAGTTGGAAGTGGTTGCCATTAACGATTTAAGCGCTCCCTCCATGCTGGCATATTTGCTGAAGTATGATTCAATTCAGGGGACTTTCAGTAAAAGTGTGGATCATAATGATCAGGCACTTATTGTTGATGGAAAGACGGTGGCTGTTTATGCAGAACGTGATCCGCGCCTCCTTCCCTGGAAGAAGCATGATGTTGATCTGGTGCTTGAATGTACCGGTATCTTTGGTACGCGCGAAAAGGCCTCGGCCCATTTTGAGGCCGGAGCTAAAAAAATAATTATTTCTGCGCCGTCGGATAAAGAGATGAAGACCATTGTTTTCAATGTGAATCATCAGGTACTGGATGTAAGCGACAGGCTGATCAGTGTTGCTTCGTGTACCACCAACTGCTTGGCGCCCATGGCCAAGGTGTTGCATGATCACTTTGGAATCGCCGCCGGGCAAATGACCTCTATTCATGCATATACCAACTCTCAGCCGTTAATGGATACACCCGACCCCAAAGTAAATTACCGAAGATCGAGAGCTGCAGCCAACAACATTGTTCCTTACACCACGGGAGCGGCAAAAGCTATCGGACTGGTTATTCCGGACTTACAAGGGAAGCTTGATGGTTCATCGCAAAGGGTACCTGTACATTCAGGTTCGGTTGTCGAGTTATTCACCCTACTCGAAAAAGAGGTGAGTGTAGACACGCTGAATGCAACCATGAAAGGGGCTGCCGATGAGTCGTTTGGGTATACTGAAGATCCTATTGTCTCGTCCGATGTGATCGGAATACGATTCGGATCATTGTTTGATGCCACACAAACCAAAGTGGTGACCGTGGGCAGTAAGCAATTGGTAAAAACAGTTTCGTGGTACGACAATGAAATGTCGTTTGTTGCGCAAATGATCCGCACGGCAGCATACTTTGTTAATTTGTAGGAGATTACACCCAAATAGATAAACTCTGTGGATGTTGGTATTCACAGAGCTTTTTGTGTCACAGCAGTTGAGAAGTTGTTACGGTACTCGCTGGGTGTTGTGCGCATGTGACGTAAAAATAACCGTCGCAGTCCGTCCGCATTTCCAATGCCACATTCGTCCGATATTTCGTCAATGGTCAGCCGGGTCTCTTCCAGCCTGCGCCTCGCGGTTTCCAGTCGCACTTTTTCTACATATTTTGCCGGAGTAATACCAGTCTCCTTTAGAAAAACACGCGCAAAATTTCGCGGGCTCATGGTTGCTTTTTCTGCCAGTGTCTCCACCGTGAGTACTTCATTCAAATGATCGACGATCCAGCTTTGAATCATTTGAATCGGCTCGTGATCGACCGTTTGGTACATTAAAATGTTACTGAACTGCGATTGATTTCCCGGCCGCTTCAGATAAAGAACCAAAATGCGTGCAATATTGACTGACACATCACGCCCAAAATCTTCTTCCACCATGGCCAGTGCCAGATCCATTCCCGTAGATATGCCTGCCGAAGTATATATATTTCCGTCTTTTACATAAATGGGATCTTTCTCTACCTTTATTCCGGGAAATTGCCTTGCGAGCTTGTCACATACCTGCCAGTGTGTGACGGCTCTTCGTCCGTCGAGAAGGCCTGTTTCGGCCAGCAAAAAGGCTCCCGCACAGATGGAGCCCACTCTGCGTATTTTTGAAGCATGATTCTTCAACCAACTGATGAACGACGCACCTGTTGTGGCTGTTAATGAGCCACGCCCTGCGATTAAGATCGTGTCAATCTCGTAATTGATCGATTCAATGTCACCTTCACACAAAACGGGTAGTCCTGCGGTAGTATTGACAATCAATGATGAATCAACTGATAATACATGGGTTGTATAAGATTGAGCAACTCCATTGCTCCGGAGGTAGTCGGCCGTTTTTGTAAAAACTTCGAGCGGTCCGGCGATATCCAGAATCGAAGTTGACGGGGGAGCTACAATAACAATATGTCTTGTTGATTCCATAACTAATAGGCTTATCGATGAATGTAATAGTGTCTGTTTGTTGTCAAACTAACGACTGTCAAAATTGCTCCCGTCCACGTTAATCACGTCATATCGGGAACGATCTCTCATTGTAAGGTTTTCTGGAATGACCAGTAACATCTATCTACACAGGTACTTTTCTTGATGATTTTTATTATTGTATTTATCTGTCATATCTTTTCAATTTCAATGTCGATAGAAACGATGCGTTCTTCTATCCACTCTATCATCTCCGTGATTAACAGCTGATAGTCTTTATTTTTTGTGTTAGGGGAGGCATCCGGTAGTTTGAAGTTCTCAACCTGTGATTTATCCAGCTTGATTGCCATGGTTTCGATATATTCAACTATTTCCGCTGCCTGCGGTTTGATACCTCTCCATCGCTCTTTGTATTTTGTGCGAAACTCCGGTACTTCCATGAACTTTGTAAAGAAGCTGACGCCAGGTCTTGGATCACTGTTTCCCTGGTAAAAGATCAAATCTTTTTTAATAAAATAGGCATTGTACTCGTTATAACCGAAAGCCCAGTCAAAATCCCACAATGGCCCCCATTTGATTTTTGAGTCTGCCTCCTTATAGCAATAGGTGCTTTTAGGATGCCCCAGCTCCTGGTTGCGTACCAGCTCATTGATCAGCATGAAGTTAATAAGGGACTCAACGTCGGTGTGTTCCTCAAAGGAGGTGTTGGGGAAATCAGCTACAAACAGAGCATCCTCAAGATCCTGCATTGCCTCTCTGATATATTCCATCTCCGATTCGTTGTTCAGTTCAGGTTCAGCGACCATGACGGGCAATTCGAGATGATTGGTCTTGAACTTGTACTCTTCGTCGAAATAACTGTCCATCTCTACCAGAAAGCCTCCATCTGTGTCAATATCGATCCTTCCTTCACCAACCTCCTTCTGTTCGGTCAATTGATAATTGCCTCTGTGGGTGCCGTTGAGGAACAGTTCAACATGAATAGAGGAGTGATTAAATTCCAGACCAAAGATACGCCCCAATTGGAAAGCTATATCATTCATCAGCAATGTGGGGTCCTGGTAATTGGCAAGTAGGATCCACTTTTTCGCTTTGGTTAAACCAAAAAGAGATGTCTTTTCAGGGAAGTCTATCCGGTAGGGTTTTTTTGGCATGCTCCATGTTGTGTTTCCCCGTCCACGTATAGTCATACTGGTTTCTCCCATGTCAAAATTGTTCTCGTCAGGAACGGTAAGATGAAATTTTGAAGGAAGTTTTACTTTCTTTTCCACCACCTCTACACCACCATCGATATCTATTTTGATGACCGGAAGACCGGTAAACATAGGACCCCTGGTAATAAGATCATACTCTGCTACAACCCCGTCATCCGTTTTCACGAGTATGTTATGCTGTTCCAGGAGTGAGTTTGGGGTGACACCACTGATCTGTTCTTTATCTCCAATAAAGAGCTTTGCCGGTGTTTCAAAAACAGCAATCAGATTTTTTACATTGGCAATCCATCGTGAGGTTGAGAGCGTAATTGTTTTTGCTTCATGGTCGATGACTCCCTTAATATCATCTTCCAGCCCGTTGACTTCAGCCGGAAAAGAAAAGGATAGAATAAACTTATTACTGGCTCTTTGGGTTACCTTAATGGTTTGAGGTGAAGATACTCCTTCTGCAGAAACAGAGATGAGGGTACTTCTCTCTTTCCCGACTGCAATGTTCTCCGTAACCTTTATCCTGATGATGTCATCAAACAAAGTTGCTTTGCACCAGCTTTGATCAACCGCCGGGATAGCAACAGTAACCAATGGTGCATTTGTTTGTATGACAACTGATGTTTCCTGTGCATCAGGTGATTCAAACACAATATTTGTCTTGTCAAGAGAGATATTAATTTGCTCAGTCTCATCAATCTTATCACTGCAGGTAATGAGAAAAAGTGAAATAAATGAAAACAATAGCCACAGTCGGGAATGATTTCTTAAATACATTATATCTAATCTATTTATATGGTGATTTTTGTAAATCAATGCTAAAAATTTTAAACCTTATAATTACTATCATAAAAGGTTGGATCTAACAGACTGTTGAACAACAAGATTTGGGTTGGTCACAATCGTGTCATTCTGCCAGATTCTTAAAGGCTGATCCAAAAATCAGGTAACCGGTATTTCCACCTATGGTGCCCTCATTTTGTCCCCACAGGAATGGCCAGTCGTCATAGTTCTCAAAATGATCCGGTTGTCTGAATAGAATTCCCGGTGCCATGTTCCCCGGTATGAAGGAGAAGTCGGCCCTGTTGTTGCCATAGAAGACCGCCTTGGGTCGTGTGGCACCCACGGTCGCCACAAGTGAATAGTTATGATAGGGATGACATCCGAATAGCCAGCTTGATACCTTGTAGGCATGGCTGGCGTCTATCAGATCAGGAAAATGCTTGCTGGCAAAGCAGATGGTTGTACCGAAGTTGACCACAGCACCGCCACCTGCCCAGTTTGCCAGACCTATTGGAAGTCCATATGGATTGTCTTGTTCCAGCTCCTCGATATAGACTTTGTAACGTAACATATAGGGTCGTAGCTTTTCCTTAAACGACGCTCCAAGGTGAGGTATAGCGTGCAGGGCTGTCAGTATGTTGTAGGTCACATTCCGGTCCAATGTCGGCCAGAGCAGTTCATTGAACCGTTCCAGGTACGATTGCTCTCCGGTGGAAATATAGAGCTCCAGATAGGTGGCGATATCGCCGGATCCAAAATAGCGTCCTTCATCCTGAACAGGTCTTTCAGCAAGCATCTCAGTTGCCTCTTTCAGCAGTCTCCTGGATTGTTTTAATGCCCTTTCCGAGAGATCGTCGTTGTAACCTTTGAGAGCCCTGCTGGCCGCAGCGAATGTGGTTGCTGCCCTGAGGTCGAGGCCCGGATTACGACTGGTGAATGCCCACATATCATCCTTCACGCCGCTCGACTGACCGTCAGCTGCCACCTCGTATGGACCCAGTTCCGGGTTGTGTGGCAGGCCGTCGGTGAGGGAGGCAGCGTCACCCAGATGATGGTAATTATCAAGCACTGCATTTGAGAGCGTTTGTGCCATATGACCGATGATCTCCGCCTGTGCCACCAACTGCAAGGTCCCATGCTCAATGAACTGCAGTATGTCAGGAGTACCGTCCGGACGGTGCAGGTCCACGTAGCGCTGTGTGTGATCGATAAAAGTCTGATCACGCGTCGGCTTGAAATATTCCCATGTGTGAACGAAGTTCTGGACCACGCCGATATTCGATCCTGTCTCGATGTCAAAATCACCGGCGTCAAAGAAGCCTCCTACGTTTAACCCGGGGATCAGCTCCAGCGCTTTATATTTCGTATCGGTGGTGGGGCCCTGCCAGTGAAGGTCGAAGTGATCTGTGTTGGGTGGTGCCTGCCTGTATCCCTCCTTGAAGGGCTCACCGTGCCACACTCTGTATGCCTCGTTCACGTACATGTGATTCATATGTATCGGAATCCATATATCGCTGGTGGCATCTGTAATCTTGTCGTATACATTCTCTTCGATGATAAAGTTATTGGTGATGTAGTCACCGTAACGGATATAGTATATGCCAGGGATGTTGACCGGGGTAAAATCGAACTTTACATAGTGATATTTGAAATAGTCGCCCCAGGAAAAGACCTTTCCGTTGTATACCTCTGTCGCTTTTCCGTCGTCGCCAATCTTGTAGATTGCAGCAGTCTCGAGCGGTTTATCTTTCTTATCCAGTTCAATGACAGATACTTTTGTTTGGGAGGGGAGGTATCCTACTTGTGAGAAGCCTATATTGGGTTCTCTTGTCCAGCCTTCAACGGCATTGGGTTCCACCGTCCATGTCAGCACCTTGCCCGATTTACCTGCAGGGAGCAGACTACGGACTACGAACCAGCCGTTCTGAGCAAGGATGCGGCCATCATAAAGCTTCAGATCAGCTTCGTGTGAGGTAATCTTCACCATTCGTTCGGGGGCATCTGGCGCAAGCAGCATGGTGTGACCCGTTTCGAGTGGGAGAGGATCAACATATCTGTCTGTTCCCCTGTCGTCTGATGTTACATAGCCCTTGAATTGTTTTGGTTTCTCACTGTTGGGACGGGTAATGCTGTTTCCCACCACATATCGCGGGAAACGGTTGTGACGTCCGTCCATCAGGTAAGCCTTCCCCCAGTATTGTGAGGGCAGGAACTCGAGGTTGAATCCGGCCTTTCCCTCCAGCGCCGCGGGAAGGGGTTCATCAAGCCAGACTGAGATCTCAACTCCTTTTCCCTTCGCTGTGACCACCACGCGTGATTCAAAGTTGTAATCTTCATACCGCAACAGGGATTCGATGCTTTTCGTTGCATTGTCTACTGTTCTGGTGGGTATTGCCGGTACAAGATCCCACTGCTCCGGCGTATTCGAAAGCCGCACTGCACCTCCCTGTGCTGTTCTGACACCATGGTGGATCAGTTCGATGCCGGCGTTCTTCTCATCGTTAAATCCTCCGGTAAAAAGATTGCTGTAAGCCAGTACATTAACGCCCTGAGTCTCAAAATATTCCAAATCGTTGAGGATCAGATCCTGGGCTTTTACATGGTTGAAGATCGCAAATAAAAGCAGGTGAACGGATAAAAGTGATAGTCGTTTCATGTTAGTTATTTTCCGGTTTCTTTCAGGAAGAAATTGATCATTTTTTGAAAAGTGTACTCATTGAATGTGACCGGCCCATGCTGTCCATCGGGTACAGAAACAAACTCAGTCAGCAAACCTTTTTCTTTCAATGCTTTGGCAAAAAGCTCACTCTGGCAATGGGGTACAATATTATCTGCTTCACCATGAATCACCAGAAAATGTGGATCGTTTTCGTCGATGAAGGTGATGGGATTCAGTAGGGCAATCATATCAAGATTATCAGCCGGATTGCCTCTTATAAGAGCCGCTTCGGGAGAGTTTCCCTCCTTGGGCCCTTTGCAATCATCCATTAGCGCCATGTCGATGGGCCCAAACCAGTCAACAACGGCATTTACGGAACTGCTTGTTGCGGTATGATTCCCTACATTACCTTCGATATCCACACTCTTACTGTTAACTGTAAACTCCCGAACATTGTTTGTTGTTCCTGCCAGTGAGGCAAGATGTCCACCAGAAGAGAAGCCGGTGATGCCAATGAATGATGCATCAATTTGGTATTGATCTGCATTTGCTCTTACAAACCGTATGGCAGCCTTCACATCATTTATTTGCGCCGGATAGGCTGCATCGTTACTGGACCTGTGATTGATTGTAATCACTGCAAAACCACTTTCAAGTAGCTGTTTTCCAAAGGCATCGAATGCAAACTGTTTCATGTTGTTGCCGAACCATGCACTACCGTAAATTACAATGACTGACTTATAGGCAGGATTATCCTTATCGGGCAGATAGATGTCAAGGTTGTGGTACTCCTTCTCATCACCGGCATAATTCAGGTTGAGCCATTGCCTCTCAGTAATCTGGCCCAGGCAGGTAATAATACTGTAGGCAGAGAGGATTAACGTAATTACAATTCGTTTCATGCTGATTTTCAGTTAGATTATTATAGTTAGATAATTATTGTCAGGCAGTCAGAGTCGCGTTGTTGTCATCTCCCTATCCCACAATGCAATGGTGTTCAATTCAGAAGTGAAAGCCCGTGTCAGGTTCGATGTAATAATCAGTGTGGACGTTAACAGGCATTTAAATTTTGAACACATCTTATTTCAATTTAAATTAGACAACAAATTTAGTTAAATTATTCCAATTTACACTATTATTCATTTATTGATGAATGAGCTGTTTTCATCAGCATTGTTATCTATTTTCCTTTTTGGCATACGATA
>JADKLW010000729.1_pt1 | contig 11405 bp, 8 predicted proteins | sample 8641881 | NCBI WGS metagenome assembly JADKLW01 (sample SAMN16272185, study PRJNA661076) | feces metagenome | isolation source: fecal sample from diarrhoea affected cattle B | host: Bos taurus | place: South Africa: Lokaleng Village, Mahikeng | collected 2019-09
CGAAAGACTCGAGTCACAGCGCATCGTCATCTTGAGGCATATCGAACAAAATATCGATGCCGCTGGATTTTGGCTCGGCTTTATCAATAGTTTCCAACGCTTGCGCCAGAATTGTCCTGTCTACCGGAGAGCGCTGACCCGTCAGTTTCAGCGTATCTTCGTTATAGACGATCATCACGATCCGGTCTTCTTTTTCGACAACGGGCGCAAAGACAGATGCCCGCATGTCGTAAAGCGCACGCTCAGCATCCTGTATCAGCGGCGTTGACCAGCTAAACCGCGCCATCAACAGCGCGAGCACCAGAAAGAGCAAGGTCGATCCAAGTCGGATCGGTCCCAGTTGATCGAACAACCGCCGCAAGGATTGCAATATCCCCCGGGCCTCCGCCTTTACATCGCGGCTGGCTGGCTCAGGGCCGGTGGGGGCATCGGAATGTGTCATTATTTCAATGCAGAAATGGATGTTTGTCCTGGAGCAGAATCATCGTCGTCCTGATCGCCCGGCAAAAATGGCCGTGCTCCATCGCCGATAATGGCAAAACCAGACCAGTAATAAGGGTGCGATGTGATCGGGTCGTCCATAAGCTGCTTTTGGGAAAGTCGGAGCGCCGTCGCGATGGATTGTCCCTGGCCACCGGTGAACAAGCCGCCGATCAAGCGCTCGGTTGCCTGAAAATCGTCGGGCGCTGGCCAATGGCTTGCCAATACCGAACGGCTACCGGCCCCGATGAAGGAACGAACCAGTCCATCCAGTGCCGTACCGCCGCCGCTGCTGACACCGGCTTCGCGGGTTGCTTCGATACTGGCATAGCCGGCTGTATCGCAGGCCGACAGAATGACGATATCCGCATCCAGCTTAAGATCGAAAATCTCGTCAAAGGCCAAAAGCCCGTCAGACTCCTCGCCGCCGAACGATGTCAGCAAAGCCGGTTTGGCCGGACAGGATGGCCGCGGCGCTGTGACAAGACCATGGGTTGCGAAATGTAGGATGCGATAGTCGGACATATCCGATTTTGCCAGAATCCGGTCATCGGTAAATTCGTTACCTGTCAGAATGTCGGAACCCGATTGCCCGATCAGGGATTGAGCCTGGACCAGTTCAGCCGCCGAAATCGGCTTGTTCCATTCATTTAGCGACCAGTTGCACTCGGCATCAAGACCTTCTGTCGAAGCGCGGACGCCGCCAATGCTGGTATTGGCCAGAACAGGCTGGTTATTGCCAAGCCCCAGATATTGGCGCGAAGCCTTTGAAATAGGAGCCTCGCGCGCATCGGCAAAACTGCGGGCAGAGACGGCTGTGCTGATATTTATGTCGCTGCCGAGCCATTGGACGCCGGTAAAGTTGAAGGGGTCGCCATCCGGCTTTTCAACACGCTCCAGATATTCGGAAACAGAGCCTTCATCCATTACCAGCAAGTTGATGGGTAGGCGCAGCATGGCTCCATCCGGCTCGAAAACCAGATGATCGATATTCGTCAGGCGCTGTGAAACCGGATCAAACAGCGTCTTGTACAGCGCATGGGACGCTTCAATATCAAACGCATAGGTGACATATTGGCCATTCTCAAATGTCGAGATGGAACTGCGTATCAGATCTACCTGCTGATCGAGCTTTCGGGCACTGATCGCCGGTTTATAGACGGTTGCCGATTGCTGGTCCGCGTAGAACATGAAGATGTCGTCGCCCAGAACAGCGATGCGGGTATAGGCTTCGGACGGGCGCATCTTTGCCTGTATTTCGTCCAGCGTGATGGTGCTTTCCGCGACTGCGCGATATTGCGGAAATTCCGATAGATTGACGATAGTGAGCTGCTGGTTACGTTCCAGAACTTCAATTTCTGCGGCCAGATCATTGCGTTGCCGGATTGTCTCAGCCGTTTGTTCGACCTTGCCCAGCGCGGTGAAGCGCATGCGCAGCCTTTCAATGCTGCGGTCCAGATTATTGGATTGCCGGAACAGGCGAGCGGCTTCATCCGTGCCGCCACTCAACTCGCGGAACAGGGCGGCCTGCGTTTCGGCGACGCCGGGGCGGACCAGAACCTGAGCAGCTTTGAAAAACTCTGCGGCTGAATCGGGATCCTTGCTCAGCAATTCAAAATAGGGCGACAGTTGATTGGCAATGCCGGCAAGGGCATTGCGCTTGCCCAGCGAGCTATCGACGACCTCGCGATAATATTGCCGCGCCTCGGTTTCTTTGCCCTGACGCAATAAATAGCTGGCCAGTCTTGCCTTGGCTGCGTTGACCGAGCGTGTTTCCGGATATTGCAGCTCAACCAGTTCCAGCGCGTTGCGGAATAATTGCTCCGCCGTGCCAAGCTGGCCTTTTGACTCCGCCACCAGAGCCAGTTCAGATAATATTTGCGCGCGCAGCCGGGTGATCGATACCACCCGCCCGTCGCGAACCGAAATCGCACGGTTATGGGCACTGGTCAGCGATAGCTGGGCCGTATCAGCATCACCTTTCAGGCGCTGCGCCGTGCCGATAAGCTGCAAAGCCTGTGCATCAATCAAGGTTGCACGTTCTTCGTCGGTTAATTGAAGGTTGGTATCATAACCAAGCAAGTCGCCCGCTTTGTTATTCCCGTTAATTCGCATCGCGATTGGCGCAGTGATGGTGAGGCCGGAGATCAGGGCATCGCGCTGCACTTCCGAAGCCTCGATGGGCATGTTAATCCGCTCCAGCGCCTCGTCATAACGGCCCTGGTTCAGCAAGTGCATGCCTTCAAAATTACGCAGCAATTTCTGGCTGATGATGTCATTTGAAATCACGCCCCGCGCTTGTTCAAACAGGGCATCGGCTTCGGCAAACTCGCGAAGGTTGGACTTTTGCAGTGCGCGGTTCATGTAGAATTCTTCGGGGTGGATGGCCTTCCCACCGGAATCGCTTGTGCGCTGTTGCAATGTTTCAAAAAAGGCGGCGGCTTCCGCGTAATTGCCGCTAAGATTGCGGCGATAGCCTTCTGCCAAAGCCTGATCTGGGCTTAGTGTCAGCGCCTGAACTCGTGCAAAGGCCAGCGGATCGCTGATCGAGGTCGAGGCAACGTCGATTTTGCCTTCGACAATCTTGTTCGCCATTATGGATTGTAGCGCCAATATAGTGGCGCTGTCATAAGCAGTCAGACCTTCTGCCACATAAGTGACATCGCCGCGTTGCTCGTGAAATATCGAGTAATTGACCGGCTCGCTGGTTAACTGGCAAACATTCCGGTTAATGCCGCCCAAACTGTCGTTCGCGACATTCTCGCCGCAGGTAACCGGTGTCTGGCGGTGCTGTGCGACAAGTGCCAGCACATCGGTTTTGGGTGATTGAAAGGCAAAGATATTGCCGATCGGGCGAGCAGAATCGCGGCAAACAACAGTCCAGCTACGGTCAAAAATGCTCTGTTTGGCTGCGTTTTCGTAACTGCGGTCCTGAACCTGGCAAAGTGTGCCCTCACCGGAACCAATCGGAAAGCTGTCGCGCAATTTCACAGATGTTTCTTGCGCCGATGCAAGAGATGATGTCGCCGCAAAGGCGAGCGCAGGCAGCAATGCCAGTAACGGCAAACGAAAAGATCCCGGACGAGTCATATATTCCCCACAATATATCTATGGCAGCTCGTTCTCTCTTGACAGAGCTACCCAGATTGCGACCCGAAAATGTCTGTCAGACACGTTCTTACGCGATAAATGCTATCCTAGTATAGCAGATAATCGACACCGAAGTGACAATTGTCACTTATGGTAAACGTTTAAGCCAAAGCATTAACCAAACAGGATCGTGAAATCAGACGCTAAGTCGGCAGATGTTCGGGTAAGGGTTTAAAATCCGCGAAACTGGACCGTTTCGCTTAAAGGAACGCGGGGGACATCGAAATTGTTAATCGGCGCATCCGGATCACGATAACCGATTGCCATGCCGCAGAAAAAGATATGGTCGTCGTCAATATCCAGCAATTCCCGCATATATGTGCCATATAATGCCCAGATTTCCTGCGGACAGCTATCCAGCCCTTCTTCGCGAAGTAGCAGCATGACCGTTTGCAGCCACATCCCCATATCCGACCATTGCGGCGGCCCCATATATTTGCGGGTATAGGTAAACAACTGCACCGGCGCGCCAAAGCTGTCCCAGTTGGCAAGCATCTGCTTGATCCGCGCACCTTTATCATCTCTGGCTATGTCCAGCGAACCAAACATGGCTTTGCCGACTCCGCGCCGCTGATCTTCGTAGCGGCCTTCCAGTCCATTGGGATAAATATCATATTCGATGCCTTCTCCCGCAGGAGCAGTGCGGACTTTGGCTTTGACCGCTTCGGCAATGCGGGTCAGTTCGTCCCCTGCCACGACAACGGCATTCCATGGCTGCGTATTGCCGCCAGAGGGCGAGCGGGTAGCAGTTTCGAGTATTTTCTGGAGAGTTTTCTGATCAACGGGTTTGTCTAGAAATTGGCGAATAGACCGGCGGGATTTAACAGCTTCGGTTACGTTCATTTTTGTTCCTCATCAAAAAGCCCGGCCAGTTGTTCGACCATCGTTCCGCCCAGTTGCTCGGCATCCATGATTGTGACGGCGCGTTTATAATAGCGCGTGACATCATGGCCGATGCCAATCGCCACCAGTTGCACAGGCGAGCGGTTTTCGATCCACTCGATCACCCTGCGCAAATGGTTTTCCAGATAAGCGCCGTGGTTCACCGAGAGCGTGGAGTCATCAACCGGTGCACCGTCAGAAATTACCATCAAGATGCGGCGCTCTTCGGGACGTGCGATCAAGCGATTATGCGCCCAGAGCAATGCTTCACCATCGATATTTTCTTTCAGCAACCCTTCGCGCATCATCAGGCCAAGATTCTTGCGCGCCCGCCGCCACGGTTCGTCCGCCTCTTTGTAAATGATATGCCGCAGGTCGTTGAGCCGCCCCGGATTGGCAGGACGACCCGCCGCCAGCCAGCTTTCCCGGCACTGGCCACCTTTCCATGCGCGGGTGGTAAAGCCCAGAATCTCGGTCTTGACGCCGCAGCGCTCCAGAGTCCGTGCCATGATATCGGCGCTGATCGCGGCAATGCTGATGGGGCGTCCGCGCATTGATCCCGAATTGTCGATCAACAAAGTGACCACCGTATCACGGAAATCGGTTTCGCGTTCGATTTTATAAGACAGGCTATGCGCCGGATTGCTTACCACACGGGCAAGGCGCGCGGCATCCAGCATGCCTTCTTCCTGATCGAAGTCCCAGCTACGGTTCTGCTGTGCCATCAATCGGCGCTGCAAACGATTGGCGAGCTTTGTTACTGCGCCTTGCAGGCTGGTCAGTTGCTGATCCAGAAATGCCCGCAGCCGTACGAGTTCGTCATCATCGCATAATTCGGTCGCGCTGATAATCTCGTCATATTTTTCGGTCCACGGCGCATAATCCATGCCCGGCGGAAGGTCTGACAACGGGCGATTGGGGCGCACCGGCATCATGCCTTCATCCCCGCCATCACCCATTTCGTCTTCTGCGCCTTCTTCCAGATCGTCGGCGCTTAGATCGCTATCGCTTTCCTGGGCGTCATCCTCAGACTGTTCAGAGCGCATATCCTGCTGACCCTGATCGCCGGTGGCTTCTTCATCAGAGCCATCATCCTGCTGCTCGTCGCTATCCTCGTCAGAATCATCGTCACTATCATCGGCATCGGAGACTTCTTCATCGCTTTTGATAAGGTCGAGATGTTCAAGAAGCTGCGTCGAAAGCTTTGCAAAGCTGTCTTGATCGTCAAGCGTCAGGTTGAGTCCGTCAAGATCGTGACCGGCGCTTTCCTCGATCCATTCGCGCAGCATATCCACGCCTTTTTGCGTGGATTGCGGAGGTTTCTCACCAGTCAGCTTTTCACGGGCAATCAAGGCGAGGGCGCTTGAAATAGGCACTTCATCACGGTTTTGCGCGCGGGAAATCGGGTCAGACCGCATCCGCATTTCCAGCGCAGCATCCAGATTGCCATTCACGCCCTTCATATTGCGCGAACCAAGCGCATCGGTGCGAACCTGTTCCAGGGCATCGAAACAGGCGCGTGCAATGGCTTCCTGCGGCGCGTTTCTGCGATGGCGCGCTTCGTCATGGTAACGCAGCTTTAGCGCGAAACTATCTGCAAAGCCGCGTGCCTGCGCGACCTGATCTGTCGGCAGATCACGGGCGGGCATGGGCACTTTGAGATGCTCTCTCGACTGCGAAGGGGCTTCGGCGGTGTAAGCAAGCTCTACCTCGGCATTACCGGATAGCGCGCGGGCGGCTCCGCCAAGCACCTCTTTAAAGTCATCAAGTTTGGATCGTTCAGCCATAAGAAACAATAGCCATAAGCGGAAAGGTGAGGGGAATCAAAGGTCTAAATTCACCGATTTTGCTAGGGACGATTATAGGCTTAACGCTCGGATGGTTGACTGGCTGGCTGACTGGCCGGTGGCGGGTTGGCTTGCGCTGGCCTGCTCTCGACCGCCAGCCCGTCATTATTAATGTTCAGGTCCAGTGGAACACCGCCAATTTCGGTTGATACTGTTACCCCTTCGCTGCCGTTGATACGGATTTCGGATTTGCCCAGATCAATCGGAACATCCTGCACATCCCCGATATCCGGCACATCCAGAGGTTGAACAGGGCCATCGGGATCGGGTTTCTGCCCTGGTTTTGGTCTTCCGGCCGGTCCAGCACCTTTAACAGCTTCGCTCATGAAGTCGCGCCAGATGCGTGCCGGAATACCGCCTCCGCTAATGCCCTTTAAAGGTGTGTTGTCATCATTGCCGACCCACACGCCGACCACCAGATCCCCGGCATAGCCCACGAATAGTGCGTCGCGGTTATTCTGGCTTGTCCCGGTTTTGCCGAAATTGGGAATGGATAGCCGGGCAGCGCGTCCTGTCCCTTCATTAACGGCGGCGCGGAGCATGTCTTCCATGCGCTTATGCGTGTTGGTGCCATAGCGGCCCGGCCAGTCGACAAGCCATTCCATCCAGCTTTGCTCAGCCTTTTTGAACGCATAGGGTTTGACTGGCCAGCTATTCCCGGCAACCCCCGCATAAGCGGCGGTAAGCTCCAGAAGCGTCATGGTCGATGTGCCAAGCGCAAGGCTGGGATCGCCTTCGGGCAGTTTCGAGGTGATACCAAGGTTACGCGCCTCACGAATGACTGCTTTGTCACCCACTTGCTCGAACAAGCGGACAGCGACAACATTGCTCGATTTTGCAAAGGCTTCTTTCAGTGTGATTTCGCCGCGATAACTTTCCCCGGCGTTCTTTGGTCTATAGCCGCCTTTCGTGATCGCGCTGTCATTGACCAGATCGCTGGGCCGCATATCGGCGCGCAGGGCCGCGAGCCATACGAACAGCTTGAATGTCGATCCGGGCTGGCGCTTTGCCTGGGTAACGCGGTTAAACGCTGAATCCTTGTAACTGCGCCCGCCGATCATTGCGACGACTTCGCCATCGGGCCGCATGGCTACCAGCGCAACCTGCGCTTTGCCCAATGGCGCACGGCTTACCACTCGGCTGGCGATATTCTGCAACCGCGAATCCAGAGTGGTGGTCAGGGTCAGCTTGTTATAGCTCATCCCCGAAAGAGCGCGGGCGCGTGGCATGGCCCAGTCGGCAAAATAGGTTCCGGTCGGCAATGTGTTGCGGGTGCGGACATCAAGCACGGGATTCGGCAGCTTGTCGGCCTTTTCCCTGGTCAGGAAACCGGCATCGACCATTGCCGCCTTCACCAGCTTGGCCCGCTTGGCGGCAAGGTCGGGATTGCGTGTCGGGGCAAGGCGGGAAGGGGCCTGGACCAGCCCGGCAAGCATGATGGCCTGTTCCGGCTTCAGATTTTCCGGCTGGCGGTAATAATAATGGAGTGATGCAGCGCGCAGGCCATAAACATTGTCGCCAAAATAGACGTTGGAGAGATAGCGTTCCAATATCTCGTCCTTGGTAAGCCATGCCTCCATCCAGAATGCGATAAACATCTCGCGGGCCTTGCGCGTCAGGCTGCGCTCCGGTGTCAGAAACGTTAGCTTGGCAAGTTGCTGGGTAATCGTGCTGCCACCCTGCATCATGCTGTCGCCGGTTGCATTGCTCCATATCGCCCTGGCCAGGCTGCGCGGATCAAGACCCCAGTGGGAATAAAAGCGCCTGTCCTCAATCGCCAGAAACGCATCGACAACATGATCGGGAAGCTCTGCCACGTTTACAGGTTCATCCACCACAGCCCCGTCACGCGCAATCGGCTGCCCGTCCGAAGTCAGCAATGTGATTTGCGGCGGAGCAATGGGCTGCAAGGATTTGGACAAGGGCGCTGTAATGGCAAGCCACACAACCAGCAGCATGAACAGAAACAGGAAAACGGCAAGCCCACGGCTAAACCACCACCATCTACCGCGCACTTTCTCGGGCGGTAGAGTCGGATCCACCTCCGGATAGGGATATAAGGTATCCGGAGTTTGTGCTACAGCTTGCGGCCGGGCTTTGCGGCGAAACGGCCACAACCCTCGCGGACGCGGTTCATGATTATCGAAACGATGTGTGGGAGTTGAACTATCTACCATGAGCTTGCTGTATTACCTCGGCAATACAGGATGAAGCAAGCCTTAATATAGTGTTGCATGACCGTAATCATTCCGCCTGCGGAAGGCACGAATGACTATTTAGCCACAATGCTTTCCGGCAGATCTTCGCCGAAGACGCGCTGGTAATATTCCGCGACCAGCATCCGTTCGGCTTCATCACATTTGTTGAGGAAGCTCAGGCGGAAGGCAAAGCCGACATTTTTGAATATGGCAGCGTTCTGTGCCCAGCTAATCACGGTACGCGGGCTCATCACGGTTGAAATATCGCCATTGACGAAGCCCTGACGGGTCAGGTCCGCAACCTTGATCATATTTTCCACGGTCTTGTCATCTGTCTGCGGAACCTTTGAAAGAATGACCTTCGCTTCGGTCGCGGCAGGCAGATAGTTGAGCGTAACCACGATATTCCAGCGGTCCATCTGGCCCTGGTTGATCTGCTGCGTGCCATGATAAAGCCCGCTGGTATCGCCAAGACCGACTGTATTTGCGGTTGCAAACAGGCGGAAATAAGGGTTCGGACGGATGACGCGGTTTTGGTCGAGCAGGGTCAATTTGCCCTCGGCTTCCAGCACGCGCTGGATCACGAACATCACGTCAGGGCGACCGGCATCATATTCGTCGAACACCAGAGCGGTCGGGGTTTGCAAAGCCCAAGGCAGCAGGCCTTCGCGAAACTCGGTAACTTGCTGACCATCTTTCAACACGATGGCATCACGGCCAATCAGGTCGATACGGCTGATATGCGCGTCAAGGTTGATCCGGATACACGGCCAGTTCAGGCGCGCGGCAATCTGTTCGATATGGGTTGATTTACCCGTGCCATGAAAACCCTGCACCATCACGCGGCGGTTATAGGCAAACCCAGCGAGAATGGCGGCTGTTGTATCCTGATCGAACACATAGACCGGATCAAGATCGGGAACCCGCTCATCCTTTTCGCTGAATGCAGGGATTTGCATATCCAGATCAATACCAAACATTTCCCGTGCATCGACCGTAATATCGGGAGCATCCAAAACGGTTTCGCCGCTGCCGCTGGGATGGGTATTTGGTAAATCGGTCATCTTCGTCCTCAGTTTCATTTCACTGCTTTGTTCATCACTTGCTTACGCTGGCCGTTAGCACTGAACCTGTGGAAGATCGCCTATCGTTTTCGCACAGCGATGGTTCCGGTCATTTGGCAAACGCTTACAGGTTTTCAGATGGTCATCTAAAATCCGGTGATTCCTTAAGCTGCGTATAGGCCGCAATGGCATTTGCCAACTGTTTCTCATGACTTCTGTCACCACCATTTCGGTCAGGATGGTATTTTCGGACCAGTTCCGAATAGCGTCTGCGGATTTCGCCGCGTTCCGCATCCTCGCCAAGCCCTAGCGTTTTAAGCGCCTTGCGGTCGGCGGCGCTGATCATCCGGCCAGGTGATTGTGGCCGTGAAATACCCGCTGCAAATCTTGCGCTGATCGCATCCAGAGGATCGTCAAAATCGGACCATGCCGGTGCTGATCCCGTTCCGGCGGTATAGATTCGGCGCTTGCTATAGCTTTCATCCGCCCATCCGTTGAGGGAATGCTGAGCGTGAAAAATCTGCTCCTGATCCATTCCGTCAAAATAATCATAGCCCTGGTTAAACTCGCGGACATGATCCAGGCATAGCCAGCGATATTGCCCCGGACCGTCATAGCCATGGGAAGCGCCATATACAGGCGGTGCGCGAAACTCTCCGCTTTCTGTGCAGCCTTCAATCTCGCATCTTTTGCCATCTGTTTCCACGCGGCCATGAAAGCGGCCATGAACACGGCTAGGATTCTTTTTTCTGGAATGGGAGGAAGGCAAATGATTGTCCGTAAGCTATCTTAGAAGGCGGTTCGCAAATGTTAGTGAAGCCCCTATATAGGCATGATGGAAACAGAATCAAAAGGCCCTGTGGCCGCAGAAATCGAAAAGCGGCTTTTGGCCGAACTATCTCCCATCACGCTAAACGTCATCAACGACAGCGCCAAACATCACGGCCATGCCGGGGATGACGGCAGCGGCGAATCGCATTTCACGGTGGAAATCGAATGCGCGGAGTTTGCAGGCCAGTCGCGGCTCAACCGGCAGCGGATGGTCAACAAGGCGCTGGGCGATTTGATGCGCGACAAGGTACATGCGATGGCGATCAAGGCAACTGCACCGGGCGAGTGAACCGGCTCAGGCTTTTACTCCTAACCATTTGACCCAGACACCATGGGCATGAGCTTCCCCCAGCTTGACCGGCTGACCATTGCCGGGCCAATATCTCACGGTGAGTTCATGCCGGTAATTATGCCGATTGGCTTCAAGCGATAGCCATGCCAGTGGCCGGTCCGCTGTGGCTTTGCTGCCTGCCTCTTCCATTAGCCGAGTGATCCGGTTCTGCTCTTCTTCGGGAATATATTGCCAGACGATAGAGTGCATCAGCACCCGCGTTTCTCCTTCTTTCTGCGGCTTGGCGAGCTGCCTGGCCATCCAGTCACCTGCGCCTGATGCTTCCAGAGAAGGCGGAGTTTCGTTGACCAGCGCGATAGCGGTCTTCATCCGCTCAAATCGGATTTTATGTTCGGGCCAGATATAGGCGGCAAGGCGCTCGGCCTGCTTTGGATTGGTCAGGTCGACAGGAGCAATGTCACAGCCTCGGATTGATTCGATGGTAAAAGACTGATCGGGCGGGGGCAGGCCTTGCCATTCCGGTGTGAAAGATAGCGGCGCATCCTCTGGCCCGATGCAGACACCAGCCAGATCATAATGATAGCGGTCGATCATCAGGTTAAGCCCGGCGCTGGAACCGATTTCGAGAAGTTCAAAGCGCGGCGGAAAACCGCGCGCCGTC
>JADKLW010000730.1_pt1 | contig 11401 bp, 13 predicted proteins | sample 8641881 | NCBI WGS metagenome assembly JADKLW01 (sample SAMN16272185, study PRJNA661076) | feces metagenome | isolation source: fecal sample from diarrhoea affected cattle B | host: Bos taurus | place: South Africa: Lokaleng Village, Mahikeng | collected 2019-09
CCCACCTACATGGGCGATTACAAGGGTCAGGTGAAGTACTTGCAGGATGGGGAGACTTTTGATTTAGGAGGCCGACAACTGGAAGTGGTCTTTACACCCGGGCATACACCTGGTTCAACAACTTTTATCGATATAAATGCGGGGTACGGTTTTAGTGGGGATTCATTTGGTACAGGTTTGCTTCTGTTGACAGTCGATTTCTCTACATTTATTGCTTCATGCGAAAAAATCTGCTCTATAATGGAAACACAAAAAATCAAGTATCTATATCCGGGCCATTTTAACGAAAATAATGTGGAAACCTCTGATAAGATAAAAGATATGTTGTCTTTAAGCCGTGATGTCTTATCGGGTAAGATAAATGGAGGCCCTAATCCGGATAACTCATTCGGGTTAAAACTATCAGTTGAGGGGGACGGTTATCGTATAATTTATAATGAATCGGCAATTGAATGAACCATTACTCAGATGTCATGTCGAAGTGATTGATCTTCAATAAATAGTTGAGTTATAATCAGGAGTATGGATCGAAAAAATTTCATTAAAAAAGCTTGTCTCGCAGGAGTTTGTTTTTGCGGATTTAACCACTTAACAGTAGCAAATAACGACTCATCTCCAATTCAGGATCGTAATAAACAGCTTAATCAGGATTGGTTGTCAAGTCTGCTATCAAACCTTAATCAGGACCTGGATGAGGAGGTGTTAAGAAAGATAGTGAAGAAATCGTCAATTGTACATTACAATGATTTGAACCTGGACACCATGCTTTCTGATTATATAGGTGATTTAGATAAGTTTATTGACTTTATTGAACGTTCATGGGGATGGCAGATTGATTATGATAAGACAACGAAAGTATTGATTGCAGACGAAAATAAGGATCATTGCGTTTGTCCGATTCTGGAACAAAAAGAGGGATTGAACTGTGCTGCAATATGCTACTGTTCTGAAGGATTTGCCGAGAAAATGTTTTCTGTAGTAACTGGTGCTCCTGTGGCAGCTAAAGTGATTTCTTCAATTCGAAAAGGAGATAAAAGCTGCAAATATGAAATAAAAATTTCATGAACATATTTGATGGGATCAATGCAGGGGTTATCTATACCTTCCGCATGCCATCTCGTAATCTCATGCAACATCATATCATCGACTTCTATAAAAATCAAAAAAATGAAAAAATTTACTAAGCTTATCCTGCTATCTTTCATATCATCTTCCTTATTTGGACAAAGTACGCTAGTATGGGATTTCGATACTGATGGTAGAGTTTTTTCATCACCTGTTGTAGATGACAGCACTTTATACATAGGCAGTAACGATTCATGTTTGTATGCATTGGATAAGTTTAAGGGTAGTCTGAAATGGAAATTCAGAACCGGAGTAGAAATGAAATCCAGACCATTGCTTTTGTAGGCACATGAATCAATCATTAAAATAAACAGTTTCAGAAATGAGTGCGAAAGATAAAAGCAGACAAGAATACATAGCAAGAATAAACAGAGTGATGGACTATATCGAAAAGCATTTAAACGAAGAGATCACGCTTGATAATATTGCTCAAGTTGCTTGTTTTTCTCCGTTTCATTTTCACCGAGTTTTCTCGACGTTGACAAATGAAACAATAAATGCTTTTATACAACGAAAGCGCATAGAAAAGGCAGCCCAACAACTCATAAATGAGGACAATGTTTCAATAAGCGAAATAGCATATAATTGCGGGTTTGGGAGCGTATCCCATTTTAGCCGCACATTTCGTAAATACTTTGGGATGACAGCCAAAGAATTCAGAGAAACAGAAAAAGCGATTTATGCCAAAGATGGTAAATATTTTAGCAAGAGTGGTCAACCGGCCCGCAAGATAAATCAACTGAGTCCAGGTTATAATAGTCAACTTTGTGGTGATAATTTTATTCAATTTATTCACTCAAATTTAGTAATTATGGACACAACAATCGAGATTAAAGAAATGCCTGAAATGAATGTCGTCTACTGTAGGCACACAGGTCAGTTTAAACAGATCAATAAAGCTTTTGAGAAGCTTATGAAATGGGCGGGGCCACGAGGTCTGTTGAATTTTCCGGAAACTAAAACCATCACTGTTTATCACGACGATCCTACTATAACAGCCATTGAACAAGTACGTCAAAGCGCTTGTATAACTGTAGATAAAGAGGTGAAGGTTGATGGCGAGATCGGCAAAATGAAATTGGATAGCGGCAAATATGCTGTCGGTCATTTTGAAATTGATGAGAAAGGATTTGAGAAAGCCTGGAATACAATGTGTTTATGGTTTTCGGAAAGTGGATATCAACCGGGAGATGGTTACCCATATGAGTTGTATTACAACTCGCCGGAAGAAGACTCCAAACGTAGATTTATCCTGGATATTTGTATTCCTGTTAAAACGCTGTAGTCATTCGTCAAAGGAGTAATTGGAGCAATAGAGCGATTGTAATTTGCAATCGTTCTATTGGAAAAACGCAGATCCAGTTGAATACAATGTTTCATGTTTAAAATACAGAGAGAAGTGCTGTGCTTTAATCCAAAGAAAAAGTACTGATAGACCGGACACATATCTTTGGATAAGCCTCTAACTATTTGACTAAATGAGTAGTTTTGTATGAACCGGATAAGTATATGAAAAATCATCTTTCTAAAAGAATTACAGCAGTTGCCACTATTGTCATCTCAGGATCATTGTGGTATATATCAAATGGGTTGAATGGCGATTACTGGTATCTCCTGTGGATTGCACCATTACCAATCCTGCTTGTTTCTTATAAATCTACAATAAAAGAAATATTCTTCATCTCTTTTATCGCTTATCTGATTGGCAGACTCTCGTGGTTCGGATATCTAATGAACGTCGTAACACTGACACCTGCAATCATATTTACAGTGGCTCTTCCATTGTTTTTTGCTGTCATTATGGTACTCACAAGAAAAATGATCCTCAAAACCAATGCATGGTATGCAGTTTTTGCCTTTCCCATTTTCTTCACAGCATTTGAATGGTTATTGATGAAGTTCTCACAGGATGGCTCAGCGGCAAGCATCGCTTACTCGCAAATGGATTTCCTTCTCATCATTCAAATTGCATCCATCACCGGACTCTTAGGGATAACGTTCATAATAACACTCATACCTTCAACAATATCAACCTGCTTACACTTTTGGAAGGAAAAACAAAAACGAATGTTGTTGATGATAACTTCCCTTACTTTAATAGGAACTCTTTTTCTGTATGGTTTGATCAGAATCAACTCTATTTCCGATGAGATGATCCCGGTCGGACTTGTTGTCCTGGATGAGAAAACCCATGCGATGGGCAATCTGAACGATGAAACTGAGATTAAACATGCCAGGAACTATGCAGGGGAGATCAGCAAGCTTGCGAAGCTGGGAGCAGAATTGGTTGTGCTGCCAGAGAGAGCAATCAATATTAATAAAGAAACAGAATCAGCAATCGTCCACATTTTAAGTCACACTGCCCAACAGGAACATGTTGAGGTTGTGACCGGATACACCAACTATAAAAACGAAACTGCATATAATTCCGCGTTATCTTTGAATGCCCAAGGGATGATCACAATGGATTATAACAAAAGGCATCTTGTAAGTGTGTTGGAAGATCAGTTCGTTCCTGGTAAGGAATTAGGACTTTATGTATTCCGGGATATCAACATGGGAACAGCAATTTGCAAAGACCTTGATTTCCCGGAGTATATAAGACAATATGGAAGGGACAGTATTGCAATCCTGTCAGTTCCGGCATGGGATTTCGTGGCAGATGATTGGCTTCATTCACGTATGGCAATTTTGAGGGGTGTAGAGAACGGTTTTTCAATGATCAGAACGGCGAGGTTGGGAAGATTGACTATCAGTGATGCATACGGCAGAGTAACGGCCGAAGCCGACTGTTCGAATGGTAATGCAACGCTTTTACTGGGTGATGTACCCACACAACGGATTGAAACACTCTATACGAAGTATGGGGATTGGTTTGAATTGGTTGTCATCTTTTGCGCCGTTGGTTTCCTTTTCGTTATTTTTCTCAAGAGAAAAGAAATTCAATCAGGTAACGAATGAGGAGCAATGTAATTGTATAAGGAGAGCTTACAAGTTTAAATAAATAGATAAATAAAATTGATGAAAATGATGAATCTCTTCAAAGCAGGTCCGGTTTTATGCTTTACAATGATTTTGACTCTTCTGAATACCGGAAATGGCAGTTCACAGACATTCTGTACAAGTGCCGACACCGAACAGATTACCGGAGAGCAGGATGGCTATATCTATGAGTTGTGGAACCAGTATGGTCAGGGTGATGCGTGTATAACGCTTGATAGTGGTGCTCTTTTCAGCGGTAAGTGGAAGGATATTGAGAATTACCTTGCCCGACGTGGTTTAGGGTTTAATCAGACAAAGGAACACAAGGAAATAGGTACATTCTTTGCGACGTACAATTGCAACTATAACCCATCCACAGCATCCGGCAATTCCTATCTGTCAATATATGGATGGACGATAGATCCTCTGATTGAGTATTACATTGTTGAGGACTGGCGTAACTGGATACCTTCTATGGATGCAAATGCGATACTGAAAGGGACCATTGAAGTGAACGGGAGCATCTATGATATTTACGAGAACAGAAGAGTTAACCAGCCTTCCATAATAGGTAACACAACCTTCCAGCAATACTTCAGTATCAGGAGAGACACACGAGATTGTGGAGCGATTAATATCTCAGAACATTTCAATAAATGGATGTCACTGGGAATGCCCATGGGTAAATTGCATGAGGTTTCCTTTGTGGTTGAAGGATATCAGAGTAATGGAGAGTTTGAATTTAAAGCCCTGGAAATATCCCATTCACACACAAAATAATGCATCTGCCCAAAAAAGATTTCATATACCGTTTGAGGCAAACCTACCATTACATCAAAAAAATAAAATGAAGAATTTTGTGCTATTTGTCGTGTTGATTCAATGTTACAGTCTCTCTCTGTTATGGGGGACAAGATTCAACGACGATTCAAGGAAAACTCTTCGACGAACCAGGAACTCCCCTGATTGGAGCGGTTAAACCAAATAAAATAATAATAAGATGAAGCGGAAAATTTTCATATTAGCAATGTATTTTATTTCATTCAACAATGCGAATGCTCAATTTGCTGGAAACAATGCTGTATATGTAACAAGTGAATTGAATGTGGGAAATTATTTTGGTATGGATCTAAATTTGAATTATGTATTTAAAGAAAAGTATTCATTTAAGCTTGGATATACTGGAAATTTTAGAAAACCAAAATCACAACCGGAAGATTTCACCTCTGGTGTTGCAGGTATATTGTTATTTGGACTAAATAAACCTATTGACCAATTTGAAAATTTTGGAGTTAGTATTGGGCGAATATACAATTTAAATCAAAGTGGGAATATAAGAGTGAATTTTTCCCTGGGGGTGGGTTATACTCTTTTCTCAGAACCGGAAAACTGGAAAAAGATTGATAACAATATTTTTTCCCTAACCAGGAATTACTCATATGATTATGCAGATTATAAGGCTGTTAGTCTTATCGCCAATCCCAAAATAGAATTTCCCATTTCAAAATATTTTGGAATTACAGTTTCTCCAATGTTGCAATTAAATAAGGATAGAACATACTTTGGAATTGGAATTGGAACCATGATTGGATTATTAAAATAAATAAAACTACAACAACTAGATAAATCATGTTAAAATAAATAGTCATATACTCATATATTGTAACCAAATTATGAGAACTTTTGTCATATCATCGAACAATTTAAAAATTATGGTGATGAAAAAAATTCTCTTTTCAATTTTCTTATGCGGATTAACAATAACCCTAAGTGCCCAGATAAAGGGCATCGTGACCGACACCGCCAATAATCCCGTTAAGTATGCAAAAGTAGCTATCTACTCCCTGCCCGATTCCGTACTGATTGCCGGAACCACTGCCAATGAACAGGGTGAATTTACATTTCCCAATTATTACAGTGTGAATAAACTGATGAAGGTATCCTATAACGGGTACAAACCTACTACATTCCGCGCACTTCCGGAACAACATGTTAAACTAAGGGATGTGCTTACAACGCCGGATGAACTGGCGGTAAACAAAACTCTCTCTTCATTTCCTGAAAAAAAGATCTGATCAAGAAAACAAGCGCGGGAGTTGTATTAGAAACTGAGTGGCCGTCTCATATCAAAACATGAGATGGCTTTTTTTGTATTGTATTATTATTTGCCTCTCAAACTCGTTTATCCAACCATCAGTGTTTACGATTTCCGATTCAATGAAACATTCGTAAATGCAAATATATATATAATTATATATAAAGCCTATATAATAGATAATCAATATGTTCTAAAATGAATTTTTATCAGTCTTAATATCAATATACGAATGTTATAAATCAGGTATTTACGAAAGTAATATATTTGTTGCGTAAATAACACGTTAGCTGGCATAAAAACCGAGTTCACACATAAACAATATTCAAATGATTAAAAATTTAGTAATAGTATTTTTCATTCTGATTTCAACAACCGGCTACAGCCAAACATTTTTAAAATCAGACTTATCGATTGGAGATAAATATTCTTTCAACTCGAATAACTTACAAGGACCAATAGATTTATATATTGGATTGCCCAAAAATTATCATCAATCGAGCTGCAATTATCCAGTCCATTATGTTTTAGATGGACAAATTATTTTTTCATATTATTACGGTGTGACTGATATGCTTACTAAAAACGAAATTCCTGAGTGTATTGTTGTCGGGATACAGAGTGTAAAAAGAGATTATTATTTTAAACCTGGAAATGGAGCAAATGAGTTTACTAATTTTCTTACAAAGGAGTTAATTCCTTTCATTGATAGCGCATATAGGACAAATAATTTACGGTTGATTTTGGGTCATTCAACAACAGGTGCTTTTATAGTGAATACATTATTGAATAGCCCTGATTCCTTTGATATTTATATTGCAGGTGCTCCATATCATTCAGATTTATTCTTAAAATCCAATATAGATTCTGCCTTACATGATTTTAAAAGCAGAAAACATTTCTATTCTTTTTATGGACTTGATGACAACCAAAATGAGAAATTAAACTGGGATTCTCTTGCAACTATTCTAAAACTGACAAAAGTTGAGAATTTCGAAATTGTTAATGAGGAATATAAAGATGAAGGTCACCATTCAATTATCTATAGATACATACCGGATGGATTAAAAACTGCATTTAAAGATTGGGGGTATTCACCAGCCCACGGAGAAAAGTTCTCATATTCAGATTTTATTGATTTTTCTAATACTCAACAAGTCAGATATAGTGTGATTTTTGATTATTCGGAAGGCTATTTCATTGGTAATTCAATGTCTCTAGTTAGACAAGGTGATTCTGAAACAGCAATCAAACTTATTACGTATGGATTAAACAAATATTCAAAATCAGATGTGCTTCATAGCATAATTGCGACTGAATATGAGAAATCCGGGCAAAATACATTAGCAATTGAACATTATAAAAAGATTTTAGAAATAAAGCCTGATTTGGATTTTATTAAAAAGAAATTAGAAGATTTGGAATAAACAATTTACGCCAGCTAACAAATGGCATAGGTCATGGTGGTGTATGACAGGGACTTAACGTTTTTCCTTGCCCCAAAAACCGGTGTAAACAGATAGTTGGTCACTCCGCCTAACCACCACGATCCCATGCCATCAACCGTTGTACACAAGGCTAACAGATCATTATGATAATTTGGACATCATTAATTTTAAACTCAAAATATTTGAATTTTAAAAAATTTAAAAGAGTATTACCATGAGACGACGCGTATTATTTTTAATTTGTTTTACATCAATATTATGGGGTTCAATCTATAATAGTAGCGCCTGTTCTTCGGTTTGTTTAAAAACTGTAAATGGTATTTTCTTTGGTGCGAATCTTGATCTTCAATGGGGCGATGGTCTGATCTATGTGAACAGGTGTAATATTGATAAAGCAGGTTATTTAACCAACACCCTAGGAGAAACAGCTAAGTGGACTTCTAAATACGGGAGCTTGACTTTTAATCTGGTTGGTCGGGAATTTGCTTGGTGTGGAATGAATGAATCTGGGTTAGTTATCAGTACAATGTATCTGGATTCTACGGTACTGCCTATAGCCGATACTCGTCCACCACTTGTTAGTGGGTTTTGGGTTCAGTATATGCTTGACAATTGTCAAAGTGTTTCAGAAGTTATAGCAGCGGATTCTTTGGTTAGACTAGTTGATGATAAATGTCATTTTCTGGTAGCGGATTCAAAAGGTAATTGTGCAACGATTGAGTTTCTTGATGGAAAACTTGTTTACCACGCCAGCGATCAACTTCCGATTACTGCACTCACAAATGATCCTTACCAGATTTTGTTGGAAAATTATAACAATGAAACAATACCACGACGAGACTTGTTTCATTCTGTTGAACGCTTTCAGAATATTGCTAAAAAATTATCTAGTTTCAACACACAATCAGATGTTCCTCCTCTTGAATATACTCTGGATATTATGACTCAAACGGTGCATATGGTGGATACCAAATGGAGTGTTGTTTTCGATATTGATAAAAGAGAGATTTATTTTCAAACAAAAAAGAGCCCAACACTCAAGTATATTCAAATGGATGAATTTGATTATTCTTGTAATGCACCTGAAAAAATCCTTGATGTCAATTCAATATTAACCGGTGAAGTTTCATCATCATTTATACCTTATAATCATAGTTATAACCTTTCTGTTTTTAAAACATTTTGTAAAAGATGGGGTGTTGATGTTTCTGATAAAAGTGCAGAAGATCTTATATTTTTTATTGAAGGATTTAGTTGTTCAGATTTTTAAAATATTAGAAACGATCAATTACAGCCCAGTGTGCAACACGCAATAATAAAACATAGTGCGGAAAGTGCTAAAATTGAACAATATAACAATTAATAAACGGCTCGGTAACTTGACAGACAGGTGCTTTGAAATGCCCTACGTTTCTTATTGCCACCGTTAGTGGCAATGGCAGAACGACCCCAAACAACAGGCAGACACCCAACCAACCAACACGACCACGAAACAAGAAAAAATAAAAAAGCACACCGTACAGGAAATTTTTTTTAGCCAACGCCATTGGCACATTTGGTTTTGCCCGACACACAAAGCCAACGCTTCGCAAAACCAAAAGAGCCAAGCCACCCCAAAACCACCCACCACCCCGAAACACTTGATTTTACTACACTTTAATGAATGAACTTTTGAACAAAGCAAAATCGGACTTTTAAACAAAGTCGCCCGACAAAACATGCTCTACTTTTGTCCCATCAAATAACAATAAAAAGTTTGAGAAATGGAAAAAAGCAATTATCAAGGAGCGTTACAGAAACCGATAGGTTCGGGCTTCAACGCAAAATCAACTTCGGAAGAAGTCATTAAGGGCATTGACCTTAAAGGAAAAATCGCCATTGTAACAGGCGGTAATACAGGCATTGGTTTGGAAACGGCAAAGACACTTGCAAACGCAGGTGCAACCGTCATTGTTCCTGCAAGGGACATTGAAAAAGCCAAGAAAAACTTGCAGGGTGTGCCGAATGTAGAAATTGAAGAAATGGACTTAATTGACCATACTTCTATTGACGCATTTGCCGAAAAGTTTTTGGCTTCGGGCAGACCGTTACACTTGCTCATCAACAATGCAGGCATTATGTGGGTTCCGCTACGCAAAGACATTCGTGGAATTGAATCGCAATTAGCCGTAAATTACTTGGCACAGTTTCAACTTACGGCAAGACTTTGGACTGCACTTAAAAAAGCCAATGGTGCAAGAGTAATTAACGTATCATCTCACGGACATCAATTTGCACCTTTCAATTTTGACGACCCGAATTTTTTGAATCGGGAATACGAAACGTTGCAAGGTTATGGACAATCAAAAACCGCAGTCAATTTATTTTCACTTGAATTGGACAATCGTGCAAAAGAATTTGGCGTAAGAGCATACGCAATACACCCGGGTTCTATTGGTGGAACTGAATTAGGCAGAGAAGCACCATTGGAACTGTTTGTAAAAATGGGCTTTTGCGATGAACAAGGAAATATGTTGCCCGAAGTTGCGGCTTCACTCAAAACCATTCCGCAAGGTGCTTCTACAACAGTTTGGGTTGCCACAAGTCCGCAACTAAACAACATTGGCGGTGTGTATTGCGAAGATACAGACATTGCTGTATTGGCTTCCGACACCGAAATGTCAAATGGCGTTAAACGCTATTCCTTAGACGAAGCCGATGCAAAATGCTTATGGAATTTAAGCGAACAATTGACAGGAATTAAATTTCAATTCAATAACAATTAAAAAACAAATAAAATGGATAATTTAAAATTGAATCCAGAGGAACTGTTGTTCATTAACGGTAAACTCACAAAATCGGTTGACGATGTAGACTTTACAAAAGTTCTACCAGCCGCTGGTGCCGTTGTTCAAACGCAGGACAAGGCTGTATTTTGAACACACGTTTGCTTGTGCCACGTTCACGCTACGCAGAAGCGATTACCATTCTTGAAGCGGTTTACAGCAACATTCCGTATGGCGACCCAAGTGATATGGACAACATTATGGGTCCGATGGTTAGTACAGCACAAAGAAAAACAGTGTTGAACTACATTGAAAAAGGGAAAGCCGAAGGTGCAAGATTAGTTGTAGGTGGTGGCATACCAAAAGACCGCACAAAAGGGTATTACGTTGAGCCAACACTTTTTGCTGATGTAGATAACAAAATGACGATTGCACAAGAAGAAATTTTTGGTCCTGTTTTGACTGTCATTCCCTATGACGATGATGAAGATGCAATTCGCATTGCAAACGATTCAATTTACGGACTTTCGGGTTCTGGCTATAAGCGGACTTTTGCAAAAAACGCCAAGTTTTCACTTTACAAACATTAAACTCATTTTGAAACACCAACAGAAGTAGTTGCAGAATGTGAAAACGAAGCAGTTTTAGCAAATGGCGAAACTTACAAACAGTTATACATAAATCACATAATTGCAGAAAATGGATAAATCATTTGTCATCGTGAATTTTTAGAAACGCTTGCTTTTGCAAAAGCATATTTTCCAAACGCAAAAGTTGCTTTAAAAATTAACGAGTAAATTCAAAAAAAACTTACTTTGTAGAAGTAATAAAACAGAATTTAAAATGGAACACATATCAAAACATCTTATTCCTGAAATAAAACTTTCTTGCTACGAAGATAAGTTTTCAAGGACAGAAATGGTTTTTGACCAACATATGCTCATTTGGTTCATTTCGGGCGAAACCAAAATTGTGCAGTCAGAAGC
>JADKLW010000731.1_pt1 | contig 11401 bp, 14 predicted proteins | sample 8641881 | NCBI WGS metagenome assembly JADKLW01 (sample SAMN16272185, study PRJNA661076) | feces metagenome | isolation source: fecal sample from diarrhoea affected cattle B | host: Bos taurus | place: South Africa: Lokaleng Village, Mahikeng | collected 2019-09
CTGGCCTGCATCAGCAGGGTGCGGGGACCGTGGAGCGCGACGACCCGCTCGCGCTCCACGGTCCCCGCACCCTGCTGATGCAGGCCAGCCACCCGCTCGCCTTCGTCGGGTTCTGGGGATCGACCGCGGCGAAGGAGCCGGCCGAGGCCTACCCGCGACTGCAGCGGACCGCCGAGGCGATGGCCACCGCGGTCTTCGGCAGCGCCGACGACGCCGAGGCGATGGGCCGCCGCGTCCGCGGGATCCACAGCCGGATCACTGGCGTGACGAGCGTCGACGCCGGCCCGTGGCCGGCCGGAACGCCGTGGCGCGCCGACGATCCCGAGCTGCTGCTGTGGATCCTCGCGACCCTCGTCGACTCGGCGATGGTCGTCCACGACCGCTTCGTCCGCCCGCTGCGACCGGAGGAGCGGTCCGCGTTCTGGCGCGACTACCGCGTGGTCGGCGAGCTGTTCGGCCTGACCGCCGACGACATGCCGGCGACGATCGGTCAGTTCGACGCCTACATCGCCGAGACGCTCGCGTCGGACAAGATCTGGGTGATGCCCGAGGCGCGCGACGCCGGTCGGCGGATCGTGATGCGCCCGCCGGTGCCACTGCACCTGCGGCCCGCGCTGAAGCTCGTCAACGACGTCACCACGTCGCTGCTGCCGCCAAACGTCCGCCGCGGGTTCGGGCTGCCGTGGAACCCCGGCCGCGACCTGGCGATCGCCGCCGTCGGCACCTGGTCCCGCACCGTGCTCTGGCGGGTGCTCCCGTCGACGGTCGCCTGGACCCCGCACGGGCGTCCGGCGCCGGTCGTATAGCCGCACTCATCCGCGCGCCGATCGTCACGACCGAGTCTCGAACGGCAACACCCTTCCATATACGCTGTCTCGGGCGTGAATGCCTCCGCACCCGACAGTCCCTCCGCCGACGCAGGCTTCGCAGCCGCAACGCTGATCGCGCACCCGGCGCAGTGGATTCACCGCCGCGTCGAGACGATCGAGCTCCTGACCCACGAAGAGACACGGAGGCGCGTCAGCATCGACTTCTCGATCCCCCCGGACCGGCAAGCTGCCCTGACGACTCCCGACGGCGTAGTCGTACCGATCGCGACCCTCACCAAAGAGGCCCGCCGGAACTTCGACCTGAGAGACGAGTCCGGGCGAGCGATCCCGGCGCTCAGCAAGCGCCAGAACGGCGAGCTCGTGCTGGCGTCGGTCGCCGAGCTCGCAGCGCGGGTCCTCGACGAAGCGAAGATCAACCTCGACGACTATGAGCTCGACCTGCTCCTGAGCGACCTTCGCGATGTCATCACCGGATCTCCCGTCGAGGCGCTGGCCGCTGCGGCGGACTTCGCGTTCGACGCAGCGGAGATGAACCCGGTTCGACAGGTCTGTGGCGCGATTCGAGCTTTCGCGACGTCCTGTCCACGCTCGCCGAGCACTACGTCCTCTTCGCGGTCCTGGCGTCGGGCGGACCCGCCCGACGCATCCTGAAGTATTCGTACGGTGAGGACTTCGATCTGGACGTGGTCAGCGTCGACGGACGACGAGGGCAGATCCTCCGCGACCTCGGCAAGCGGCTCTGGCGGCCCGATCGGCAACGGTTCGCTGTCTCATGTCCGGGCGCCTCCCGAGCGGCGAGCTTCCACGTCGAGGTCGCCATCCCCGAGGAGTTGCGCATCTGCCGGGCCGTGTTGCTCGACTCGGAGACCGAAGCCAACCTCAGCGGGCAGGATCGCGATACCAACCGCGCCTCGCTCTATGCCGCCGATCCGCTGGCCCTGCACACCAGTGTGATCACGTTCGTCGAGATCGCGGCTGAACGCACGGGGCAGGTCATCCAGGCCGCGCTCACCAGTTGGATCGCGGCGATTCTGCTGGGACTGGGGGTCCTTTCCGGACTCGACACGACGAACCCCGGGGCTGCTGTCTCGATCGTGCTGGCTGGTACCGCGCTCTACTCGGGATTCGCCGCGGGAACGGGACACCACAAGCTCGTGCGCACGATCTTCGCCAGCCGACAGAGGTGGTTGCTGGTCACCACCGTGGCCGCCCTGACCGGGTCCGCCACGCTCGCGCTGGAGTACCCCTGTGCGAGCCCGGTGAGCGTCTGGGCGGTCGCGGCAGCGCTGGCCATCTTCGCCGCACTGCGGCTGACATGGTCGGCCGTCCGGTCCCCGCCGTAGGCTTCTCGGACGCCTGTACGCTGTAGGGAGGCATGGATATGAAGGACGACATCAAGCTGCCGAGAAGCGGCTACTACTTCGTCAAGGCAGCGGAACGCCCGGTCAAGCCCGTCCAGGCCTCGAAGGAGCGCCGGCCGCGTAGTGGATCGTCGGTGGGTTCCGACAACCCCGAGCTCGTGCGCGAACTGCGTAAGCGGTTCAGAGCCGCCTGACGCGCCCGCCGGATAGGCATGGCTGACATCTCGCGGCTGCGCCTATAGCCTCGGGAACGTGAGCAGCTCCGAGACCGAGACCGCGCCCCGATCCGCCACCGAGCTGCTCCAACGGTTGATCCGGTTGAACACGGTCAACCCGCCCGGCAACGAACGGACGGCGAACGCGTTCCTCGCGGGATTGCTGGAGGACGCCGGGTTCGCGGTCACGCTCGTCGGCCGCACGCCGGAGCGGCCGAACCTGGTCGCCGAGCTGCGGGCGGACGATCCGGGCGCCGCCGATGCCGGGCCGGTCCTCGGCCTGCTGTCGCACGTCGACACGGTGCTCGCCGCGCCCGAGGACTGGCAGCACGACCCATGGTCCGGCGCGCTCGTCGACGGCGAGATCTGGGGTCGGGGCGCGATCGACATGAAGTCGCAGACCGCCGCCGAGGTCTGGGCCGCGCTCGAGCTGGCGCGCTCCGGCTGGCGGCCGGCCCGCGGGACGTTGAAGGTCTTCGTGGTCGTCGACGAGGAGACCGGTGGATCCGAGGGCGCCGTCTGGCTCTGCGCCAACCGTCCCGACCTGGCCCGCTGCGACCTGCTGCTCAACGAGGGTGGCGGCGCACCGCTGAGCTTCCGCGGCCGGCGGCACTACGGGATCTGCACCGGCGAGAAGGGACCGCTGCGGTTCACGCTGCACGCGAGCGGGACCGCGGCCCACGCGGCCACCCCCGGGCTCGGCGACAACGCGCTGGTCCGGCTCGCCCCGCTGATCACGCGGCTGGCCGAGGCCGAGCTGCCGTTCGACGTCGACCCGGCGATCGTCGCGATGCTCGACGGGCTCGGCCTGGACGCGGGCGACCCGGCCGCCGCCTACGCCGCGCTCCGCGCCGAGGCGCCCGCGCTGTCGGCCGCGATCGAGCCGATGGGACGGATCACGTTCTCGCCGAACATCGTCTCGGCCGGCGACAAGATCAACGTGATCCCTGACCGCGCCGAGCTGCGCGTCGACTGCCGCGTCCCCCCGAACCTGACCACCGAGCAGGCCCAGCAACGGATCCTCGACGCGCTCGCCCCGCTGCCCGACGGCGTCACCGTCGAGTGGGGCATGACCGTCCCCGGCAACCACTCGCCCGCCGAGGGGCCGCTGTTCGACGCGCTGCGCGGCTGGCTGGTCGAGCACGCCCCCGAGGCCGGGATCGTGCCGACCTTCCTGCCCGGGTTCACCGACTCGCGGACGTGGCGGCAGGCGTTCCCCGACTGCGTCGCCTACGGGTTCTTCCCCCACCGCAACCTGGAGCTCGGCGAGCAGGCCGGCCGGATGCACGCGAAGAACGAGCGGATCGACGTCGAGGACCTGGACTTCGCGACGCGCTGCTTCCGAGACGTGACCGTCGAAATCCTCGGGTAGCGCGAGCCGCGTCGACTTCTGTACCGCTGCGGTGCCCAATCGGCCGAGGGGGGGCGGGGAGACCGTCCGGGCGGCCGAGCCGCGTCGGCTTCCGTACCGCTGCGGTACACGGCCCGGCCGGCCGGCGTCCCGACCCGGTGCCCGCGGCGGAAGACCATCGGCCGAGCGGGGTGAGAGGATCCGTTGGGTGACCGACTCGCGGATGCTGCTGCTTTGGGACTCCCCGAACATCGACATGGTGCTCGGGCAGCTGATCCTGCGGCGCAAGCCGACGGGCCGTGAGCGGCCGCGGATCGACGCGCTCGCCGACTGGCTGCGCGAGCGCGCGGACGGGATCGGTGAGCGCGAGCAGGACCGGCCGCTGATCGAGGCCGCCGTCTTCGCCAACGTCACCGAGCGGACGTTCAACGGGGTCGTCGGTTGGGCCGAGGTCGTCCGTCAGGCCGGCTTCCGGATGTTCCTCAAGCCAAAGCTGCGGGACGACAGCGACGTCGACGACGACATCCTCGACCTGCTCTCGCAGCGCCATCAGGAGGGCGGCCTGCGCGAGGCGATCCTGATGTCGCACGACGGGATGGCCTTCGTCGAGGCGGCGAAGACCCTGCTGGCGAGCGGCGTCGCGGTCACTGCCCTGGTCTTCCCCGAGCACGCGCACCAGCTCTGCCAGGTCGACGGGCTCGAGGTCGTCGACCTGGAGGACGTCCCCGGCCTGTTCGAGTCGCCGCTGCCGCGCCTGACCTTCCACAGCTTGCCCACCGAGGGTCGCTGGCTGGAGCCGGTCGGCACGCTCTAGGCAGGCAGCCGATCGACGGACGTTCGCGGCGCCGCGACTCGAACGGCAGGCGTCGCGGCCGAGCGCTACTCGGTCGGGGCTTCGCCGGCATCCCCCGACGCGGACGACGGGGCCGGCGGCCGGGACTCGAGGCCCGCTCGCCGCCGTCCACCGGGGATCCGGCCCGCGACCCGGCCGATCGGCACCACCGCGTCGCGCAGCGCGTCGGCGGCGTCGCGCATCTCGCCGACCGTGCCCTCGATCCCGTCCAGCGACGGACCGAGCGTGCGCAGCGGCTCCAACGTCTCGTTGAGCGAGGCCAACGGGCGCAGGCCCTCCTCGAGGCGCGCCAGCGGGCGGAGCGTCTCCTCGAGGGCGCCCAAGCGCTGAAGGGTGTCGGTCAGGTTCTCGAGCTGCGCCAGCGCGTCCGAGAGGTCCGAGAGCTGGTCGAGCGGACCGCCCACCGCGAGCAGTCGCTCGACGCCGCCGTCCTCGGCCAGCAGCCGGTCGACGGTGCCGCCGTCCGTCATCAACCGCTCGACGATCCCGCCCTCGTGCAGCGCCCGCTCCAGCGTCCCGCCCGGCACGGTCAGGCGGTCGAGCGGCCCGCCGTCGGCGAGCAGGCGCTCCAGTGGGCCGTCGGGCTCCAGCAACCGGTCGAGCGGACCGTTCTCCGCGACCAGCCGCTCCACCGCCCCGCCGTCGGCGAGCACGCGATCGAGCGGCCCTCCCTCCTGCAGCGCCCGCTCCAACGGACCGCCGTCCTGCAGCACCCGATCCAGCGGTCCCCCGGCCGCCAGCGCCCGCCCCAACGGCCGGTCGTCCGCGGTCAACGCCGCGAGCTGCTCGATCCGGAGCAGCGGCCCGTCCGGCGCCGCCAGCCGCGCGAGCTGGTCGAGCACGCCGCCTTCGGCGATCAACGTCTGCGTCCGCTCGATCAGGCCGCCGGGTCGCCGCAGCGGCCCGTCCTCGACGAGCAGGTCGCGGGCGGCCACCACCAGCTCGGCGGACGCGACCGCCGCGCGGGCCGGGAGCAGGGCGATCGAGAGCAATCCCATGTCCCCGAAGCTACCCGTTCTGGTCGCCCCGGACCAGCGTCGGGTGACACCTGTCCACCGCGCCGAGCCGCGACCGGCGAGCCCCCGTCCACCGCTAGACTCCCGCCGATGTTCGACCGCATCGATCATCTTGGAATCGCCGTCGCCCCCGAGGACCTCGACGAGCAGATCGCGCTCTACCGGGACACCTTCGGGTTCGAGCTGGTCCACCGCGAGACCGTCGAGTCGCAAGGGGTCGAGGCGGTGCTGTTCGACGTCGGCGAGAACCACGTCGAGCTGATCGCGCCGCTGGGGCCGGACACGGGCGTGGCGAAGTTCCTCGCCAAGAACGGGCCGGGGCTGCACCACGTCGCCTACCAGACGCAGGACATCGACCAGGCGATCGCGACCCTGGAGCAGCGCGGAGTCACGATGATCGACCGCGAGGCCCGGGTCGGCATTCGCAACAGCCGCGTCGCGTTCCTGCACCCGAAGTCGACCGGCAAGGTCCTGACCGAGCTGACCGAGCCGGCGCACCACTAGTCTGCAAGCTGGGCGCGCGCCGCGCGCCCACCCGCCCACCGAACCCCAGGAGAGACCGTGTCCGACGACAAGCTCCGCGTCAGCATCGGCCTCGACAGCGCTCCGCCGCTGTCCGTCCGCCTCACCGCCGCCCAGCTCAAGACGCTCCAGGACGCGCTTCCCGGCGGCGGCTGGACCGACGTGGAGGGCGAGGACGCCCAGGTCCACCTGAACCTCGACAAGGTCGTCTTCATCCGGATCGACAAGGACGAGCCGAAGATCGGCTTCGGCTTGTAGCTACTCCGGTCTGACTCCCTGCCGGGCCGTGCAGCGCGGGCCGGCGTCGGGACCGCACTCGGTGAGCTCGCCCTTGGCGTAGCGCGCCGGGTTGGTGTCCTCGTCGAGGAACGCCCGGTCGCGGTTCTCGTCGAGGCACGGCTGGAACGCCTCCTCGGTCTGGGCCACGTAGTTGCAGTAGCGGGTGACCTGGGCCAGCCCGCTGCTGGACCCGCCGCCCGGCTCGGGGTCGGTCGACGGCGGCCCCGAGGCCAGGGACCCGAGCACCACGGCGAAGACCACCAGCAGCGGGATCACCGCGAACAGCGTCATCAGCAGCAGCCGGTTCTGCGAGCGGGCCTTGCGACCCTCGCCCGGGCGGTCCGGGTGGTTGCGAAGATGGTCGGCGAGCGGCGGCAGCCCGTCGTCGTCCCGTTCCTCGGGCGGTTCGGTGGTCATCGCGTCGCGCTCCCGTCGGCGTCGTGGGGAATCAGCACCCGGACGGGGCCGAGCGGCCGCGCGGTCACGTCGCCCAGCTCGCAGACCTCGCCGTCGACGTTCCAGCGGGGCTCGGGCTGCACGTCGACCGTGATCCGGTGACCGCGGAACCGGCGGACCCCGTCCTGGTCGCCGCCCCGGCGCATCCCCCAGACCTGGCGCAGCAGGCCGAGTCGCGTGCCCGCCTCGATCACGTAGGCCTCGATCGCGGCGGTCTCCGGGTCGGACTCCGGGAGCTGGGCGATCCCGCCGAACGTCCCGGTCGAGGCGACGAGCACCTGCCAGGCGTCCCCGCAGAACTGCTCGGTCCCGTCGACCGTCAGTCGCGTGCTGATGTGCTTGCCCCTAGCGGCCGCGATCCCGGCGCCGATCGCGTAGGCGACCGGGCCGAGCAACTTCTTGAGCGGCGCGGCCTCCTCGGCGGCATTGACGGCCAGGCCGATCGAGGCCACGTTGACGAACGGGCGGCCGTCGATCGACGCGCCCCAGACCGCGATCCGGTCGGCCTCCGGGTCGGCCGCGACGGCGAGCGCGGCCTCGAAGTCGGCGGGCACGCCGATCGCCCGCGCGAAGTCGTTGGCCGTCCCGGCGGGCAGCACCGCCAGCGGGGTCCCGGTGCCGGCGCAGGCCGCGAACACGCAGCCGATCGAACCGTCGCCACCCGCCACCACCACACGATCGGCGCCGCTGGTCGCCGCGGCGTCCGCGTCGTCGAGCGTGAAGGTGGAGACGTCGTGGCCGAGCTCGCGCAGGCTCGCCGCGATCTCGTCCGGCGAACGGCCCGCGCCGGACTTGGGATTGGCGACGAGCGCGAGCTGCACGGCATCCATGTTGCCGGACGCCTACCCTGACTGCGTGGCCGTTCCCCTGTCGTTCCTGACGCCGGACCCCCGGCTGCGCCGCGAGGCGATCGACGCCCGGCGCAGTCTGCTCGCCCGCGCGCTGCGCGGACCGGCAGGGCGGGCCTTCGTCCGCGCCGACATGGCGGGCATGCGACTGATCCGCTCGACCGCGCGATCGCGCCGAGCGACGCGCGCGATCGTGATCTTCTCGCGCAGCGGCGAGCACGGCGCGTTCTGGCTCGCCACCGGCGCCGCGGGGATGGCGCTCGACCGCGAGCGCCGCGACCGCTGGGCGGTCGGACTGGCCGCCGTCGGCACCGCGTACCTGGCGAACAGCACGTTCAAGCAGTTCGCCCGCCGTCCGCGCCCGCAGCTCCGCGACCTGCCGCCGCTGATCCCGACGCCGACCCAGCTCTCGTTCCCGTCGTCGCACTCGGCGTCGTCGTTCGCCGCCGCCACCGCCTACTCCGGTCTGCTGCCGCGCGGCCCGCTGCTGGCGACCGCCGGCGCGATGGCCCTGTCGCGCGTCCATCTCGGCGTGCACTACCCGACCGACATCGCCGTCGGAGCCGCCCTCGGCTGCGTCGTCGGCAGCGCCGTGCGCGACGTCGGCGACCGCGTGATCGCCCGCCGAGCCGCCGCGCGCGCGGCCTGCGGCAACGACTGCGGCGACCCGCGCTTCCCGTCCCCGCCCTCCGGCGCCGACACCTCCACCGACCCCGAAGGACCGACCCGATGAAGATCGGCATCGTCGGCATGCCCAACGCGGGCAAGTCGTCCCTGTTCAACGCCCTGACCAAGTCCGGGGCCGAGGCCGCGAACTACCCGTTCACGACGATCGAGCCGAACGTCGCGGTGGTCCCCGTCGAGGACGACCGGCTGAAGCAGATCGCCGAGACGATCGGCGCGTCGGAGATCGTCTACGACCACATCGACTTCCACGACATCGCCGGCCTGGTCGCGGGCGCCCACAAGGGCGAGGGCCTGGGCAACAAGTTCCTGGCCAACATCCGCGAGACCGACGCGATCGTCCACGTCGTGCGCGCCCACGACGACCAGAACATCATCCACCCGGACGGCTCGGTGAATCCCCTGCGGGACGTCGAGACGATCGAGACCGAGCTGCTGATGGCCGACCTGGAGCAGGCCGAGCGCCGGATCGAGCGGGTCCGCAAGCAGGCCCGCGGCGGAGGCGACGCCGAGGCGATCGCCGAGCTGGCCTGGCTGGAGGAGCTGATCCCGGCCCTCAACGACGGCAAGCCCGCGCGGATGGTGCCGGTCCCGGAGGACCATCCGAACGTCGTCAAGACGCTCTCGCCGCTGACCGCGAAGCCGGTGCTGTTCGTCGCCAACGTCGACGAGAACGACGCGTCCGGCGCGGTCCCCACCGCGATCGCCGAGCACGCCGCGGCGATGGGCGCCGTCGCCGTGGCCGTCTCGTCGCGGCTCGAGGCCGAGCTGGTCGAGATGGACGACGAGGAGGCGGCCGCGATGCGCGAGGAGATGGGCTTCGCCGAGTCCGGGCTCCAGCGGATCGCCCACGGCGCCTTCCAGCTCCTCGACCTGATCACGTTCTTCACCGTCGGGTCCGGCGTCCGCGGCCAGTCGTGGCACCTGCGGCGCGGGCTGACCGTCTGGCACGCGGCCGGCGAGATCCACACCGACATCCAGCAGGGCTTCGTCCGCGCGGACGTGGTCGGCTGGAACGAGCTGCTGGAGGCCGGCGGCTACAGCCAGGCCCGCGACAAGGGCACGTTGCGGACCGAGGGGCGCGACTACGTGATGCAGGACGGCGACGTGATCACCGTCAAGCACACCAACTGAGGCTGGCCCGAGAATCCGCTGCTTGTCGAGTTCGTTCCGATTATCGGGGCGAACTCGCCAAGCCCGGGGGCAGCGCGGCACGTGGTGGGCCACCGCGGGCCACGCTACGGTTCTCGTGTGAGCACCGCTGACGTCCCCGGTTCCGCCGCGTCGCCCGAGCCGGTCTCGACCCGCTGGATGTGGTGGGGCATGGCGCCGATCGGCTTCGGCGCCTGGGTCCCGCTCGTCGCCGGCTTCAAGGCCCACAAGCGCGAGTGGATCGCCTGGGGCACGTTCATCGTCCTCTTCACGATCGTCGGCTTCGCCGTCTCGACCGTCGAAGGCGAGGAGACCAACTACGGGGGCGGTCTGCTGATCGTCTCGTGGATCCTCCACGGTGCGACGTCGTTCGCGCTGATGAAGCCGTACCAGCGGCGAATGGCCGTGCGCGCCCGCTACGAGACGCAGGTCGCAGAGGCCGAGCACGTCGACGAGGAGCGCCGGACCGTCATCGACCTCGCTCGCAAGGACCCCGCGCGCGCCCTCGCGCTCGGCGTCGGCCGCCCCGACCTCCCCGGCTCGCGCCACGGCTACGTCATCGACGTCAACCACGCCCCGGCCGGAGTCCTCGCGTCCCTCCCCGGGATCAACAACGAGACCGCCGCGGAGATCGTCCACCTGCGGGGCGAGCTGAACGGCTTCGACTCGATCGACGACCTCGGCTCGCTGCTCGACCTGCACCCGCGCGTCGTCGCCGCGATGCGCGGGCGCGCCGTCGCGCTGTAGCGCTCCAGAGGTACGACGGAAGCCGGTGGTTGGCGAGTTGGTTCCGATTATCGGAACGAACTCGCCAAGCACCGCGGCGGGGCCGCTCAGACGGGCGCGCCCTCCGCGGCCGGCGGGGTGTCCGGCTCTCCCCCGCCGAGGATCTGGATCGCGCGGGCGGAGACCTCGTGGTCGACCATCACCTCGTAGCGCTCGGCCTCCATCGTCCGGAAGCTCGCAAAGTCCCGCCGGCCACCGGTCGCCGCGTGACCCATCGCGCCGAAGATCGCACCGAAGATCGCGGACAGCACGACCGCGTAGATCAGCAAGCCGAGGAAGTCCGGACCCTCGAAGAAGAGGCCGAACAGCAGCGCGAAGAACAGGCCGATGATCGCGCCCTGCCCGGCGCCCATCCCCGCCGCCCGCGCGGTCGTCATCCGGGTCGTCACCTGCTCGACGGTGCGCAGACCGCTGCCCACGATCGCGACGTGCTCGACCGGGAAGCCGGCGTCGGACAGACGGTCGACCGCCTGCTCGGCCTCGCGGTAGTTGGCGTAGGTGCCGACGGAGCGGCGGGCTCCGGGGGCGGTCGGGGTGCTCATCGTTGGTGTCCTCGCGTCGGGGAAGATCGGGCCTCGTGCGGACCGGTATAGCGCACCGCCGGGCTGCTGACCAGCGGTACGTGGGATCGTGCTTGTCGAGTTGGTTCCGATTATCGGAACGAACTCGCCAAGCACCGCGGCGGAACGGCCGGCCCGATCACCAGGGAACGGCCCACAGCTCGGTCGCGCTCCCCACCGGCACCGGGGCCCCGAGCGTCAGGCCGGACACGCCGTGCAGCTCGATGGCCACCGCGCCGGGGGCCGCCGAACGGTCGGTCGGGAACCACGGGCGCCACTCGCGCGCGCAGATCAGCAGGCCGGACTCGTCGCCCACGGCCGCGAAGCCGGACGCGGGGTCGCCGAACCAGAGCGGCAGGCCCAGCGCCTCGAGCCGGTCGACCAGCGCGCCGACGTCCGGGGTGGTGATCCCGACCTCGCTGATCCCGCGGATCAGGTCCGGCCCGTCGGCGCTCGCGGCGTCCGGGCTCCAGGCGCGCCGGTGGCGG
>JADKLW010000471.1_pt2 | contig 11400 bp, 10 predicted proteins | sample 8641881 | NCBI WGS metagenome assembly JADKLW01 (sample SAMN16272185, study PRJNA661076) | feces metagenome | isolation source: fecal sample from diarrhoea affected cattle B | host: Bos taurus | place: South Africa: Lokaleng Village, Mahikeng | collected 2019-09
TCTGCTTCTCCGACATTCTGTGCCAGGGCAGGAGCGGCTGCGAGCATGCCCAAAACCAGACATCCCTGTGACACACGAGTTGATAACTTTCGATAAACACGCATAAATTTTCTCCCAAAACTTTATCATTATTATATAATTCATCGCTGACACGACTGGGCAAACCAATTGTGTAATACGATCTAATTTTAGATAAGCTGATATTTTGCCGACGCCACTAGCAGAAGTATCAATATTGTAATATGCTCCAATTTTAAATGGCTTGTCGCGTTTCGCGATCAAATCTCACTGCGTGCGATTTCCAGTGCCACTTAATTGAGCTGTGGCATGGGAGTTGGCTGCGAATCCACGTCGATCAGTTTATCGGGATCAGCATCGGCATAGACCGGATAGTCGGTATATCCTTTGGCTCCCTGGGTATAATAGGTTTCCGGGTCGATATGATTAAGGCCAAGGCCCTTTTCATAGCGCTCGGCAAGATCAGGGTTCGAAATGTAATTCTGGCCGTAACAGATAAAGTCTGCACCATCCTGAGCGATCGCCTTGGCACCGGACGAGCGCGTAAAGCCTGCGACATATCCTACTGGCCCGTCGAATAGCGGTCGCAATGTGCCGTAAACATCCCATTCCATGCCGTAATTGCCGAGCTGCAAATAAGCGAGATTGCGCTTTGACAATTCCTTGGTCGCATAGGTGTAGGTAGCGATCGGGTCATCGTCGAAAACATTGTGGAATTGCCAGCCGGGCGAGAATTTCACCGCTACGAAACCGGGAGAGGTCGCCGCGATCATCGCATCGACACAAGCGAGCAGGAAGTTCGCCCGCTTTTCAACGCTGCCGCCCCAATCGTCGGTGCGAAGATTTGTGTTCGTGGAAAGAAATTGCATCGGCAAATAGCCTGATGCTGCATGGATCTCTACCCCGTCCATCCCTGCCCGCTGCGCGCGAACGGCACAATCGCGAAAATCGTCGATAACGCCCAGCACTTCCTGATGTGTCAACGCACGCGGCGGTAGATAGGGGCGCTTCGCACGCGGGCAGTTCACGGTATAATGCCGCGCCGTGGGGTCCGGTTGCACTGTCGAAGGTGCGATAGGCTGCTTGCCATTGAGCGCGAGTTCGTCACTGAGCCGCCCTACATGCATGATCTGGCCGAACAGATGGCCGCCCTCAGCATGGACAGCATCGGAGACTTTACGCCATCCCGCTTCGTGGGAATCGTTATACAGACCGGGACTGAACAAATATCCCCAGCCCATTTCCGAAGGAGCAATGCCTTCTGTGATGATCAGACCAGCCGACGCGCGCTGACGGTAATGCTCGACATTGAGATCGGTCGGCGTACCGTTAAGGTAAGAGCGCTGCCGCGTCATCGGCGCCATGGCCAGACGGTTGTTGATCGTGATGTTGCCAACCTGAAGTGGTTCAAACAATTTTGATGTATCAGTCATGTAAAGTCCTTGTGCTGGTAATGATATAGAGGGAGAGAGGAGAGAGGAGAGAGGAGAGAGGAGCGAGAATCGGGATGACCGGGAGCGGCGAATGGCAACAGCATCGCCCTCCGGGTTATGAATTCTAAGTCTCGGTAAACGGCTTTAGTAACTTGGGCACAGTCAGGCCCTGTGGGATCAGGTCTTCTCCGATCATCTCATCCACGGCTTCGTGGAAATTATAGATGCGGCGCTCCTGATAGCTCAGCGGGATGCCAGTGAAGCCGGGCGTTTCCATGGATTCCTGCACCCAGCCCAGATTTTCCATATCTTCGCCAAGAATGGTGTCGAAATTGGCCAGGCGTGTTTTCCAAAGCTCGGTCGTCGGATCGCAATCGTCGTTCTGCCCCCACCACCAGACATCCATCCGACAGGTGCGAATACTTGTTGGCCAGAAGATCAGGCTTGGCCACTCGAACTCTGCGGTCGGGGTGATGATATTGGGGAAAGTGCTATAAGCCCGACTGGTGCTGCTGGTGATATGATGCTCAGGTGCACTGACACGTATAGTGCCATCCGATTTCTGCGGCGTGCGAGGCTCGCTGCCCTTTCGGTGCGGCACAACCATACGGGAATGGCCGCCCGGATAAAGCGTCATCGAAGCTCCGCGATGATCCAGCGACTGATGCACTGTCTCGGGGTGGATATGCTTTAGGTGATAGACTTCCTGAAACGCATCCACTGCGACCTTCCAGTTGCACGCAATGTCAAAGCTGTGCTTTTCGACAAGCTGTAGCCGTTCGGGACCAAGGTCGCCCATTTCTTCCTTGAGCGGTCCGAGAAATTCGGAAAGCGGCGCTGCTGTCGGGTCAAGATTGGCAAAAATCCAGTTACCCCAAAGTTCGATCCGGACAGCTATAAGTCCATGCGTGCTCTTGTCGAGACCAGGAAATTCATGTTCGTCGGGAACATAGAGAAGCTTGCCGTCCAGATCGAAGTTCCAGCAATGATATTTGCACAGCAAGCTTTTTGTGGTGCCGTGATCTTCGCGAACGAGGGGGCCACCGCGATGACGACAGGTATTGAAGAAGCCCTTGATCTCACCGCTTTGCGTGCGGATGATGACAATCGGCGCACCTGCATTGCGCCACAGCTTGAAATCACCTTTTCCGGGAAGCTCGTTTACATGGCCGGCGAATAGCCAGCTTTTAGACCAGAGATGTGTCTGCTCCAGATCAAAAAATTCGGGGTCAACATAACGGCCAGCGGGGATTTCGGGCAATGCTGGAAAATCAGCTGGATGATCCGCCCGCTCCGAACGCAGAATTTCCGCCGCAACGTTTTTTTCAACCTGCTCGATCATTTCCTGCTTCAAGATTCCGCCTCCTATGACATTTCTGTCCTTGTTGAACAGTTTGCGGAGTCATCTAAACACATGCAGCGCAATTTTGTAACCTGTTATAATTAAGTATACCAAACGCCCTCTCCTTCTGTCACTGTCCGTCCCAGAACAAATGGACCAAAGGAGAAGATTATGGCTCGCAAAAGGCTGACTCAGGACGATCTGGTTGATCGGGCGGAAATCATTGATGTGCTTATGAATTATGCCATCGGGATCGATAGCCGGGACTGGTCGCGCTACCGTTCGATCTTTGCAGACTCGGTTTTGCTCGACTTTTCATCCTGGTCAGGGAACCCTGCTTCGTCCATGTCGGCGGATGATTGGGTAGGCGGTGTGCGCAACACGCTTTCCGGCTTCGACGGCACCCAGCACATGTTGACCAACCCTGTCGTGGAGCTTGACGGTGATCGCGCTACGGTGACGCTCTATATGAATGCGCATCACTATCTGAAGATCGACGGCGAGCATAATTTGCAGTCGATAGGCGGCTATTATACCCATCAGATGGTGCGAACGGATGCAGGCTGGTTGAGTGAAGCCTGTAAATTGACCGTCACATGGGAAAAGGGCGACCGCGCCCTGTTCGGCATCGCGGCGGAACGCTGGGCCGCTCAATCCGAAGCGGCGGGGAGTTGATCCTATGAGCGACGACAATATCCTGGTCATCGGTGCGGGCGGCTATGTCGGCACTTCAATCTGCGAAAATCTGGCCGCAGCGGGCAAAGCCGTGACAGGCCTCGCCCGCTCGCCGGAATCAGCCGCGCAGCTTCAGGCAAAAGGCTATGGTGCGGTTGAAGGCAATAGCGAAGATCCCGCGTCCATCGCGGACATCGCTGACGGTTTCGACGCCACCATAATATGTGCTGCGCTACCATTCGAGGATGAGGCCGACTTTCTGCGCGCTCTGCTCGATCGTTATGAGGGCAGCGGGCGTGCAATAATCTTTACTTCGGGCACTGCCGTGCTCTCGATCGAAACGCCAGATGGCGAGTGGCGCGAAGAAAGCTTCTGTGAAGATGATCCCTTCGTTGCCCCTGCCTGGATGCAGGTCCGGGTCGACACGGAGAATATGTTTCGTAGCTATGCCAGCCGTGATGTCCGCGCGATGGTGATCCGCCCTCCGCTGATCTGGGGTCGGGGCGCGAGCTATCAAATTCCGGCAATATTCGATTCCATCGAGAAAACCGGAGCATCTTGTTACCGCGGACTTGGCCTAAACCTCTATTCCAATGTCCATGTGGACGATCTGGCCGAAATCTATCGGCTTGCTCTGGAAAAGGGACAAGCGGGAGCGCTCTATCACGCTGTAGCGGGAGAGGCGAACTTTCGCTCGCTCGCGGAAGCAGCAGCGCAAGCAATGGGCTGCGAGGCGCGCAGCGTTGACACGCAAGAAGCTGTCGAGATTTGGGGGGAGCGGTTCGCGCCCCTATTCTTTGGCGTGAGCAGCCGGTCCCGCTCGCCAAGAACGCGGGCGGAGCTTGGCTGGAAGCCGCAGCATTCCGACGTGATCGAAGATATTAGAAATGGTTCATATAAGGTCCGTTACGCGGGCGAAGGAGAGTGATATTGGGCAAGCTTGATGGTAAAATAGCGCTGATAACCGGTGGCAGCGAAGGCATCGGCCTAGGCATCGCCAAACGCTATGTTGAAGAAGGTGCGAAGATTATTATTTTCGCGCGTAATCAGGGTAATATTGATGCGGCCCTTGCGGAGCTTGGTGATAATGCACTCGGCTTTTCCGGTGATGCGACCAATCTCGGTGATCTCGACAAGCTTTTTGCGTTCATCAAGGCCGAGCTGGGTCAGCTGGATATTGTCGTAGCCAATGCAGGAATGGCCAACGGTGCGCCTTTCCTTGAAATGACCGAAGAACAGTTCGACGCGCACATGAATCTCAATGTGAAAGCTGTCTATTTCACACTGCAAAAGTCCGTGCCGCTTCTTCGGCGTCCGGCTTCATTGATCATCATCGGGTCCACTTCCGGCTCCATGGGACTTGCCAATACATCTGTTTACGGCGCAACCAAGGCCGCGATGCGCTCCCTTGCCCGCAACATCACAGTCGAACTGGCCTCCGACGGTATCCGTTGCAACGTGCTTTCGCCGGGATTCACGCGGACACCACTGCTCGAAGAGTTGATGTCAACGCCCGAGGGCAAGAAGCGCTTCGAGGATTGGGTTGAGCATAAAGTGCCGATGAACCGCATTGCCGATGTAGAAGAACTGGCGGCGGGAGCCCTTTTCCTCGGCTCCAGCGAATCTTCCTTCGTCACCGGTGTCGAACTGCATGTCGATGGCGGGATGGCCCAGATTTAAATCTGGCTGCGTTCCCCTCCCCTTCAGGGGAGGGATTAGGGGTGGGGGATTCCAGAAGAACAGCACACAACCTCGCCGCTGCTTACCAACCCAACCCCCTCCTCTAAAGAGGAGGGGGTTAAAAGTTGCACTGCTTCTAAAGCCCTCGCCCGGCCACATGGCCTTCGTAAATAGCCTTCTGAAGATCGCGCGGTGAATTTGCGTCGCCAACGATGGTGAGCGAAGCAACCTTGCCGTCCAGCATCTCGTAAAGCTCGCGCAGCGGAGCGTTGGGCGTTACCAGCACGACTGTCTTGCCGGAAACCTTAAAAGACGGTCCGTCATAGGTCGGTGCAACTTCAACTTCATCCTCGCTTATCTGACGAATACGATGGCGAGTAAGAAGGGTGAATTTGCCATCGGCCTTCGCCATGCGTTCCAGCACGGGATCGGTCATCAGTGCGTCCTCAACCTTGGGTGCGAAGCTCTTGAAAGGTGTTACGAACGTCACGTCAGCGCCTTCACTGACCAGCAGTTCAGCGACGCCCGCCGCTTCATAATGACCTAGATCATCAAGCACCACTGCGCTGCTGCCCCGCCAGTTGCGGCCATCGGTCAAAAGATCGCTGCTTGATAAGACATGCGGAGAATCCATGCCTTTGATCGGTTCACCCGGATTTGAATTCTGGATGCCGTCCATGCGCGGCATAGATCCGGTTGCGACAATGACGGCGTCCGGATTTTCTGCCAGTATCTCGTCCTGATCGACATAACTGCTCAATCGCACATCCACACCATGGCGATAGATTTCCGCTTCTAGCCAGTAAGCAATATCGGCTATCCCGTGCCGTGTCGGTAGCCTCGCTGCCATGGTGATAGTGCCGCCCAGATTGGGTTGCGCTTCGAACAGGACAACATCATGCCCGCGCAGAGCCGCGACGCGAGCCGCTTCCATACCGGCAAGCCCCCCGCCGACAATGACGACCTTTTTCAATTCGTCAGTCTTGCCGATCTCTGCCTGATCAAGCCTAAGCTCATTGCCGGTTTCGGGATTTACGGCGCAGCCCAGTCTTCCGGCAAAAAGCCCGCCAACGCATCCCTGATTACAGGCGATACAAGGCCGGATTTCCTCGATGCGTCCGGCTTTGGTCTTATTCACAATGTCGGGATCAGCGATATGAGCACGGGTCATGCCGATGAGGTCGGCCTCACCATTACGGATTGCCTGATCCGCTTCTTCCAATGTGCGGAAACGGCCGGTGATGATCGTTGGCACCTTGACCCGCTCGGTAATCGGTGCACTTGTCGGTATTTCATAGCCGACGCCTTCGTGCATCCCACCGATCATCTTCGGGAAACTATGATAGTTGCCGAGCGACACATCGACGAAATCCACCAGATTCTCCGCCTGCAGCAGTTCAGCCACAGCGATATTCATTTCGGTATCAACCCCGCCTTCGGTGAGGTCGGGGGCAAGACGTATACCGACGGCAAAATCCTTGCTGACGGAGGATTTTACCGCACGCATGACCTCTAACATAAAGCGAGCGCGGTTCTCGAAAGAACCACCATAATCATCTTCGCGCTTGTTGATATTGGGGGACAGAAATTGCTGTAACAGATAACCGTGTGCACCATGAACTTCGACGCCGTGCAGCCCTGCTTTTTCGCATCTTATGGCCGCCTTGGCGAAGGATTCTACGATCTCGTCGATCATGGCCTTGGTCATCGGGATCGGAACGTCTGCACCCAGCGGGTTGGCCACGGTCGAAGGGCCCCAAGGCGGCGCTCCATCCATGGTCACACCATTATGCCCGGCATGCCAGAGCTGTTGGAAAACAGCCATGCCGTATGGCTCCACGGACTTCATGAGCTTGGCATAGCCGGCATCTAGCGTGGTATCGAACATGTTGAGCGCAGACAAGCTGGTCGGGTGGACCGAGAGAATTTCAAGAATACTCAGACCAACGCCGCCGCGCGCACGAACCGTGTGGTAGGCGATCAGATCGTCATTCATGACACCGCCGCCAATCCGGGTGGCATGGGCAGTGCGGACGACGCGATTGGGTACCGTGCAGCCAGCAATCTGGATCGGTTCGAGCACCTTTTTAAAAGTCATGACGGCTCTCCAAGTTTGACCAGCATTTTGCCTTTGTTCGCCCCACCAAGCATATCGGCAAAAGCAACCGGCGCGCTTTCAAGCCCTTCGACAATAGTTTCTTGCCAGATAAGTCTGCCACTATCGATTAAACTAGACAGTTCGCTGATTATCTCTGGCGCACGATCATAATAGAAGCCCGCGTTGAAGCCGGTAATCGAAATGTGTTTTTCGATGGTTGCGAAAAGGTTGGCCGGGCCTGCGCGGTAATTGTCATCCTCATATTGCGCGATGGCACCGCAAAGCGCTATTCGACCCTTCGGCTTCATTGCGTCTATTGTGATCTCAAGCTGAGCCCCGCCGACATTGTCAAAGACCATGTCCAGCCCCTCCGGCGCGAGTTCGGCAAGCCTGCTGGCGACGTCTTCGGACCGGTAGTTTATGAAAGCATCGACGCCCAGACTTTCCGTCAACCAGCGACCCTTCTCGTCACTACCCGCTGTTCCGATGACGCGAGCGCCAGCAATTTTTCCGAGCTGAACTGCGACCGAACCCACTGCGCCGGCAGCACCCGATACAAATAATGTTTCTCCCGGCTGGGGTTTCAGAACATGCCGGATGCCAGCGAATGCCGTGATGCCGGTCAGCCCGTAGATGCCGAGATACCGTTGTAGCGGTCCGGAATCTGCGGCCAATGCTGTCAGCGTCTCCGCCGGTGCGATATAATGTTCCCGCCATCCCATAGTCGAACTGATGACAAAGCTGCCGGATGGAAGATCGCTCGACCGGCTTTCGACAACCTGACCAACCGCACCGCCGGTCAAGACTTCTCCGATCGGCAATGATGCGTGAAGACCGTTCTGCTCGCCGAGATACAGGCGCATATAGGGATCGACCGACATCCACAGATTGTGAACGAGCACTTCACCGTCGCCGGGTCTGCCGAGCGTTTCGCTCACCATCTGGAAATCATCTACGCTAATGACGCTGGCAGGACGCTTCGCCAGAACAATTTTCCGGGTTTCAGAAACCACCGTTAATTCGCAATCACTTCATTATTGACGATGATGTTCTGACCGACGATCGTGTCATCCTTGACGATCCGGACAACGCCTGCCGCAATATCTTCGGGCGTAAGCACTTTGATGCCTTCGAGTATCGGTCCCAGCCAGTCCGGTCTTTTGCCGCCGCCGGTATGCTCGAGGATCGGTGTTTCTGTCACACCCGGAGAAATGGCATTGACGCGAACACCGTTGGATTCATTAAAGACAGCGCAAGAGGCGGATAGGTGGACAACGCCTGCCTTGGCCCCGGCATAAGGCGCATCGGTGGGCAGCGGGCTGGTCGCGCCGGTCGATCCGGTGTTGATCACGACACCCCCGCCATGATCACGCATGTAGCGGATCGCCAGGGCAGTCGACTGGGTCACGGCGATAAGATCAATCTCGATAACCAGACGCATCCGTTCCAGGTCACTATCGGGGAACGGGGGCGGCCCAAGGACGATACCGGCATTGTTAAAGACAATATCAATAGCGCCAAATTTTTCGTGGGTGTCTGTATACATCCGCTCCAGCGATGGCACATCGAGCACGTTGATCGAAAGTGGCAGTGCTTCGGCACCAGCTTCACGAACGAGCTTGCAGGTTTCCTCAAGTCCCGCCGCATCCTGGTCAACGACTGTCACGGCGCGTGCGCCTTCCCGCGCTAATGCAACAGATGCAGCGCGCCCAATGCCGGATGCCGCGCCTGAAACTATCGCAACTTTGCCATTAATATCCATATTTCTCTCCTGTGATTTTCTGATCTTGGTCACCGGAATTCGGCGATTGATCAATTATTGAACAGAGTCTAATTTTCTATTTTGTCGATAAGCGCAAGACATTATTCGATCACCTCACAGTTTAGCTAAGGTCTGATCCTGAAAGGCTGCGTCTCGTCACGCTGCATGCTTTTTGGCCGTTAGCCTTACCGGTAGCTTGTAGGGCCCATGAAGGGTCGGATACGGATAAGGCACCATCGGCTCCATTCGTTCCATTCCGTCAAAGCGTTTCAGGAATTCCTCAACAACAACCTTACATTCCAGCCGCGCCAAAGGCCCACCGATACAGGCGTGAATACCCGTGCCAAAACTCAGATGCTTGCGAAGGACTTTCGCGTCCCGCGTAATATCGAACTCGAGAGGATTTTCAAAAACTTCGGGATCAAGATTGGCCGAGCCCCACATCAGGCAGATCTTTGAATCGACCGGAACATCAAGATCGCCTAGTTTTACAGGCACGTTATTCGTCCGGAACAGTCCGTGCACCGGAGAATCAATACGCAGCACTTCCTCAATTGCATTGTCGAGCAATGCCGGATCGGCGAGCAGTTTTTCCCACTGGTCGGGATGCGCCATCATCCTGTTGAAGAAACTACCGATCAATGTTGTGGTTGTCCCCGAACCGGCAACAAGCAGGAAAAGTGCGAAGCTCAGAATATGATTGAAGGGAACCGGTTCGCCGTCAATCCGCGCCTTAACGATAAGACTGAGCAGGTCATCACCAGGATCTTTACCGGCTTTGTCCAGATCTATCTTGGCCTGAATATGCGGTCCGAAATAATTATAAACATTCGTCATCATATCGAGGCGCTGTTGGTGCATCTCTTCATCATGGTCGGAGAAAACTCCACCAGCAATGGCATCGACCCACATCAGCAGCTTTTCATAATCTTGATCGAACGGGATATCGAGCATTTTGCAGATCACCCACATGGGTAGCTGATCTGCAATTTCTACCATTAGGTCGCATTCTGGCATTTCAGCCATTGCATCCATCCGTTGGCTAACGAAGGCGCGGATACCGGGCTCCATGGCAGCTATCGTCTGGGGATTAAAAGCAGCCGTGATAGCTTTTTTCTGCTTACTATGAAGTGGCGGGTCAGCACTTACGAGCACAGGGGCAGATTCTGCCGTGGCACGATCAGGACCTGGCCCAAAACGCGCTGAATAGGTCTCATTATCGCGTACGATAGATGTGATATCCTTGTGGCGAAACACGGAATACCAATCGAATTTTTCGGAATGGTGAAATGGGCACTGTTCCTGCATTTCCTGGAATTTATGCGATGGATCGAGCTGAAACTCGTCGCTATAGAAATCAAATTCAGTCGCCATGCTTGTTCTCTCCAATTGTTCGCGGCTATTGGCGAGGACTATATATTGGAGCAAAACTAAAACAAGTTCTACTTTATGATAGGGGTAGGCAGCTTCACGGAACGACAACGAGCTGCTAGAATTTGATTGGAAATGAAAAGGATTAGACCGTGAACACTAAAAGCAGTGGAGAACGTCAATATGCGAGTGAAGCAATGGCCAAGCGTCGCAGCGACATTCTGGAAACTGCCAGGCAGCTGCTTTCTGAGCAGGAAGGCCAGTTCAGAATGCGAGAGCTTGCGAGCAAAAGCGGCGTCGCACTGGCAACCCTTTACAATATCTTCGGCAGCCAGAATGAGCTGATAGGACAAGCCGTGATCGGAGCACTCCGCGACAATCTGACTTCGTGGAAGGTGTCAGACGATGTGTCGATTCCTGACCAGATTGAGAGGCGCCTGGAATCGGTAGTAGGAGAGATTTTTCGTAAGCCGGCTTATGCGCGTAAAATGGCCGAACTCTATTTCCTGCCGGACTCGCAGAGTGTTGTTTCGGACCTGTTGCACAAAGTTTCTTTAGAAGAAGTCAGCTTGGCGATTGAGCGCTTGGCCGAGAGGGGAATGCTTGCTGAGGACAGCGATCCGGATCTCATTGCGCGTGAGATGGTGGTCATACAATATGCTGTCGTAGCGCGTTGGGCCGCAGGAAAATTTCCGGATGAACAATTAATGACCCGAATCAAGCATGTCACACTTGGGCATTTTGCGGGCAGTCTTGTGCCGGAATTAGCAGATACTTGCCGCAAACGTATGTCTGAGTTGAGGGCAGAGCTAGGCAAGCTTAGCTGAGTGTAGCTTACCTGTATCGGCTAGTTTCAAACTCACGCTCTCCTGATTTTTAGGAATTACCCTCATTTCGCGAAATCGGAAGCTATCAGGATGAAGGCAAACCCTGCGGCAACCGCTATGCCTGTCCATTTCCGTGGCGGCGTCGGTGCGTCGCCTTCTGGAAGGGTGTCTTCCAGAGTGGGTAAAAGAAGCAG
>JADKLW010000733.1_pt1 | contig 11373 bp, 6 predicted proteins | sample 8641881 | NCBI WGS metagenome assembly JADKLW01 (sample SAMN16272185, study PRJNA661076) | feces metagenome | isolation source: fecal sample from diarrhoea affected cattle B | host: Bos taurus | place: South Africa: Lokaleng Village, Mahikeng | collected 2019-09
ACAAGCGGGGCATCCATCGAAAGGTGACGGCCAGAGTTTTTCATGCTTTCCTTGACATCATTCACTGTCATGTCCAGCTCTTTTGCGATTTCTTCGGCAGATGGCGGGCGCTCGTTTGATTGCTCAAGCAAAGCGTACATCTTGTTGATCTTATTGATCGATCCGATCTTGTTCAAAGGGAGGCGAACGATACGGGATTGTTCTGCCAATGCCTGGAGAATCGACTGACGAATCCACCATACGGCATATGAGATGAATTTGAAACCACGGGTTTCATCGAAACGCTGTGCAGCTTTAATCAATCCGAGGTTTCCTTCATTGATAAGATCGGGAAGCGTCAAACCCTGATTTTGGTATTGTTTTGCCACCGAAACCACAAAACGAAGGTTGGCTTTAGTAAGTTTTTCTAAAGCTTTTTGATCTCCGGCTTTGATTTTTTGTGCTAATTCTACCTCTTCGTCAGCGGTAATAAGGTCAACTTTTCCAATTTCTTGCAGATACTTGTCCAGCGATGCAGTTTCACGGTTGGTGACCTGCTTCGTAATTTTGAGTTGTCTCATGTAGGGATATACGGTTTTTAATGGGTACCTATGTTGTACGTAGGTTAACCACAAAAAGTTACAAAATTTATCGAAAGTTATTTTTTCCTAAAAATTGGAACCTTATTATTTAACCTCGAAACTGTCGCGAATCGATACTGGCATACCGTTGGCCGTGAAACCTTCGATTGTAATTTCGTATGATCCATTGACGTCAGAAGCATAAAAAGTGAGTTCGTTCTCATTGATTTCCGGCATCCATAGGAGTTGGTAGCGATAATCCGGAATTTTTAGATCGAGCTCGCTGTCATCGTGGTTTTTGCGGAAATATTTCTTGACGGGAACCGGACGCTGAATGTTTTGGCGCACTATTGTTTTGTCTGATGATATAAAATCCTGGTTTTTAGTCACGACGCTGATAACACCGTTGAATGCCGTTGGGCCATATAGGTATATTCCCGAGTGGGTACTGATCTGTTCGATTCCTGCGGCCGGATATTTAAAAAGATCATTGGGGTTCTGAACCATCAATCCGTCGACCAATACCAGCGTTGGCTCGGGGATCGTACGTCCGAGATTATTATCGCGTACGTGTAATGAATACTGACCGTCTTTTTGCTGGTAATATGCACCTTCAATCACTTCTACAATAGTCTCAGCAAACGTTGGGAAGCGCGTGTAATCATTCAACACAAATCTTTTGGCGCCGGGCTCGTAAAACGATTTCAATCTGGGGGTGGCGGCCAATGTATCGGCGTTGTGTATATAATACGAATTCTGTATTTGGGCCGCGATAGATTGTTCACGTATCGCTTCTTCCAGTTCCCGGCCTGGAAAATAATTCTGGAAATCAAAATTTGCATAATCGGGTAACGGCCTTTGGCCAGGTTGAACTTCATATTGTCCGTTCTCGCCGTTGATGACCTGAACAAACACGTCGTTCTGGTAGTGGGGGTTATTCACCGTAAAAGTATAGTTACCGCTTGTATCGGTATTGGCGACTTTGAAAGCAAATGATTTTCCCGGGACCGACAGTGCAACGGGCAATTTTGCCTGGGCGCCGGCAATTCGGCCGGATACTATTTCGCCGCGCCATTCGGGCAGAATTGTGATCGGTTTTACCGCCGTTTCAAAATTGGTATTAGTTTGAACATACTGCGCCGCCGACATAACCGGTAAAGGCGCAAGACGATTATTTTTCCGGACCGATGCAGAGAACTGACCGTTGGGATATTGCTGCAGCAGGGATGCCAGGTTTAACGATATTTTTTCACGGGTTGCGAATGCCTTTTTGTTGCCTAATAATTCATAAGACTTCGTCGGTGCCTTCACCGTTGGAACAGCCGCAACATTAGTATTACTGCTAACTTCGCCCGAAACCTGAAACGGATTTACGATTGTGATGTCGATTGCGAAGATCCGCTCCGGATTGTTCAAAATGGCATTTGTATATCCGATAAGTTTATAATTTCCGGTAGGTATCGATGGCGTGACGAAAAAATCACCATAAGCAATGCCGTCATTCAAAAACAATTTGTGGCTGAACACAGTTTTATGATCGCGCCCCACAAGTTCAACATAGCCAACCTTGCTCGATACAGCGTTTTGCATGCTCGAGCGACAATACATTTTATAGTATAATGACTCACCGGGGACCAGCGCATTGGCATTAATGTGGACAAATACAGATTCGGAAGCAACCATAGTTGCAATTTCCTGCTGGGTCGCAGGGGTTTGTGCGAAAGCGCCTGAAAATGTGATCAGGCACAGTAATAATAAAGATTTGTTCATTCCCAAAAGTCAGGTATTACGTTAGATGAAAAAGTGGTGCAGTCGCCGCATTCGGGTCGTACTGTATTATAAATAACGCCTAAATGGCTGTAATATATCATATTCCCTGTTATTAGATCACCGCGGAGAGTTCGTCCAGGATTGGGTCCGGGGCCAAAATTCTCGCTGTTAAATTCATAGGGTTGGCATTGGAAAAAATATTCAGGTAGTTGATCATCGGGAAAGATATCCTCGAAATTAAAAAAGATGCGACTTTCGGAATATGACGACACTTCAAAGAAACCAATTACTTTCTCATTTTGATTTGATAAAGATCGCATGTTGCCGTAGAAAAATCCTGGCTGGTTTTGTGATAATATATTTTCACCGGCGCTTGTCGGTTCTTTAAGGGTTTTATAAAAAGTATAAGCAGCCAGGCTTTGTACGTATTGAATAACGTTGATGCTGTACCGGTGCATGATAATGGGATCGGTTACGCTAATAAACCGAATTGGAAAATTGCTGACGCGATCCTCGCTAAGATTAACGGTACTCGTAATAAGTAGATCTACAGACTTTGCTGTTGAGAAACATGTTTTGGCTTCGTAAGTACGAGGCGAAAGAACGATTATATCATTACTGCTAAAAGCCGGGTCTTCATCAAGTATAACCGTAGCCACATATTCCGACCAAAATGGCGCAACGACTTTATAAGTTTCCTCAAATTCGTATCTATAGTATTTGGAATTGCCGGAAGGATCATGGCTATCGACACTGATTTGTACTCCTTTCTGTCCGTTCTTGATTACGACATTTGCATCCACACTTTCTATAGAAGTGGTCGTGGTAAGCGATTCAGCAGAAGATTTATAAACTTTGCCGTCGGAAGTTGATATATTTAAAGTGTACGCGCGGCCGGCAACTGCATGAAACGGATTAATTGACAGATATATTCCATCTTCAAAATTAAAATCATACGTATTTCCTGCATCGTCTGTAACGTTAACAGATGCATTGGTTTCTATTGTCGGACTCGTTTCTTCCAGCATATAGGCCCTTGTTATCTTCACCGAGTGTCTTTTAAGCTGGTTGCTGATCGAACCTTCAACGACGATCGCATCTTCGAACGTGTTGGTTTCCATTTGGTATGGATCCATGCAGCCCGACAATAGAATCGACGCAAAAATTCCGAGATATACGCGCATCTTTTTCATTTACACTAAATTACGAAATCCCGAGGGTTATATGACAATAATAAATACCTCAAAATCTCATGCTCTTTCATTCCCAGAAATCCGGCACAACATTAGACGAAAAAGTTGTGCAGTCGCCGCATTCACGGCGGACCAGTACATATGTGGGAAAAACATGAGAATAATAAATTGCAGATCCCTGCAGTAACTGACTTCGAAGTGTGGCGCCCTGATTGTCGCCGGGTCCGAATACGGTGCTGTTATACTCAAAAGTTGTGCATTCGTAGAGATAAGGCGGCGGAACATCGTCGGGAAACAGATCTTCGAAATTAAAGAAGATACGCTGCTGTGAAACCGATGACACTTCAAAAAATCCGATCACTTTTTCCGATGGATCGCTAACCGACTGCAAATTCCCGTAAAAGAAACCGGGTTGATTCTGAGCCAGAATATTGTCGCCCGTCGAAGAAAGTTCTTTCAGCGTTTTGTAAAACGTATACGCGGCCAAACTTTGTACATATTGCAACACATTGACACTGTAGCGGTGTTTTATAATCGGATCGGTTACCGCGATGAAGCGAACAGGGAAGTCCTGCACCATGTCACTGCTCAAGTCGGTCGTACTGGTGATGATTAAATCGGTTGAGCGATTCGTACTGTAGCAGGTACGCGCTTCGTACGTTCGCGGTTCCACCACAATAACATCGCCGGTACTCATTCCAGCTTCCGAATCCAAAACGACGCTTGCCATATTCTCCGACCAGTACGGGGCGACTACTTTGTAGGTTTCCTCATACTCGTACCGGTAATACTTCGAATTTCCTGATGGGTCGCTACTGTTTACGCTAATTTGAACACCTTTTTGGCCGTCTTTAATAATCACGTCGGCTTCCACACTTTCGATTTCGGTGGATGTGGTCAGCGATTCCGAAGATGATTGATAAACGCTCCCGTCGGATGTCGTAATTGTAAGTGTGTAGGCGCGACCGCCTACGGCCTGAAAAGCAGTGACCGATTTGTAAACGCCCGAATCAAAATTAAAATCGTAGGAATTTCCAGCGTCGTCGGTCACAACAACAGTGGCGCCGGTTTCGATAGTCGGGCTGCTATCCTCGAGGCGGTAAGCCCTGGTAATCTTGACGGTATGTTGTTTATTCTGATTGCTGACCGAGGCTTCGACAACGATCGCATCTTCAAAGGTATTGGTTTCCATTTGGTACGGATCGACACATCCGGCAAACGTAAAACTGATCAACAGAAAATAAATTAATATTCTGGGGTTCATTGGTTAAAATTTAAAATTGTAGGTAACAGTTGGGATTGGCATTGCAAAGATTGAGGTTTGATAGGCTTTCACCTCGCCGCTTTCAGTTACAAAAAACACTGAATACGGGTTGTTTCTGCCCAGCACATTATAAATTGATATATTCCAGAAACTGTGGGCGAGTTTCTTGATTTTATGGTTGCCTTCGATATTTACACCAATGTCCAGTCGGAAATAATCGGGGATCCTGAATTTATTACGGTCACTATACAAGGTATATTCGGCATTTCCGTATTGATAAGTACCAATCGGATAGGTGATTGGCCGCCCGGTTTGATAAACAAAATTGGCCGAAAAGCTATACCGCTGGGTGAATTTATAATTGAGAACTGCGCTGAAATCATGCGGCTTGTCGAAATTGGCAGCGAAAAATTCGCCATTATTCACCCTTTCATCGCTGAACTCACTGTCCAATTTGATGAATGTCCGTGAATACGTATAACCCAACCAGCCATTTAACCGGCCATTGTTTTTTCTCAAAAGGAACTCGACTCCGTATGCTTTTCCTTCACCCTGAAGAAGTTCGGTTTCAATATTCTCGTTCAGCAGCAATTGCGCCGCAACTTTGTAGTCCAGGAAGTTGGACGATTTTTTATAATATCCTTCAACGCTGGCCTCGAGACCGTTATTGTCGAATTTTTTGAACACTCCCAATGAATATTGTGTCGAAAATTGAGGTTCGACATTTAAATCTGATAATTTCCAGGTGTCTGTTGGCGACTGGGTGGTGTTATTTGCCAGCAAGTGGATATATTGGTAGGTCTGATCGAATCCGGCTTTAACCGACAGATCGTCGGTGATCATGTATCGCGCTGCAACCCTTGGCTCGAGACCGCCGTATGTTTTGATTACTTCATTTTTATCATATATGTTTTCACCTGTAACGGTTCCTTCATTCAATGGAAGTCCGGGTTCGTAAAGCCGTTGTACCGATGGACCCAAAGCTGCGTAAAACGAATAGCGAAGTCCGATGTCAACCAGTAGTTTATCGGTTACATTATAACTGTCGGAAGCGTATAATGCCGACTCCAGTGCTTTTTCCGATCGGATGTTGATGGGAACCTGAAGCGATTCAGGATATGTGGGTGACAAATTCCCCGGGTCGATGTTGTATAACTTGCTCGCGATGCCGTAATTGATGGTATGTTTTTCATTCAGCCTTAAATTAGCCTTGATGATTGCCTGTGTCTCATTGATTTTATATCCGAAATTAAACGAATTGGGATTATCGGATTCATAGTCGATCCCGAATTTATACTCGCTGTTGGTCACAATTACCGATGCTTTATTCCGCGGATTGAAAGTGTGATTCCACCGTAGGGAAACCAATCTGTTACTATAATTAAATAATGAATCCGAGGTAATGCTGAATTTGTCATTACTGTAGTAGCCCATGGCTTCGAAGTCATTATTCGCATTGATCTTGTGGTCGTATTTGATCATGCCGTCGTAGAAGGAGGCTTGGCTGTTGCGCAACGCAGGGTCGTCCAATGATCGCAAAATCCAGCCGGAATAGGTTGCCCGGCCGCCCACAAGAAGTCCGGCTTTTCCTTTAACTATGGGAATTCCCACAGCTAAATTGCTGGTAACAGGACCGATTCCGCCTTCACCGCTAATTTTCTCGTGGTTTGCATCCTTGGTGGTGATATCGAATACCGATGAAAGTCGGCCGCCAAATTCAGCCGGGATACTTCCCTTATAAATGGTCGCATTTTGTGTGGTAAACGGATTTACCGCTGAGAAAAAACCCAGGAAATGCGACGGATTGTATAGTACGGCATTGTCGAGTAATATCAGGTTTTGATCTTCTTTTCCGCCGCGCACGCTGTAGCCGGCCGAGCCCTCGCCGGTGACTTTCACGCCCGGCAATGTGGTTGCGACTTTCATTATATCGCGCTCGCCCAAAACCAGCGGAATGTTTTTTATGGCTTCGACATCAATAGTCGTAACACCCGATGTCGCTGTTCGTACCTTTTGATTTTGCTGCCCTACGACAACCACCTCGTCCAAAAGGTTTCGGTTTTCGGCAACCTCTATACTTAATCTGCCATCGTCATACATTACGATGTTTTGCAATATTTTTTTATGAGTGAAAGACGTGGTTTCTATCGTTTGCACTCCGGCGGGAACCTGAAGGACGAAATTCCCGTTATTATCGGTCTCTGTGGTCTGTTCGCTTCCTTTAACGCCGATAATGACATTGGCCACGGGTTGTCCTGTTTTCTGATCGGTAATAGTTCCGGTTAAACGGTAGTTGTCGCGTGCGCCTGCTTTTGATTCGCGGCCGATGAACTGAACGCCATCAGCAATTGATTGACCCTTGCCAAGTGAATCATATTCCCGCCGAAAGATCGGCTGATTTGAGCTGATCTGATTTCCCTCGCCAAAAAAGTTTTCGGGCAACTGATCGTAGATGATGCTGTTTTTGGTCAGTATTACTTTGTTTTTGTCGATATAATAGTTCAGCGATGATCCTTCGAGCACCGCGGCAAGAACAACGTCAAGGGTCGCATTGGAAAAGGTTTTGGTTATCCTCGAATCGGCCGGTATCCACGCGGGGTCATAAAATATCCGGGTTCCGGAAACTTTTTCAATTTCAGACAATGCGTCATTAATCGTCGCATCGGTAAAATTTACGGAAATTTTTTGTTCAACCTGTGCATAGATAGTTGTACTGAATGTCAAGAAGAGACATCCTAAGAAAAATTTGATCATTTAGTTTAAATATTATTTTCGCTCTTGTGGATAAAGCGCAGAAGTTCGAATAAAAATTCTTGCGGATTACTTTTCGCTTTCTTGCGGTGAAGTTGGTAAAAATCGTTTATCACTCGTTTGCGATCCGGAAAAAGATGCACGATTTCCCGTTTTGAATTTACTGGGTAAAATTCGCCATTTTTCAAAAGTGCGTAGGTGTTTTTTACGCTGAATGTATCGTATACGCGGCCATCCTGAATCTTTTCCCGACTGCTCTTGTGGTGACTTGCGTATAACATCACGTTCGGGACTATGGAAACTTCTTCATAATAAACAGAATTAATAAATTCCGGTAAATTGTTATGGCGTAGTTTCAGGTTCACGAAATTCCGATCGTAAATCGAAAAAGCCGAAGTTTTTTCACTGCTCAGACTGATGGCCATATAACTGTAGTTGCCTTCCGATTGCAAAATCAATTCATTGCGGTGCGTGTCATATTTTAATTGAACCGCCGACCATCTCTGCGCATCGTACTCAACCCAGCCCTGCGAAAAATTATTTTCGTGGAAATAAGGATGGGTGTCATTGTTTAAACGATAGGTGTTTATGTAAACGCCTCCATTGAAAACACCGGCGTTTTCTTTGCCGATTTTTTGGTCAAACCACAGTAGGGCAGCGTTTTCGTCGACCGATTGGGCTTTTGCAGTGCCAATCTGGAAAACAAGTAAAGGAAAAATAAATTTTCCGAGTAAAGTATGTGTCAATTGGATTGAAAATTTGAAGTCGTAAATATATGCAAATTACTATCGTGAAAAAGGAATATGCATCAGCACATATTTATTTTAATGAATATTTAATGTGAATCGGTGGATAAAAATTTGGCGTCCTACTTTTTTATATTATATTTCCCAAAATTTTGTTAATGAAAAAGATGTGTGTTTTGCTGCTTCTTTTGGCAGTGAATGTGTCGGCGCAAAAAAGCCTCGATCCAACGGGTGAAGACATACTGTTAGCCAAGCAACTTCGCGAACAATTTGACAAAGAAGATGTGGCAATCCTGGAAAGCCGCAATTCAGTAACTTTCGGTATCAGTAAAAACGGAGAGAAAGTTACTGCCACCAATAAGATTCACGAAAAGTTGATGAATATTAACCACCGTGCCGATATTCAGAAATACGAATTCTACGATAGTGAGTCAAAGATTGAGTCGTTTCAGATTCAATACCGGAATGATAAGACCGCCAATCTCGCCGTAAAAGATGAATTTTACAAAGACCGCGACCTGTTTTACAATGATGCTCGCGTGAAGTATGTATCCGTTGATTTTCCGGTTCAGGGTTATTCCTATAATTACAACGTTGAAAAGACATTCCACGATGTAAAATATTTCACATCGCTGTACTTTACTGCCGAATATCCGGTCATGGACAGGGTAATCACCATTACCGTACCCGATTGGCTCGACCTGGAACTCAAGGAATTTAACTTTGCCGGTCACGACATCCAAAAATCGGTTACGCAGGATAAAAGTTCCACCACATATAGTTTTCGGATGACTAACATTCCGTCGTTTATTGATGAGTCGAATTCACCGGGCAAAAGTCATGTGTATCCGCATATCCTGTTAATCGCCAAATCGTTTAAATATCAGGGCGACCAGAAAAAGCTATTTGCTACCAGTGCCGATCTGTATACGTGGTATAAATCACTGGTCGATATGGTGCAAGACGATCCTTCTGTTTTCAAGGATAAAGTTGCTGAGCTCACTGCTACGGCAAAGACAGACATGGAAAAAGTGCGCAACATTTATTACTGGGTACAGGACAACATTCGATACATCGCTTTCGAGGATGGCATCGCAGGTTTTAAACCTGATGAATCCGATAATGTCTTTACAAAACGTTATGGTGATTGCAAAGGAATGGCCAATCTGACAAAGCAAATGTTGCAGCTCGCAGGATTGGACGGTCGTCTGACATGGATTGGCACTAAGCATCTCGCCTACGATTACAATACGCCTTCGCTCGCAGTCGATAACCACATGATTTGTACAGTGGTCTTGAACGGCAAACGATATTTTCTCGACGGAACCGAAAAATTTATGCCTCTTGGTATGAATGCCGAGCGAATTCAGGGCAAAGAAGTAATGATCGAAGATGGGGACAAATTTATTATCGATAAGGTCCCGGCTGAAAATCACGGTAAGAATGCAGAAACCTATTCGGCCACCTTTACAATTGACGGCGAAATGTTAAAGGGTAAATGCTCCAAAACTTTCACCGGACAAAGCTGTTCTGATTTCCTGTATCGACTCGACATGCTTGAGATACACAACAAGAACACAGCGCTTGAGAACTTTTTGGCCCGTTATGATAAGAATGCTGAAGTGGCTAACGTGATTACATCCGACTTGGCCAATCGGGAACAGTTACTGGAATTGGATTATGATATAACCGTTCGCAATAAAGTATCGACGTTTGATGACGAACTTTACGTTGACCTGGAACTTTTAAAGGAGTATGAGGGACTTGATCTGAAAGAGAGAAAGACCGATTACGAATTCGATTTTAAAACCAATTACAATTCGACAGTGGTACTGCAAATTCCCGCCGGATACAAAGTAAAAGAGTTGCCCGACGACGTTAACTTCACCAACAGTCATTATAAGGTGAACATTGCTTACACCCAGTCGGCTACCGAAATCAAATGCAAAAAAACGTTCATTTTCAATGAAGGCATTCTAAAAAAGTCGGATTTCGACGCCTGGAATGAAACCAACAAAAACCTCAAATCCATTTACAATCAACCCCTAGTTTTTATCAAATCCTAATGAAGAAAGTTATCCCGTTTGTGCTGCTTTTGATGGCAGCTTTTGTCTCGGCGCAAGAAAAAGATGAAGTCGAAAAAATGTTTTGGGGAATCGACACCCCTGAAAGTAACGCAACCGTCGTACCCGAAAAGTGGCAGGACCAATCGGCAGTTACGATTTTCCAATACAAGTATTTTTATTACCCGATGTTCTACCCAAAGCAAGGGTTCAGAAAGCGTGTAAAATTGCAGGACGCGGCATCGGTAAAAGAATTTTCCGAATTCTCTTTTAAAGAATTGATGAGCCGAACCGGAAATCTTGAAAAGAGCATGTTGGGTGTGAAAATTATCAAACCTTCGGGAAAAACCGAAATAATCAATGTTGACCAGAACGCGCGGTCGGTGGACGACGACAAAGTATTGGCAATAGCCGGGCTTGAAATAGGCGACATCATCGATTACTATTTTTATTACACAGTTACCGATGTAACACAGGTATCCGATTTTTACGAAGCTACCTTATCGGGCGCATTTCCTATCATGAATTTGCGTGTGGAGCTCCAACTTGATAAGAAACTTTTCCTGAACCTGAAGAGTTACAATGGCGCGCCGGAATTTGTCGATTTGCCTCCGGGCCGAAAAGGCGACCGCCGCCTCGAGCTTACCGCTTCCGATATACCCAAATCGGACAATCAGCGTTGGTTGTATCCATTAGTTGAGCTTCCCAGCTATAAATGGTCAATGGGAAGAACTCCTTTCGGGAAGCCAAATAAAGAAATAGCAAATGGCAAGGTGAAGACACAAATCACCAAAGAAGATGTTATGTTCTCGCACGGCGAACTCTACCGGCCTTATGGCGATATGGTTCACATTGAGAATTTCATCAAAAAAAATACGTTTGAAAATGATACTGATAAAGTGCGCCAAGTGTACTATTTCACCCGTCATAATTACTTTACGCAATATATTGAGGCGTGGGTCATTAACGAAGCAGATATTTTTTATCCGTTCGAATTATATAAGAAGCCAATATTTTTACAGACGG